>Ga0209347_1000032_pt1 | contig 361145 bp, 363 predicted proteins | sample AutmiccommuBRH23_FD_187382 | JGI IMG/M metagenome (GOLD analysis project Ga0209347, IMG submission 187382) | Deep subsurface microbial communities from Mt. Terri, Switzerland - Autotrophic microbial communities BRH/23 (SPAdes) (version 2) | ecosystem: Environmental > Aquatic > Deep subsurface...
GGGTTTGGCGAGGCAACCCCCACCGGCTCGCGTCTTATGACGCTCGCCACCTCCCCCGTAAACGGGGGAGGAAGGCGCATCACTTCACCGTCGTACTTTTCTTCCCCGCCCGCAGTTTCGGCTTGCCTGCGAGTTTCTTTTTCGCCGCGGGTTTTTTCGCAGCGGGTTTCGGCTTGGCTTTCTTAGGTGAATCCGGCGACATCACTTTTTCTGTGAAACCGCACCACTGCGCAATCTCGCAGCGCCAGCATTCGGGCTTGCGCGCCTTGCAAACATAGCGCCCATGCAGGATCAGCCAGTGATGGGCGTGCAGCAGGAACTCGTCCGGGATGATCTTCTCAAGGCCAAGCTCGACGGCGAGCGGCGTCTTGCCCGGCGCGAGCCCGGTGCGGTTGCTGACCCGGAAAATATGGGTGTCGACGGCGATGGTCGGCTGCCCGAAGGCGACATTCATCACCACATTGGCGGTCTTGCGGCCGACGCCGGGCAAGGTCTCCAGCGCCTCGCGGGATTGCGGAACCGCGCCGCCGAAATCATCGAGAAGCTTTTGGGAAAGCGCGATGACGTTCTTGGCCTTGCCCCGCCACAGGCCGATGGTTTTGATGTAGGTCCCGAGTTTTTCCTCGCCCAGCGCAAGCATTTTCGCCGGCGTGTCGGCGATCCTGAACAATTCCTTCGTGGCCTTGTTGACGCCCGCATCGGTCGCCTGCGCCGACAGCGCCACGGCGACCACCAGCGTGTACGGGTTGGTGAAATGGAGTTCTGTCTGCGGCTCAGCCTCGATGGCGGCGAGGCGCTCGAAAATCTTGCGCGCGTTTCCACGCGTCATCTTTGGCATGAACATCTCGTCCGGTTGGGCGGCGCGACCATAACGCGCGGGCGCGTTTCGTAAAGTTCCCATACCCGTGAATTGCGGGCGATTGCGCCCGGCGGTATGTTTTCCCCATGTCGCGTCTTCGCAATATGGAAACACTGGCGCCGGTCGCCAAGGGGCGCGCCTCCGCCGCGTCGGCGCTGGACGATGTTTCGCAGGGCGATGCGATTTTCGACGCCATCCTCGCCCCCAACCGCTCGCTGCCCAATGCAGGCTTTATTGCGGTGATGACCGTCGTGCTCGGCGCGAATTTCCTGTTCGGCATGTATTTCTACGCTATCGGCGCCTGGCCGGTGATTGGCTTTTGCGGGCTCGACGTGTTGGCGGTCTGGCTCGCGTTCAAGCTCAGCTACCGTCAGGGGCGCCTGCGCGAGCGCGTCAGGGTCAGCGAGGGCGATATGTGGGTGGCGCGGGTCCTGCCGTCGGGCCATGAGACGCGCTGGCGGCTGCAGCCCTTCTGGACCAATGTCTCGATCCAGCGCCCCATCGGCCATGAGAGCCAGGTGCGCGTCACTTCGAAAGGCGGCACGCTGATCCTCGGCGCGTTCCTGTCGCCGGAGGAGCGGGGCCGCTTTGCCGAGGCGCTGGCCGGAGCCCTGCAGCGGGCGCGCTTTGGCAATCGCCAAGGATAGGCTAAAGGGGCTTTGGCCTGAACCGGATCGGACGGAATGCTCAGTTTTCTTCTTGTTGTTTTTGCGCTGCTGGCGCTGGCGGGCGGGCTTTACTGGCTGTGGCTGAAAAAAATCGCCGGCGAAGTCGCCGAAGGCGCCGCCTATGAATGGGCGTTCATGCAAAAGCACGAGCCGGAATTTCTCGCGGGGATCAGTGAAGAGCAGTTTCACAAGATCTATGCGCGCATCCACACGCCGCGTTTTCCGGGCTATGCGCTTGTCGCCGTCGCCACCTTCTTTGTGACGATGCCCGCAACGCTCGGGCTGCTCAGTCTCGGCGCCTGGGGCGCGGAGAAGGCCGGGTTCCTGCCGGAGCCGGTGGAAATTGTTCGCTATGTGCGGCTCGGCGGATCGGAAGCGACGCAGTCCTGGCAATGCGATACAACCTGCCAGCTTCAGATCGCTGAATCCTTCACCGGCTTTTACTATTTTTTCGGGATCATCGCCGTCTGGCTGTTGATTGTCTGGCTGTTCATGCGCCGGTTTCATGCGCGCCGGCCTGGCCTCTTGCGCGATGAAATCATTCGCGCCCGCGCATAAAGGAGAGACGTTTTGCGATATCTGCATACGATGGTGAGGGTGAAAGACCTTGATGCGGCGCTCGATTTTTATTGCGCCAAGCTGGGGCTCGCCGAAGTGCGCCGCTATGACAACGAAAAAGGGCGCTTCACGCTGGTGTTTCTCGCCGCGCCGGAAGATGAAGGGCGCGCTCGAGATGAAAAAGCGCCGCTGGTGGAACTCACCTATAATTGGGATACGGAAGAATATGACGGCGGGCGGAATTTCGGCCATCTCGCCTATGAGGTCGATGATATTTACGGCCTCTGTCAAAAGCTGATGGAGGCAGGCGTCGTCATCAATCGACCGCCGCGCGACGGGCATATGGCGTTCATCCGGTCGCCCGAAGGCATTTCGATCGAATTGCTGCAAAAAGGCGAAAGCCTTGCGCCCGCAGAACCGTGGGCGAGCATGGGCAATACCGGCTCCTGGTGACGTCCGCTTAGGTTTTGTTTAACTCTCGACTGCACAATTAAAGCGCCTCTTTGATGCGCTCCCGCCGCCGCTAATACTGAAAGCACGCCATGACGGAAAATCCCGTTCAGCTTGAAAATGTGACCAAGCGATACGGCGCCTTTACGGCGGTGAACGATCTGTCGTTCTCGGTGAGGCAAGGCGAGATTTACGGCTTTCTCGGGCCGAACGGCGCCGGGAAAACCACGACGCTGCGCATGCTGCTCGATATTGTTCAGCCGAGCGAGGGGCGAATTTCCATTCTCGGCTCCTCATCGGCGATCCCGGTTCGCCGCCGCATTGGCTACCTCCCCGAAGAGCGGGGGCTGTACCGCAAGATGAAAGCCGTCGATTCGATTGCGTATTTCGCCCAGCTTCGCGGTCTGCCCAGCGGCGCGGCGAAGAAGAAAGCCCGCCAGCTGCTCGAACAGTTCGGGCTCGGAAAATTCGCGCGCGCCAAAAACGAAGCGCTATCGAAAGGCATGGCGCAGAAAGTTCAATTGCTGGCGACCATCGCCCATGAGCCGGAATTGCTGATCCTTGACGAGCCCTTCTCCGGCCTCGATCCGATCAATCAGCAGACGCTGGAAGCGCTGATCGCGGATCAGCGTGCGAACGGACGGACGATCATATTTTCCACTCATGTGATGCAACACGCGGAACGCTTATGCGACCGGTTTTTGATTCTGGCGCAGGGGCGCAAGCGGTTTGAAGGAACGCTGTCGGAAGCGCGCGCCGCATTCGGTCAGCGTCTGCATGTGCGCTCGTCGGCGCCGGCGGCGGCGTTTGAGGCGCTGGCTGGCGTCATCGCTGCGCGGCATGAACGCGATTGCGGCGACGAATATGAGTACGAAATCGAACTGGCGGACGGCGCCGACCCGCAGGACTTTCTGCGGCAGGCCATCGGCGCCGGACTCCTGTTGACGAAATTCGAACAGGCCGGCGCAACGCTGCACGATATCTTCGTTTCCCTCGCGGGCGATGAGGCGGCAGCGCCTGCGCGCATGGCGGAGGCGGCCGAATGAAACAGGTGCTGCTCATCGCCTGGCGCGAATACAAACAATATGTGTTCTCGCGCGGCTTTCTGATTTTCCTGGTGATGTTCCCGCTCAGCCTGGTGGCGATCACCGCCGCCATGGGGCTGGTGGACCGCAACAAACCGGTGCGCGCGTTTGTCGTCTATGATCAGACCGGCGTTTACGCCGCTGAGATCGATGCGGAAATCGCCCGCCGTCACGCGCTCAACACGCTGGCGGCGTGGGATGGATATCTTCGGTTAAGCTACGCCGGGGATGTCGAAGCGCTGCCGGCGCCGTTTGCGCCCGGCGGAATCAATGACGTCAGGGTTCGCGAGATCGCCGCCGCCGGCGGCTATGAAGCGGGGCAATCGCTTGTCAGCGAAAATTTGAGGTCGGGCGCCCCTGCCTTCACGCCGCCGCGCATTCAGTTTGAACGCGTCGCCGGACCGGAAGCGCTCGCCGCCGCCGCATCGATTGAAGAAGCCGAGACCATCGTGCGTCCGTTTCTGCTCGAAGAACGCGGCGTTCGCAACGCGGATGGGGAAGCGACGCGGCTGTTTGCGGCTGTGTTGATCCCGGCCGGGTTCGGCGCCGGCGAAGACGCGCCCGCCGCGCAATATTGGAGCCGCAACTTGACGGACATTGCGCTTGAGGATGTGGTCGGCGATGCGCTCGATGCGGCGCTCAAGCGCGAAGCGGCGGAAAAGTTGGGCCTGTCGCGAGAGTCGCTTGAGCAAGTCGCAGCCATTTCTGCGCCGTTCGATTCCTACCGTCCCGACCGTGCGCCGGACGAAGCGCAACTGGGCATCGCGGACCGGATCGAAACGGCACTTCCGGCGGCGCTCACCTATATGCTGCTGGTGATCATTTTCGGCGTCGGCAATCTGTTGCTCACCAACACGATCGAAGAGCGCTCCAACAAGATTGTCGAGATTCTTTTATCGTCGGTGACGGCCGGTCAGTTGATGATGGGCAAGCTGATCGGCATTGGCGCGGTGGGGCTGACCATGCCGGCGATCTTTCTGGTGGGCGGCCTTGCGGGATCGGCGACGCTGATGTCGGGCGAACAGGACATTATCGGCCCGGTCACGGATGCGTTGTTCTCTTCGCCGCTGCTGCTGATCTATCTGTTTTACTTTTTCGCCGCCTATGTGATTTTCGCGATGATTTTCCTCGCGATCGGCGCGGTGTCGAACTCGCTGCAGGATGCGCAGTCCTATATGGGCCCGGTGATGCTCATCGTTTTTGCGCCGCTGCCGTTTATGATCATGGTGTTCCAGAATCCGAACGGGTTTGTCGCGTCGCTGCTCACCTGGATTCCGATCTACACGCCCTATGCGGTGATGATGCGCGCCGCCTCCGATCCGCCGATCTGGGAGATTGTCGGCGCGACGGCGCTGATGATCGCCTTTGCGATTGTGCTGGTGCGATTCATGGGGCGCATTTTCCGCAACGCCATTTTGCAGTCCTCGCCGCCAAAAGCGCGCGAAGTCTGGCGGCTGGCGAAAAAGGACGGGATTTAACTCATTCCCGGCGCCTCACTGTCTGAATTTCATTCGGTCATGTTTTGGGGGCGCTACATTGAGTTTTTTCCGTGCTAGGCTGAGGCTCCTAACAAGCGGAGAGAGCTATGCCGGAAAAGCGAATTGCGCATTGCGCCTGCGGCGCCGTTGAGGCGGAGCTGAGCGGCGAATCCGTTCTGCAATGCTATTGTCACTGCACGGACTGCCGCGACTGGCTCGGTGCGCCGGTGCATGCGGCGACGATCTGGCCGAACGCGCAGGTGCGCTACGCCAAAGGCGCCGACAATATCGTCACCTACAAGCGCACGGACAAGAGCCACCGCAAATCCTGCAAAACCTGCGGCGGCGCGGTGCTGATCGAACATCCCTCGCTCGGTGTTTTCGATGTGCTGGCGTCAGCCATTGACGGTTTTGAGTTCAAGCCGGCGTTTCACATCTATTACGGCGAACGCATGATCGACCTCAAAGATGGCCTGCCGAAGTTTCAAAAGATGCCAAAGGATATGGGCGGCGACGGCGAGACCATGGCGGAGTGAACCGCGGCAGCGTTAATGCTATGCGCCGTCGCTCTTATAGATAAACTTGCGGTCGCAATAGCCGCACTCGGCTTCGCCGTCTTCGAGCGAATACCAGACCACCGGATGACCGAGCGCGCTATTGCCGCCGTCGCAGGAAACGCGGCGCTTGTCCGTATAAATGACTTCCGGATCGGGCGTGGCGGTTTTTGTCGGTTCGCTCATGGGCGTGGGTCTTCTGTGTGAGTGCGCGTTTCTCTGACTTGCCGCCGCCGGCGCGTTTCGTCAAGTCTTGGGCCTTGCTCGCGCCGTTGTGCGCTGCTGGCGCTGGCGGGCGCTGTTGACCCTTTGCGCCTGCGGCGCGATAAGCGGGCTCGCCGAACAGACGGACGTTTCAAGTCATGGATTTCAACGCCAACGCTGACTACGCCATCGCCGCCCGCGGCGTCAGGAAGACCTATGCGGCGACGAAAAAATCCCCCGCCAAGGAAGCGCTGAAAGGCGTCGATATTCTGGTCAAGCGCGGCTCGATATTCGGGCTGCTCGGGCCCAACGGCGCCGGAAAATCCACCTTCATCAACATTCTCGCCGGACTGGTGAAAAAGTCGGCCGGCGATATTTCCGTCTGGGGCTTCGATCTCGACCGCAATCCGCGGCAGGTGCGCGCCGCGCTCGGCATCGTGCCGCAGGAAATCAACATGGACGTCTTCTTCACGCCGAAAGAGGCGCTGGAGATTCAGGCCGGGCTTTACGGCGTGCCGAAGTCGCAGCGCCGCACCATGGAGATCCTCACGGCGCTGGGGCTGGAAGATAAAGCCAGCGCCTATGTGCGGATGCTGTCCGGCGGCATGAAGCGGCGGCTGCTGGTTGCAAAAGCCATGGTGCATTCGCCGCCGATCCTGATCCTCGATGAACCGACCGCCGGCGTCGATATCGAACTCAGGAAGCAGCTTTGGGAATATGTTCTCAAGTTGCACGATCTCGGCGTGACGATTGTTCTGACTACGCATTATCTCGAAGAAGCGCAGGAATTGTGCGAAGAAATCGCCATCATCCATAATGGCGATGTTGTCGCCTGCGAACCGACGGAAAAACTGATCTCGTCGCTCGATCGCAAGACCTTGATGGTGACGCCTGGCGAAGACATTTTGCAGAAGCCCGACCTCGGGCCGTTTGACGTCGATATGAAGCCGGACGGCAGGCTGGCGATCTCCTACAAGCCGAGCCAGTCGCAGGTCGCCGACATCCTGGCGCGCCTCACCAGCGCGGGCGTGGCGGTCAAGGATCTGTCGACGGTCGAGGCCGATCTGGAAGACGTGTTTCTCGAACTCACCTATCATAACAACAGCTAAGCGCGCTGGCTGCGATTAGGGCGGCGCGCGGCTTTCCCGCGCGGCCGGACGCGGCTAAGCTCTCCCAAACGCCAAACCGTCGAAGGGGAGCTCCATGGTCGCGCGCGCACTCATTTCAATCATTTCTATTGTTTTTGTCGCCCTGGGGGCGCCGGCCGCATCGGCGCAGGACGGCGGCGATTCGATTCTCGTCATGGACGCCTCGGGCTCCATGTGGGGGCAGATCAATGGCGAAGCCAAAATCACCATCGCCAAGCAGGTGCTCGGCGATCTGCTGAACGATCTGCCCGCCGAACGCCGCCTCGGGCTGATCGCCTATGGCCACCGTCGCACCGGCGATTGCGCCGACATTGAAGAACTGGCCGCGGTCGGCGCCGATCGCGCAGCGATTTCCGGCGCGGTGCAAAAGCTTAACCCCAAGGGCAAAACGCCCATGGCGGATTCGGTTAAACTTGCGGCGCAGAAATTACAGTACACGGATAAAAAGGCGACCGTCATTCTGGTCAGCGACGGCATAGAAACCTGCGTCCCCGATCCGTGCGGCGTTGCGGCCGCGCTGGAGGCGGCGGGCGCGGATTTTACCGTGCATGTGGTCGGGTTTGACGTCACTGAAGAAAACGCACAGGCGCAGTTGCGCTGCATTGCTGAAAACACCGGCGGCATGTTTGTCTCGGCCGATGACGCCTCCGGTCTCAGCGAAGCGCTGAATGAAACCGTGGTGCAAGCGGCTGAAGCGCCGCCGCCCGCCGCGAACATTTATTTGCGCGCGACAGAACTCGAAGGCGGCGTTGTCATCGAAGACGGGCTGAACTGGCGCGTGGTCCCGGCAACTGGCGGCGATGCCGCACTCAGCCAGGATGACGTTGGCGTGGTTGAGGAAACGATTGCGCCGGGCGCCTATGATGTTTCGGTAGTGCGGCCCTCTGACGGCCTCAAGGGCGAAGCGAAAGGCGTGGTTGTCCGCGAGGGTGTGCTGAAAACGGTGACGATCGCCCTGACGTTTCCGGTCGAGGCGACAGTCCGCACCGAACCCGCAGGTGAAGCCATGGCCGGAACCAATGTCAAAGTATTCTGGACCGGCCCGGAGCGGCAGGGCGACTATATTCAGATCGCTGAAAAAGGCGGCGAGGGCTACAAAACCTACGCTTATGTGCGTCAGGGCAATCCGTCGGAAATTCGCATGCCGGTGGAGCCCGGCGAGTATGAAGTGAGTTACATGCTCGGCCGTCCCCTGCGCAATCTTGCAACCGTCGCAATCACTGCAACGCCGGCGTCGGCGACATTGGAAGCGCCGGATGAAGCGCTCGCCGGTCAGACCATCGACGTTGTTTTCACTGGTCCGCCGCCGGGGTCTGGGGATTGGGTCACGGTGATCGCGCCGGATGCGGCGGATAACAAGTTTGGGGATTACGCTTACACGCGCAATGGCAGTCCGGCGGAGATTCGCATGCCGCTTGAGCCAGGCGATTACGAACTGCGGTTCGTTCAGAACAATTCGAAAGTGCTGGCGCGGCGCCCGATCAAGGTGATCGAAGCGCTGGCGACTTTGTCAGCGCCGGCGAATGCGATCACCGGAGAGGAAGTCAAAATTGAATTCACCGGACCGCCTGCGGGTCAAGGCGACTGGGTGACGGTGGTTGCGCCAGATGCGCCGGACAACAAATATACCGATTATCATTACATTCGGAACGGCAGTCCGGCATCGGTTCGCATGCCGCTTGAGCCGGGCGATTATGAAATCCGTTATGTGCAGGGCAACGAAAAGGTGCTTGCGCGACAGTCCATTCGCGTGGAGCAGGCGACCGCCAGCATCAGCGGTCCATCTACCGCCATCGCTGGTGAGACCGTCAAGGTTGAGTTTGAAGGTCCGCCGCCGGGACAGGGCGATTGGGTCACCGTGATTGAGCCAGATGCGCCCGACAACAAATATATGGATTACAAGTATACCCGGAACGGCAGTCCCGCCGAAATCCGCATGCCGCTCGATGCAGGCGAGTACGAATTGCGCCTCGTGCAGGCGAACAAAAAAGTGCTTGCGCGTCAGCCGATCACCGTGACAGCGGCAAGCGCGACCTTGAACGGGCCTGCGACGGCGAAAGCCGGAACGGTCGTGCCGATTGAATTCACCGGCCCGCCTCCGGGACAGGGCGATTATATTGCGATATCAAAAATGGGATCGGACGATCTGAAATATGACAGCTATGTTTACACAAGAGCTGGAAGTCCGGCCAATCTTCGCATCCCAAAAGAGCCGGGCGCCTATGAGCTCCGCTTCATTCACGGCAACAAGAAAGTGCTGGCGCGCGCGCCGATTACGGTGACGCCTTAAAACGAATCGACGGGCCGCCATGGTTGCGGGCTTTCGCCCAGCGCCATGGCGTGTTCGCGCAAGGCGGCGGCGACGCGTTTGGGATCGCCCTTCAGCTCGCTCGCCGCAATCGCCGGACCGAATGTCATGCGATAGGTCTTGTTCTTTTTATTGAGCAGTTCATGGAACAGGGTGATGTCGCGCAGTTCCGTGTTCAGTTTCCAAAACCAGTAATAAAGCCATGAATTGCGCATTTCGATGTGCACGGGCACGACCGGGCAGTCATACTTGCGCGCGAATGTCGCCACTGTCGCCAGCCACTCCTGTTCGACGAGCTGTTTGTTGTCGTCCATGAAAGCGAGGCGTCCTGACGGAAACAGCACCACGCATCGATCCGCCTGAAACGCCTTGATGGCGCTTTCCAGCGTTTCGCGCGACCGCGCCGCCGTGCGTTTGGCCTGCACCCATTCGACCGGAATGATCATGTCTTCAAGGCCGGGCGCGGCGCGAAGGGCGTCGCGGTTGGCGAAGAACGTCATGTCCGGGCGGCGATGCTTGATGGCGTCGAACATGGCGACGCCGTCGGGAATGCCCGTCGGATGCGTTGAGGCGATCAGCACCCGGCCGGTTGCGGGGAGGTGTTCAAGACCCGTGGCCTGCACGTCGAGCGACAGAAGGTTGCTGATATAATCGAACACGCTGCGCGCCGGATCGTCGGCGATGGCGTCCGCCATTTTGACGGCTGGTTTGTAGAGCAGCAGCGGATAGAGGATCGCCTTGTAGAGCGGCCATAGCGGCGATGCGCGCAGTCTGTGCGCGCGTTCTTCGATCAGCACGTCGACGATATGTTGATCGCCAGTCGTTTCATTCGAAGCCGTCGCCGGCGAAACGGCGTCCATGCCGCCTCTCTTTCTTCGCGAATCGTTTTGAGTTCGCCCTTCTCATGCTATCAAATTCCGCAATGGAAAACCTTAAGGAAATCGAAGCGCTGGCGCGCAGCGGCGATGCGAACGCGCAATACCGGCTTGCGGCCATGCTCGATCAGGCGGGCCGCAAGGACGATGCGCGGGCGTGGAACGAGAAAGCCGCCGCGGCGGGCCATCCCGGCGCCATCTATACGCTCGCCTGCGCCATGCTCGCGGTTCCTCCTGCGGAGATGAACATCGGCGACGCTGTCGGCATGTTGCAACGCGCCAGCGAAGCCGGTGGAGCAGCGGCGAAAAGGCAACTGGCGGTGTTGACGGCGTTCGGGCTTGGCGTTGCGCAGGACTGGGCGGCGGCGGTCGGCCTGCTGGCGGATGCGGCGAGGTCCGGTCATCCGGCGGCCATGCGCGAACTCGCCATGCTGGCGGAAATCATCTCGGGAAAACCGCGCGCCGGCGACGGGGCGATCGCGGATGCCGCGCATCGGGGCGACTGGATCGCGCAATGTTTTGCGGTTCGCCGTTCCGGCCTATTTCCTGCGGAGGAAGCGGCGGCCATGCGCTCGCGCCTGCGCGGCGCCGGCGTCAGTTTCATCCGGCTCGATGCGATGGAAGCGGCGCCGTCACAAGCGCTCGATGTTGATGCGCTCGCTGCGATCGCCTCCAGTGAAATTTCGCGCGAAGAGTTCAACCATCACTCATTGCACACGGCGCCGGATATTTATCGCGCCGATGGTCTGCTCAGCAGCGATGAATGCGCTTACCTCATCTGTGCTTCCGCGCCGCTCCTAACCCCTTCGCTGGTGGTTGATCCGGCAAAGGGCAAGGCCGATCACGCGCAGTACAGAACGTCCGACGGCGCGCTGATCAGCCTGCTCGATCTCGATCTCGTTATGGTCGCGCTTTATGCACGGCTTGCGCGCGCAGCAGGCGTGACGTGGGGGAACTGCGAATTGATTGGCGTGCTGCGCTATCGTCCGGGACAGGAATACAAGCCCCATCACGACTATCTTCCCGAAGACGGCAATGACTATTCCGAAGTGAAGCGCTCGGGCCAGCGCGCGCGCACGCTGCTGGTCGCGCTCAACGATTCCTACGAGGGCGGGGCAACTGTTTTCCCGCGGCTGAACATCGAGTTTCGCGGCGCGACCGGCGATGCGCTGGTGTTTTCAAATACCGATGATAAGGGCGCGCCCTATCCGCAAACGCTGCATGCAGGCGCGCCGGTGATGAACGGCGAGAAATGGCTGTTGAGCCTGTGGTGCCGAGAGCGCCGGTTCTGGTTCTGGGATTAGTTGAGGTCTTCCGCGTCTTCGCGATAGGGCTGGCTGGCGAGATGCAGGGTCAAAAACGCGCCGGCGATGAGCATGCCCACAGCCGCCCAGCCGCCGCCATTATTGCCGAGCCAGTTTCCCACAGCGCAGACCAGCGCAACGATGAGATAGGGCGCAAGCGGCGGGCTCTCATGGCGGAATCGGACCAGATAAAGTCCGGCTGTCGCGATGAACAGCAATACCGACATCAGATCGAAAATCGTTTCCACGGCCAACTCTCCTTGGCCCCATATTCGACCAGCTCCGTTAACAGGAATTTATCCAACATGGTTAATCAGCGGTAAGTGGCGGCGGACCGGGGATTGGCGGCGGAATGCGCCGAAACGCCGCCCAAAAACGCAAAAAGCGGCCATGGCCTTCACCGGATTTTGGGGCTAAGAGCGACGGGTGCGGCGGGCGCCCGTGGTGGGGCGCTGCGGTCTGCAACCTCATGGTTGTGAGGGTCTGGGAGGACGAGAATGAGCTTATCAATGACGGCGGCGCCGGCGGTGCGCTGCTTTGAAGACCGTGCGCCTGCCGCTTTGGCGAATTTAACCGCTGAAGCGCTCTATCAACTGGCGGTCAAGCGCGGCGAGGGCGAGATCGCCAAAGGCGGCCCGCTGGTGGTCAAGACCGGCGAACATACGGGACGCTCGGCCCAGGACAAATTCATTGTCCGCCATCCCGAGATTGAAAACAAAATCTGGTGGGACGCCAACAAGCCGATGAGCGCCGAGGCATTCGACCGGCTGCATGCGGACATGCTGGAATACGCCTCAAGCCGCGACCTGATCATGCAGGATCTGGCAGGCGGCGCCGACAAGACCTACGGCGTCAAGGTGCGGGTGTTCACCGAATACGCCTGGCACGCGCTGTTCATCCAGCATCTGCTGATCCGCCCCGCCATGCAGGACCGCCCGTCGGTTTCCGGCAAGGGCGAAACCGATTTCACCATTGTCGATCTGCCGGGCTTCGTCGCGGACCCTGCGATCCACGGCTGCCGCTCCAGGACAGTGATCGCGGTTGATTTCGCGCGCCGCATGATCCTGATCGGCGGCACGTCCTATGCGGGCGAAATGAAGAAGTCGGTGTTCACGATTCTCAACTATCTCCTGCCGGAACAGAACATCATGCCGATGCATTGCTCGGTGAATGTCGGCAAGGACAATGATCCGGCGATCTTCTTTGGTCTTTCCGGCACCGGCAAGACGACGCTTTCCGCCGATCCTAACCGCACGCTGATCGGCGATGACGAACATGGCTGGGGCCCGAACGGATTGTTCAATTTCGAAGGCGGCTGCTATGCGAAAATGATCCGCCTGTCGCCGACGGCGGAGCCGGAAATTTACGCCACCACCAAGCGTTTCGGCACGGTGCTTGAAAATGTGGTGATGGACCCGGCGACGCGAGCGCTCGATCTCGACGATGCAACGCTCGCCGAAAATTCACGCGGCGCCTATCCGATCCATTACATCCCGAACGCCAGCCTTGAGGGCGTTGCGAGCCATCCGAAAAACATCATCATGCTGACCTGCGACGCCTTTGGCGTGATGCCGCCGATTGCGCGCCTCACGCCGGCGCAGGCCATGTATATGTTCCTGTCGGGCTATACGGCGAAAGTCGCCGGCACGGAAAAAGGCCTCGGCAAAGATCCCGAAGCGACCTTCTCGACCTGCTTTGGCGCGCCGTTCATGCCGCGCCATCCGTCGGAATATGGCGCGCTGCTCGGGCGCCTGATCGATAAGCATAACGTCTCCTGCTGGCTCGTTTCAACCGGCTGGACCGGCGGCCCGCATGGGCAGGGCAAGCGCATGCCGATCAAGGAAACCCGGGCACTCTTGACCGCCGCGCTCAACGGATCGCTGAATGCGGCGCCCATGCGCAAGGACGAGGTGTTCGGTTTTGACGTGCCGACCGACGTTCCGGGCGTCGACAAACGCATCCTCAATCCGCGCGCCACCTGGGAAGACCCGAAGGCGTTCGACGCGCAGGCCGCGAAGCTCGCGAAGATGTTCACCGAGAATTTCAAAATCTTCGAGGCTTATGTGGATGAAGCCGTGAAGGCGGCGGGGCCAAAAGCCAAGCAGTAACGCCGCGAACACATAAAAAGGGCGCTCTGCAGGAGCACCCTTTTTGATTCATTGCTGTGAAAGCGATTAAACCTTCGTATCAAGCCGCTCGCCGGGCTCTCCGCCCGATTGCGTTGACGCTGTCGCATCGGATGCAGTTGCGCCCGGTCCGCTCGACACCGTCACCATGGCCGCCCGCAGCACGCGGTCGCCGATCGTGAAGCCCTGCTGCGCCACATCGACCACATGACCGGGCGGAATATCCGGGTGCGGAACTTGCGCGACCGCCTGATGCACATGCGGATCGAATTTTTCGCGCGCCGCCGCGACGCGGCGGACGCCATGGCGGTCCAGCACGGACAGCAGTTCTTTTTCCGTCATGCGCAGGCCATCGACAATGACGGTGGCGGTCTGCGCGTCGGCGCCGTCAGCCGCGTGCAGGGCGCGCTCGAAATTGTCGGCGACGCCAATCAGGTCGCGGGCGAAATTTGAAATCGCATAACGGCCAGCATCGGCTTTTTCGCGCTCGGCGCGGCGGCGGGTGTTGTCGAGTTCGGCGGCGAGCCGCAGGAACCGGTCTTTGAGGTCGGCGATCTCGCGATTGGCGGCTTCCAGCGCGGCGCCGGGCTCATCTTCCAGCGCCTCGTCCTCTTCGGCGATGTCCTCATCGCTGAGCATTTCCGGATCGTCGAGGAAATCTTCGGGCTCGTGGGCGCTATCGTGTGGATCACTCATGGGACTGCTTCTTGCCTTCAAACGGTGGAGATGGAAATCAGGGACTGTCCGGAACGGGTCCGGCCCCAAAAACTTCAAAGGGCCATGTACGCAAGGACGGCGTCTATTTCAACATCCGCGAGAGCACTTCCGCCGTGTAGTCCACAATCGGGACGACCCGGGCGTAATTCAGCCGTGTGGGGCCGATCACCCCTAAAATCCCGACAATCTTGCGGTTTTCATCGCGATAGGGGGCGGTGATCACCGACGAGCCGGAAAGCGAGAAAAGCCGGTTTTCCGAGCCGATAAAGACCTTCACCCCTTCGCCGTCGCGGGCGGCGGTCAAGAGCTCGATCACGTCGCGCTTGCGCTCCAAATCGTCGAGCAGCATCCGCACCCGCTCGATGTCCTGGGCGGATTCATCGAGCAGGTGGCCGCGACCGCGCACGATCAATTGCCAATTGTCATCGCCGGCCATGTCAGCGACGCCCTCGCGCACCAGTCGCGAGGTCAGTTCGTCCAGCTCTGCGCGATTGGATTCAATCTCGGCGATGATCTTTGCGCGCGTGTCGCTGAGACTGCGTCCGCGCAGTCGCGCATTGAGATAATTGCCCGCAGCGATCAGCGCCGAAGGCGGCAGATCGTCCGGCGCATTGATGATCCGGTTTTCTACCCGTCCGTCTTCAAACACCATGACGACCAGCGCCTTGCCGGGGCCGGTGCGGACAAACTCGATCTGTCGCAAGGGCGCGTCGGATTTCTGCGCCACAATAAGGCTGGCGGTTTGCGTCAGACCGGAAAGGCGCGCCGCCGCCATCTCCAGCAGCGTATCGGCGCTGTCGGCGCGGGTTTCTGTTTCAATCGCGCGGCGTTCATCTTCAGTGAGATCGCCGACCTGCATCAGTCCGTCGACAAACAGGCGCAGGCCGAGTTCGGTCGGCAGGCGCCCGGCGGAAATATGGGGCGAATGCAACAGCCCCATATCGGTAAGATCGGCCATGACATTGCGCACCGTCGCCGCCGACACGGCGATCTTGCTGCTATGGCTCAAGGTCCGCGAGCCCACAGGTTCGCCGGTCGCCAGATAGGTTTCCACCAGACGGCGGAAAATCTCGCGGGAGCGTTCGTCGATGTCGCCAAGTACCGTCATAATCGTCAATGTGCTGGGTTTCGCCCTAAACGCCAGTGAAAATAAGTGCGAAGCGCCGCAAGGCAAGGCTTTCGGGTCGACATGGCGGCAGCGGAAGCGCTAGGAAGGCCAGCCTTTAAGCCCATACCCTTAGCCCAGACCTTAACCAAGCCTGCAAACCCCGCCTTCAACAACGGAGACTTCCATGAGACCGTCCGGCCGTGCCTTTAACGAGCTTCGCGCTGTTTCCTTTGAAACAGGAGTCGCCAAACATGCGGAAGGCTCCTGTCTGGTGCGTTTCGGCGATACGCATGTCTTGTGCACGGCAAGCTGGGACGAGACCACGCCGCCATGGCTGCGCGGCGGCGGGCGCGGCTGGGTGACGGCGGAATATGGCATGCTGCCGCGCTCCACCGGCGAGCGCATGCGCCGCGAAGCCAAGAACGGACAATCTGGCCGCACGCAGGAAATTCAGCGTTTGATCGGCCGGTCGTTGCGCGCCGTGGTTGATCTGAAAGCCCTTGGCGAACGTCAGATCCTGATCGACTGCGATGTGATTCAGGCCGATGGCGGCACCCGCACCGCCTCGATCACCGGCGCCTGGGTCGCCATGAATCAGGCCTGCAAATGGGCGACATCGCAAGGCATCATCAAATCGAGCCCGATCAAGGACCGGGTCGCCGCGATTTCCTGCGGGCTGGTCGCCGGCGCGCCGGCGCTCGATCTTGATTATGACGAAGATTCAACTGCGCAAGCCGACGCCAATTTCGTCATCACCGGTTCGGGCGGACTGGTCGAACTGCAGGCGACGGCGGAAGGCGATCCGTTTACGGACGACCAGTTCGCCGCGCTGCTGGCGCTCGCCAAGGAAGGGTGCGCAGCATTGGCGGCGCGGCAGGCGGAAACCGCCGCCTGACATCGCGCCGCGCGTGTTGCGCGCCGGGAGAAACTGTTGGAAGATGCCGGCCTATTTCCCGCCCTTGAAAGCGTAAATGCAAGACTCACAGCCCGCAGAACAGACGCCGCCCGCGCCGGAAGGCGCGCAACAAGACGCGCCCCACGCGGCGCCTGAGACAACCCCTGAGCCTGCGCCTGAGACAACCCCTGAGACGGCGCCTGATGCATCGCCGCAACCGGCTGAGGGCGCGCCTGTTGATGAATCGGTGATCGAGGGCGGTGTTGAAACCCTGCGGATGAAAATCGCATCGCTGTGGGATTCCCTGCAAAGCAATATGCTGACTGCAGGCGTCGCGATTGAGGGCGCCATCCTTATCGCCGCGATTTTGCCGGCGGCGTTTTTCGGCCCGCGCCTTCGCAAACTCATCCAGGCGCAGATCGCCCCGCGCGCGCCCTATGGAATTTTGCGCCGCGCCGCCAACGCCTTTGCGCATCTCGCCACGCCCATCGCGCTTTACATCGTGCTGCAGATCGCGGTGTTCTCGCTGCGCGCCGCCAGCAGCTCGACCGGTCTTATTTCCGCGGCCGTCAGCCTGCTCGCGGCATGGATCGTCATTCGCCTCGTCACGCTGGTGATCCGCTCGCCATTCTGGTCGCGGCTGACGTTTTATGTGGTCTGGCCGATTGCGGCGCTCGATGCGTTCGGCGTGCTTGACGACCTCGTGCGCCAGCTTCAGGCGTTTTCGATTCCGCTCGGCGCCGGCGAAGACGGCGTCATCCAGACATTCTCGGCGCTGGACTTTCTGCGCACCATTGCGGTTTTTGGGGTCTTGTTCTGGGGCGCGCAGTTTCTCAATCACGTCATCACCGGCCGCATCAATGCGATTGACGAACTGACGGTCTCGTTCAAGGCGCTGCTGTCGAAAATCCTCAATGTGCTGTTGCCGATCGTGGCGCTGGTGGCGGCGCTGCAGATCGTCGGCTTTCCGTTCGGCACGCTGGCGATCTTCGGCGGCGCGGTCGGCCTCGGCATCGGCCTGGGCATGCAGCGCACCGTGTCGAATTTTTTCTCAGGCTTCACGCTGATCGCCGACAAGTCGATCAAGCCGGGCGACGTGATCGAAGTGGCGGGCACCTATGGCTGGGTGACGGCGATGAATGCCCGTTACGTGACCTTGCGCACCCGGGACGGCACGGCGCATCTGGTGCCGAACGACAAGTTTATCGAGGACGGCGTCGTCAACTGGTCCCATGATGACCGGGTGGTGCGCCTGCATGCGCCGTTCGGGGTGTCCTACGCCACAAAGGACCTGCGCGGGCTGGCGCGCGCCTGCGAAGAACGGGCGGTGACCGTCAACCGCGTGCTGAAAACCCCGGCGCCCCGCTGCAACCTGATGGAATTCGACGACAATTCCATCAATTTCGATCTGCGGTTCTGGATCAACGACCCGGCGAACGGATCGGCGAATGTGCGATCGGACGTAATGATGGAATTGTGGGACCTGTTCGCCGAAATGGGCGTTGAAGTGCCGTTCCCGCAGCGCGACCTTCATATCAAATCCGCCCCTTCCGGGCTGCAAATCGTCGCGGAAACCCGTCAGGAAGCGCTCTCAAACTCGCGTGAAGACTGAATTCGCACGCCGAACGCCGTTGCAGCGCCCGGCGCGCGCCCTATACTGACGCGCGGGTGCGATGGGCATCGCCAGTAAGGCGCTAACGCCGGGAGATAAGCCATGTTTCGAATAATCATTTTGGGCGCGGCTGCGCTTGCCTTTGCTGCCTGCGCGACGTCAACGCCATATGGTCCGGCCTCTGCTGGCGGCGGTTACGGATTCTCCGACCAGCGCATCGAACAGAACCGCTATCGCATCACTTTCCGCGGCAATTCGGTCACTGCGCGCGAAACCGTTGAAAACGCGCTGCTCTATCGGGCGGCGGAACTCACGGTCGAGCTTGGCTATGATTATTTCATCGCGGTCGAAAGCGACACGGAAGAAAGCAAATCCTATTCAACCTCATCGAGCCCGGCATTCTACGGACGCTATGGCTACGGACATCCGTTCCACCGTCCTTATTACGGCTTTCCCTATTACGCGTACGGGTTCGGATGGGGCCAGCCTTATTACGACTCCTACACGCGCGAGGTGACGCGCTATTCGGCCGTGGCGTTCGTCGTCATGTATCAGGGCGAAAAGCCCGCCGACAATCCGCAGGCGTTCGATGCCCGCGAAGTCATGGCGAATCTGGGGCCGTATGTGCTGGGCCAGCCGTCCGGCGAAGGTTACTGATCGTTACCGCTTAAACGGCGCGAAGCGCAGGCTTCTGCTCGGGGGCGGCTTCTTTCGCTGATTCGCCGGCGCCTTCATACACAACCACAAACCCGCGCGGCGAGTGACGGACCACGACGCCGCGGCGGCGACCCACATGAATGGGCGAACCGACCGGCGGGCGGCGGCGCGCATCGACGGAAACGCCGTTGACCGACGTATCGACGATCGTGACAAAGAGCGAGGAGCCGTCCGCCAGGCGGCAAACCGTGCGCGCCGTATTGTCGCGGTGACGCAAGGTCGAGCGGCGATCACCAAGACCGTCGGCGAATTCCGGATTGGCCAGCAGCATCAGTTTTTCGGTCAGCAGATTGCGGCGGCGTTTCGACAGCAGGAAGGACGTAGCGAAGCCGTCCGGAAAAGTGCGCGCGACGGTGCTCTCGATCACATCGAGACCGTCAATATGAATGATTGCGGCGTCGCCGATCATCACTTTGGCGCCGCAGATCAGCGCCATGTCGCCTGGCGACATATTGAGAAGGCGGCCCTCATATTCATCGACAGCGTTGATTACAATTCGCGCCGGCAGGTTGAGGCTGATCCGCTGGTAGCGCCGTGCATCCGTCTTAAACATCGTCTGGTTGTCCCGCTTTGCCTAATTGCGCCGCCGCGTTGCAATTTATCGGCCACGGGCAAAACCTTCTCTAATGAGACCGGTTCAATTTTATTCATCCCGCCATTGGCTCGCTTCACCGCGCCAAGCTTTGCAGTCCCGGCAGGGATTTGTATGGTTAAGCAAACCACCAGGACGCAGCATTCGGAGTTTTCCCCATGATGAGACATTTGTTTTGCGTTGCGGCGGCGGCCGCCGCAATCGCCTCCCCCATATTCGCGCAAACGCCAGCGGGGGCGCCAGCCGGAGCGGATCCGTTCCTGTGGCTGGAGGAGGTTGAGGGCGAAGCGGCGATCGACTGGGTGCGCGGACAGAATGCGCGCTCGCAACAGGCGCTGGAGGCCGATCCTCGATTCGCCGCCATGAAGGAAGAAGCGCTGTCCGTGCTGACATCAAAGGAGCGTCTGGCGCTGGGGACGATCCACGCCGGCCATGTTTACAACTTCTGGCAGGACGACACCCATGTGCGCGGCGTGTGGCGGCGGGCGAGCGTCGAGAGCTACCGTTCGGGCGAGCCGGAATGGGAGACGGTGCTTGATTTCGACGCGCTTGCGGCGGCTGAGGATCGCAACTGGATTCGCGGCTCCGTCGTTTGCCTCTCGCCGGACTATGTTCAATGCATGGTGGAGCTTTCCGACGGCGGCAAGGACGCAGGCTACTGGCGTGAATTCAACACGGCCGAAAAAGCCTTTGTTGAAGGCGGCTTCGCCCTTGATGAAGCGAAATCAAGCGTTGAATGGCTTGATGCGGATACGCTTCTCATCGGCACGGACCGGGGCGAGGGATCGCTGACAACATCGGGTTATCCGCGCACGGTCTTGCAGCTTGAGCGCGGCGGCGCGGTTGCGGATGCGCCGGTGATTTTCGAGGGCGAGGAAACCGATGTTTCTTCTGACGCCCGTGTGGAACATGAAGCTGATAAAACGCATGTCTTTGTCAGCCGCAGCGTCACGTTCTTCGAAACCGAATATTATTACGAAACAGAGCCGGGCGATTTTCAAAGGCTGCCGCTGCCGCTGAATGCCGACTTGCAGGGCGTGCTTGACGGCCGCGCTGTGTTCTTTCTGCGTGAGAACTGGACGCATGAAGACGAGACTTACGGCCAGGGCGCCGTCATCGCCTACGGGCTGACGGACGGGAGCGTGGAAACCGTTTTTGAAGCCTCCGCCAATCAGTCGGTGGAGGATGTGGAGATCGGCAAGTCGAACATCGTCATTCAGTATCTCGACGATGTCTCCGGCGCGGCGGTGCGCGTCACACGCTCGAAGAACGGCGACTGGAAAGCAAAATCGATTGCACTTCCCGATAATGGCGTCGTTTCCCTCGTCTCCGCCGGCGGCGGAACCGATGATGCGATGTTCTCTTTCGAAAGTCTCACCACGCCGGACACGCTTTATTATGTAACGGCGAAAAACAAAGTTGAAAAAATCGCTGAAACGCCGGCTTTCTATGACGCCGCGGGCGTTGTTGTCGAACAGCGCTTTGCAACGTCCGCAGACGGAACGAAAGTTCCGTATTACGTCATGGGGCTCGATTCCGTATTGAAGCAGGGGAATGCGCCGACCGTGCAATATGGCTATGGCGGCTTTCTCGTGCCGATCCTTCCCTATTACTACGACGATCCGTCGCGGCCGCAGCATGGCGCGCTCGCCGGGCTGATGTGGGTCAAGCGCGGCGGCGTTCTGGTGTTGTCAAACATTCGCGGCGGCTCCGAATATGGACCGCGCTGGCATCAAGCGGCGCTAAAAGAGAATCGTCAAAAGGGTTTCGATGATTTCATCGCGATTTCCGAAGACTTGATTGCAACGGGCGTCACTTCGCCTGAAAAACTCGGCGCCATCGGGCGCTCCAATGGCGGGCTTTTGATGGGTGCGATCCTGACACAGCGTCCCGATCTTTATGCGGCGATCGATATCGGCGTGCCGCTTCTCGACATGAAACGCTACAACAAACTTCTGGCCGGCGCGTCATGGATGGCCGAATACGGCAATCCGGATGTGCCCGAAGAATGGGCGTATATTTCCGAATACTCGCCCTATCAGCATCTCGCCGCCGATCAGCCCTATCCGAAAGTCCTTTTCTATACGTCGACCAAGGATGATCGCGTCCATCCCGGTCATGCGCGCAAGGCGGCGGCGAAGATGGCCGATCTCGGCTATGATTCTTTTTATTATGAAAACATCGAGGGCGGTCATGGCGGCACCGCCAATCAGGAGCAGCTCGCTTACCGCACCGCGCTCGAATATGCGTATTTTGCGAAAATGCTGATGGGGAACGGCGAATGAGCGAATTGCATGCGAGCCTCCTGCAGCGCACCTGGCGGCGGGTTGATATCAAGCTGGCGATTGACGGCGAAATGCATTTGCTGCGCTGGCGGCGCGGCGCCTTCATTGACGAGGTGCTGTTTGATGACCGGCGTGTCGCCACGGCGCGCGGCCTGTTCGGACGCGAGGGCGTTTTCGGGCTCGATATCGGCGTCGATGACGGCGCACGCGTGAAACTTGTGCTGATGGTCGATGCTCAGCCGGACTGGAACGACATGTCCGGCGATATGCGCCCGCGCGGCGTCCGGCTGGAGAGCGCGGATATGGCGCTGATCGCGGTGGGCTCCTGCGGTCCCGACCGCGCAGAGCCGTTTCGCCAGCTTTATGATCGCGCAATCAAGGCGATAGGTCTCTCATAGGGCTGTTATCACCAGGCGGCGCGCTTTATTGTCACCTTCTCGGATGAGACGGAAAAAGGGGCGCGCGCATGTCTTGGTGGTTCGGAATCAAACTCTGGAAGCGGGTTTTCCTCGGGCTCGCGCTGGGCGTGATCTTTGGTCTGGCGGTGACGCAGACCATGGGCATGGAGCGCGGCGGCGCGCTGCTGACCGACATTCGCATCGTCGGCGATATCTTCATTGCGCTGATCCGGCTGGTGATCATTCCGCTGATCTTTATGACGCTGGTGGCCGGCGTCCTGGCGCTGGGCGATCCGGCGAAGCTCGGCACCATCGGCCTCAAGACGATCTTTCTTTATTTGATCACTACGTTTTTTGCGAATGTCATCGGCCTGACCATGGGCACGATCTTCCAGCCCGGCAAAGGCGTCGATCTCGGCGGCGCGGAGCCGCGCGCCGTAGCGACCGAAGCGGCGGGCCTTTGGGATCGCATCGCCGCCATGGTGACAAAGAACCCGTTTGAGCAGTTTCTTTCCGGCGATGTGATGACGCTGGCGCTGACTGGCGTGTTGATTGTCCTCGCGATCATCCTCGCTATGCGCTCGACGAAGGAGGGCGAGAAAAAGCCGAAAGCGGCGATTGTCTTCGTCGCCCTGTTCGCGCTTGGCGTGGCGGCGGCCTCCGGCGACATTCTGGTGGTGATATTTGCATCGCTAGTGCTCGGGATCACCTTTCTGTTTCTGGGCAGTACGGGCGAGGCGGCGGCGCGGTTTTTCTCCTACGCATCCGACAAGGTGCTGGGCGTCACCACGATCATCATGGAGCTGGCGCCGTTTGGCGTCTTCGCGCTGATCGCCTGGGTCGCCGGGACGCGCGGCATTGAAACCTTCACCGCCGTTTTCTGGCTGGCGATCGCCGTTTATCTCGGTTGTTTCCTGCATATGGCGATCGTCTATGGCGGCATGATCAAAGGGCTGTTGAGGCTGCCGTTCATCAATTTCTTCCGCGGCATTCTTGACGCGCAGATGGTTGCTTATTCCACGTCATCCAGTTCGGCGACGCTGCCGGTGACCATCTCCAACGTCAGGAAAAATCTCGGCGTGTCGAAATCGGTCGCCGGTTCCGTCCTGCCGCTCGGCGCCACCATCAATATGGACGGCACCGCGCTGTATCTCGGCATTGTCGCGCTGTTTACCGCGCAGGCATTCGGCTATCCGCTCGAACCCTTTCACTACTTCATGATCGCAGTGACGGCGGCGCTGGTCTCCATCGGCGCAGCGGGCATTCCCTCGGCGTCGCTGTTCCTGCTGGCGACGGTGCTGCAGGTGTTCGACGTGTCGCCGGAACATACGGCGCTGGTGGTCGGCTTCATCTTCCCCTTCGACCGATTGCTCGACATGATGCGCACGGTGGTCAACGTCACCGGCGATGCGGCGGTCGCCGTGACGGTTGGCAAGTGGGAAGGCGAACTTGACGAAGACATCTTCAGATCGAAATCGGTGATTTAACCCGCCGCGCGACGGGACTGGCCTATGGCGAATAACATCAATTCACTGCGTGTCGCATTCCTGCTGGACACGCGCGACTTTGCAGCTCTGATCGGCATTTATCCCGAGTATGTGCGCCGGCTCGAAAGCGGCGACCGTCCGTTGACGGAGCTTTGGATCGACGCCGTGGCGCAAGCGCTCGACATTCCAGCCGAGGCGGTGACGAGCCCGGACGCAAACATTTCCGCGCTGGCGAAAGAAAGGCCGCGTCCGTTCCCGCCGCATTGCGTTCTCTGTCCGATTGCCGCCCGGTATGCGATCCTGTCGCTGGTGGCGAAGATTGGCGGGCTGAAAACCGCAAACAGCCTCGATGAGGACGAACTCGCCGATGCCGTGCGCAGCCTGCTGTCGTTTACCGAGGATGGATTTGCGGCGTTGGCGGGTGGCGGGAAGGCCGCGTCTAATCGTCTTTCGAAAGGTCTTCAAATAACCGTCTTAACAATCCTTCAATCCCGCGCGCCCGATCTGCCCGCCGATCTTGAGGAGATGCTGGAGCGTCTGGCCCCGGGTGCAATATCGCTGCTTGAGGGCCATTCGGCTGTTGCGCCGCCCGCCCGCGCTTGGGAAAGCTGACGACATTATCCGCGCCGGAGGGCGGCTTTGGAAAGACGCCCAGCAATCTTCGATATAGCGTTTCGGCGCGCTTTCGTTCGTCTTCGCCCACCGTCTTTCCCCGCGGCTCTTCAGAAGTCCCCATCCGTCAGGACATTAACCTGTTCTCACGCGGATTTGAAGGGCTTTATCGGCGCCGGATTCGGGGCGATTCAAGCGGGAGCGCCGGTCCGTCATATATTCGTTTCGATATCGAATTAACGCCGCCACGGACGGGCGTTTCACCGCCAACAGGGTTAACAAATTCATCCGCGTCCGGATTAACATAACCTTAATCGATTAGTCGTCCTCTAGGTCTGCCGTGATGCGTGCGGCCAGCATGGAGGGCATGATGCCGAATAAAGATCTGCGCAGAGAACAGATTGCGCTTTTGAAGTTTGAAAAATCACTCATTGCCGCGGCGAAAGAAAAGTCTGAAGGCAAGGCGCTCGACAAGGCGCCGGTGCTAGCAGGCCTCGCGGCTGTGACGGCGGCGGCGGCGAGCGTCGCTGACAAGCTGGGCGATGCAACACCGTTGCAGTACGCCGATGCGGTGGAACGTGCGGCTCTGTCGGCGAGTGATGGCGCGGCATGGCTCGCCAATCTTGCCGAGGCTGTTTCCACAGGCCACAATGTGATCGAAATGCTCGCCCAGAAGGGGGCGTTCATCATATTCCAAGCGGGCGGCGGCACGCCTAAAGAGCCGCCGGCGGAGGTCGTAGCATCTCTCCTAATGAATGGACCGTTCTAACACGCTATGGGGCAATCCTGCTTGCCGGGGTTGTCCTTTGCTTTCTTTCCGGTTCTAAAAACTTAAAGCTCGCCTCAACGGTCGTCGCGGCCGATTGGGGCTTGAGCAATCTGTTTTATTATTGGCTAGGCAATCAGGCCGTCGATCTGATTGCGCCGATGAACATTCTCGTGCTCGCGCTGTTCTGGCAGTTCTGGCACACCAAATCGCTCAACGGGCGCTTCATCCACCGCACATTTTTCATCTACTACGCGATCTATTGCGTCATCAATTTCTGGCATCTATTTGGACGCTTCTTCTATCCGGAAACGCTGACCGCCAATCGCTATTTCTCGCTCGCCGCATCGAATGTGACTTTCTGGTTCATCCTCGCCACCATGTGGCTGCTGGCCATCGGCAAGTTCCTCGACAACCACGCCGAGGGCGGGCTGATCGGCGTTTTCGACCGGAATATCGGCAAATGGCGCAAATGGTTCGGGGGGTGAGGCTGGCGGCTGGCCCTGCTGTATGGCTCAGACTTTTCGGCGGCTATCCGCGAACAGTTCGGCATTTTCAGATGGGAGAACCCCTGCGGCGGGGCCGGGGCCAAACAGTCCGCGCCCGATCAGCGCCCGGATGGCGGCGGAACGCGACGACATTTTATATTCGAACCGCCAGTCGTCGATGTGCTTGAGTTCATCGTCATTGAAATAGACCTGTAGTTTTGTCGCTCGTTTATGCATGCTGTCATCCCTGCCGCCAGAGAATCATCCCTAACACCGAAGGCGCGACGCTTCCTGATCATATGATGTATTAAAGAGCCGGGCGAACGGCTAGAAATTAAGGCCATGACCACATCCCGGTTCGATTGCCAGTCTTGCCAGTTGCGAAAGCTCGAATGCTTTCATGCAATCAGCAAGGAAGCGTTGACTTTTCTCAGCGAGTTCCGGCTTGGCGAATTGCGGGTGGACGCGGGGTCGGAAATCCTGTCCCAGGCCTCGGACGCAACGCATTTCTACACCTTGTACAAGGGATGGACCGCACGACGCATCACGCTTGATGACGGGCGTTCGCAGATCACGAATTTCGCCTTGCCCGGCGCCCTGCTGGGCATTCAGGCGGCGCTTGATCGCGACATGGATCATTCGATTGAGGCGCTGACCGACGTGGTGTTGTGCGTTTTCCCGCGCAGCGGTTTTCGCAACTTGCTGGAAAAACAGCCGGAGCTGACCTATCGCGCGGTCTGGCAGGTGGCCCGCGAAGAACATTTCCTCGGCGCCAACATAACGGCGGTCGGCCGCAAACAGGCCCATGAAAAGATCGCCTATCTGTTCGCCTCGCTGCATCAGCGCGCGGTGCTGTCGGGCATGGCCTCTCCGGGGGCGCCGCTCGACGCGCCGATCACCCAGCAGCATGTGGCCGACGCCATGGGACTTTCCATCGCCCATACGCATCGCGTCATGCGCGACTTCGCGGCAAAGCAACTGATCGCCCCGAATCGCAAGAAAATCCGGCTGCTGGAGCCGGACCGGCTGGCGGAAATCGGCGAGTTCGACCGCGAGGCGATGATGCCCATGGCGCTAGTGTAGGGCGCTAGTGTAGGGCGCTGGTGTAGGGCGCTGGTGTAGGGCGCTGACCGGACGCCGCCTTGCCTTCCCCCGCCTGATCGCCTATATCCGCCGCCAATTCCGGGAAAACCAAGCTTTCCCGCGTCCGCCGGCACGACCCCCACACTTAAGATGGGACGGGGCCGGGGATGTACCGCCATCGGGGTAACGCCCCCATGGTGGTTAAAGTTGTATGTTTCGAGGCCGAAAGGGCATTGATGTTTGAAAGCTTAAGTGACCGGTTAGGCGCCATCTTCGAGGGACTCCGTGGCAAAGGGGCGCTCGAAGAAAAAGACGTCAATGAAGCCTTGCGGGAGGTGCGCGTTGCGCTGCTCGAGGCTGACGTCGCGCTGCCCGTCGCCAAGGATTTCATCGCCAGCGTAAAGGAACGCGCGGTCGGCGCCGAAGTGCTGCGCTCAGTGACGCCGGGCCAGCAGGTCATCAAGATCGTCCATGACGCGCTCATTGACATGCTTGGCGGCAAAGTGGCCGAGGCCGGGCTTTCCTTCGCCGCGACGCCGCCGGTGGCGATGATGATGGTCGGCCTGCAGGGTTCGGGCAAAACCACCTCGACCGCCAAGATCGCTCTGCGCCTCACCAAGCGCGACAAGAAGCGCGTCCTGATGGCCTCGCTCGACACGCGCCGCCCGGCGGCGCAGGAGCAGCTCAAAATTCTCGGCGAGCAAGCCGACGTCAAAACCCTCCCCATCATCGCCGGGCAAAGCCCGCGCGATATCGCCAAGCGCGCCATGGAGGCGGGACGTCTCGGCGGGTTCGACGTGGTCATGCTCGACACCGCCGGCCGTCTTTCCATTGACGAACAGTTGATGGCGGAGATCGCCGACATCCATGCAGCGACCAACCCCATTGAAACGCTGCTGGTGGTCGATGCGCTGACCGGTCAAGACGCGGTCTCGACGGCGGAGAAATTCAAGGAGCGCGTGCCGGTCTCCGGCATTGTCATGACACGGATCGACGGCGATGCGCGCGGCGGCGCGGCGCTTTCCATGCGCGCGGTCACTGGCGCGCCGATCAAGTTCGTCGGCATCGGTGAAAAGCTCGATGCGCTCGACACGTTCGAGCCCTCGCGCATGGCCGGGCGCATTCTCGGCATGGGTGACATTGTCAGCCTTGTCGAAAAAGCCTCCGAAGAAATGGATGAGGCCAAGGCGAAAAAAGCCGCCAAAAAAATGGCCAAGGGCGAGTTCGATATGAACGATCTCGCCGATCAGTTCAAACAGATGCGCAAGATGGGCGGCATGGGCGCCATTCTCGGCATGATGCCGGGCATGGGCAAGATGAAGAAGATGGTCGATCAGGCCGGCGGCCTCGACGACAGGGAAATCATCCACCAGGAAGCGATCATTTCTTCGATGACGAAGCAAGAGCGCAAGAAGCCCGCGCTGATGAACGCTAAGCGTAAAAAACGCGTCGCTGCAGGCTCAGGCACGAGCGTGCAGGAGGTGAACAAGCTTTTAAAGGCCCACCGCCAGATGGCGGACATGATGAAAAAAATGGGCAAGGGTGGAATGGCTGGCATGGCCAAGCAGCTCGGCGCCATGGGCGGTCTTGGGGGCGGCCAAATGCTGGGAATGGGCGGCGCGCCGGACAAGGCGGCGATGCTCGAACAGGCGAAATCCGCCAAAGGCGCCCTTCCGGGTGCGGACGATCTCGATTTTGACGCCATCGAACAGGCGCTCTCCGGTAAAGGCGCCATGCCGCCGGGGCTGGGCATGCCGGGGGTGAAGAAGAAATGAGCAACGAATTTGATCTGGTCGTGGGCCACTTGTCAGAAAGTCTGAAACTGCTTTCTGCTTCGGCGGATGAGCAGGTTAAATATCTGCACGAAGCAGAAGAATTCGTCTTACCTGTCGATGAGTTTGCTCAAGATTATGTGCACTGGATGCAATCATATTTTTCATTTGGAGGCGCTGCTGCAGCGCCAACCCTTCGACAGATTGATGGCATCCTTGAGAAGTTTAGCGGGATGGAAAATGCTGAACATTGGTCAGAAGATGCGCTGAAATCTGATCCCGTATGGAAACAAGTCAGAAAGCTTGCTCGGGGCGCTTTGGAAGAACTTTCTGACGTCTCGAATTCTGGATTCCGGCCTGCGCCGGGATGAGCGGAGTTTGAATCCACATTTCAACTGAAAACAAACACCAAAAGGAACCAACCAAATGTCACTAAAAATCAGACTGGCCCGCGGCGGCGCGAAAAAGCGTCCGTTCTACTCAATCGTCATCGCCGACTCGCGCAATGCGCGCGACGGCCGGTTCATTGAAAAGATCGGCACCTATAATCCGCTGCTCTCGAAAACCGATGAAAAGCGCGTTCAGTATAATGACGAACGCGCCAAATACTGGCTGTCGAAAGGCGCGCAGCCGACCGATCGCGTCGCGCGCTTTTTCGCGGTGAACGATATCGTCAAATGGGAACACGGCAACAACCCGAAAAAAGGCGAGCCGGGCGCTGCTGCAAAAGAACGCGAAGCCAAGCGCGCTGAGCGCGAAGCCGCCATCGCCGCCGCCGCCAACGCTCCGGCCGAAGCGCCGGCGGAAGCCGCCGCCGAAGAAACGGCCGCCGAATAAGCCGTCTCCGGCCGTAATTCCTGGAACGGGAACCATTGCGACCCCCCGCTGTTAGGGGCGGGTATGGTTCCCTACCGCCGGCGCGCACGCGTTTTGTCTGGGCCGGCTCAGCCAAGGAGTTACGACGATGAAAATGTTAGCAAGTCTACTGGTGCTGCTCGGCATGAGCATGTCCCTGTCCGGCTGTTTGCTGGGCGCCGCCGCCGGCGCAGGCGCCATCGCGGTGGATGAAGCCAACGAAAATGACGGCGATTTCGACCCGCTTGAAGAGGCCTATGACGGCGATCCGGACACCAAGGGCCCGATCGACGACGATGATTAAGCTCTGACCCTTATTCGGGTGAGATTGGCAAAAAGGCGCGCTTTCGGGCGCGCCTTTTTCTTGTTCCGGCTCGCGCCATCAATTCGCCATGGTGAAAATCATGCTAGAACCGGATGCACCTTACCCGGGGATGAAACGATGATCGCGCGAACACACTCAACCTTCCGAAAATTTCTTCTGCTTGGCGCCATGACCGCGCTGGCGGCGTGCGACGGCGGCTCTGGGGGCGATAGAGACCGCTATGCAAGCGCGCCCGTGGCCAGCGGCGCGACTATGGATCGCAACGAAGCCTATGCAGATGCGAAGATTGCGCCGTCCGAACCCGCGCCGGAACCGGGCCAGGCGCCGGGCGAACAGGCCGGCGTGTTGCTCGCGTATTCCTACTCCATGGGCATCGAGGCGCCGAAAGGCGCCGTGTCCCCGTTGAAGGACGCGCATGAAAAAGCCTGCACCGAGGCTGGTCCGAAACTTTGTCAGGTGCTCGGCTCGTCGGTGAATTCATGGGGCGAGGACCAAGTCTCGGCCCATCTCAGCCTGCGCGCTGAGCCGCAATGGCTGACGACATTTCGCGCATCCATCGCCTCTGACGCCGACAAGGCCGGCGGGCGCCTCACGTCCAATAATGTGAGTACGGAAGATCTGACCACCTACATTGTCGATCTTGAAGCCCGCCTTGAAGCCAAGCTCGCCCTGCGCGAGCGGATCAGGAATTTGTTAGAGACTCGCGACGGATCGCTCAGCGATATTCTTGCGGCGGAACGCGCCCTCGCCGACGTGCAGGGCGAGATCGATTCCATGACCGCGCAGCGCGCCGCCGCACGGGCGCGGGTCGCCATGTCGGCGCTGTCGATTTCATATCAGAGCGATCCGGTGACCTCGACCGGCCTGTTCGCACCGCTCGCGGATTCGTTCAAGAGCTTCTTCCGCACCTCAATCGCCTCGCTGGCGGCGGCGGTTGATTTTGTCGCGCGCGCCTGGCCGTTCTTCCTTGTGGGGCTGGGCGCCTTGTTCGTGCTGCGCGGCTGGTGGCGCGGCCGCAAGTCAAAGGCGTAACTGCAAAACAAATCCGGCCCTGAAGGCTTTGCGAATACGCCGCTCGCCTTCAGGGCCGCTCTTTGCAATGACGCGATCAACATGCTTGGGGCGATAATCGCGTCTTGCTCCCCCGTTTTATGGCTCCCCAGCCCTTTTTCCGGGTACGCTGTGTACTGCGTGGTCCTGCTCTCTCCCCCGGGCGAAACGCCTAGCGATTGTTCTCCGTGCTAGCAGCCAAGCCGCCGCTTGGCGTTTCGCCGGGAGGAGAGAGTTACGATTACTGTTCCTCACTGGCGAATGCGACAATCGACGGCGCCATCGGCAGGTGCGGGTTGAAGGGGCTCTCGATATTCGCAACAGCTTTCGAGATTTCGTATTCGGCGTTGGTGAGAACCAGCGTGTTCAGCATGGCGCCGGTGTCGAAGCTCGCCGTTGTGACTTTGGCCACCGTTTCAGCATTGGAGGCGACGGTCAGCGGGCCGAAGACATTGTCGATCTTGGCGGACTGAAGCGCGATCTTGCGTTCGGTCTTGGCGGCCAAGGCCAGCGTGAAGTCGGCCTGCGCCTTATCCAGATCTTCGTGGATCAGCTGCATCAGATCAGCATGACCGGCCATCTCGGCATGGGCGTTGGTGTTTGCATTCATCGCCGCTGCGGCGGCGAAAGCGACGAAGCTCAGATATAAAGTGCGGTTGGTCATTTCTCTCTCCCGTTTTGGTGAAGCGCTGAGATCAGCGCCTCGATGAATTAACCATAATCGCGTCTTTCCAAGCGATGTGTGTTGGCCGTCACAGCTTTGATTTGGTTCATAAAATCGCCTTAATCGCGCCTCAATCCGCCGCAAATGGGCTTTCCCCTCAGCGAACAAGCTTTTCCTTGCTCATCATGGCCGGGCCCGCCTAATGTCCCTGCAATTTTAACAAGTTGCGCCGACCACAGTCTGCGGGGGAGACGGCGCAACCAAGAGGGTGATTGGTTGATGGAACAGTTTTACGCCGGCGTAGACAATCTGAGCGGCTTTATCTGGGGCGGCACATGGAACGGCGCTGTGGTGCTGCCGCTTGCGCCCATGGTGGTCCTGCTGTTGGGCGCGGGGCTCTATTTCATGGTGCGGCTGAAATTTCTGCCGATCCGCCGGCTGTTTCCGGCCTTCGGCAATCTCTTCCGCGGCCGCGGCAAGGGCGTCGATCAGGCCGCCGGCGGCGACATTTCGCCATGGAACGCGCTCTCAACGGCGCTGTCAGGCCAGGTCGGCACCGGCAATCTCGCGGGCGTCGCCACGGCGCTGACGCTGGGCGGGCCGGGCGCGATTTTCTGGATGTGGGTGACGGCGATTGTCGGCATGGCGGCGGCGTTTGCTGAATCGAGCCTTGCGGTGAAATATCGCGAGACGCATCCAGACGGGCACATTCACGGCGGGCCGATGATGTACATCAAAAACGGCCTCGGCAAAGGATGGGGCTGGCTGGCGATTTTCTTCGCGCTTGGCACGATGTTCTCCGCCGTTGTCACCGGCAACATGACGCAAGCCAATTCCATCGCCACGGCGGTCGAGGCGTCAGCGAACGTTCCCACATGGATTTCAGGCGTGGTCGTCGCCGCGCTGGCGTTTGTCGTCATCATCGGCGGCATCAAATCGATCGGTTCAGTCGCCGGCAAAATCGTTCCGGCCATGGCGCTCGGCTATATTCTCGTCGCTATTGTCATGCTGGTCATGCACGCCGAACATGTGCCGGCGGCGTTTATGCAGATTTTCACCTATGCATTCGGCCTCGAACAGGCGGGCGGCGGCGTCGCCGGTTATGCGGTGCTGCAGGCGGTGCGGTTCGGCGTGGCGCGCGGGTTGTTCTCGAACGAAGCGGGGCAGGGCTCGACTGCGATTGCGCATGCAGCGGCGAAAACAAATGACCCGGTGGCGCAGGGCGAGATCGCCATGCTTGGCGCCTTTATCGACACGATCATCATCTGCACCATGACGGCGCTCGTCATCCTCGCGGTCCCCGGCGTATTCCCGGGCGCTGATGGCGGCACCGTCGAATATGCGTGGCAGTCGACGCTGCAGGGCGCGCAGGTGACGACAGCGGTGTTCGGTCACGCGTTGCCTGACGTCACCCTGTTCGGCACGGTCATCTCGCCGGGCGGCATCTTCATCGCGCTGGCGCTGGCTTTGTTCGCCTTCACCACGATTATCGGCTGGTCCTATTACATGGAGCAGGCGGCGACCTTTCTGTTCGGCGACTGGATCGCCAAACCGGTCCGGTATGTCTGGGTCGCCATGGTGTTTCTCGGCGCGCTGACGCAGATCGATTTCGTCTGGAAGTTCGGCGATCTCGCCAACGCATCCATGGCATTCCCGAACCTGATCGCCATCCTGCTGTTGTCGCCGGTGGTGATCGCCATGGCAAAGGAGAAGGGCCGCCTCTGACGCGGCCAATAAAAACAAGGCGAAGCGCGCCCGGCTTGGCGATCAGGCCGGGCGCGGCTAGTCTGCGGGCTGGTGATTGAGGAGTGTTGGGGTGAGAGAGAGTTTGACGCACGCAGTTGCGATGGCTTGTTTGCTGGCGGCCGGGCACACCCCGGCTTTGGCGCAGGATGAAGCTGTCGATGATGGCGGCTATGTCCGCGTCGGCGTCGGCGCAACGTTTGTCGGCGACTGGACGCAGGACCTTTCCTATAATCCCAATGCAGCATTCGTAACGGCGCCAGCCTCCGGCCAGACGGTCGACAACGGCAAGGGTCTCGCCTTCGCGGCGGCGCTCGGGTTCGATTATGCGGACGGCATCCGCACCGAGCTTGAATACAGATACGCAACGACGCCAGTCGGCGCGGTGACCCCGGTTGGCGGCCCGGCGCTCACCGGACCGGTCAAGGACAGCATCGGCGCGCATTTCGTCATGTCGAATTTCTATTTCGATTTCGCCAATTCCTCTGCCTTTACCCCGTTCATCGGCGGCGGCGTCGGCGGCGCGTTCGTCACCAATGAGCATGACCAGCGCGATGCGGCGCTGGCGTTGCAGGCGCGCGCGGGCGTCGCCATTGCGCTCGGCGAGGGCCTGTCGGCGGATGCGGAGTTTATCTACCTGCGCAGCAACGAATTCGATTTCGGTCCGGGTGCGGATGACTTTGTCATCGGCGGTCCGGTCGGGCCGGCCGTCACCGGCGACCGCTATCAGTCATCGACCGCCATGGTCTCGGTGCGCAAGAAGTTTTAGCGCCATATGACCATCGAGCTTTATCTGGCGTTTTGCGCCGCTTGCGTCGCGCTGTTCCTGACGCCGGGGCCGATGGTCGCCTATATTATCGGCACGACTTTATCGCGCAGCATTGCTCATGCTTTCGCCGCCATCGCCGGGTCGCTCGCCGCCTGCGCCATTCAGCTTGCCGTCGTCGCTTTTGGGCTGGCGACAATTCTCACCGCCGCCGGTTCGGCGTTTTTCTGGATCAAATGGATCGGCGTCGCCTATCTCGTTTACCTCGGGGTCAAAGCCCTGCGCGCGCCGGTTGAGGATTTGTCAAACGCCGCGCCCGCGTCGCGATCCTTGAAGCGCGCGGCGAGTGAAGGATTTTTCGTAGCGCTGACCAATCCGAAGACGCTGTTGTTTCACGGCGCCTTCCTGCCGCTCTTTATATCGCCATCGGCCGCCCCGGGGCCGCAGCTTGCGTTGCTGGCTGCAACCTTCCTGGTCATCTGCGCGATCATTGATTGCGGCTGGGCGATGTCCGCCTCGCGCGCGCGGCCCTTTATCGCCCGCATCGGCCGCTGGCGCGGGCGCATCACCGGCGCGATCTTTCTCACCGCCGCCGCCGGTCTTGCCCTGGCGCGGAAATAGCCCGGCTCATCCTGCCTTCAGAATTATTTGACGCGCGCGCCATTGCGCCGCCTTCAAATGCCGCCCGCCATGGGCTAGACCACGCGCCAAAGCGTTCACTGGCGGCGCTGGTTTCCTCGCGCCCATTTCTCAAGGAGTTTTCCCATGTCCCGTAAAAAAATCGCCCTGATCGGCGCCGGCATGATCGGCGGCACGCTCGCCCACATCGCCGCGCAAAAAGAACTGGGCGACGTTGTTCTGTTCGATATCGCCGAGGGGATCCCTGAGGGCAAAGGTCTCGACATCGCCGAAAGCGCTCCGATCGACGGCTATGACAGCCGCCTCAAAGGCACGCAGGATTACAAGGACATCGCCGGCGCCGATGTCTGCATCGTCACGGCGGGCATTGCGCGCAAGCCGGGCATGAGCCGCGACGATCTGTTGGGCATCAATCTCAAAGTGATGAAATCAGTCGGCGAAGGTATTAAACAGCACGCGCCAAACGCGCTCGTCATCTGCATCACCAATCCGCTCGACGCCATGGTCTGGGCGCTGCAGAAATTTTCCGGTCTGCCGTCGAACAAGGTGATCGGCATGGCCGGCATTCTTGATTCCGCGCGCTTCCGTTTTTTCCTCGCCGAAGAATTCAACGTGTCGGTGGAAAGCGTCACCGCCTTCGTGCTTGGCGGTCATGGCGACACCATGGTGCCGCTGGTGCGCTACTCGACCGTCGCCGGCATTCCGCTGCCGGACCTCATTGACATGGGCTGGACCACGCAAGCCAAGATCGACGCCATCGTTGACCGCACGCGCAAGGGCGGCGGCGAGATTGTTGCGCTTTTGAAAACCGGCTCGGCCTATTACGCTCCGGCGGCGTCGGCAATCCAGATGGCGGAAGCCTATATCAAGGACAAGAAACTGGTCGTTCCCTGCGCAGCGCAATTGAACGGCGAATACGGCCTGAAAGACCTATATGTGGGCGTGCCGCTGGTGCTCGGCGCCGATGGCTGCGAGCGTATTGTTGAGGTCAAGTTGAACGCAGAAGAAAAAGCGATGTTCGAAAACTCCGTCGCCGCCGTGCGCGAGCTGATGGACGCCTGCGTCAAGCTTGACCCAAGCCTCGCATAGATTTGTCGGCGAATGCTTTCAAAAAGGGCGCTTCGGCGCCCTTTTTTATGCGCGGAATTTTGCTATGCGTAATAGGTTTCGCAAACTCATTCGTGCACGGTGCAAGCAATCCTCCCGGTTTAACCGTTTGGTCACGTCAACGCGCTAGCCTGTCTGCTCTGATGATGCGGCGAGCTATAATGCCATCGCATCGAAAAGCAGAACGCTCACCGAAAATCATCGCCTGCAAGGGCCGCCAGTCTGAATGTTCCCGGAACCGATAAAACATTTTCTGACAGTATGGGCGACGGCTTGCGCACCATCTTCAGGCTCGCCGATGAGCAGGGATAGGCGCCGATTAGCGCCGGCCGCTATAGAACCCTTGTGTGTATTGCCGCGAGGGATAGGCGTAGCCTGAATAGAAACCCTGCGTGCGCAGGCGCCGGAAGCTGCGCCATGGGCGAACTTTGACAATGATGTCTATGTCGCGCCCAATGCTAGCCGGCGCTGCAACCGGCTCGGCCCCAAGCAACACGTTCGGCGCCGCGGGCTTGCCGCGAAACACATTGACGCCCCTTTTTTCTTCAAAACTGACGCCGCTTCCCATGATAGCGGGTTCGCTTTCGCTGCCAGTGGTGAGAAGTTTCGCGCCCGGTTGCGCCATGGCGCCGGACGAGGTCATTGCAAGGGCGAACGCCGCCGCCAGCGTTGCAGATGTTTTTGATATCTTCATCGCGCACTCCACACACAACCACGATTGTGATTCTGCGCCTGCTGCATGAAGGGTGCAAGCGCACCGGCGTCAGCGGGTGAAATTTTCCGGCGACCGGACATCTCTTAAGGGCGAAGCGGCCGGCGGGTTCGCGTTAAAGGCGTAGCCTTCCTTCGCCGGTTCGGGATAGAAGCGGCGGCATGAAATTTCTCTACTCCCATCGGACGCGCTCCGCCGACGGCCAGCTTGTGCATATCAGCGCGCTCACCAGCGCGTTGATGGCGCGCGGCCATCAGGTGACGATGTGCGGCCCCGATGGGCAATCCGGCGAAGGCGCAACGCGCCCGCTCAGCGCAGGCAGCGGGGGCGGACTTGCAAAAAGGCTGCCTGCACATCTTTATGAATGCGCCGAGTACGGATATTCGCTGCCCGCCTATCTTCGTTTGCAGCGTGCAGCGGAGACAGCGGCGCCGGACGTGTTATACGAACGCTATAATCTTTATTTTCACGCCGGCGTCTGGCTGAAGAAAAACATCAACCTGCCGATGATCCTCGAAGTCAATGCGCCGCTGGCCCATGAGCGGGCGGCGCATGGCGATCTTGCCTGGCGCGGTTTGGCGCAACGCAGCGAAGCGGCGATCTGGCGGGCGGCGGACAGGGTGTTGCCTGTGACCAATGTCCTCGCCGGTCATCTGCGCGCGGCGGGCGTCAGCGACGAGCGGATCGAAGTGATCCAGAACGGCGTCGGCGAAGATTTCCTGCGGGCGCATGATCCGGCGCCGGTGCGCGAGCGTTACGGACTGGCGAGCAAGCTCGTGCTTGGCTTTACTGGTTTTGTGCGCGCGTGGCATGGGATCGACCGCGTCTTGCGCCATATGGCGGCGTCGGCGCGAAAGGACGTTCACTTGCTGATGGTCGGCGACGGGCCGGCGCGACCGGCGCTGGAGACGCTGGCGAACGAGTTAAACCTGAAAGATCAGGTGACCTTCACCGGTGTTGTTCAGCGCGAAGAGATGGCGGCGCATGTGGCGGCGTTCGACATCGCGCTGCAGCCGGCGGTGGTGGACTACGCTTCGCCGCTGAAACTGTTTGAATATATGGCGCAGGCAAAACCGGTCCTTGCGCCGGCGAGCGCCAATATAAACGAAGTGCTAAGCAATGGCGAAGACGCGCTGTTGTTTAATGCCGGTGAGTTTGAAAGCGCGCTGACGCGGCTGATCGATGATGCGTCCTTGCGTGCGCGGCTCGGCGCGGCGGCGCGGGAGACATTGGTGAAGCGCGATTACACCTGGGCCGGCAATGCCCGGCGGGTGGAGAAAATCGCCGAGAGTTTGAGGAGCCAGCGTGGATGAGCATTCGAATTGAAACGGAACGATTGCTGCTGCGGCCGCTGGCGCCGGAAGACGCTGAACCGCATATCGCCATGATGCAAGATCCGCTGGTGGCGCAAACCCTCGGCCCCGGCGGCAAGCCGCTGTCGCGTCCTGACCTGTGGCGTCAATTCGCGTCCTATCTGGGGCACTGGGCGATTCGCGGGTTTGGCTGGTTTTCCGTAGAGGACAAAACTAGCGGCGACTGGCTCGGGCGCGTCGGACCGTGGATGCCGGATGGCTGGCCGGGTCTCGAATGCGGCTGGACGATCCGCAGCGAATACTGGGGCAAGGGCTATGCGCCGGAGGCGGCGATTGCGTCGATCAACTGGACCTTTGAGAGGTTCCCGGAATTGCCGCGCATCATATCCGTGATCGATCCGTCCAATGTGAAAAGCCAGGCGGTCGCCGCGAAAATCGGCGAGACGAAATCCGGCGAGGTTTTTCCCTATCTCGACTACCGGCTTGATGTCTGGGCGGCTGACCGGGATGACTGGCTTGCCCGCTTTGGCTGATCAAGGCCCGCACACTTTCTGTTGTTCAAACAGGATTTGCGGTTGACCTCGCGGACGCATCGCCGATCATGGCGGAAAATCGGTAAAGGGATCCACATGCAATCAAGAACATTTGCTGCGCTCGCCGCGGCGGCGATGATGTTTACGCCAGCATTCGCACAATCTGAGGCGCCGGCGCTCACGGAGCAGCAGGCGCGCACAGTCGACCGCCTGATCGATACGGCGCTCAACGACGATCTCGCCTGGGAGCTGACGGAAAGCCTGACGACGGAAATCGGCCCGCGCCTTGGCGGCTCGCCGGCCGAAGCCCGCGCGCGCGACTGGGGCGTTGCAAAACTGAAAAGCCTCGGCTTCAAGAATGTGCGGATTGAAACCTATCAGATGCCTTACTGGGCGCGCATTTCGGAAAACGCTGAAATCGTTTCGCCATTTCCGCAGCCGCTGGCGGTGACGGCGCTCGGCCGCTCAAAAGCAACGCCCGAAGGCGGCGTCACTGGCGAGGTGGTGCGGTTCTCGACCTTGCTGGAATTGCAGGCCGCCCCGGAAACCGGGCTCGAAGGCAAGATCGTCTTTGTCGATGAGCCTATGGCGCGCACCCAGGACGGGTCCGGATACGGCGCCGCTGTGGCCAAGCGCAGCCAGGCGGCGGTGGAAGCGGGCAAGCGCGGCGCTGTCGCCTCGCTCATTCGCTCGGCGGGCACCGACAGTCACCGCAATCCGCATACGGGCGGCGCGTTAAGCGGCGCAGGCGAAACGGCGGTCCCGGCGGCGGCGCTCTCCAATCCAGATGCGGATCAACTGGCGCGGGCGCTGGAACGTGCGGACGGTCCCGTTGTCGTGCGCCTTGATTTGCAGGTGGAGACAAAAGAGTCTGTCGAATCCGGCAATGTGGTCGGCGAAATTCCGGGCGAGAGCGACGAACTGATCGTTATCGGCGGGCATCTCGATAGCTGGGATCTCGGCACTGGCGCGATTGACGATGCATCGGGCATCGCCATCACCATGGCGGCGGCGAAGCTGGTCGATGATCTCAGGGGCAAACCGAAACGCACGATCCGTGTTGTCATGTGGGGCGCGGAGGAAGTCGGCATTTTTGGCGGCAGGGCCTATGCGGAAACGCATAAGGACGATCTCGATCGCCATGTCATTGCCGCTGAATCCGATTTCGGCGCCGGTCCGGTCTACCGGTTCGACACGCGCTTTGGCGAGGCGGCGAAGCCGAAAGCCAAAGTGTTCGAACGCGCGCTGCGCCGTCTTGCGATCACGCCGGGCGACAACAATGCGTTTGGCGGCGCGGATATCGGCGCCATTCGCGCGCTGGGCGTGCCCGTGGTCTCGCTGCGGCAGGACGGCACGAAATATTTCGACCTGCATCACACGGCGGACGACACGCTCGACAAGGTTGATCCGGAAGAATTGCGCCAGAACGTCGCCGCCTGGGCGGCGTTCCTCTATATCGCGTCGGAACTGGAAGGCGGCTTCCGCGAGTGAGGCGGGGGAACGGGCATTCTTATCAATTAAAGAATACTAGACAAAATCAGCATCATCCCTTCATCCTGAGGAGCAAAAATTCTTCGTCCTTCGAGACGCTTCCGCTTCGCGGAAGCCCTCAGGATGAAGGATTTTGCGTCTCGAAGGACGATGATGCTGATTTATCATCCGGTGGTGCAAAAAAACGGGGCCTCGCTGGCCCCGTTTTCGTTTTCGCACTGGATATGCGGTTTAAGCTTTTTTCGCTTTCGCGCGGCGATCGACCTTCTCGGCGATGCGCGCAGATTTGCCGCGACGGTCGCGGAGGTAATAAAGTTTCGCGCGGCGAACCTTGCCGCGGCGCACGACTTCGATGGAATCAACCAGCGGCGCATGGACCGGGAACACCCGCTCGACGCCTTCGCCGAAAGAAATCTTGCGCACGGTGAAGGCTTCGTTGAGGCCGCCGCCATTGCGCGCGATGCAGACGCCTTCAAACGCCTGGATGCGTTCGCGGTCGCCTTCTTTCACCTTTACGTTCACTTTGATGGTGTCGCCCGGCGCAAAATCGGGAATGGTTTTGCCAAGCTCGGCGATGTGCTCTTTTTCGAGCTGTTCGATAATGTTCACTGTTTCGGTTCCTTGTTCTTGGTGCGCCGGATAGGACCGTCAGTGGCAAACCTCTCAAGGAGATCCGGTCGTCGCGTCCGCGTTATTTCTAGCCGTTGTTCGCGCCGCCAATCGGCGATTTGTCGGTGATCGCCTGACAGCAGCACATCCGGGATGGCCCGGCCCTCGAATTCTCTCGGGCGGGTGTATTGGGGATATTCCAAAAGCCCGCCGTCAAAGCTTTCCTCCCCTAGGGAGGAAGCCGAGCCCAATACCCCCGGAATGAGCCTGACGCAAGCCTCGATCAGGGCCATGGCGGCGATTTCCCCGCCCGCCAGGACAAAGTCCCCGATTGAGACTTCCTCGATGTCCCGGGCGGCGAACAGCCGCTCGTCGATCCCCTCGAACCGGCCGCAGAGCGCAATGAGGCCGGGACCGGCGGCAAGGCTCGTCGCGCGGGACTGGGTGAGGGGCGCGCCGCGGGGCGAAAGGCAGATAAGCGGCCGGTCGTTTCGGGGAACGCTGTCAATCGCAGCGGCCAGAATGTCCGCCCGCATGACTAGGCCGGCTCCGCCGCCGGCGGGCGTATCGTCCACCGAGCCGTATTTATTGTCGGAAAAGTCGCGGATGTTGACCGTATTGAGCGTCCACAGGCCTTCGCCCACGCCCCGCCCCAGGATCGAGGCGCCGAGCGGGCCCGGAAACAGCTCCGGATAGAGGGTAAGGACGGTCGCGTTCCACATGGGGCGAGGAAATGGCATGGAGGCGAAGGGCGCGCAAGCGGTGGGCAGGAGCGCGGTATATTCCGCCTCAAGGCACGGGCTTGCCGCTGTTTGTCGAAGAAATAGGGCCGATGGCTGCCTTCACATTTTGACTAATCATTGGGGCGGGATAGTTTGTGCAAAAGGTTTTTACGGCGGCGCTGGGGGCGGACATGGCGGGGTTGATTGCATTGCTCTCGCGGGAAGCGGGAGCGAAGACAAGATTCAGCGCGCTGCAGAAAAGCCGTAAGACCGTTCTGGCGATTTCCGTTTTTTGCGCCTGCGCGGGGCTGACTGGCGCGGCCTGCGCCACAACTCTTGAAGTCGCTGACGATGCGCCAGTCTGGGCGCATGCCGGCGCCGGCATTTTGCTCTATGCCCATATCGCTGGCGGCGCTCTTGGGCTGCTCATGGGCGTGCTGGCGGTCATCACGCGCAAGGGCGGAACGGTTCACCGGGCAGCAGGCAATGTTTTCTTCGTGTCGATGTTCGTCACTTATCTCATTGGCGCCGGTGTCGCGCCATTCCTGACCGACGGGCAAAGACCGAATTTTACAGCGGGCGTGCTGGCGCTCTATCTTCTTGTCACCGGCTGGCGCACCGCGCGACGCGGCGATTTCCGGGCAGGAAAATCCGAATATGCCGGGCTCGCAGTCGCGCTGGCAATCACCGGTCTCGGCCTGTTGTTCATGCGCATGGGAGCCGCCAGTCCAACCGGCACGGTGGACGGCTCGCCGCCGCAAGCCTTTATCCTCTTTGTCGCCGCCGGATCGGCGGCGGCGGCCGGCGAGGTCAACGTCATCTTGCGGCGGGGGCTTTCGGGCGCGGCGAGAATCGCGCGCCATCTGTGGCGCATGTGTTTTTCATGGTTCATCGCCGCAGGATCGCTGTTTCTCGGCCAGCCTCAGGTTTTTCCGGACTGGTTCAACGCCTCGCTCCTGCCGTTGCTGCTTTCATTCACGCCGCTCATCGCCATGGTGAGCTGGCTCATCATCGTGCGCTTGATCTGGCGGCGTTCGATCTGATGCAGACGTTCAGGAGTCTTCTTCCTGCATCGCTGCAAGACCGGCGTTGATGCCGTTCTAAACGATCTCGCCCGTATCGTCGCTGAGTGCGGCGCGCGCAACACTGATCCGCCCTTCAGTCATCCGGATTTCCGGAACCGCCGCTTTCGTAAACGGAACCAGCCGCACGCCCTTCACGCCCGGAATATCGCCGAGTTCCAGCAAGTCATCGGCGCCGAAATTAAAGACCGCCTTGACGGTGCCGAGGCTCGCGCCGGTTTCGTCGAAGGCGTTGAGGCCGACAAGATCGTCGAGATAAAATTCGTCTTCGTCCGGCTCGGGCAGGGCGGCGCGCGCAACATAGAGCCGCTGGCCTTTCAACGCTTCGGCGTCTTCACGGGTTTTGATTTCCGGCGCGCGCACGAGGATGAAACCGTCCTTCAGCGCCTTGACGAATTTCAGCGTAAACCGTTTGGCGCCGTCTTCGGTTTCGACCGGGCCATAGGCGGCGACGTCCGCCGGGTTTTGCGTGAATGTCTTGACGCGCGCCTCGCCTTTGACGCCGTGCGCGCCGGCGAACGCGCCCAGGCAAATGCGCTTTTCCGCCGGTTTGTCGCTGGCTGTCATTCCGCCGCTTCCGGTTGCTCTTCGCCGACGCCGAACAGCTTGCCTTTCTCCGTCCACAGCACAAGCAGCATGGAGAGCATGCCGAGCATCACGAATCCGAAAATGATCGGCGTCGTTGTGCCGTCATAGAACTGGCCGATGAGGCCACCCAGCGCGCCGGCGATGGTGGTGCCGGCAAAGCCGTTGGCGGCGGCGGCCGCGCCTGCATTATGGCCCATGGGATCCATGGCGAGCGCGGTGGCGTTGGGGCCGATGAGGCCGAGCGCGAAAAACGAAATCATCATCAGCGACATGAACGAGAACAAGGTCTCGCCAAAAGTGAGCGCGACGAACAGGTGAACGGCGTTGGCGCCGATGAACAGGGCGAGCGCGCCATGGGTCAGCCGGCGCATGCCGAACCGCGAGACGATGCGCGCATTCAACAGCGTCGCAACGCCGAGCGATCCGGCGATCAGCGCGAAGACCAGCGCGAACTTGTCGCCGAGATGAAACGTCTCGAGGAAGATCTGCTCCGAGGCGCTGATATAGCCGAACAGCGCGCCAAAACACAGCGCCGACGCCAGCGTGTATCCGATGGAAATGCGGTTGCGCAGGAATTCCATGTAGCCAGCGGCGATCCTCGACGGCTTCAACATATGGCGGTCCTCCGGCGCCATGGTTTCCGGCAGACGGATAGACGCCCATAACGCCAGCGCTGCGCCATAGGCGAGCAGCGCCACAAAGATCCAGCGCCACGGCGCTGCGATCAGGATCGCCTGGCCGATGGCGGGCGCGAGGATCGGCGCCGCCATGAAGATGGTGATGGCGAGCGACATGACTTCAGCCATGCGCCGGCCCGAACATTGATCGCGGACGATGGCGATGGCGGAGACGCGGGTTCCCGCCGTGGCGATCCCCTGAAAGGCGCGGGCGGCGAGCAGCAACACGAACGAAGACGCAATGACGCTGAGCAGCGAGCCGATAATATAGCCGGCGAAAGACGCCATCAGCACGCGCTTGCGGCCGAAGCGGTCAACAAGCGGGCCGAAAAACAACTGCGCAAATCCGTTGGCCAGCACATAAACGACTATGATCAGCTGGCGGTCATTATCGCGGAGAATGGAAAGATCCTCGCTGATCATCCCCAAAGCCGGGAGCATCATGTCGATGGCGAGCGCATTCAGCGCCATCACCGCGGCAGTGATGGCGACGAGTTCCGCAAAGGGAATCCGCATGACAGGCGTGGATTTTGCGCTCATGGGCCGGACCTACGCGCGCAAGCGGCATTTTGCAACAACAAGGCGCTGTCATCCCCGCGGGGATAGGCGATGGCGGCAAACGCCGTTAGGGTCCGGCCTTCGTTTCAGGTGAGGGCGTAATCCATGGCTGATGCAAAACCCGATGCCGCACAACCTGATGACAGGAGCGCCCGGCACGCCGCCTATTGGCGTGAGAATGTCAAACTGCTTTGCCTGCTGCTGTTTATCTGGTTCGCGGTTTCTTTCGGCGCCGGGATCATTTTCGTCGATGCGCTGAACGCGATACGCATCGGCGGTTTCAAGCTGGGTTTCTGGTTCGCCCAGCAGGGTTCGATCCTGATTTTTGTCGTGCTGATCTTTGTCTACGCAGCCCGCATGCGCGTTATCGAAAAACGCTTCGGCGTCAGCGACGAAGGCTGATCCCATGGACGCGCAAACGCTCACCTTCATTTTCGTCGGTCTGTCCTTTGCCCTTTATATCGGCATCGCCATCTGGTCGCGGGCCGGATCGACATCGGAGTTTTATGTGGCGGGCGGTCATGTCCACCCCATCGCCAACGGCATGGCGACCGCGGCCGACTGGATGAGCGCCGCCTCGTTCATCTCCATGGCGGGGATCATCGCCTTCGCCGGTTATGACGCCAGCGTTTATCTCATGGGCTGGACCGGCGGCTATGTGTTGCTGGCCCTGTTGCTGGCGCCGTACTTGCGCAAGTTCGGACAGTTCACGGTGCCGGACTTTATCGGCGAGCGGTATTATTCAAAGACGGCGCGCATCGTTGCGGTGATCTGTCTGATCGTCGTCTCGTTCACCTATATCGCCGGACAGATGCGCGGCGTCGGCGTCGTCTTTTCGCGCTTTCTTGAAATGCCGATTGAATGGGGCGTCGTCACCGGCATGGGCGTCGTGTTTTTCTATGCGGTGCTCGGCGGCATGAAGGGCATCACCTATACGCAGGTCGCGCAATATTGCGTGCTGATCTTCGCTTATCTGGTGCCGGCGATCTTCATTTCCATCATGGTGACCGGCAATCCGGTCCCGCAACTGGGCCTCGGGGCCAATGTCGCCGGGGAAGCGGTGTCCGTTCTCGACAAGCTCGACGGCGCGCTGGTCGATCTCGGCTTCGCCGCGTTCACCGACGGGACGAAATCCATGATCGACATATTCGCCATCACGCTGGCGCTGATGGTGGGCACCGCCGGCCTGCCGCATGTGATCGTGCGGTTTTTCACCGTGCCGAAAGTCTCCGATGCGCGCAAATCGGCCGGGTATGCGCTGGTCTTTATTGCGATCCTTTATACAACGGCGCCGGCGGTGGGCGCCTTTGCGCGGCTCAACTTCATCGAGAACGTCAACGAAAAATCCTACGCAGAAGCCCCCGCATGGGTGAAAAGCTGGGAACGGATCGGTCTCATCGCCTGGCTCGACAAGAACGAAGACGGCGTCATTCAATATGCGCCCGGCCCGCCGTTTGAGGGCCGCGCCGAGTTCACCGGCGAGCCCGGCGCCCATGGCGAGCGCGCGCTCGCCAATACGCCGAGCGCGAACGGCAATGAAATTTTCGTCGATCGCGACATCATGGTGCTCGCCAATCCCGAGATCGCAAGCCTGCCCGCCTGGGTGATCGCGCTGGTCGCGGCGGGCGGCGTTGCGGCGGCGCTGTCGACGGCGGCGGGCTTGCTGCTGGTGATATCAACCGCCATCAGTCACGATCTGCTGAAGAGAACATTCCGTCCACAGATTACTGAGAAAACCGAACTGATGACGGCGCGCCTGGCGGCGGCCGCCGCGATCCTGGTGGCGGGCTATCTGGGCATAAATCCACCGGGCTTTGTAGCGCAGGTGGTGGCGCTTGCTTTCGGGCTTGCGGCGGCCTCGCTGTTCCCGGCGATCCTGATGGGCGTCTTTTTCAAGGGCGTTAATCGCGAGGGGGCGGTCGCCGGGATGATCTCGGGCCTCGTCTTCACCCTCGGCTACATCGTCTGGTTCAAGTCGCCATGGTTCGGCGCCAGCGATAATGCGAGCCAGTGGCTGTTCGGCATTTCACCGGAGGGCATCGGCGCCGTCGGCATGGCGCTCAATTTCATCATCGCCGCCGCCGTCTCGCGGTTCACGGCGCCGACGCCAGACGCCGTGCGCGCCATGGTGGATGATATTCGCACGCCAGCTGTGAACGGCGCTTAATCCGCAAGACCTGCCGCTTCCAGCGCGCGTTCGCGGTCGGATTCAGACGCGATGCCGCGCGCTGACTTTATATAGGCGTTGCGCAGGGTTTCATTTCCCGCAGCCCGGTCTGCAAACGCCTCCAGCGTGACGCGGCGGTCGTGATCGGATGCGATTTTTTCCGTCGCCTCGATCAGGGAGGCAGTGACGGATTCCGGCGCATCGCCGATTGACGCCGCGTCTTCCAGCGCGAGCCGCTGATCGTGACCGGAGTCAAGCGACCCGAACGCCTTGATCCAGGCCGCCGCCGGCGCCTCGCCGCGCGCAAGAAACCGGGTCGTTTGCCCGAGCATCAACCGCAAATCATGGTCGCTCTCAATCCTGTCGCCAATCACGGTCAGGAGTTGCGCAGCGGCCGCGTCGGAGAGGCTTTCCTGCGCCAGCAGCGCTTCCCCGGCGCGGCGCAGATCGTGATCGCTTTCAAGCTGCTGCATCAGATCGACAGCGAGCGAAACGTCAGCTTCCTCCAGCTTGTTTTCGGCCACTGTTTCAATGAGCCGGCGCAGATCATAATCGCCTTCGATCCGCCGCGCCGTTTCGAGGAACAAAGGCATTTGCGCCGGTTCAATAGTTTCGTGCTTGAGGATGGAATCGAGCGCGGCGCGAATATCGTGATCGCCTTCGAAGGATTTGATCGCCCCCAGCAGCGCCTGCATCTCATCCGCGTTCAGATCCGCCTGCTCGGTCAGTTCACTGACATAACGCTGGCGCGCATGATCGCCGGCGATGGCGCCGATCTTTTCAATCACCGTTCCCGGGCCGCCTTCGCGCAGGAGAATGGCGACGCGTTCTTTCGCTTTTGATCCGCTGGCTTCGAGATAGGCGACGAGCAGCGCCCGCGCATTGGCTTGCGTCGCTTCATTGTCGTCCTGTTTTTCATCGTCGCGATAATAGGCGCGGGAAACATCGTCGCCGTCGCGTTCATAGACGACCTTTTCTGTCACGCCGTCGATCTCGCGGGTGATTTCCAGCTTCTTCTCAAGGCTGGCGATGTCGTCGCCCCCGGCGGTCAGTTCGTAATCGCCGCGCCATTCGGCATTGATGATCAGTCCGTCCTTGCGCAGGGAAAAGCTGCCCTTGTCGCCATTGACGATATGGCGAACGCCCTCTCCGTCATCCATGTCGATTTGAGCCGAGATGGAGCCGTTGCCGAAGGCGCCGCCGTAAAAGGCGGCGAGCAGAATGGCGCCGGCGATCAGGGCGCCCAAAGTGCTGAGGCGGTTCATGGGTCGTGTTCCTTCACTGGGCTGGCGTTCTGGCATCGCGTTGCGCCGGGCCGTCTTTCGGGCAGTCTAACGGGACTGCCCCGCCGAATCCATGGCCGCCGCGAGATAGTCCGCCCCGCGCATTTCCACGAGGCGCGAGGCGGTGCGCTCGAATTCGAAGGCGCCGTGACCGTCCGGGTAGAGCGCGTCCGGCTCGCCCGCCGCAGAGCAGACCAGCTTGACGCGGGCGTCGTAAAGCGTGTCGATCAGCGTTGAGAACCGTTTTGCTTCATTGCGCATGGCGGGAGACAGCAGCGGGATGGCGTCGATGAAGATGGCGCCATAGCGGCGGGCGATGGCGAGATAATCACCGGCGCCCAGCGGCTGTTCGCAAAGCTCGGCGAAGGTGAAACGCGCCGCGCCGCGGGCTGCGCGCGGAACGGTGAGCGTCCGTCCCTTCACCTGAATCTTTTCGCGGTGCGCTTTGGCGCCGCTGATCATTCCCGTCCAGGCAGCGTCCATGGCTGCGTCCGCTTCCGGCCCGAGCGGGGTGTAGTAGACCGGCGCGGCGGACAGTTTTTCCAGCCGGTAATCGCGCGCGGCTTTCAGCTCGACGGCGTCGAGTTTCGATTTCAGCAAGTCGATAAAGGGAAGGAACAGCTGACGGTTGAGCCCGTCCCTGTAAAGCTCGTCCGGCGCGCGATTGGACGTCGCCACGATCACAACGCCCTGGTCGAACAGCGCCGTGAACAGCCGCCCGAGGATCATCGCATCGGCGATGTCGGTGACGTGAAACTCATCGAAGCACAAGAGCAGCGCATCGCTTGCAAGATCATAGGCGACGGGCGGCATGGGATCGTCGAGGGAATCGCGGCTCGCGCCCTTGTGTTTCTTTTTTGCAGCCAGGTCGCTGGCGCGCCATGCCGCGATGCGATCGTGCACATCGGCCATGAATTCGTGGAAATGCGCCCGGCGTTTGCGCGCAATATCGATGTTGTTGAAGAACACATCCATGAGCAGCGTCTTGCCGCGGCCGACCCCGCCCCAAAGGTAAAGTCCGCGCGGCGCCGCGCGGTCCCGGAACAGCCCGCCGGAGAACCAGCCATTGTTCCGGCCGGAATAGTCCAGCAGCGCATTATGCAGGGTTTGCAGCCTCTCGGCCGCCGCTTCCTGCGCCGGATCGGGAGAGAGCGCGCCGCTATCGACAAGCTCTTGATATCGAAGGCGCGGCCCTTTGCTCATCCAAGCGCTATAGCCGGGTTGCGCGGCGCCGTCACCGGCGCGCTTATGCGTCTTCAGGAAAATGTTTGCGAGTCGCATTGGCGAAAGCGACCAGCGACAGCATCACCGGCACCTCGACAAGGACGCCGACCACCGTGGCGAGCGCCGCGCCGGAGTCGAGCCCAAACAGCGAGATCGCCACCGCGACGGCGAGTTCGAAAAAGTTCGATGTGCCGATCAGCGCGCATGGGGCGGCGATGTTGAACGGTATGCGCCACGCCCAGGCGGCGGCGTATGCGGCGGCGAACACCCCGTAGGACTGGATAATGAGCGGAACCGCGATCAGCGCGATGATCAGCGGCCGGTCGAGAATGACCCCGCCCTGAAACCCGAACAACAGGACGACCGTGGCGAGCAGGCCGACGACCGACCAGGGTTTAAGGCGCGCCGTAAAAGCCGCGACCGCCGCTTCGCCGCCCTTGCGCAGCAATGTCGCGCGCGTCGCGGCGCCGGCGATCAGCGGGATTACCACATACAGTGCAACGGACAGGATCAGCGTTTCCCAAGGCACCGCAATATCGACAATGCCGAGCAGGAAAGCGACGATGGGCGCGAAGGCGAACACCATGATCGCGTCGTTGACGCTGACCTGCGCCAGCGTATAGGCCGGATCGCCTTTGGTCAGTTGCGACCAGACGAACACCATTGCCGTGCAGGGCGCGGCGCCAAGCAGGATCAGCCCGGCGATGTAACCGTCAGCGTCTTCCGGTGGAATGAGGCCCGCAAACACATGCTTGAAAAACAAGACGCCGAGCGCCGCCATGGTGAACGGCTTGACCAGCCAGTTGACGACAAGCGTCACCACAAGGCCCTTGGGCCGATCGCCAATATTTTTCAGGCTGGCGAAATCGACGCCGATCATCATCGGAAAAACCATCGCCCAGATCAGCACGGCGACAGCGAAGTTCACATTCGCCGCCTGCCAAGAGGCGAGGGTTTCAAACACGCCCGGCGTTATTTCACCGAGCGCAATTCCAGCGACGATGCACAACGCGACCCACAGCGACAGATAGCGTTCGAAAACGGACAAGGGGTGCTCCTGCTGCGTGCGGATTATGCGGACTGCGCCAGAAACGCGTCGATATGGTTGCGGATGTCGGCGAACACCATTTCGAAGGCGGCGCGGATGTCTGCGTCAGATCCTTCTGCGGCGGCGGGGTCGGGAAACGACCAGTGCAGTTTCTGCGGCGGCTTGCCGTCGCGCGCCGGCCATACGGGGCAGAGCTCGCCGGCGGCGTTGTCGCAAACGGTGATCACTGCATCCATCATGGGCGCGTCAGGCTTTGCGAATTCATCCCAGCTTTTGGAGCGAAAGGCGTGGAGGATTCCTGAATCCGTTCGTTCGGGGGAACTGGATGCCCGGAGCGTATCCTTTGTGCAGGCCGTCCACGAGCCGAGTGAAACGCTGTGCGCGGCGAGCGTTTCGATGGCGTAAGAATTGACTTTGCCTGTGGGATTTGAGCCGGCCGAAAAGGCGCGGCAACGACGTGGCGCTGATTCTTTAAGCCGCCGCTCGACCTCTGCCTCAGTCATGGAAGAGTTTAGGTGCGGTCCGCAAGCATGGTTGAGATACGCCTCGGCCATGATCGAGCGCGCCGAATTGCCGGTGCACAGAAACAGGATATTGCGCACGGGGTCAGGAAGGGTCTGCAGGCGCGCAGCATTGGGTTGGCGCCTCCGGCTCCGGATTGATGCCCGGACCATACGCATTGGACTCGCCGAATGTGTGGAACAGCTCCCAGACTGCGCCCTGCGGATCGTGGCTCCAGACTTTGTTGCTGCGCGCATAGCAGCAGGTGGCGTCGCCTTCAGGGGCGGCAGGCGCCTCTGCGGCGCGCAGGCGCTCGGCAATGGTCTCCAGCTCGCCATCATCATCGAGGGAGATGCCGAGATGGGAAACGCCGGTGCGCTCGCCATGGGTGGAGATGGCGAGGTTAAGCGCCGGATCGTCGATCAGCCATTTGGCGTAGTCAGCCTCGCGCTTGACCGGTTCGGCGCCGAAAAGGGCGCTGTAATATCTGACCGACGCCTCAAGGTCGCCGGTGCTGAGGTGGATATGGGTGCGTTTCATCAGGCGCTCTCCTTTATCACAACATAGGGCCCGCACAGGCGGCGGTCGCCGCCGCAGCAATCGGCCAGCAGGAAATCGATCAGTTCGCGGATCCCGCCATAATCGGCGGAGTAGATCACCCGGCGGCCGTCCTTGCGGGCGTTGACCAGACCTGATCTTTCCAGTTCTTTCAAATGAAAGGACATGGTCGGCGCTGGCTGGCCCAGCGCCTCGGCGATTTCTCCCGCGCCGACGCCGGACGGGCCGGCCTTGATCAGCAGTTTCAGGGTCGAAAGCCGCGCATTCTGGGCCAAAGCGGCAAAAGCTGTGATTGCGTTGTCTATTTCCATTATTCCATAATAATATAATTATAAAATTATACAAGTGATTTCTGCGGATCAATTCTGAGGGAAGAGGCTGGGGGCAGAGGTTGGGGCAGGGCAAGGCTGCCGATGCGATATGCTTATGGATGCAAGCTGGCCGCCCGAAGGGGTGCGTGGGGTGTTTGAGACAGCAAAAACCCCCAGCGGCATCGCCGCTGGGGGTTGGGTGCGCGCACCCGCCTTTATCTCACGTCGCGCTATTCGGCCGGACGCATGGTGGGAGCGCCGGAAAAATCCGGCCAGGCGGGCGAGCCGATTTCTGAATCGTCGAGTCCCTTGTCCTCTTCATCGGCGCTGGCGCGTATGCCGACGATCATCTTCAGCAGGACCCAGACGACGAGGCTGGCGGTGAAGACGAACGCCGCATTGGCGCCGACGCCGACCGCCTGGCCGACGAAGTTAGCGTCGCTGTTGGTCAGCGGCACGGCCATGGTGCCCCAGATGCCGCAGAACAGATGTGCGGGGATCGCGCCGACCACATCGTCGATGCGCATATATTCGAGCATCGGCGTGGTGATGAAGATGATGCCGCCGCCGACCGAACCGATCAGCGCCGCCTGCCACACGGCGGGGGTCAACGGTTCGGCGGTGATCGCGACGAGACCGCCGATTGCGCCATTGAGCGCCATGGATAAATCGATCTTGCGCTTCAGCACGGTGCATAGAACCACCACTGTGATGACGCCCATCGCCGCCGCCATGTTGGTGTTGACGAAAATGTTCGACACCGCGATCGCGTCATCGAGCGTGCCGAGCGCCAGTTGCGATCCGCCGTTGAAACCGAACCAGCCGAGCCAGAGAATAAAGACGCCGAGCGTCGCCAGCGGTAGGCTTGAGCCGCGCAGATTGTTGATCTGACCGTTCGGTCCGTATTTGCCGCGCCGCGGTCCGAGCGCCAGCGCGCCGGCGAGCGCCGCCCAGCCGCCGGTGGCGTGCACCAATGTCGAGCCTGCGAAATCAGAGAAACCGTAACGGGCATCAAGCCAGCCGCCGCCCCATTCCCATGACGCCTGGATTGGATAAATGAGCCCCGTCAGCACTGCGGTGAACAGGAAAAACGGCCATAAACGCACGCGCTCCGCGACAGTTCCCGAAACGATAGAGGCGGCGGTTGCAACGAACACCATCTGGAAGAACCAGTCCGATGACGCGGTGTATCCGGTCTCCAGCGCTTTCGTATCGTCCGCTTTCCACGGCGACAGCGTGCCGATCCAGCCGCCCGGTTCAACGCCGTAAATGATGTTGTAGCCGATCAGCCAGACCATGACCGACGCGATGGAAAAGATCGTGATGTTCTTCAAACAGATCGTCGCCGCGTTCTTTGAGCGGACCAGTCCCGCCTCGAGCATGCAAAACCCCGCCGACATGAACATGACGACCATGCCCATAATCAGGAACAGCATCGTATTGAAGATGAACGTCGTATCCGGCGCCGCGGCGGTGGTTGCGGCTTCCGTCACGGCGGCCGCAGCCTCTGCGGCGGCCGGTTCCTGCGCCAGCGCGCCGCCCGTCAGGATGGCGGCGCTCAAGGCCGCGACTGCAATTGATCTGTTTATTGTCTTCATATCAGCCCCTCATAATGATCGCGCCAGAAAGCATTCATCCGTGCAGGGAGGTATGCCGGCGGGCGCGAAATGTTCGTACAGGGATGATGATCAAAAGAATTTTGCAATGCAACAAAGCTGGAAGCCGAAAACGATAGTTTTCGATAAAATAGCCAATTTCGTCGAATAATATGAATGTAACGTCTATTTAATTGGCTATTTCAGCCAATTATGACGTCTCTGCGTATTGCGTTGCAATATAGCGGTTGATGCGATTGCGCCCGCGCGTATAGCATCGCGAACATTGGCGCGGGGAGCGGCTGCGCTGCTGCACGCTGTCGCCGCTTATGCGTGTGTTTATGAATCAGAGGGGCGTATGGACAACGGGGAAGCGGCGGCGTTATTGGCGCAGGACATCGAAGCGAACATGACAGCGCTGCAGCTCGCGGGCGTTGCAACAACGCTGGCGCTTGCCTTGATCGGCGTCGTCTTGTCCATGCGCGCCTATGCAGTGTTGAGCGAAGCACGCGCCCTCTACTGGCAGGCGAGCAGATTAAGCGCCGAAGCCGCCGCCGCAACCAGCGCGCGCGCCGCTCGTGCAGCATCGATCAACGCATCGCACGCAAAACGCAAAATCAGATCAAACCGCGTGCGCGGGATTATGTGAGGCCGTATTCTTTGCAAACGCCGCTACCGGCGGACCTGAAAGCCTGATGGCGAACGCAACCAGTGCGATGTTCCACAACAAGGTGTAAGTGAAGTTCTCGGCGTGATATTCCGCTACTCTCAGGAATAAAACTTGCGAAGGCGCCGCCCGGTCAAAAGCGAAATATATCCATTGCAGCACTTGCGTCAGCAGCAGGAAGCCCAGGATCGCGGAAATGACAGGTTTTGAAATTGCGCCGTTGAGGCGCGTGTTGATGAGCCTTCCGCCCAAAAGGCAAAACAACATGCTGATGATCAGCGCGCCCGTGATAAAGATGACAGTGGTAACGTCGCCGGCAATGCTCTCGCCAAACAAGAACACATAAGGAGTGGCCGCGCTGGCGAAGATTTCCGCGCCATAAATGCAAAGGAAGAGACCCAAGAGACGGCGATAGGGGCGAAACGTCGCCGCGCTTTGATAGCTGTCGCCTGCAGCGACCCGGAAAGCGAGCCAGCAAAACAGCGCGTATCCGGCGACACGCAACAGCCCGAAAGCACTAGCCGCCGAGAAAACGGTCGCCTTTAACTGCCCGAGGTAATCGTATTCTTCAATGGCGCTGAAATCAGGATGAAGGTTTAAACGCTCGAGCATGAACGCGCTATGCCATCCCGCCAGATAGTCGAAAGCAGTCAGCGCGAGCACGATCAAAATAAGGTTGTTGCGCGCGGAAAAAAGCAATTGAAACGCACTTACCCAATCGGCATAGAACCGGCTTTCTCGGCACAGGGCGGCGTTCATTATCAGGAAAAAGCCGCCAACCGCGCCAATGTTGCGCGCCAGCAACCGCCGCACATCCTTGTGCATCAGCGCAAGCAGAACGAGACCGACAAGTCCGATCAGTAACTCACCCGACCGTCCGAAATGTTCGGAAAGGTCGGCCACGGCCGGCGCCTATTCGGCCGCCGGGTTGCCGGTTGGCGGCACGGCGTCACCCTGAGCCGCGGCGCCGCCGTCGCGCGCTTCGGGCCGGTTGACCATCAGCTTTTTAATTTCGGCGATGGCTTTGGCCGGGTTCAAATGCTTCGGACAGACCTGCGCGCAATTCATAATGGTGTGGCAGCGATACAGCTTGAACTCGTCTTCAAGCTTGTCGAGGCGTTCATTGTCGAGCTGGTCGCGGCTGTCGGCGAGCCAGCGATAGGACTGCAACAGCGCCGCTGGGCCGAGATATTCGTTCTCGTGACTGTCGGTCTCGCCATTCCACCAATAGGACGGGCAGGCGGTCGAACAGCAAGCGCAAAGGATGCATTCGTAAAGACCGTCGAGTTTGGCGCGGTCTTCCGGCGATTGCCGCCATTCGGTTTCCGGCTCAGCCGACTTCGCCTGCAAATAGGGCTGCACATATGCGTGCTGGCGATAGAAGTTGGAAAGATCGGTGACGAGATCGCGCACCACCGGCTGGTGCGGCAGCGGATAGACCGCCACATCGCCGTCGCCGCATTCGTCCATGCCTATTGTGCAGGCGAGCGTGTTGGCGCCGTTGATGTTCATGGCGCAGGAACCGCACACGCCCTCGCGGCACGAGCGCCGGAACGAGAGCGTCGGATCGATCTCGTTTTTGATCTTGATCAGGGCGTCGAGCACCATCGAAACATTCGAGACATCGACTTCATAGGAATCGACGCTCGGATTTTCAGGCGTCGATGGATCGTAGCGGTAAACGCGGAAGGTGCGGGTCTCGCCCGCGCCTTCCTTCGCCTTGAAGGTCTTGCCGTTTTTATTGATCTTCGAGTTTTTCGGCAGCGTCAGTTCAACCATCGACTTTAAGACCTTTTGATGCACGGGCCGGGCGGCCCTTATGCCTTATCGCGTCCGCCATACCAATCAAGGCTGCGTGTCACATACATGGTGAGCGCGATTGCGCCGAAGGCTGACATCGAGCCGATCAGGAGGGCGTAATCCTCTGATTTCATGAGAAGATATATCAGCCCGTAAGCGCCTGAAAAGGCGATCAGGGCGAGAATGCCGCGCCAGAAGCTGCGAAACACGGTCGCAGCATAGGCCCCCGACAACAGGACCGTCGCCGCCGCCGTCCCGGCGAAGGCTTTTTCAAAGCCGATATGCTCGGCGAAGGCCAGCACCAGCAGGTAAAAAATCACCTGGGTCATGCCGAGCAGAATGTATTGCGCGGCGTGGGCGCGGACGCCAGTGGTCGCCTCGAACAGGAAGAAAGTCAGAAAGACGATGCCGAGAAACATCAGCGCATATTTGAGAGCGCGGTTGACGCTCTGATACGGGCTCGCCGCGTCGATGAAGTCGGCGCCGAACGCCTTGCCGATATCGAGCTGGGAGAGATTGGAGTCGGCGGAGAAGCTGCGCGGCAGGTTGCGCGCGAGATAGGGGATGCGCCATTCGGCGGTGAACCCTTCCGCGTTGATGCTGCGCGCATCGGGGAGGTAGGCGCCCTGAAAACTCGGATCGGGCCAGTCGGCGCGCATGGCGACGCTGGTTTCCTCGCCCACAGGCGCAAAATAAAGCGCCCCGCCGCCCGACATGGGCAGGGTCAGCTCGAATGAAAATTCCGCCTGCGGATAGGCGACGGGGAACGCCGCGCTGATGCCCGGCGCGGCGATGGCGTGTTCGGCGCCGAAACGGCCCGCCGCGCTCATATTGATGCCCGGTTCGAACGCGAGGGCGGTTTGGGCGGCGTTGATCTTCAGCAGCGGCGTGTCGCGAATGCCCTTCAGGGCGCGGTTGTCGCCGAGCTTCACCGCAATGACGGCGCGCTCCCAGTGGATTTCCCTGATGTCGCTGGGAAGCTGCGGCGGCGTCAGGCCCGCGAACTTGCCGCTCATCACAATGTCGGAGTCGTAAATCGTCGCTTCGTAAATTGACCGCTTGCGCTGGGTGACGGAAACATCCGCATCGATCGACAGGGCTTTCGGCGTGAAGACGAAAAACATGCTTTCGACAATGCTTTCGCCATTCTCCTTGCGTTTGCCCGTATCGACCAGCGCCGGCGCGATGATCACCGGCCCGCTCAGCGTCTGTTCGCCGCCGGCGAGGTCGTAAATCTCCTGCTTGACGATGTCTGCGCGGGTCGAGCGTTCAAAGACGAGGCCGTAAGTCAGCATCGCCGGGATCCACAGCAGAAAGGCGAGAACGCCGACCAGTATGAGTTTAACCCCGAGCGATCGTCCGCGCCCGGGCAAGTTGATTTCCATGAAATCTCCCCTGAAATTGTCGCCGCCAGCCTCCGCGCAGTGTCTCCGCGAGCATGGCTTCTGCGTGGCGCAGGCAAGGAAACGGCGTGGTGATTTGTGGGTTGCCGTTTGACGGCGGGCCGGAATTGGGTACCGATGGTGCGCCATTGCGGGAGCCTTTATGACGCGTCTTTCCTCGATTTCCCGGCGGGATTTTCTCGGCGGCGTTGCGCTGCCGATCGTGGCCGGGCTGGCGCCGTCGGCGCTCATCGGCTGCGGCCGGGCGGACGCGGCGCTCTATCCGCCGGCGCTCACCGGCATGCGCGGATCTCATGCCGGCTCGTTCGAAATCGCCCATGCGCTTGCTTTTGAGGGAAAGACCTGGCCGCGGCCGCAAATCCGGACCGATGACGACTATGATCTGGTGATTGTCGGCGGCGGCATATCGGGCCTCGCGGCGGCGTATTTCCAGCGCCAGCGCGCGGACCCGAACGCGCGCATTCTTATTCTCGACAATCACGACGATTTCGGCGGTCACGCCAAGCGCAACGAGTTTGAAGTCGATGGCGTAAAACTGATCGGCTATGGCGGCAGCCAGTCGCTCGATGCGCCGCGATCATGGTCGCCCGCCGCGCAGAAACTGATCCGCGAGATTGGCGCCGATCTCGCAAAATTCCACGACTATTTCGATCAGGAATTTTATGCGCGCCGCAATATGCGCAGCGGCGTTTATCTCGGCAAGGATCAGTACGGCGCAGACCTGCTGATCGACCAGCCCTACGCATTGTGGTCAGCGGCGCCGGACCCGGCGGCGGCGAAAGCGGCGATCGCGTCTCTGCCATGGCCGTCTCAAGAGCGCGCGCTGTTTGAAGAGTTGACCCTGGCGCCGCGCGATTATTTAGACGGGCGATCCGTTGCGGAAAAGATCGCCCTGCTGCGCTCGACCAGCTATGAGCGCTTTCTGCGCGATCATGCCGGCGCCGGCCACGACATCGCTTGCCTGCTGCGACGGTCGATCACCGGGCTGTGGGGCGTCGGCTGGGATGCGCTGTCGGCGCTGGAGGGCGCGCGGATCGGCATGCCGGGGACGCAGGCGCTGGGCGTCGAGGCTGCGATACCCGATCCGTACACGAATGATGAGCCCTATATTTTCCACTTTCCCGATGGCAACGCTAGCATTGCACGGCTTTTGTTGCGCGCCATGCGCCCCGACTGCCTGCCGGGCGTCAGCATGGAGGATGCGCTCACCAGCCGCGCGCGGTATGACCTGCTCGATGACGCCGCGGCCTCCGTGCGCGTGCGCCTCAATGCGACGGCGGTCGATATTCGCAATGATGGCGATGGCGTCGATGTCACCTATGTGAAGAACGGCAAGGCGGCGAGGGTGCGCGGCAGGACAGCGATTTATGCGGGCTATTTGCACATGCTGCCCCATATCGCGCCGGAAATGCCCGCCGCGCAGCGCGAAGCGGTGGAGATGCTGGAAAAAATTCCGCTGGTCTACGCCAATGTCGCCCTGCGCAACTGGCGCGCCTTCGACAAGGCTTGCTACCACCGGTTCTATGCGCCGGGCTCGCTTTTTGAATCGGTCGCGCTCGATTTTCCGGTCAGCATGGGCGAGATTGAGTTTTCCGCATCGCCCGATGCGCCGATCATCGCGCATCTCCAATATGTTCCAACCGAGCCCGGGCTTTCCGAACGCGAACAGCATCGCGCCGGCCGTGCGCGGCTCTATCAGATGACCTTTGAGGATTTTGAAACCGCCATTGTCGATCAGCTTACCGGCGCGCTCGGCGCTTACGGATTTGACGCAGCGCGCGACATCGCCGCGATCACCGTCAATCGCTGGCCGCATGGGTACGCCTACGAATATAACGAGCTTTACGATCCGTGGGACTGGACCGAAAGCGCCGGTCCGCATGTGGCGGCGCGCGCGCCGCTCGGGCGCATCGCGGTCGCCAATTCCGATTCGAGCGCGCTCGCCTATGTGCAGGGCGCTATCGATGCGGCGGACCGCGCGGTGCGCGACCTGGCGGCGCTATAGAGATTTTTTGACCGGCTTGAGGTCTGCAAAATCCGGCGCGCGCTTTTCCGACTTGGCGATATAGCTTTCCTTGATGTCGTCAGCGCGCAGCATCGCCGCATTCCACAAGGCGATATAGTCGAGCGTATCGGCGGTTGAATGATCGCGGGCGTAATTGATCATCCGCTTGCAGCCCGTAACCGCGAGCGGCGAATGAGCGGCGATTCTTTCTGCGATCTCCATCACGCCCGAAAGCAGCGCCTCATGGCTGTCGAACACCTCGTTGACGAGGCCGATCTCTTTCGCTTTGGCGGCGGGAAGGCGCTCAGCGGTGTAGGCCATCTGCCTTGCCCAGCCTTCGGGGATGATCTTGGTCAGGCGCGGAAAGGTGCCGACATCGGCGGTCATGCCGATCGCCGTTTCCTGCACGCAGAAAAACGCGTCGGCGCTGGCGTAGCGGCAGTCGCAGGCGCTGACGAGATCGACGCCGGCCCCGACCGCGCCGCCCTGGATCGCGGCGAGCACCGGCTGGCGCGCATTTTCCAGCGCCGAGAATGTCGCCTGCAGCGCCTTCACGTGATGCGGGAACGCCTCGGCGGCGATCTCGCGATTGTCGGGCGGCGCATCCAGCGCGCCGGACATGAACACCGAAATATCCATCCCGGCGGTGAAGTGTTTTCCCTCCGCAGACAGAACGATCACTCGCGCCTTCGCGTTGTCGGAGATGTCGTTCACTGCGTCGGGGAGCTCGCGCCAGAACTCCGGCGTGAAGGAATTGAACTGGTCAGGGCGCGAAAACCGCAGATGCGCGACCCCGCCGGTAATCTCGATATTGAAGCATGAATACGTCATGGCCGTGGCCGCCTTTCATTGCCGGTTCAGGGCAGATTCTGCATTTGCGATTTTCCATGATAAACTGGTTAACGCCAAGCCGTGAGAGCAGCCGCGCGATGCGAGGTGGACGGGCGAGATGGATGGCGCCGTTTATGCTTGATCACTTGGCGAAGGGCCCGTCAGGGCCGCCGTTTCGGGCATTCTGTCTCATAAGAGACGCTGATGTCAGCGCCCGGAACCGAAAGTAGAGTTGGGCCCTGCGGGCATGGCGCAAGACAAGAGTGCGGAGATTATCAAGTTCAACAGCCCCGGCGAGCCGCCGGAGAGCGAAGCTGCGCCCCAGGCTGAGCAAGAGGCTGCGATGGCGGCGGACGCGCCTGCGCCATCGCTTGAAGAGGCCGGCGCCGGGGCGTTTCTCTCCGCTGCGCGCCACCGGGCGAAACTCACCATCGAGCAGGTGAGCGAGGCGACCAAAGTCAAAGCCGAGCATCTCGAAGCGATTGAATGGATGCGCCTAGACCGGCTGCCGGCGCTTCCCTATGCGAGCGGCTTTGTGAAAGCCTATGCGCGTTATCTGGGGCTGGATGCAGACGCCGTCGCCGCGCAGTTCAAGCGGCAGGCCGGCGCGCTTGCCGCTGCGGTGGAGACGTCGCCCGCGCCCGCAAAGCCGGATCATTCAAGCGGAGAGGGCGCGAAACTCGGCTCCGTCTTCGCCCTGCTCGCCGTTGCGCTGTTCGTGTTGTGGATCGGCTATCAAGTGCTGACCGGCGGCGGCCGCGGGGCGGAAATTGCGCAGACTGAAGCGCCCGCGACAAGTCCCACTGCTAACACAGAACCGCAAACGCTTGCGATCGCGCCTGCGCCGGGTCCGCAAAGCGAAACGCCGCCCTTGGCGCAAGAGGCAGCGACCGAAACTTTGGCGCTCGATGACTTTACCGCAACCGAGACGCCGCCGGCAACCAATGCGATCGCCGAAGCAGCGAGTGCGGAAACGCAAACGCCTGACGCGCCGGTCATCGAACCTGAGACAATTGAAGCGCCGTCGCTTGCTGAAGAAGCGCCCGCTCTGGCGGAGTCGGCGCCCGAGCAAACTGCGCCGGCGCAAACAGAACAGCGCGAGCGGCCCTTGCCGCGCCGCGCCCGTCCCGAGCCGGAACCGGCGCGCGCGCCCGTCATCGTCGAAGCGCAATTGACGCGCTCGACCGCGCCCGATTACCCTAATGGCTGCGCGCGCGGCGCCGGGGCCATGGAAAGCGTGACGATTGTTTTTGATGTCAGCGCCGCCGGGCGAGCGGTGAATGCGCGGGTCGCCTCCTCAACGAATAATTGCTTTGAAGATGAAGCGTTGCGCACGGTGGCGCGCTGGCGGTTCGATCCGCGTACGGCCGATGGCCGCGCGGTCGCCGAAAGCGGCAAGCGCGCGACGCTGAACTTCAGGCAATAAACGTCAGACCACTCGGCGCGAAATCAGCATCTCATCTTCATCCTGAGGAAGAAGTTTCCTTCGTCCTTCGAGTCGCGTCCGCTTCGCGCACGCCCTCAGAATGAAGGATGCTTGCGTCTCGAAGGACGGTGATGCTGATTCTCATCAGATGCGTTAGCCGCCGAACACATCCTTGAACAGCCGCTGCCAGTTGCCGCCCAAGAGGCGCTCCAAATCGCCGGTCTTCCAGCCGCGCCGGTCAAGCACGGCGACGAGATTGCGGAACCGGTCCGGCGTATCGAGTTCGGGGATGTAAGGCGGCCATTGCACGTCATAGCTCGGCTTGAAAATCGTCAGGCGCGGCTCGTACCAGTCTTCCTTGGTGATCCAGCTTTCAAGGCCGCGCACGGGGAAGTCCGTAGATAGCCCCACATGCTCGATGCCGATTGTCTTGACTGCGTGTTCGATGTGATCGGCGTAACGTTCAATCGTCGTATCGGTCCCCGGATTTTTGCCGATGAAATAACCGAGTGCGGCGACGCCGAACACGCCGCCCTTGTCGGCGAGCGCCTTGATCTGGTCGTCGGTCTTGGCGCGCGGATGGCCGGGCCGGAATTTCTCCACCATGGAGTGGGTGATGGCGACGGGCTTTTCCGAAAACGCAATCCCGTCGAGCGTCGTCTGCGACCCGCAATGGGAAAGATCGACCAAGACGCCGGTCTTGTTCATGCGCGCCACGACTTCGACGCCGAAATCGGAGAGCCCGGCGTTTGTGCGCTCAAGACAGCCGTCGCCGACGAGATTGCGGAAATTATAGGTGAGCTGGAAACAGCGCATGCCGAGCGCATGCAGCGCGTCGATATTGTCAACATCGCCGTCGAGCATGGTGGAGTTCTGGAAGTTCATCATCACGGCGAGTTTCTTCTCGCGTTTAGCGCGCGCAAAATCGCCTGCGTTGAGCGCAATCAGATAGCGGTCCGGAAACTCTTCGGCGCGCTTCTTCCACGCCAGCAATTCGTCGATGGCGTTTTGCAGATCGCGGCGGTCGAGGCTGGTGACGATGCCGGAATAGCCGGACTGTTGCACCGCCGCCCATTCATCGTCATCCCATTTATGGGCGAAGGAGAGCGCATCGATCACATGCGCATTGTTGTAAAGGCGGTCGAGACGGCTCGACGATTGCGCAGCCGCAGAAGGCGCGGCGATAGCGGCGGCGGTGAGTGCAATGGCGTTCCGGCGTGTGACGTGCATGAAAACCCCTCAGTTGTTTTCGAAAGGCTAGGAGAGTTTTTCGCCGATGGCAAAAAGCGCCGGGCGGGTTTCCTCCCGACGGCTATTGACCCCTTCGAAAATAAAGCGCCAGACTGCGGCATGTATAAAAAGGCACATCGCCGGTTTCTCGACGTTCTTGCCTCGATCTATATCTATAATGAGCATCGCGGCTATTCGAGCATCGACCGGGTGCTGGTCGCCGTGCGCGCGCGCCATTCAAGCGAGCGCTGGTTCATCGACGCGGTCGAAAAGCACCGCCGCGACGAGCGCAAGCACTATCTCATGTTCAAGAAATATTTTGAGGATCTGGGCCGCATGCCGTTCGCGGTCGATAAATCCTGCGGTCATATCGACCGGCTCATTCGCCTCACTTTCGGCTGCAGCATCGACGAACTCGACACCGATGCGGTCACCGCCGACGACGAGCTGTTCTTCCGCTTGTGCCGGATCATCATGATCACCGAAATTCGCGGCATGAACCAGCTCGACATTATTCTTGAAGACAAGCTGATCACGTCCGATGAGCGGCTGAAGAAAATTTTCGAGGTCATCCGCGTTGATGAGCCGTCGCACTGGACGCCCTATCGCGACTGGCTTGAGAAAAACAATGGCGGCAAACCGAAATGGAATGAGCTTGCCGCCGACTGGTCGGTGCACAAGAGTCTCGTTCTCTGGAAAGTGCCGTCGGTTTATCTGAACCCGCGCATGCCGCGCCGCACCTACTGGCACGATGAGGGCGAAGCGCAGGGGATCATGGGCGCTGCCGTGGCTTGATATTAATCGCGTATGGCGGGCCAAGGACCGCCCTACGCGGCTGAATTTCGCAATGGAATTATCGAAACACGCCGCTCATCCCGGCGAAGGCCGGGATCCAGTCAAATAAAAAAGACGGGCTTCGCCCGGCATTATTTCTATTGGCTGGGCCCCGCCCGACCGCGAAGGCGGTTGAATAATAACCTGCGCGCCTTCGCGCGCGGGCGCCAGGGTGAGCGGGTGGATAGGTTTGTTGTTGTGCGATAGTTGGGTTTGATGGCGGTTACGCCCCGATCAGGTTCGGGGCTAACCCGCTCTACGGCGAGAAACGTAGTCGCTGCTTTACTCGCCGCCAAATTCCGGAGGCAGCGGTCCCGCATGATGCAGGCGGCGGATTTTCCATTCGTTCTCCGCCTTTTGGAGGAGGTACGTCATGCTGCCGGTCGTTTGCACGACGGCGCCGTCGCCATAAACAGAGCGGTCAGCAAATTGCAATGTCACATTGGCGTAGTCTGAAGGCAGGAGCAGGACGCGAAAATCCGTCTCATCGATCTGATATTCCACGACCCCTTTCATCCATACATCGTTGAGGATGCCGGGGAATGCGCCGGCTTCGACGAGTTCTGTGAAAAACAAATACTCGAAGTCGCTCGCATGAAAGGATGCGACTTTTTCGAAATCGAGCGCTTCCCATGCGGAATGATAATTCCGAATGGCGCTCACAGCGCCGGCTTCGGAAATAGACGAGGTGCGTTTGTCAGTCTGATCGGGCTCGCTGCAAGCTGTGAGGAGGAGAAGCGCCCACAATGCGAACACGCCGCGCATAAGCTCAATAAATCCGCTTTTTCGGCTCGATATATTTGATCTCGTCGGTCATGGTGAAGTCATGCACCGGGCGGTAGTCGATGGTCGCCTTGCCGTTCGAGAACCAGGCGGCGGTATGCTTCATCCAGTTGGCGTCGTCGCGATCGGGGAAGTCTTCGCGGGCATGGGCGCCGCGGCTTTCCTTGCGGTTCGCCGCGCCTTCCATGGTGACGACCGCCTGGCCGATCATGTTGTCGAACTCGAGCGTTTCGACGAGGTCGGTGTTCCAGACCAGCGTACGGTCGGTAACGCCGATATCGGGCATGGCGTTGTAAACCTCGCGGATTTTCTCACAGCCGGCCTGCAGGGTTTCTTCGGTGCGGAACACGGCGCAATCCTCCTGCATCACCTTCTGCATGCGCGCGCGCAAATCGGCGGTGGGCGTTCCGCCCTTGGCGTAGCGGAACCGGTCGAGGCGGGCGAGCGCTTCGTCGGTGGCGCGTTTGGGCAGCGGGCGCGCCGCGCCGCCTGACTTCACCACCTCGCCGCAGCGAAGCCCCGCTGCGCGGCCGAACACAACCAGATCGATCAGCGAGTTGGAGCCGAGACGGTTGGCGCCGTGCACGGAAACGCAGGCCGCTTCGCCTATGGCCATCAGGCCGGGCACGACGACTTCGCTGTCATCGCCACGCTTGGTCATCACCTCGCCATGATAATTCGTCGGGATGCCGCCCATATTGTAGTGCACGGTGGGGAGCACCGGGATCGGTTCTTTCGTGACGTCGACGCCGGCGAAAATCTTCGCGCTTTCGGAAATGCCGGGCAGGCGCTGCGCCAGCACTTTCGGGTCGAGGTGGTTGAGGTTGAGGTGGATATGATCCTTGTTCGGACCAACGCCGCGCCCCTCGCGGATTTCGATGGTCATGGAACGCGAGACCACATCACGGCTGGCGAGGTCTTTCGCCGACGGCGCATAGCGTTCCATGAAGCGCTCGCCTTCGGAATTGGTGAGGTAGCCGCCTTCGCCGCGTGAGCCTTCGGTGATGAGGACCCCGGCCCCGTAAATCCCGGTGGGGTGGAACTGCACGAACTCCATGTCCTGCAAGGGGAGCCCGGCGCGCAGCACCATGGCGTTGCCGTCGCCGGTGCAGGTATGCGCCGACGTGCAGGAGAAATAGACGCGGCCGTACCCGCCGGTGGCGAGGATCACCATCTTCGCGTTGAAGCGGTGGACGACGCCCGTGTCGAGCTCCCATGAGAGCACGCCCTGGCATTCGCCTTCGTCGGACATGATGAGATCGAGCGCGAAATGTTCGATGAAGAATTTCGCATTCTGTTTTACAGACTGACCGTACAGCGTGTGCAGGATCGCATGGCCGGTGCGGTCGGCGGCGGCGCAGGTGCGCTGGACCTGGCCTTCGCCGTAATTCTTGGTCATGCCGCCAAAGGCGCGCTGGTAGATCTTGCCTTCTTCGGTGCGCGAGAACGGAACGCCCCAATGCTCAAGTTCATAGACGGCGGCCGGCGCGTTCTTGCAGAGATATTCGATGGCGTCCTGATCGCCGAGCCAGTCCGATCCCTTGACCGTGTCGTACATGTGCCAGCGCCAGTCGTCTTCGCTCATATTGCCGAGCGCGGCGGAGATGCCGCCCTGCGCCGCCACCGTGTGCGAGCGGGTCGGGAAAACTTTGGTGACGCAGGCGGTTTTCAACCCGGCTTGCGCCGCGCCGAGGGTCGCGCGCAGTCCCGCGCCGCCGGCGCCGACAACAACAACGTCATATTCGTGATCGATGATTTCGTAACTCGAAGACATGTGAGCGTCAGCCTGTGAATGCAATGTTGTAGAGGGACCAGAGCGCGCCGGCGATCAGCGACAAAGCGGCGAGCCAGTTGAGGATCGATAGCACGCCTTTAAGCCCGCCATGGATATAGTCGGCGATGATTTCAGCCATGCCGATGCGCATGTGCCAGGCGCCGATGGCGATGAAGAGCGCGAAGGGGATCGCGTTGACGGGCGCGGCTAGCCAGGCCCGCGCGCTCGCAATATCCGCGCCGAGATGGGAGACGAGGCCAACAAGGAACCAGATGGCGAGCGGAATGAGCAGCGCCGCGGTGGCGCGCTGCATGATGAAAGTGGACGTGCCTTTATGCGCCATCTTCACGCTCCCATCGCATTATAGCCGGTGATGATGGTGATCCCGGCAAGCAGCAGCGAGCCCGCGTAAATCGCCCAGGCGGTTTTCGTCGCCGTCTTCACCGCCAGTCCGCGGCCTGAATCCCAATAGAGATGGCGCAGCCCGTTCAACAGGTGAAAGCACAGCGACCAGACATAGCCCGCCACCATGACGACGCCCAATGGCGATTTCACGAACCCGGCCAGCGCGGCGAACAGGTCCGGATTGAACGCCAGCGCATAGAGCCAGACGCTAAGCAGCAGCGAGCCGCCATAAAGCACCATGCCGGTCCCGCGATGGGTGATCGAGGCGGCCATGGTGACGGTGAAACGCCAGATTTGCAGATGCGGTGAGAGGGGGCGCGTCGGCTGCGCTGGATTGGACATGAGAACCCCGGAAATGCAGGAATTGTGCGGTGCAGGCGAACATAGGCCGCCCCTTTTTCAAGTCAACGCAGGAGGGGAGCGGCATGTTGCGCGTCTGCTGGACGGGTTGCGGCCTCGCGCGCCATTGCCAATCGGACGTGTTTTCGGCCATGCTGACCGGGATTTGTATGCGTGAGCCGGGGAGTGGGGCATGAAGAAAAATTCGATCGCGGCAGCGGCGGTAGGCGCGGCGCTCTTCGCCGCATGGGGCTCAGCCCACGCGCAAACGCTCGGCGCGGTCACCGGCGATCAGCTTGAGGGCATCCTCAGCGCCGCCGATCTCAGCCCGTCGATGATGGCCGACAGCGCCACCGGCGCGCCGGTGGCTACGGGCAAGGCGGGCGAGTTCGATTTCTACGTCCGCGCGCTGTCGTGTTCCGGTTCGCCGGCGGCGTGCGAAACGCTGGTGTTTTTTGCGAACTTTGAGCTCGGCCGCACAGTGACCGCGAGCGATTATCGCATCGTCAACAGCTTCAATGACAGCGAGGTGTTCGGCCGCGCTTATGTGCTGGAAAACACCGGAGAAGTCGGCGTCGATTACGTCATCGAACTGGGCGGCGGCGTCACCGAAAATCATTTGTCGCAAAACATCAGCCGCTGGGCTGATGTGATCTCGAGTTTCGTGTCGAAATTCCAGGAAGGCGCCTCGACGAGCTAGGGCGCGGGAAGCCTTTCTATATAGTTGCGCGCAGCGATCTCTTCCCCCGTTTACGAGGGAAGTGCCCCGAAGGGGGGATGGGGGTTCTTAAGCGGCAATAAAAAAACCCCTCCGTCATCCCGGGCTCCCGCCCGGTCTGACACCTCCCCCATTTGCATGGGGGAGGAGAAGGTCGCGCTTTTTTCTCAAAACTCCGTACACGCATAAGGCGAGTGACAGTGTAGCATTTTACCTCAAATCTGTTGAATTCCTTCTTAATACCCAGTGTTGGTGAATAGTTATCAACCAAAATCGGAGCGGGGTTAATCTACCCATCGAGTGTCACCCCGTGCCCCGCGCGCGAACGCCCGGAGTTTGTCGTGAGTTACGCCTACGGAAATTCGGTACAAGGAAGATAGGTAACACACCGGCGCCGGAGTCCGCGTGTAATCGCCGCGAGCGGAAAATGCCAAATGGCGCCAGATTCCGCTGCAGCCCAATAATAATGAGGGCTAAATCTGGCGGCGAGGGGACGGCCCGGGCGCGTGTTTTACCTGCAACAGCGCAAGTCCGGCGTCTATGCCCGGCTCGACGCGCAGCTGTCGCCATCGATTTCGACGGTCATCAGATTGCCGCCGCCCGGGCGGAAAAATCGTATCCGCTGAACGAAATCGGTTTCGTTGAGGAGCTGCTTGTCGGTCAGTGTGCAGGCCGCCTTGAGGATTGTGGAGCGAAATCCTTCGAGCTGATCGGCGCTGACAGACCGCAGTCGCTCATCTTTCAATTGCACGGAAATGCTGACGAGGTCGCTTTCTGCGTCTACATAGACATTGGTGATTTCCGAGGAGTCGCCCGCCGTCAGATTAAACCCGCGGGAAAAGTTCTTCGCCTTGGTTTCGAGAAATTTCTGTTTCTCTTCCACCGTCGCGACCGCGTAATCGAAGTCGCCGCCGCTGAACGGGCCCCAAAACGACACCGCAAGATATCCGCATACGGCGGATGCGCCGCCGGCGACGATCTTTGCGAGATCCGCCATGTCAGATCACGCCGCGCGGTTGAGGAGCGCGCGCAGCCCTTCGGGCAAGTCTTTTTCAAGTTCGCGCAGGCGCTCGATCAGGCGGCGCTCATTGACGTCAAACCCGCCATCCTTGCCGATGCGTGCGGCCAGCCAGTCGGCTTCGCCCTTGGTGACCTGTTCGGCCTCGGCGATAGCGGCGTCGCGCTGGTCATTATGGGCTTTGACGACGCTGTCGGTCGTCTTGAAGCCGCTGAGGCCGCCCGCCAGCATCTTCTTGAAGAAGCCGCCGACATTGACAGACTGGTCTTTCGCCCAGGCGTTGCGGCGGAAGGCTTCTTCGCGGCTCGGCGCCGTATAGCCGAGATGCGCCATCAGATGGTTGACGACGCCCTGCACGAAAAGCTCAGTCCACGCCGCATTGTTCTTGGCGTTGTCGGTTGCGTCATTGATGTCGAACAACAGCTCGGCTTCGGCCCGGGTCACGGCGACATTGCCGTCGCCGCCGGCGGCGAAGAGATAGCGCTTCAGCATGACCGCGTCCTGTTTGGAGACGACCGGACCGTCAGGTTTGTTGACGATCATCTCGCGGATTTGCGCGCCGGTGAACGCGGCCATCTCCGGCGGCGTTTGCGTTGCGGTTTCCATCAGCTTGACCAGCAGCGCGATCTCAAGCGCGTTGGCGTGGCCGTTGCGGGTGACGCGGGCGCGAAGCGAGGCGAATTCCTCCGCCGTCAAATAGCCTTGCGGTTCTTCCTCGCGCAGATAGAAATCGGCTGCCGCCTCGGCGAAAAACTGGAACCATTCCGGATCGCCGTTCAGCGCGCGATCGCCAAGGTCGAACAGCGCATCCAGCTCGGCCGGCTCCACGACGCCGTCGGCGAACACGGTTCTGCGCAGGAACAACACTTCGTCAGCGGACACAAAGCCGTCGGCGCCGATGGCGGCGAGACGGGTTGCAAGAGACTGGTCGGACATGGTCGGGCTCCCAGAAGGATTGGCGGAAGGATCAGCCAGGAAATTGAGTTCCGGAAAATATCGCCCAGCGAAGTTAAAATCAGGGAAAGGAATTCGGTCGGGATTGGCGCATTAAGACGGCGTTTACCGTATCGGCGCGCGCGATCAGTGCGGCAGCACGCCTTTGCCAAAGGCGACGGCGAGACCAACGATCAGCGCGAGCCAGGCGGTCTGCAGCGTCAGCGCCGCCACCGGTTTCGGGCCGACTTCGAACAGATCCTTGAGCGAGGTTTTCACCCCGAGCGCGGCGACTGCGACCACCAGCGCAAAGCGCGAGCCTGCAGCGATGGACTCCCGCCAGCTTTCCGGGACCAGACCGAAACTGTTGGCGGCCATCAGCGCGGCGAACCCAAACAGAAAGACGGGAAAGGCGCGGCCCGTGGCCTCGGGACCGGCGTTGCGGGAGAACACCATGGCGATGATGAACACCGCCGGCGCCAGCAAGGTGACGCGCATCAGCTTGACCACAGCGGCGACAGCGCCCGCCTCGTCGGAAACGATATAACCGGCGCCGATCACCTGCGCGACATCATGAATGGTGGCGCCGAGAAAGACGCCGGCCTGCATTTCGGTGAAGCCGAACAGATGCGTCAGCGACGGGTAGGCGATCATCGCAAGGGTCGACAGACTGGTGACGCCGACCACGGTCAGGATGAGATTGCGCTCGCTGTCCTTGGTCTGCGGCAGCACCGAGGCGATGGCCATGGCGGCGGACGCGCCGCAAATGGCGACAGCGCCGGCGGACAGCGTTGCATGCGGTGCGGTCAGTCCGGCGCTGCGGCCAATGACGACGCCCACGAGAATCGTGGCGACGACCGCGGCGATCACCAGCAGCGCCGTCGCCCAGCCGAGCTCGGCGATTTCCGAAAACGTCACCGACGCGCCGAGCAGAATGACGCCAAGCTGGAGAATGCGTTTGGAAGCATACTGAATGCCGGGCTTTGTTTTCGCATCGTCATTCATGAAATTGAACGCGATGCCAAAGAGGATCGCGTACAGCATCACCGGTCCGCCATAGCGCGACGCAATAAACAGCGACGCGCACGCCACCGTCACCGCGAGCAGGACGCCCGGCGCAATGGTTCGCGCCTGAGAAGGAAGGCTGGCGAGGAAGCTCACGCCGGAAATGACTTTCTGGAAGGCCGGTTACTCGGCGGCGCGCAGGGTTTCAGTTGGCCGCGATATAGCGGGCATCGCGCCGGTCTCGCAATTGCGGCGGTCGCGATGGGTCACCATGCGGTGGTGCAGATCTTCAATGCATTTGCGGCCCGTGCAGACGAACAGAAACGGAAACAGGCCATGCAGCATGCAGGCGAGGCCTGAGACGACCATCTTGCCGCCAAACCCGAAGGCCGAGCCCATATGCTCGACGTAATTCTCCCCGACGCTGGCCGGATGCTCGGTAAAGGCGCGCTTGATCATGGTCGGCTGGTCCCCTGTTGGCCCCTGCTTGGTCGATGGGCGCAGCCTAAGCCGGAATGGGTGAAAAAATATCCTACATGGATTGATAGAAAAACTAATCATTGCGAGTTTTTTCTAATTTTGATAGGAATGTTAGAATGGATAGCACCGATAAAGCAATTTTGGCGCTGCTGCAGCGCGACTCAAGCACGCCGGTTAGTGACATCGCCGAGGCGGTCGGGCTCTCGGCGACCCCTTGCTGGCGGCGCATCAAGAAGCTGGAAGAGGATGGGACCATCTCCAGGCGCGTGGCGCTGGCCGACAAGGCGGCGCTCAATCTCTCCCTGACGGCGTTCATCTCGGTGAAGACCGCGCATCATACGGAGGCGTGGCTGAAAAAGTTCGGCGACGGCATCCGCCGCATTCCGGAAATCGTCGAAGTCCACCGCATGAGCGGCGACGTAGATTACCTGATGAAAGTCGTGGCGCCCGACATGGCGCAGTTTGATCGCGTCTATAAGCGATTGATCGCCACGGCGGAGTTCTCCGACGTCACGTCGACGTTTTCCATGGAGGAAATCAAATCGACCACCGAACTGCCGCTCGACTATGTTTGAAGGCGGCTTATCGCGGCGCGGGGCCGATATAGAAATGTTCGTTGGCGAAATCGAAGATGAAACTGCGTTCGCGCAACAGATCGGCGCCAATCAGGCAGAACGGTTTTGCGCTCATGCCGAACTCGTGGAAAATCTCTGCGTCATAGACAAGGAATGTCTGATAGCGCCAGCTTGCCTTGCCGATCTTCAGGCGCGAAATTTTCACCGCCTTGGCCTGTTGCGAATTGTCGAAAACATCGTTGAGGCGGGAGGCCTGAGCGGAGCCGCGCAAGCCCCAGCCATTGATGCGGATGCCCGAGGTCATCGCCCTGAGCGCCGGCTCGTTGAAGATGGTGCCGGACGCGCCGAGATCGACGACACAGGGAATCTCAAGGCCGCGAACATTGACATTGACCCGGTGCAGCGGCGTCGCCTGTTCCGCGACTTGCATCGGCGTGAGATCGGTCCGCGCCCAGCCGCGTGCGCGCGGGCCGGGAACGCCGGCGGCCGGATCATAGAACCGAATCTCGTTGACTTCGCTGTCGACCATCACGGTGTACCGGGTGAGGAGGTCGAGGCCGAGCACGCCCTGCGGCGGGGTGTTCGGCGGCTCCCAGTCCGGCAGGATCACGCCCACATGGTTTTGCAGGACGGATTTTCCGATTCTGATCTCGCCGAGCTGAAACGCCGGCAGCCGCTCGGCGCTGGAAAGGCCGAGAATGCGGATCGGATCGCGGCTGGCCGGGGCGAAGGATTGACGCGCGGCGAGATTGGCGAAAACCGAGGTGATGGTCGCGCCGGAATCGACGATAAAATCATTCGGGCCGTCGCCGTTCACAGTTGCGTTAACAGTGAGCCAACCCTGGTATTCGATGCGGTAAGGGACCGAATCCACCGGTTCCAGCCCGGTCATCGGGTGCGCCAGCGCCGGCTGCACAGATGCAGTTAAGGCCGCCATGGCGAACAAGAAAGCCTTTATATTTCCTCGCACTAGCTGCGCCCCGCCTGGTTGTTCCGGCCTTGATTAAAGTTTTTGATACGCCCCGGAAGAATGCTAACCCGGGCCGTCAGACCTGTCACCGCTGCGCGCCGGCGGAGCGGGCCCAAAGAGAGGCGAGTCCGGGCTCGCGGATGATTTTCGAAGCGCGCTCGCTTTGCAGCCTTGTCATGGTGATTTTCTTCTGTTGCAGGCGCGAAATCCCTTGCCTTGGCGGCGCTGCGGGGTATAACCCGCGCCTTCAAACCGGTCGCCGGGCCATATGGCATGCCTTGGCGGCTTTGTTGCGCGCCCGAAAGGGCCCCCAGATTTTATGGGAAATAAGTAGGAAAAGCAAAATGCCCAAACTGAAGACCAAGTCAGGCGCGAAAAAGCGCTTCAAGATGACGGGAACCGGCAAAGTCAAAGCCGGCGTCGCCGGCAAGCGGCACGGCATGATCAAGCGCACCCCGAAAAACATCCGCCAGAACCGCGGCATGGATGTGCTTTCGGATCAGGACGCTCGGATCGTCAAAAAATACATGCCCTATAACCGCTAAGGAGACGCACTCATGTCACGTGTGAAAAGAGGCGTCACCGCCCGCGCCCGCCACAAGAAAATCATCGGCAAAGCCAAAGGCTATTACGGCCGCCGCAAAAACACCTTCCGCGTCGCCAATCAGGCGGTGGAGAAGGCCGGCCAATACGCCTATCGCGACCGCCGCGTCAGAAAGCGGAATTTCCGTTCGCTCTGGATCCAGCGCATCAACGCGGCCTGCCGCGAACTCGACTTCACCTATGCCCGATTTATCGACGGGCTCTCCAAGGCTGGGGTCGAGGTTGACCGCAAGGTTCTCGCCGACATCGCCGTAAAAGAGCCCGAGGCGTTCAAGGCCCTGGCGGAAAAGGCGAAAGCGGCGCTCGCTTAAACCCTTTTCGTTTCCCGGCCTCGCCAATAAACGAACCGGGTGACGTTTACGGACAAATTCGATTAAGCGTCATTCGGCAACGAGTGACGCTTTTTCTTTGAGGGCAGCGATGAAAATCAAAGTCAAAAACGGACAAGTTCAGTTGCGTTCACTGATAAAGCCATTTGCAATCGGACACGTGTTGGGATGGGGCGTATTCATGTTGCCGATGCTGCTTGTGATGATTCCACTTATGCTACTTGCCCCGATCGAAGCCGAGGAAGGCGCCAACCCTGTTGTGATGCTGCTCACCACGCCAGTGATGTCGCCACTTATCCTGGTATTCCAAGGTATAATGTTGAGCTGCATGATAACATTCGGCCTCTGGATCTTTCGTTCGCGCGGTAAAATTGAAATCGAAGAAATAAATGACTGACATAGAATCACTGGAACGCGACCTCATCGCCAAGATCAACGCCGCTGACGGCGTTGCTGCGCTCGAAGAAGTGCGCGTCGCCGCGCTCGGGAAAAAGGGCGCCGTCAGCGAACGGATGAAAACTCTCGGCAAGATGAGCCCGGACGAACGCAAGGAAAAGGGCCCGGCGCTCAATGGTTTGAAAGACCGCATCACGGCTGCGATCGAAGCAAAGAAGGCCGAGCTCGAAACAGCCGCGCTCGACGCACGCCTTGCGATCGAAAAAGTCGACGTGACGCTTCCCATTCGCCCAGAGCCCAAGGGCAAGATTCACCCCGTCAGTCAGGTGACGGAAGAAATCGTCGCGATCTTTTCCGCCATGGGTTTCGATGTCGCCGAAGGGCCGGACATCGAAGATGATTTCCACAACTTCACCGCGTTGAATTTCCCCGCTGATCATCCGGCGCGCGAAATGCACGACACGTTCTTCTTCGAGCCGAAAGAAGACGGCAGCCGCATGGTGTTGCGCACGCACACCTCGCCAGTACAGATCCGCACCATGATGACGCAGAAACCGCCGATCCGGATTATTATTCCGGGCCGGACTTTTCGCTGCGATTCAGACCAGACGCACACGCCAATGTTCCATCAGGTCGAAGGGCTTGTGATCGACAAAGAGGCCCATATGGGTCATCTCAAAGGCACGCTGGAAGCTTTCATCAAAACCTATTTCGAAATCGACGACGTAAAAACCCGATTCCGGCCGCATTTCTTTCCGTTCACGGAGCCTTCCGCAGAAATGGACGTGCAATATGAACGCGTCGGAAATGAAGTGCGCTTCGGTCAAGGTGACAAGTGGATGGAGATTCTCGGCTGCGGCATGGTGCATCCGAACGTGCTCAGGAATTGCGGGCTCGATCCGGACGAGTATCAGGGTTTCGCCTGGGGCATGGGCGTCGACCGCCTCGCCATGCTCAAATACGGCATTCCCGATCTGCGCGACTTCTTCGCCGGCGATGCGCGCTGGCTCGAACATTACGGCTTCGACCCGGCGGACCAGCCGAATCTGGCGACGGGATTGAGCCGGTGAGCAATCTCTTCATTGAACGCTTGTGAAGGAACGTGGCCATGGCCGCCGCTGACTATTGGAACCTGCAGATCTATTTCATCCAGGCGGCGACGGCAGTGCTGGGCCTCGGCTTCACAATGTTCTCTGTCTATGTGACCGGACTTTATTTCTACCTCGCCCGCGCCACGTTCGGCGTTCGCTTAACGGGGTTCCTCGTGTTCTCTATCGGGTGTGCGCTTGTCCTGTTGCTGTCGCTCGTACTGTATGACGCCGCCAGCAGCGTATTGTGGTGCGCTGGCTGCGGCGTGGGCGAAACGCAATTCCCGCTGCGCAGGACGCTCCTCATCGGCGGGCCGGTCGGCCTTGTCCTCGGCCTTATCCTCTATCTCGTGCTTGGCGTTATGACGTTCAGCACCAAATGGCGCAACGACGCCTTCCCCCGCTCTGTGGAATAACATCATGAAATTCACTTTGTCCTGGCTCAAAGAGCATCTTGAAACCGATGCGACGCTCGACGACATCGTCGAGACCATGGTCGCGGTCGGCCTTGAAGTTGAGTCCGTTGAAAACCCGGCGGAAAAGCTCGCGGCCTTCACCATCGGCGAAGTGCTGCATGCGGAAAAACATCCGGACGCTGACAAGTTGCGCGTTTGCAAAGTCGCCACCAAAGATGGTGAAATGCAGATTGTCTGCGGCGCGCCGAATGCGCGCGCCGGGATCAAGATCGCTTATGCTCCAGTCGGCTCATACGTCCCCGGCATCGACGTTACGTTGTCAAAAGCGAAAATTCGCGGCGTTGAATCCCACGGCATGATGTGCTCGGTCCGCGAACTTGAATTGGGCGACGACCATGACGGCATCATCGAGGCGCCTTCGGCGTCGAAAGTCGGCGATCCGGTCGCGCAATGGCTCGGCGCAAATGATCCGGTGATCGATTTTGAAGTCACGCCAAACCGGCCCGACACAAACGGCGTCAATGGCGTCGCGCGCGATCTCGCCGCGGCAGGGCTCGGCAAGCTGATCACGCCGGCGCCCGCATCCGTCAAAGGCGGATATCCCAGCCCGCAAAAGGTCGAACTCGATTTCCCCGAAGGCGCGGAAAACGCCTGCCCGGCCTTCGCCGGCCGCTATGTGCGCGGCGTTAAAAATGGCCCGTCGCCGCAATGGCTGCAGGACCGCTTGCGCGCCATCGGCCTCAGGCCCATCAGCGCGCTCGTCGATATCACCAACTATCTCTCCTATGACCGTGCGCGGCCGTTTCACGTTTACGACGCCGATAAACTCAACGGCGTTGTCCGCGCGCGTCTCGGCAAAACCGGTGAAAAGTTTCTGGCGCTCGACGGTAAGGAATACGAAGTCGACGAGAGCATGTGCGTGATCGCGGATGACGCGGCCGTTCTCGGCCTTGGCGGCATTATGGGCGGGGAAGATACGGGCTGCACGGAAGAAACGAAAAACGTCTTCATCGAATGCGCCTATTTCGATTCGCTGCGCACCGCCAAGACCGGCCGCAAGACCGGCATTGCGTCAGACGCTCGCTATCGTTTCGAACGCGGCGTCGATCCTGCCTTCGTCGTGCCGGGCATGGAAATGGCGACGCGGCTCGTGCTTGACCTTTGCGGCGGCGAGCCAAGCGAGATTGAACTGGCGGGAAGCATTCCGCAAACGGATAATACGGTGCTGTTCCCGCCGTCTGAGGTGAAACGCCTCACCGGTATGGATGTGGCGCCGGAGAATGCGGAAAAAATCCTGACCGCGCTTGGCTTTGTCGTGCGCAAGAGCGATCCCTGGCAGGTGGATGCGCCAAGCTGGCGTCCCGATATCGAAGGCAAGGCCGATATCGTTGAAGAAATCGCGCGCATTACTGGCTTTGCACATTTGCCGACGGCGACGCTGCCCATGCTCAAGCCGGTTGAAACGCCGAAGCTCACCGCCAGTCAGGACCGCCGCCGGATGGCGCGGCGGGCGCTGGCCGCGCGCGGCATGCTTGAGGCGGTGACATGGTCGTTCCTCGATCAGCGGTACGCTGAGCTTTTCATGGGTGCGAACGAGATCAAGGCGAAAGGGCTTGTCCTCGCCAATCCGATTTCATCGGACCTTGGCGTCATGCGCTCGTCGCTCCTGCCGAATCTGATCTCGGCGCTTCAGCGCAACGCAGATCGCGGCCGCGATGATCTCGCTCTGTTTGAGGTGGCGCCGATTTACGCCGGCGATCAGCCTGCGGATCATGCCAATGCGGCGGGCGGCGCGCGCGCCTCAGCGCCGCCGCGTCACTGGCAGGGCCCTGCGGCAAAGGCGGATGTGTTCACCGTCAAAGCCGACGCGATGGCTGCGCTTGAGGCTGCCGGCGCGCCTGTCGCCAGCCTGCAGACGAGTGCGGATGCGCCCGGCTATTTCCATCCCGGCCGGTCGGGCGTGTTGCGCCTAGGCCCCAAAGCGCTCGCCCATTTCGGCGAAATTCATCCAGCCGTTCTGAAAGCGATGGATGTGGACGGACCGGTGTTCGGCTTTGAAGTCTTCCTCGACGCGATTCCGGAAGCGAAGAAAAAGCCCGCCAAGACAAAACCGGCGCTCGACGCATCCGAACTGCTGCCGCTGACCCGCGACTTCGCCTTTGTCGTCGATGAGGAGGTGGCGGCCGAAACCCTGCTCAAGGCGGTGCGCGGCGCGGAGAAAAAGTTGATCGCCAATGTTTCCCTGTTCGACGTCTACCAGGGCAAGGGCGTCGCCGGGGGCAAGAAATCGCTGGCCGTCGAGGTGACGCTGCAGCCGCGCGAAAAGACCCTCACCGACGAGGAAATCGAGGCGGTCTCGGCGCGCATCATCGCGCAGGTGGAGAAGGCGACCGGCGGGACATTGCGCGCCTAGCGCCCGCCCGCCGGCCCTGTCCGAACCATCAAATCCGGCTTGCAGATCGCGCTCCGCCAAGTTATGACCCGCCTCCGATCCTCGATTGGGCCGCTTTAGCTCAGCTGGTAGAGCACATCATTCGTAATGATGGGGTCAGGTGTTCAAGTCACCTAAGCGGCACCATATACTTATTTTTCCACATCCAAATTCATCCAATAACACAATAAAATCAGCACAGTAAGGCTGATTTGCGTCCGATAGCGTCCGATTTGGTCCCTTTAGGTTGGGGGTATTTGGGGGTATAATTGGGGGTGGTGGCGATTCCCGCCCGAGGTGATACCCCCAAAATGCTGTCAGCCCTTCAAATCAAAAATGCGGTCCCGAAAGACAAGCCTTTCAAGCTGTCCGATGGGGGCGGTCTTCACCTGCTGATCACCCCTAACGGCTCCAAGCTGTGGCGGGTCAAGTACCGCTATCTCGGCAAGGAAAAGCTGCTTTCGCTCGGTCCCTATCCAGACCTTGGCCTCGCTGGCGCACGCAAAGGACGTGAAGCGGCGCGCGAACAGCTCGCGGACGGCAAAGACCCTGCCGAGATCAAGCGCATAGAGCGCGAACGGGTGTTGAGCGAGCGGGAACGCACCTTCGACCGGCTGGCGCGAGATTACCTCGCCAAGCAGGAGCGGGAAGGGCGCGCGGCTTCCACCATCACAAAGAACCGCTGGGTGCTCGATATGGCCTGCGCTGAATTCGGCTCAATGCCGGTCGCGGACATCCGGGCGCCGGATATTTTCAAGGCGCTGAAAAAAGTTGAGGCGCGCGGCACATTTGAAACGGCGCGGCGATTGAAAGTTATGACCGGTTCGGTTCTGCGATATGGAATTTCCATCGGCTGGCTGGAGGCGGACCCGACGCCTGCCCTTCGCGGCGCGGTCACGCGACACGTTCAAAAATCCCATGCGGCGATCACCGATCCGAAAGAGTTGGGCGGCCTGATGCTGGCGATTGATGAGTTTCAGGGGCAGGCGACAACCCGGCTCGGGCTCAAACTCTTGGCGCTGCTCTATCCTCGCCCCGGCGAATTGCGGTGGGCGCGGTGGAGTGAATTTGATTTCGAAAAAGCGGTCTGGACGATTCCAGCCGAGAGGATGAAAATGCGCCGGACGCATTACGTTCCTTTGCCGTCTGCGGCCATCGACATCCTGAAAGAACTCAAGCCGATTACCGGCTACGGCGACTTTATTCTTCCCTCAATCCGGTCAAGCAAGCAGCCGATCAGCGACGCCACGTTTATTGCGGCTCTTCGGCGAATGGGCTTCACGAAAGAGGAAATGACGGCGCATGGTTTTCGCGCCACCTTCTCGACTCTGGCGAACGAATCCGGCTTATGGAATCCCGACGCTATTGAGCGCTCTCTAGCCCATTTGGAGGGCAATGCGGTTCGTGCCGCGTATGCCCGCAGCGAGTATTGGGATGAGCGCGTTAGGATGGCTAATTGGTGGGCGGACTATTTAGAGCATGTGAGGATACCCCAATAACCGCACATGGCTCTTTAGAAAGGCCGCCGTTGGAATGACGGGGTCGCGGTGGCAACAAAACCCACAAGAAAAATAAAAAGTAATCCTGAAAATTTTTTGGAGTTATATGCAACGCTCGATGGATGGACGGAAAGTGAAGCCGTCTTACTTTCATTGAGTATCGATCCGAGAGAGCCGTTCACGGGATTGGATCACAGAAAAATAAGGACACTAAATGATATTCCGGGTTACGCGAGCAGAATTTTCATGCTCGCGCGCGCGGTGGTTGCCTTTGGTTGGCACGGCTTCATTTTGCCGTCCGATTTTGTAAAATGGGCAAATTCAAAACATCTTTCCATTCCTTCAAAACTAATTAGCGCGGTTCAAAAAACTAAACCAATTACTGGATTCACAATACGCGAACAAAATCCTAACGCCATCGTGTTCAAAGAAAAGACCGAAGCCGAGAAATGGTTGCATGAATCCAATATGTCTGAACTGAACGCGCTTCGTTTTCGATACCAAGAAGATCGAGTAAAGATTCGTAAAAAGCGCGCTGAAGAAAATATCAACCCGAAGTCCAGAACGAGTTTATTGAAGATTGTTATCGGCGTTGCCGTCGATAAGTATCGATATGATTCGAAAGCGAACGTTACTTACACCGCGTCACAAATCCAAAGTTCGGTGGAGCGCGCCGGATTAACAATCGATGATGACACTGTTCGGCGTTGGCTTCGCGAAGCAGCCGAACTTTTAAAAGACCCGAAATAGGGGTGGGGAAAAACGAAATAGTTTTTCCCCACCTTTGTTTCGGACACATGGTTTCAGAGTCTTACTAGGGCTTTGGTGGTGTTTAACCGACCAAAGAGAATCAGTATGGACTCCCCTGCCTTCCCCGAAACCGGATTTGTCCGGCTAAGCCAAATTCTCGCACCTGCCGGGCCGATCCCCGTTTCGAAATCCTCATGGTGGGCGGGCGTCAAAGAAGGGCGCTTCCCGCAGCCCCAAAAGCTGGGGCCGCGCACCACCGTCTGGCGCGTCGAAGACATCCGCGCACTTTTCGATAATGAGAGCGCCGCATAGTGGCGAAGCGGTATAATGCGCGCTTGGTCAAGACGCACCACAACTACACCACCGAGCAGGTTTCGGGGATTTTGGGCGTCCACCCGCAGACGGTCCGGGGGTGGGCGGACAAGGGCTTGCCCTGTTTGAAGTCAAAAACCCCGCACCTGTTTATCGGCGCGCATGTGCAGGCGTTCTTGGCGGCTCAATCGGCATCCAAGAGGCAACCGCTGGCGCCGGACCATCTTTATTGCCTGAGCTGCAGGGCGGGGAAAATTCCCGCCGGGTCAGAGGCGGATTTCATTCCTGACGGCGCCGGTCGCGGGCGCCTGATCGGCTTCTGTCCAGACTGTGAAAACCTCTGCAACCGCTTTGTCAGCGAAGCTCAAATCCCGACCATCGCGCCGAATTTGGTGGTTACGCATCAACCTTGCGGACCGAGCCTAGAGGAACCCGGCAAGGCCGCCTGAAAGACTCAACAACAGGAGCAAGAACGACGATGAGAAATTTCTGCGAAGAAAATGAACGGATCAAGCGCCGTTATCTCGAATACCTCCGCGAAGCCGAGGGCCATAGCGATCAGACAATCGACAAGGTCGCCGCCGCGCTTGTGCGCTTCGAAGCCTCAACCAAATTCAAGCCCTTCAAAGCCTTTCACATCGATCAGGCGGTGGGCTTCAAAAAGGCGCTGGCGAAGGCGAAGAACCCCGACACTGGCAAGCCGCTCACCAAAGCGACGATCAGCGGGACGCTGCGCATTGTGAAAGCCTTCTTCAAATGGCTGGCGTGGGAGCAAGGCTTCAAAACCCGGATCGGGAAATCGGACTGCGAATATTTCAACCTCCCGGCCAAGGATGAGGCGGTCGCCCATGCCCACCGCGAAAAGCCCTTCCCGTCTATGGAGCAGGCATTGCACGCATTCCGAAATATGCCGGACGGCGGGGAGATCGAGCAGCGGGACAAGGCGCTGTTCGCGTTCCTCATCCTGACCGGCGTTCGCGACGGCGCCGCCGCCTCGCTGAAGCTCAAACATATCGACCTGATCGAAGGCGAAGTCATTCAGGATGCGCGCGAGGTCAACACCAAGGCTTCAAAGACAATCTACACTTGGTTTTTCCCGGTCGCGCCTGAGTTCCGGGAATGCTTCGAGCGGTGGGTCGGTTATCTGCGCGAACGGCGACTGTTCGGTCCCGATGATCCGCTGTTTCCGCAAACGGCGGTCGGTGTCGGCGCGTCCCGGCGATTTGAGCCGCTGGGGCTGAAGCGCCTCCACTGGTCCACCGCAACGCCGATCCGCAAGATCGTCGGCGAGGCGTTCGAGACTGCGGGGCTCCCGCGTTTCGGGCCGCACTCTTTCCGGAAAACGCTCGTCCAGCTTGGCGAGCGCACCTGCAAGACACCGGAAGAATTCAAGGCATGGTCTCAGAATCTCGGCCATGAACAGGTGTTGACCACGTTCACAAGCTACGGCTCGGTCAGCCGCCACCGGCAGGGCGAGATTATCAAGGGTCTCGCGACCGCCGCCACCTTTTGAGGCGATCCAAAATCGAAAAGGAGGACCTTAGGCTGCGAGGAGTGGTTTTCTCACCGTCAAAAGTTTTTCGTGATTGAGAAGAAACCGCGCCAGCCATCGCTTGTTTGCGTGAATGGCGTCTCATCAATCGGTTTTGACAATTCAGCCGAAGCGGAAAGCGAGTTTGGAAATGTTAGGCGCAGACCGCCCCCAACAGATGACAGGGACATTTCCTCAAAGCCAGGCGCGGCATTGTCATTCCAAACGACGCCATAATCATAAAAACCGTAAACCTGATAAAAATTGAGAAAACTCAGATTCGGGTCGCGCCCGTAACGCAGCTCTATTAGGGAAGCAACCCCGTCATCACCCGTTAGTTCTCCGTAGTCATACGCCCTGCCAAAACGCGCGCCGCCAAGGGAGAACTCTTCCGACGCGAGCAGTGGGTCAATGGACGATTGGCCTGCAAGCAAGATGTAGAGGCCGAACGTCTTGCCGATATTCTGATAACGGCTGACTTGCGCCTCAAACTTCGTAAACTCTCCGTTTGCGTCAGGCCTGGAAAGAGACGTTCCGTCAACCGTCGCGCCAAGAATGTCAAAGCCGCGACTGACTTTGCCAAACACTGTCGTGTAGCCGTTGCCATGCTCCCTACGGAAATTCGTCCATGCAGACACTACCCGCAGTTTGTCCTCAAACGCCGGCGAGCCGAGCTGCTCTTCCTCAATGTTACGTCCTTCAATGCCAATATTCGCCCAGAGTGATGTTTTCTTATTGCGTACGAGCGGGTGGGACAGGTTTAGCAAGATGCGTGTGCTGTTCGTTTCCACATCTGCGGTGGCAAGAGCGGCGCCGGCGTCAAACTTTGAAACCATCCCTGATAACGTCGCGTATGTCCCAGAACGGTGCAATGGTAATTGATAAGACAATTCTGTCAGCAACAACTCCCGCGGGTCTGTTGGCGTTGTAAAAAAGCCGATGCTAATCTGATCGCCTGTCCGCAAAACCGAGTTTGCCGCACCCCGGAGGTAGAGCTGCATGGGGCCGGCGGCATCCGTGCCCCGGTTGTCGGCATAAAGGCCGGCCTCAAAATCATCCAGCTCTACAACAACATTTAGCTGGTGTCGTGCGAAGTCCACGGGGTCGGGCTTAATTTGCGTAGATCTAATGGAAACGCCTTTTAGATCGCCGACGACTGCAAGGGTTCGTTCCAGCGTAGAAAGCCGCAAGGGCCGTTCTTCCGTCAATTTTCGAAGCCTGCTCCGTAAATTTGCATCGCCCCCCTGCACGGTCACAGTGGCGACATAGCCCTCCGACACATCAATATGCAAAACGCCGTTATCTGCAGTTTGTGCGGGAGCCGTCGCTCGTGAAAGAAAGAAGCCTTCGGCGCGGTAGGCGGCGGTTATGGCTTCCGTGATCTTCGCAACGTCTTTAACGGTTATCACTCTCGCAAGCATGCCATCATAAAGAGGCGCAAATTTTTCAGGCGGAAACGCTGTCACGCCAGTGATTTCAACCGCAGTAAGAACGAACTTGCTCGTTGGGCGTTCGCGCAAGGCTGGCGGTGGCGGCAAATCGAGAATTCCGGTCTTATTCTGATCCGGGTCGGGTTGCTCTTCGGGCGGCAAGCGCTTGTAGATGTCTGAGGGAGGAACAGAAACGTTGATCAGCCCGCTGTTGTTTTCAGGGACTGCATTCTGTGCAACCCCGTTTTGAGCGAACGTGGGCAACTGAAACTGATCGACAGGGATTCTGTCTTCTATGTTGCCAGCTTCCTGGGCAAACGCTCGCCCCGCATCTTCAGTGAAGACAACGCAAAGCAATACAGTCCCAATGAACGCCGCAACTTTCCCCACGGAAGCAGACTTCCTCAAAAGATTATTAGCAGTACAATGCGGTAACCTTGCCGATCACCGCTCTTTCCGCACTTAGATTGAAGAAACTCGCTTAAGGAACAGTTAAGCGTATACGAACCATTAACCTTCGATCAAAAAGGCTTAAATCATTTTAAAGAAGACCGCTCGTATTTTCATGGAACGCGGGAAAGCAGCAAGATAGCGCCGCGTTCCGAAAGGCGGGAGGCTTGGATATGAACAAAATGATGAAATCCCTGGTGAGCTTTGTAATTGCTGCGCTGCTCAGCGTCGGCGCGTCATTTGCCGAAAACGGCGGATGGCAAGTCGCTGAAAGCAGCGGAACGGTGCGAATGTCCCAAGCAATGGCCGGCATTCAGCTCGTTTCGACTGGCGAATTGCTGAGTTCAGGTTCAGTGCTCACAACAGGCATAGACGGACACGCCGTCCTGGTTCGCGGCGATCAGCAAATTATCGTCGGCCCCAATAGCCGCATGTCTTTGCCCGTGGCCGAAGAAAAGGGCATGACAAAAATTGTTCAAGACCTTGGAACCCTGCTTTTTAAAGTCGACAAAAAAGATCGGCAGCATTTTCGGGTTGAAACCCCGATCATCGCGGCTGTTGTTAAAGGTACGACCTTCACCGTGACGGCAGGCGCGAGCGGTCATTCAGTGCATGTGGCGGAAGGCGCCGTCGAAGTATCGGCCCTAAGCGGCGGCGCAAGCCAGATGGTGACTGCCGGTATGACCGCGATGGTTTCGAAGGCGAACCCGCGAGCGATTGATATTAATAGCGGCGCCGATAAATCTCGTGATGCTGAAAATAATCTTGAGGGCAAAGAAGCCAGCAATCTCGTCGTCCCAACAGAAATTGGCGCTGATCAACTCGACTATTCAAATCTGAGCGGCGGCCTGGTGCAGCCGTCGGAAAACGCATCGACCCGTGTCAGCACAAACGCGACGATGGGAAATGACGTATCTTCCGCTGTTCGCGGTCAAGGCGGCGGCGCGACTGTCGTAGAGCAAATTCGCATGAACACCGTCGGCGACAACGGCACCCCAAATCGCGGAGTCGGAAACGCATTCGGAACGGACAATGCCAACGCCAATGCGGGCGCCGGCAATAACAACGCCAACGCAGGCGCCGGAAACAACAACGGCAACGCCAATGCAGGCGCTGGCGCCGATAATGGAAACGCAAACGCCAACGCTGGCCCCGGCAATAACAACGCCAACGCAGGCGCCGGAAACAACAACGGCAACGCCAATGCAGGCGCTGGCGCCGATAATGGAAACGCAAACGCCAACGCTGGCCCCGGCAATAACAATGCCAACGCCAATGCGGGCGCCGGAAACAACAACGGCAACGTCAATGCTGGCGCCAATAATGGTAATGGCAACGCAGGCGTGAATGTTGGCGTCGAAGTTGGCGGCGCGGAAGTCGGCGTTGGCTTAGGACAAGGCGGTGTCAATGTAGGTCTTGGACTTGGCGGACCGAATTCGGGAAAACCAAAAAACTGACAGTAATGCCAAAATGCTCGTTCGGGGGATATGCGACGCGTGGTAAATGCAAAGCACCTGACAAACGATGAAAGTAGGTCGCAGCGCCCGAAGGGCGCTGCGAAACGATTCGCGCTTTACCTTTTACTCGTCTCCTTTCTTTCCTTCCTCACGCTTTGGGGAGCATTAGAGTCATCAAACACCGCATTGATGGATATGCGTTTTAGGCTGCTTGAACATAAAGCAAGCAATACGCTCGTTGTCGTCGAAATTGATCCAAGAAGCCTGCGCGAAGAAGAGCGCTGGCCTTGGCCGCGCGACAGATATGCGAATGCCGTTCTGAATCTGCAGAATGCCGGCGCCAAACTCATCGCCTTCGATGTGGACTTCTCGTCTCTTTCCGACCAGGCGGGTGATGACGCCTTCGCTCAGGCGCTGGCGCGACGGCCAGGCGAGGTTGTGCTGCCTGTATTCTGGCAATGGTCGTCCCGGTCATCGACCGGAGGTGAGATGATAAAAACGCCTCCTCACGAAAAATTCTTGAATGACGTTGCTGTGGCAAGCGTAACCTTAACGACTGAAGAAAATGGCGTTGTGCGTCACGGTTGGCGGGGGGTCGATGATGAAGGCGTGTATCGCGCTTCTATTGCGTCGGTGCTGGCGGGCGCTTCCCCCACTGATCACGGCACTTTTCTGATCGATTATTCTATCGATCCCAATCAAATAAAACGCGTCTCGTTTCACGATGTGGCCAATGGTGATTTTCCGGCCGACATGTTTCGCGGCAAGAATATAATTATTGGCGCTACTGCGCTTGAACTTGGAGATGAGTTTGCGGCGCCGATCTATGGCGTCCTGCCGGGCGTCATCTTTCACGCCATGAGCTATGAAAGCATTGTTGCCGACAGGACGCTCACGCGACTGCATCCTGTTTTACCGCTTTGTTTCGGCGCAGCGCTGCTTATATGGCTATCGCTGCGTAGTCATTACTGGAGTTGGAAGAAAGTCGCGGCAGTTCATGTCGCGATCCTTGTTGTGACCTTTTGCGTGCCGATTGTTGTTCAGGCCTATTCCTCGATTAGCATCGATGTAGCCACAATCTTCGCCGGGCAAATTTTGGGCTTCATTTATGTTATTTCCATGCGGCTGCACGAGTATGCGCGGCAAGTCATTCGGCAGCGCGCCGCCACGGCGCACTATCAAGCGCTGACATCATTGGTTGTGAGAGACAATACGGATGGAATTGTTGTCCTCGATGAGGCCGGACGTATTGAGCTGTGCAATGACCAGGCACGAACGCTGCTCGGCGTCGGCAGCAGTCTTAAAGTCGGTGTGTCAATACGCGATCTTGTTCCAGATTTCCCGCTGCTAACTATTGATGTTACAGATCAGGAGGTCAGCGAATCGCCGCCCCTATCAGGCTCCATAACCCAAAGAGAGTATGTTGCTAACAAAGACAAGGGCGTCGTGCTGGATGTTGTTGCAAGCCGGTCGTTAAGCCGATCTGATGCCGCAAGCAACGAAAAATATGGAAAAGTAGTCGCCTATACTCTGCGCGATATTTCTGCGCGCAAACGCACAGAGGCCGCTGAACGTGAAGCGAAAGATGCAGCGATCGCCGCAAACAAGATTAAGTCACAGCTAATATCGAATATGAGTCACGAATTGCGCACCCCGTTAAATGGCGTAATCGGTTTCGCAGATATCCTTCAGAAGGAATCATATGGCCCGCTCGGGGTCCCTGAGTACAGGGAGTATAGTGAAAGCATTTACTTGTGCGGCAAAAGGCTGCTAGCCGTCGTGAATGATATGCTTCATATCGCCAAATTGGATTCAGGTGATTACGAGCTCTGCAAAAGCGAGGTCACTGTTAGTGATCTTATTGATAATGCAGTTTGTCAGTTTGAGAGACGGGCTGAAACCGAAAAGAAATCTCTTTCTGTGGATATCCAGCCAAGATTGCCGACGGTCGATGCTGATGTGAGTGTCACGAAAGAAATCATCACTCACCTCCTCGCAAACGCATTTAAGTACACCAAAGAGGGCGGGAAGATTCATGTGCGCGCGAAGTTGGACATGAGCAATTTGGTGATTGAAGTGGAAGACGATGGCTGCGGTATAGACACGGCAATTCTGCCACAGATAACAGATGCCTTTTTTCAAGCCGATGCAGAGCTTAATCGGAAATATGAAGGGGCAGGCTTGGGGCTTTATGTCGTTTCCCGTTTTGTGGAACTACATCACGGCAGCATGGTCTTTGAAAGCGCCCCGGGTAGCGGGTTTTTAGCACGGATCGTATTTAAGAACGCCATTGCGTCGAGGGAAAATGTCATCGCCGCAGCGTAACACAGCAAACATTTCGCCTTAGAACTAAGCGGCTTTTTTTGCGATAAATATCTTCAAACGCCCTTCATAATTCTCCAGAACCGACTCGCCAGCGATTTCATCTTCGCGGGAAAGGCGGTGGTAGGTTTTCCACCGCATCCATTTCGGTTTTCTGGGGAAGCAGACATCGATACTGCCCGACCCGCCCAGTTTATGCGCACGTCCTGCGTCACCGAATACGCGTCTGTGGGCCAGCGTGCGGCCCAATGACGGCGAGCGCGAATATCATCTGGGCTGGGGGCTATAGCGTTGGCCGCCATAAAGAGGAAATGCGTGAATTCCTCGAAAGCGTTCTCAAGGCGTATGAAAGGTGGGCTTCGATGAGTTGGGCCTGGATAGCCTCAGAAGGCTGCTTACGGTACGATATGGCAGCCTGAATGATGCGAAAGCGCGCCTCGGCGAGCTTGCTGTAATCAAGAGCGCATTCGTTGGGCTGTAGGCTGATCTGTACCGGGACTAAATGGGGGTATTATTGGGGGTGGTAAGGGTTTTTTAATTGAAATAATTTTTTTAATTCAAATACTTAAGCTGTCTTTTGGCTTCCCCTAAGCGCACCATTTCACAGACATTCCGGCAAATCGCGTCTCGCAATTTGGGTTTCGCCGTCCGCTCCTCTATGACTGTGGAGAAGCAATTTCCGGGGGCCGCCCGCCATTTTTAGAGAAACCATCAAATCCACCCGCCCGCTGGTTTTCTGGCCGCCTGTCGTTCTGCTGCTCTCGGCGCTCGCCTTTTCGCTTGTGGATTTCGACGGATTCTACGCGGTCGTTTCCGGCGCCAATCAATGGGTTTTGACCCGCTTTGACTGGCTGTTCAGCTATGCGTCTTTCGCGGCGGTGGCGCTTGTGGCGTGGGTGGTGTTGTCGCCGCTGGGGTCGGTGCGCATTGGCGGACCGGACGCCAAGCCGATCCTCAACCGCTGGAACTGGTTCGCCATCACTTTGTGCACGACCATCGCCACCGGCATTTTGTTCTGGGGCATGGCGGAGCCCATGTTTCATATTAAGGCGCCGCCCGCTTATACCGGCATCGATCCCTATACGGAGGAGGCGTCGCGGTTCGCCCTGTCGTCCATGTTCATGCACTGGACGATCACGCCCTATGCGCTCTACACGGTGCCGGCGCTCGCCTTTGCGCTCACCCATTACAATCTGGGCCGGCCGTATTCCCTGAGCGGACCCTTATCGGTCATCATCGGCAAATGGGCCACAGGCCGCACCGGCGCGCTGATCGACGCGGTGGGGCTTTATGCGCTGGTGGCGGGCGTTGCGGCGTCGCTTGGCGCCGGGGTGATGACGCTGGTCGGCGGGCTTGAAGCGACGACGGGGCTTTACGATACGGTCATCCTCAGGCTCATTGTGACGATTACGATCGTTCTGATGTTTGTGATCTCCTCGATCAGCGGCCTTCAGCGCGGCATCAAGATATTGTCCGATATCAATGTGCGCTTCTTTCTGTTGCTTGTGTTGTTTGTTTTTGTCGCAGGACCGACATGGCAGATCCTCTCGCTCGGCGCCGAAAGTCTCGGCCAGTATATTGTCAAGTTTATTCCGCGCAGCCTGGCTTTGGGCGATCGCGCCGGCGCCGACTGGACCCGCGACTGGACAGTGTTTTACTTCGCCAACTGGCTGGCCTGGGCGCCGGTGACGGCGTTGTTTCTGGGCCGTATTGGCGTCGGTTATACGGTGCGTGAGTTCGTGCTGTTCAATCTTGCTGCGCCGGCGACCTTTGGCGGCGTCTGGATGATGGTGTTTGGCGGCGCGGCCATCGGCGCCGACGCCGCCGGCGGTCATGGGCTTGTTACCGCGCTCGATGCGCGCGGCCCGGAAGCGGTCGCCTACGCGCTGTTCAATACGCTGCCCTTCAGCCAGATCGTGATCGGTCTTTTCATCGCGTTGACTTTTATTTCCTTCGTGACCGCCATGGATTCCAACACACATTCGATCACCAGCGTCTGCCTGAAAAAATTGGGCCCCGGTCAGAAACGTCCGCGCGCTGAACGCTGGGTGAAGATATTCTGGGGCGCGCTGATCGGGGCCGTCGCTTTCATCATGACTTCCACCACCGGCATTGACGGCGTCAGGATGCTGTCCAATCTTGGCGGGCTGCCCGGGCTGTTCATTCTCATCGCCATGGGCGCGGTGGTCATATCGCTGCGCTATTTCTGGCTCGATGAAATCCGCGCTGCAGAACAGCCGGCGTCAGCGGAAAAACCCGCCCGGAAAGAGCCCGCCATACAGGGCTGATTTTCGTTGTCCGATTTCCTGCGCCATGTCGGCGGTGGTTTTGCGAAACCACAATTGATCGCCCGGGCGGAGTTGCCCGGCGAGCGGCAGATCCGCTGCAATGATTTGCGCAATGCGCGGATAGCCGCCAATGGTTTGCGCGTCGCACAGCAGGAGAAACGGCGCGCCTGCGGGCGGGCACTGCACGGTCCCCGGAAAAACCGGGCTGCTGTTCATTGGCGCCAACTCCGGCAGGGTGAGGGTTTGACCTTCCAGTTGCACGCCCATCCGATCCGCGCGGCGCGCGGCGGTCCAGCGCGCCGAGAAGAATTTTTCGATTTCGTTTTCGTGCAGGAGCTTAGCCTCAGGCCCGGTCATCGCGCGCAAGACATGGGTTCCGGTGAAACGCGGCTGCATCGCTGTTGGAATCTCGCGTGGCGCCAAAACTGGATGCTGTGCGGAAACCAGGATGTCACCGCGCTTAAGCGCGCGCCCATCCAGCCCGCCGAGGCGGGCAGGCGGATAGGTGGAAACGCTGTTCAGGAACATTTTTCCCGAAAGTCCGCCTGCGAAAGCGAGGTAAGCGCGCGCTCCGGCTGTTGCGGCGCCAAGCGCGAGTTCGCCCCCCGGTTCTGCCCGAACGGACGCGTACAGCGGAATGGGCGCTCCATTGAGCTTCGCACTCATATCTGCGCCGGCAAGGGCGAACTCTGCGCTTTCAATAAAGCGTAGAGACGGCCCGCTGATCGTGCATTCCAGTGCTGCTTGTCCGGGGGCGTTGCCAACGGCAGCATTTGCGAGCGCGAGGGAAAGCGGATCGGCTGCGCCGGATAGCGGGATTCCCAAATGCCGCGCGCCGGGCCGTCCGCCATCCTGAATCGAAGTCGACAGGCCGGGCCGGATAATCTCGGCGATTGGAGTCATGTCGCCGTGCTCAGCTCTGCAAAGCGCTGCGCATCGATTGGCGTGAACCTCACTTCTGCGCCAGTTTTGAAAATAAAAGGGTCGCGCGCCGCTGAATCAAAAAGGGTCACAGGCGTTCTGCCGATCAGCGGCCAGCCGCCGGGCGAAGCGAGCGAATAAACGCCGGTCATCGCGCCGGCGACACCAATAGAACCGGCAGGAACGACAGGTCTCGGCTGCGCTAATCTCTCCGTCTGCAAGGCGTCACTCAAGGGGCCCATATACGCAAAGCCCGGCGCGAAACCGATTGTCAGCACGCGATATGGTGTTGAAGAGTGGAGATCGACCAGTTGCTGCGAATGGAGCGCCAAACGCTCGCACAGAACATCGAAATCGGGTCCGAAATCACCGCCATAACAGACGGGTATGTCTATCCGCGCCGATGGCGGCGCCACGCCGGCAGGCTGGTCGCGCAGGGCGTTCTCCAATAAATGCGACACTTCTGGAACGTTCGTTCGGTCGGGATGAAACCGAACCGCAACGCTGTCTATGCCGGCGAGCGAATCCATGATGCCGGTCGCCGTGCGCATCCGGTCGGCGATAGCATTGGCCGCGAGGGCTGTTGCAACCATCTCACGGCCGCGCAGCGTTGCGAGCAGGCCATGCTCGCCGAAAGGCTCGAGCGTGTATGTAAAGGCGCTCATGCAAATGGCCTGATGTCAATCTCCGCAGTCTTGAGCGCTGACCGCACGGCTTGCGCTGTTTCAACAGCGCCATGCGAATCACTGTGAATGCACAGCGTATCCGCAACTACCGTGACGGCGCCATCTGCCGCAGTGATTTCCGCGCCAGTTGCAATCTTGAGCGCCTGCTGCGCGCGCGCGCGGATATCCGGCAGCACAGCGCCCGGCTCGCTTCGCGGGCTAAGCGCGCCAGAGGCAAGATACAGCCGATCAACAAAGCCTTCCCGGGCGAAGGCGATATTTTTTTCTTTCGCCGCGGCTTCCAGCTGAGAGTCGGGGGGACCGATAAGCGTCGCGCCTGACGCCAGGCTGGCGACAAGTCGCGCCAGCGAAATATTCTTCGCGGCGTCATTATAGAGAGCGCCGTGTGGTTTAAGGTGGGTCAGAGGCATGCTTTCCGCTGCAAGCACCGTCCTCAATTGTTCGATTTGCATCTTCATCGACGCCAGAAGCGCCGCCTCATCAAAGGATCTGCTTCGCCGCCCGAAATTTTCCCTGTCCGGATATGAAGGATGCGCGCCTATGCGCACGCCATGCAGTTTTGCGAGTCGTGCGGTAGTTTGCATTGTGCCTGCGTCGCCAGCATGGCCGCCGCAGGCAATGGAGCACGAGGTGATCAGCGGCATCAATGCTGCTTCAATAGTGCGTTCGGCGTCGCTGGCATATTCGCCCATATCGGCGTTGAGATCGATGGCAGCCATCACATCGCTCCAATGGCGCGCAGAATTCCCCGGATTCCGAGCCCCGCAGCGATCAGGGTCACAATAACGCCCGCCATATTCGCCAGAACGCCATTGGCATTGGCGCCAAGCAATTTTTTACTGTTCGCTGCGTAAAGCAGAAAGACCGCGATGATCGGCAACAAGATTCCGTTGGCGATCTGTGCAAAGAGGATAATCTCTATAGGTTTTGCGCCGGTGATGGCGACGATGGCGCCGATCAACAAAACGGCGCCAGCGACAAGTCTGAAACGCAGCGCCGTTGGCTCGCTTTCAAAGCCGAACATCTCTGCAGCGACAAAGCCCGTCGCCAGCGGCGCCGTGATCGCAGAGGTCAGGCCGGCGGCGAACAAGCCGGCAGCCAGCAGGTACGTCGCGGCGGCGCCGAACGCCGGTTCGAGCTGGCGCGCCATATCCCCCGCATTCTTTACTTCCAGTCCCGAACCGAAAAGGCTTGCCGCCGCCGTCGCCAGCACCAGAATCGAGACAATGCCGCCAACGCCAATGGAGAGCCGCGCGTCAAGCCGGACCTCTCCAAGGTCAGCAGCGCCGGCCCACCGCCGCCGCGCCGCCGCTGCATGCAGAAACAGATTGTAGGGAACAATTGTTGTGCCGATGAGGCCGAGCACAATGGGCAAGGCGCCCGCCGGAATGTTTGGGATGACGGCGCCGCCGAACAATGCGCGCCAATCCGGCCCGATGATGAACAGCGCCGCGCCAAAAGATACGGTCATGGCCAGTACGGCGGCGATCAAAATCTTTTCTATCACCCGGTAGCCGCCAAACAAAAGAATTGCGCCCGCAATCACCGCAATGCAGGCGGCTAAAACGCTGCGCGGCGCCATTCCGGGGGCGGCGGCCTCAAGTCCCAACACGGCGCCGGCGATGTTGCCGCCCTCATAGGCTGCGTTGCCGATAAAGAGCGCGGACACGATCAGCGCGGCGGCGGCCCAACGCAATGGCGGCGAGGCGGACAGGCGCTGCATGACCGCTTCTCCAAGCCCAAGCCGCGAGACGACGCCGAGTCTCGCCGCCATTTCCTGGAGGATCATCGCAGCGATGGTTGCGAAGATAAGCGCCCATATGAGCGCATAGCCATAGCCCGCCCCTGCGAGCGTCGCCGTGGTCACCGTTCCCGGTCCGATGAAGGCGGCGGCGGTCAGCGCGCCGGGACCTATTGAGCGTAGCTTTCCAAACATCGCGCCAGCCTAGCCTGCAGCGCCGGGCTTGGCGATAAGGCGCGTCGCTCTAAATGTGAAAAGCCGCCCCGAACCCTGTCCGAGGCGGCGTCACGCTACTTACGCAACAGCTATCGCGCGATAGATTTGATTTACTGGTCGTCAGACTTCAGTTCGACCGCAGATGCATTGGTCACCGGCGCTGCTTCGATGAGCGCTACGGGCGCGCCGCTGGGCTTTTCTTCTTCAGGCTTTTGCTCTTCGCGCAATTGCGGCTTCGGCGCAGGCGAAATCGGCGCGGCCGGTACGTCGTCAAAGGCGGGTGTTTCAACATCGCCGGCGGCGTACTGATCCCAGTAGGCCGGCTGATTCATCAACTGGCGATAGACGTCAATATTGTTGTCTGCGACCAGCGGCGGCAGATCGGAGCGCGCCAGTCTTTCCGCTTCGCGCATCTCCCCTGAAAGCGCGAGCACGAGCGCAAGGTTTTGGCGAACGCGGGAATCGCCGCCCGCATTGGCGGCGGCTTGGCGCAGGGTCAGGCTTGCCTGCTTCAGCTTGCCGTCAAGCGCGTAGGAAAGTCCTTTGTTATTGAGTAATACGACGTCGCCTGGCGACAGCGCGAGCGCGCGGTCATATTTGGCGCGGGCAGATTCATGTTCGCCGATCTGATCGAGCGCAACGCCGTATGCAGAAAGCGCGCGTGAATCCGTTGGTGCTTTGTTGACGGCGGTTTCGATGTAACGAACCGCTTCGAACGCCCGTCCGCTTTCGACAAGAACCTTGCCATACTCGAGGCTGACGTCAGCATTATCGACATGGAGGTTTGCAGCCTTTTGCATGACGCCCAGCGCCTCTTCGTCAGATCCGATTTTACGCAGCGCTTGCGAGAATCGTACGGCGACATTCGGGTCAGACTGATTGGTGTTGTAACGCGTACCCCAGAAAGCGGCGGCGGCGATAGGGTCCATCCCTTCATCGCCGGTTGGGCTGGAATAGACGCCAATGGCGTCGCGGTATTCCTGATTGCCGATGCCGGCGCCCGCAGTGGTTTTCTGAACTGAGGCGCAAGCAGGCGCCAAAATCGCCAAACCAGCGGCAATGATGTATTTTGTTGCGGGCTTATGTACGGTAAGCATGGATTGCGCCTCGATGAATTCCACGGGGTTTCGCCTTCATGTTGGCGTAAGGAATTCAATAAAGGCTTAACTCTATGCGTAATGTGCAAACTAACGCGTGTCTGGCTTCGTAAGATGATGGATTATTCATGGCTCAACACTTGTTAAGCGAATATGAAGAAAAAGCGTCGAATGCGGCGAAGAAACTGTATGTCGTGCGGGACGGCGCGCTGGCGGAAAGCGCTGCGCCGGAAGGATTGAAAAAACTGGCGCGGGTCAACGGCTTTAACGGCGAGGCCGGTGCGGTATTTACTGACGGTGACGCTGCATTGCTGGGGCTGGGCGACGGCGCCGATCCGCTGATTTTCGCGGCTGCCGCTGAAAAATTGCCTGCAGGCGATTATGTGCTTGCAGGAGGCCTGGAGGAGAACGAGGCGAATCTGGCCGCGCTCGGCTGGCTGCTGGGCGGTTACCGGTTTGACCGCTACAAGACGCAAAAGCAAACAGAGGCGCGGTTGATCGCGCCGCAGAATGCCGACGCTGGCGCCGCGCGGCTGGCCGCAGATGCGGTGTTTCTGGTCCGGGATCTTGTGAACACGCCCGCAGGCGATATGGGGCCGGCGGCGCTTGAAAAAGCTGCGCGGGGCATTGCTGACGGGCACGCCGCCCAGGTGGAAGTGACTACAGGCGACGACCTTCTCGCAAGAAACTTTCCCATGGTTCACGCCGTCGGGCGCGCCGCCAAGGATGCGCCGCGCCTGATCGATATCCGCTGGGGGGATGTCAACGCGCCAAAGCTGACTCTGGTCGGCAAAGGCGTGACCTTCGATTCCGGCGGTCTCAATATCAAGGGCGCCGCCGGCATGGCGATCATGAAAAAAGATATGGGCGGCGGCGCCCACACGCTGGCGCTGGCGCAAATGATTATGAAGGCCGGCCTTAATGTTCGGCTGCGGGCGATCGTGCCGGCGGTGGAGAATGCGATCTCCGGCGATGCGTTCCGTCCGGGCGACATTCTCAAGAGCCGCAAAGGCCTCACCGTTGAAATTGGCAACACCGATGCAGAGGGGCGGCTCATCCTCGCCGATGCGCTGACCTATGGCGGGGAAGAGTCGCCGGACCTGATGATTTCACTTGCGACGCTGACCGGCGCTGCGCGGGTCGCGCTCGGTCCTGACCTGGCGCCGTTCTATTGCGATGATGAGGAATTGGTCGCCGCTCTTGAGGCCGAGGCGGCGCGCGTGGCGGACCCGGTGTGGCGGATGCCGCTCTGGCGTGGCTATGAGTCGATGCTGGCCTCGTCTATCGCCGATGTGAACCACATCAGCGGCGGCTCCTTCGCCGGTTCCGTGACCGCCGCCCTGTTCCTCAAGAAGTTTGCAGGAGAGGCGGCCCGCTGGATGCATTTTGACATCTACGCCTGGCGGCCCAAGGCTGCCCCCGGCCGCCCGCTGGGCGGGGAGGCCCAGGCGATTCGGGCGCTGTTTGAGGTGCTGCGCCAGCGCTACGGCGGGAGATAAATGCTTGCCCTCACCGGGCGAACGGTTGCAAGCATGAGCCTTGGTTTTTACGGGTAGGGCTCAGGCCGGACGATGGCGTCAACGGATAATCTCACGAGCTGGCGGGAAGTCATGTGTGATGCGGTTCGCGCCGACGATCCCGATCTGTCCATGCGCCAGTGGTCGATCCTGTTGACTGTTTATCTGCGCCCTGGTCCGCACACGGTCCGCGCTCTTGCGCGTGATCTGAATGTGCCAAAGCCGGCGATATCCCGCGCGCTCGATGCGCTCTCCATTCTGAGATTTGTAAAGCGCGTTCGCGACGTCAATGACAAGCGAATCGTGATCGTGCAGAAAACGGCGGAAGGCGCGATCTATCTTGATCGCTTTGCGCGTCTGGTCGAGTCACACAATGTGGAACCGCCGCTTGGCGCCATGTATGGCTGAAAGCTAGTCGATCGGCGCCAGTTCCGCGATCTTTACGCCCGCAATCTCAACTGTTCCATCTTTCAGAAATACCGGTGCTGTGAGTTTGCCGCCGCCGGCTATGGCTGCCAGCGTAAAGGTCGAGGCGATGCTCTCCACATCGGCCTCTTCGATAACGCCTGTGTCTGCAAGCAAGCGCACAAATCCCGCCGGAGAAATCACTTCCGTCTGCAAAACGCCTTCAGGGCGAACATGCTGGTCCAGCGCCAGTTCACCAGAAAGGGCGATGCTGGAATCGCCAAGCTGGGCGATAAAGCCATTGACCACCATCATGCCGCCGGCGCGGTTCCAGGCGGTCAGGTCACCCAGAAAGTGCGCATGGCTGGCGGCTACGGCGGTCTGCAAGGTGTCGAGTCTGAATCGTCGTTCCCGAATAGTCGCTGACGTATTCTGCGCTGCAAGGCTGACGCCGATAATTGTGTTGTTCGCTGCTGTTGGCGCCGCGTCCAGAACCAAATTTCCCAGTGACGCTGATGCGCCGTCCGTGCGTTGCGCATTGGCGCCGGAAATGGTTAGCGCGAACTTCCAGCGCCGCTCCTTGTCGCTGGCGATGGATGTGCGGAAATCGCGCGCTTCAACGCGCCAGTCGCCATAAGAGCCAAGCTCGTAGTGCTGATCGCTGCGAACGGAGAAGACGAGACGGCCCGGATCATAAGGCAATGCATCGATGGTCAGCCGTTCCGTGCGCCACCGCACGCCGCTGTCAGGAAAAGCGATATCCGGGCGATCCACATGGACCCGCAGAAAAAACGGAAAGCCGTCAGCCTTCACGGACTCATAGGAAATGAGGGCGCCGGCTTCGGTCTGATCATCGACCCAGCGGGCGACTGCTCGCTTCATTGCAGCGGCGCCGCTTATCCAAGCGGCGAGGTACGCAAGGAACACCAGTCCGGCGATCGTCCAGGGAAGGTAGAGCCACAATCGTCTGGCGCGAGCCTTCGGATCGCTCATGCCGCGTGCTCCACTACCGTCAAATCCGGACGGGCGTTGGCGAGACGCGTTTCCAACTCCTTGAGGAATTGTTTGCGCTCAAGTCCCGGCTCAATCGGCGGCAGGAATCGCAGGGTGATCACGCCGGGGATTTTCTCGTTGCCGGGATGGCGCCAGAACCGCCCGCTGTCATGCGCGACAGGAATGCAGGGCGCGCCGGTCGCCGCATAGATGCCTGCAATGCCCGGCAAAATGGCGCTCCGTGCGCCCGGTTTGATCCGGGTGCCTTCGGGGAAAATAATGACCTGATCGCCTGCATCCGTGTGCGCTTTCGCCTTGCGGGACATTGCGCGCAGGGCCTTTGCGCCGCCGCCCCGGTCAATATGTATGTTGCCGGCGAGCGCCGCCCACCAGCCATAAACCGGGATCGATGTGAGTTCCTGTTTGAAAATCATCACCGGTTTCGGGATTAACGCATAAAGAGCGATTGTCTCCCACATGGACTGATGATTTGCCGCGATCACCGCGCCTGCCGCCGGTATATTTTCTGCGCCTTCAATTCGATGCGATATGCCAGTGATCATTTTTAAGGCGTACAAGGACCATTGCGCCCAAAGTTTGATCGTGCGCCGCGCGAATTTACGGCCCAGCAGCGCTACCGGCAAACAGAGGATGCCCATCAACGCAACGAAAATGACAAGGAAAGCCGAAAAGGCATGCGACTTCAGACGAACATGCATGATCTAGCGGCCGGATTCAGGCATCAGCGCCCTGATTTGAGCGAGAAGAAACTTTGAGTATTCGCCGGCCAGACGCCAGAGGGCGCTGTATGAGGCGGGAGCGCCGTTGTCATTCAGATAGCCTGAAGCGACAGGATAAGGGGTAAGGGCCAAGTCGGGCATGCGCGCGCGCGTTACCGTAAGGGCGCGAGGCATGTGATACTCAGAGGTCACCAGGATTATATTTTGGTAATTATGGTTTCTCGCCCAGTCTTTTAATTCACTGGCGTTGCCTTCGGTGGTGAGGGCGGCCCTGCCGAGATCGACGCAACAATCGAAGCGATCTTTCGGCCCGACCCAAAAGTCGGACAATCTGGCTGCGGACGTATCCGGATGCACGCCGGAGATGAGCAAGCGCTGGCCTGCGCCGTCGGCGAACAGCGCCATCGCTGTGGAGATGCGGATTCCGCCGCCGCCAGTGTAAACAGCAACGCCATCTGCACCCAAAGCCGAAGTTGCGGCGGGGGATGTGGTCGCAGGTTTTGGCAGCTTTGCGACAAACAGGGCGAACCCGATCGCCCACAGCACCGCCGCGCCAGCCAATAGTGAGATCAACCGTTTCACAATTGTATTGTCCGCCAGATTGCACACAGATCATAGCCGATGCGCGGGCGCCGTTCCAGCGCTCTTCCGGGCGGCGCCCCTCCTTCAGTATTGATCGCGCAAGGTGTTCAGCACCGTCAGACGGGCGGTGATGGCGGTGACAAGGCAGGTGGCGATCGGCGCGGTGACGAGCCATAGGGCCGTCCAGCCGCCCAGCCTGAAGGCGGGGAGAAACGCGTCCTCCGCTCCGCCGGCGCGCATTGCGACGCCTGAAAGCATCAAGGCGGCGAGTGCGGCGCCAAGACCGATCAGCGCCCCACGAAAGCCAAGCACGAAAAAGCGTTGTTGAACTTCTGCGGCGATAAAGCCATCGGTGGCGCCAACAAGATGCAATACGGAAACAATTTCGTGATTGGCGGCGAGCCCGGCTCGGGCCGCAAAAATTGATACTGCGCATGCCGCACCCATCACCAGCGCGAACACGCCGAGCGCCATCGCCTGACCGGAGCGCGCCGCGCCGGAAAGCCGGTCATGCCACCGTGCGTGATCGTCGAGGCTTGCTTCAGGCGCGGCTGCGGCAATCCTGTTTCGAAGAAGGTCGAGATTCTGACGCAAAGCTGGCGACGCTCTAACTTCGATGATGGCCGGGATATTGATAAAGGCCTGTGCATTGCCCTGGCCAAGCCATGGGTCAAGCAATGCAGCCGTTTCCTCGCGGCTGCGTTCCGTCGCCGAGACAACGCCCTCTGTTTCGTTCAGGATTCGCATGACATCGTCGACGGCGGACGAAATTTCTTCAGCACTGGCGCCTTTTACCTGAACGGTGATTTCAGAGCGCAGTGCAGAGGTCCATTCGCTTGCCGCACTATTGACCATGAGAAGCGACGCCAAAGCCAGCACGGATAAAAAAGACATGACAGCGATGACGGCGGTGAGCGGCGCTCCTGCGGCGCCCGCTTCGGGCAGCAATGGCGCGCCGCGCCTGTTCATAAAGCGCGGTTTTGGCGCTGGGATTACACCTTCGCCGTCTTCTTGCATGGGCTCAGCGGATTTCGTTGTCATGCCGCCCCCCCGGCGCCGGGGCTGCGTGTTACCGATCCGTTAGCGATTCTTAACACGGGCTTTCCGATAGACTGAACGAGATGCAGATCGTGCGTTGCGACAATCACCGCCGCGCCGAGTTTATTCAACTCAACAAATAGTTTCATAATCCGCTCGCCCATTGCCGGATCGACATTGCCGGTCGGCTCGTCAGCCAAAATGAGGTCGGGTTTGGAAACCAGCGCGCGCGCCAGCGCCACACGCTGCTTTTCGCCGCCTGACAAGGTCGGCGGTTTGGCGTCCATGCGATCGCCCAACCCAACCCAGTTTAAGAGTTCGCTTACGTCTTCCCGGTATTGGTTTTGGTTAACGCCCGCCACTTTCATGGGCAGCGCCACATTTTCATAGGCGGTGAGATGGTCGAGGAGACGAAATTCCTGGAAGACGACGCCAATGCGTCGCCGCAGCGCGGGCAACGCCTCGCGCGGCGCATCCATGGCGTCTTCACCGAACAGCATGAAGCGTCCGCTGGTCGGGCGATGGGCAAGATAGATCATCTTCAACAGAGACGTTTTGCCGGCGCCGGACGGACCGGTGAGAAACCTGAACTCGCCTTCGTGCAAGGACAGGCTGACATCGCTCAGCGTTTCGGGTGCGTCCTCATAGGCGAGGCCGGCGTTCTCGAAACGAACAATTTCCTTTGCGGATTCCAAGGCGTCTCCAGTCAATCTTGGCGGTTCAGCAGCCAGCGGCCGCGGATGTCAGACGAATCCATAAACGATTCTGGTCCGTTATGATAATCACCTGTCCTGATTGCGCCACACGGTATGATGTTGACGACGAGCGGTTTTCCCCAAATGGCCGCTCCGTTCGCTGTTCATCCTGCGGCGAGAGCTGGTTTGTGCCGGCGCCTGAGTTGATTGACGTCGCCCCCCTGGAAGAAAAGCCGCGCCGCCAAGGGAAATCCGGCAACAACACCGCCGGTCGCGACGATCATGATCACGCGGCCCGTCCGCGTATGAAAGTCGGCATCGCCGATTCCGAAACTCGCGACGAAGGGCGCAAGGCGGCCAGAGGTCGCGGCGCGTCCGAATTGCATCGAGAGGAGCGCGACGAACGCGATCATCGCCCGGCGCGCGACGCTGACCGTGATTTCAATTCAGCCGGCCGGCGCGACAGAGATGACCGGGATACCGGCTACGCAGATGACGATGATGATTCCCTGTTTGATAACGCCTCAAATGAAAAAACGCGCGCAAAGCAGGAAGACCGTTCCGGCGATCGTTCATATCGGCGCGAAACGCCCCGCGAGGACGATCGGTCAGAACCGGCCGGGAAAGGCTGGCGCAAGGGCCGGCAATTTATTGTGGAAGATGATGATGCTGAAGGGGTCGACCGCCGTCCGTTCTTCGCCCGCAAGCGCAAAGATGAACCGCGTGATGATCGCGAATCGCTGCGGTTCGCAGACGACGACCATGACGGCGCGCACGAAAACCATGAGCGCGGCGACACCCGCGACGAAGCATACGACAACGCCTATATCGTTGATGCCGACTGGGAAGACGTAGAAGACGCGTCCGGTGAACATTCGCGGGGATTTGGCCGTAAAATTCGCGCCGAGCGCCGCAGAGCGACCGCGCTTGCACGCATGGAAGATGTTCGCCCGCTTGATCCTGCGGCGCTTGACGATGAATTTTTCGCTGCGCTGAAAGTCACGCCGCGAGAGCTTGAGCGGGCGATCCGCAAAGCGCGCCGCCGGGCTGAAGCGCGCGAGAAAAATCGGCTGACGCCGTTGCGTGTTATCGGCTGGGCTGCATGGGTCGCCGTTATTGTCGGCGTCGCATACGGCGGATTTATTTACCGAAACGAAATCGTCAAAATGGCGCCCAAAGCCGCCGACGCCTATGCGGTGATCGGCATCGACGCCAATCCTTACGGGTTGTCGATTGAAAATGTTCGCCATCGGCTGGCCATGTCGACGGGCGGCCCGACGATTGAAATCACCGGCAACCTTCGCAATGAAACCGACGGCACAGTAACCGCGCCGTTATTGCAGGCCGAGGCTTTGGGCCCGCGCGGCGAGCTTCTGGCGCGGTGGACATTTACGGCGAGCCAGACCGATGTGGCGCAAGGCGAAATGGCGGACTTCATCACGCGTGCGCCAGCGCCGGAAGGGGTGGCGGAAGTCGCGCTGTCCTTTGCGCCGGAAAAAAGCGTGCTTGAATCCCTTATGCCTGGCGCTCGGTAGGCTTTCCCACCAAGCCTTGAACATGACGGACAAACCGCTCGCGGGCGCAATCTATTTTGCGGGCAAAGCCTTCCCGTCACATCCTGAAACTGCAATTGAAGCAAAGTATGGCCTCCAGTGGCAAAAGCCATTATGGCGTAGGCGTCAGATGAGTTGAGAGGATGGGGATGCGAACACTTTTCACGGAAGAACAGATCGCCAGGCGCATTGATGAGATGGCGGCGGATATGGCGCGCGACCTTCCTGCTGATTTTCTGCTGGCGCCGGTGTTGACCGGCGCGTTCATCTTCGCCGCCGATTTGTTGCGGGCGCTCTACCGGTACGGCGCCGATCCGCTTGTCGATTTCGTTCAGCTCTCTTCCTATGGCGGCGCGCGCGCGTCTTCGGGCGTGGTGACCCTGCTCAAGGATTTTTCCGTGAATGTCGAAGGCAAGACTGTGTTGCTGGTCGATGACGTTCTGGATACGGGTCGTTCCCTGCATTTTGGAAAAGGGATGATTGAAGATCGCGGCGCGACGGCGGTGAAAACCTGCGTCTTCGTCAAGAAACTGACCGGCAAGGCTGACGATATCAAATGCGATTATATCGGCTTTGAGGCGGGTGCGGATGATTTCCTGGTCGGCTACGGCATGGATGACGGCGGACGGCTGCGGGGCGTTCCCCTGCTGGGCGCGGTGAATTAGCCCTCCCTTTCTCCTGAATTCTGTCTTTTGGCGGCGGCTAGATGGAACCAAGCTCACTTTTCCGTGTTCTTTGGGTCAACCGTTCCGGCCCACGGCTGGCGGACGACAAGGAGAATGTACAATGCACGGAATTATTTATCTCGTCGGACTAGTTGTCGTCATCATGGCGATTCTGTCGCTGTTGGGCCTGTAAAATGAGCACGACAGACACAATTGTCATCGCGGGTGACGCAAATTCCACACACTCTTATATGGAGTGGGGCGCGGTAGTTGCAGGCGCGTTTGTAGCTTCGGCTCTTTCGCTCGTACTGTTTACTTTCGGCGGAGGTGTCGGATTGTCGATTTCTTCGCCCTTCCCTGGGCAGGGCGCGGCGAACAACACCCTCAGCTATCTAACCATGGCGTGGGTGTTGATCGTGATGATCTTTAGCTTCATTGCCGGAGGTTATATTGCAGGACGGTTGCGCCGCCCTTCGCCCGGCGCCACGGAAGATTCCATCGAATTTCGCGATGGAGCGCATGGTTTGGTGGTCTGGGCGACTGGATTGCTAATCGGCGCAGCCCTTTCCGCTCATATCAGCGCCGCAGCGACGTCTTCTGGCGTCGATGAAATGGCGCGCACCTATGATGCAAATGTCGTTCTGAGAGATGTCGATGCGGATGCGGATGACCGCATGATGTTGACCTCAATCCTTTCGCACACTACGGCAGAAGGCGAGCTGTCGGATATGGATCGCGCCATCGCCGTTCAATTCATCGCGGATAATTCACAGCTTTCAGAAGCCGAAGCTCGTTCACGCGTTGAGCAGTGGGAGGCGGGAAGCCGGGACGCCGCTGACCGAGCGCGAAAGGTTGGTGCGATCAGCGCTTTCCTGCTTGCGGCCAGTGCACTTGTCGCTGGTGCGGGCGCTTATTTCGCAGGCGGAATCGGCGGGCGCCACCGTGACGCGAATGCGCCTTTCCCCTGGACCAGAGCTCGCGCGGTGCGTTAACCCCCGCTGACCCGAAACGATATGACATAGAAAGACCGGTCCTTTGTTGCTTGGGCCGGTCTTCTCTGTGTAGCCTGCGACTGCTTTAAAACCGTTCCAGCAATCTTTCGAGATAGTCTTTTTCACTTTCTTCGCGGCCGGGTTCGCCCAACCGGCGGCGGAGTTCATCGATAACGGCGCGCGTGCGGCCGGCTTCGCTTTCGCCGGGCACCTCGACCTCGTCTCCTGACGCATTTCCGACAGCGCGTCCGAGCGGGTCGGTGCGGCCCCGCTGGCCCTGCTCGCCATTTTCTCCTTCTTCGCCGCGCGCCTGCCGCATAGCCTCTCGGGCCAGCGCTTCGGCGCCATCGCGCAGATTGGCGATGGCGCGTTCCATGGCGTCATTGGCGGCGGCGAAGTCGTCTCCGGCAAGCGCGCCTTCCGCTTCGCGCATGGCGCTGCGCGCACGGCCCAGGGCGCGTCCGGCCTCGCCATTCGGATCGCTGCCCGCTTCGCCCTCAAGGGCGTCCATCAGATCGTCGAGGTCGCCGCCCAACTCGCCCTCGCGCGCAGCAAGATCATCTCCGTTCAGGCGCCCGCTTTGGCGGCGTTCAAAGGTTTCATCGGCAAGCTCGCGCTGACGGCCGATCAGTTCGCCAGCTTCATTGGCGGCGCCGCCAGCGCCTTCGCCGGCGCCAGGTTGCGACTGGCCCTGTCCGCTTTGTCCGGCCCCGCCCTGCGACAGGCGCAGATTATTCAACATGTTCTCAAGATCGGACAGCATTTGTCGCGCGGCGTTATTTGCGCCCTGCTGCGACAGGTCGCGGATTGCGTCGAGCATGTCGTCGAGATCCGATTGTTCGAGCTGCTGCGCATTGCTTGGCGTCTCGCCCTCCATGGCTTGCCCGGACTGAGCAAGCGCCGTGAGATAATCGTTCATAGCCTGCCGCAGCTCTTCTACCAGACGTTCTATTTCCTCGTCGCTAGCGCCGCTTTCGAGCGCCTGCCGCAAGGCTTCGCGCGCCTGTTCCAATCGCTGACGCGCGAGTTCAAGCGCTTCATCCTCAAGCTGCAGGGCGAGCGGCCAGAGTTTTTCAACCGCATCTTCGTAGCCGTCGCCATTCTGGCGCATCACCCGCCAGAAAGCGGAACGCAGCAGGAGATAATTTGTCGGCTTTTCCGCGTAGAAAATATCCGGCGCGAGGGTCATCGCGTCGAAGGACCGCGCCGCGCGGCGCCAATCCGATTCCGCAACCGCCAGGGTCTGGCGTTGTTCGACAACGGCTTTCGCAATGGGGTTGTAAAAAGTTCTTTCTGGAAGCGTTAGCGCAACTTCTTTCGTTTCGCCTTCCTGACCAGCGCCGTCACGAACAACGACTTTCGCCAGCACCTGCAGGCCCGCCCACGGATCGGCCTGCAGATCAAGGGTGGCGGCGCGCGCGCCAGTCGCGCCCGAGACGCCTTCCAGCGGCAAGGAGCGCACTTGCTCAAGAGCGCCGTCGTCAAAAGTAGCGGCGTCGAGCGGGCGCTCCTGATCCGGATCAAGGCGAAGCGCCAGCCGCGCTTCGGTTACGGCGTAATCGTCTTCCATGGCCATGGTGAAATCGACGCGTCCGTCGTCGGTGCGCGCTGGCGGTTCCGTGAAGCTGACGCGCGGCGGCTCATCGCGAAGCACGCCGATCGGCCAGCGGCCTTCGCGCCCGCCAAGTTTCAAGCGCAGCACCCCGCTGTCGCCAATCGGAAGCTCCGCGCGCGCGGCGTTGTTGTCGCGAGCAAATGCTCCGCGTAATGTTTCGCCGGGTGTCTGGTAACTCAGCTTTACGCGGCCGCCGCCATTGACCTGCGCGATCAGTTTTGATCCTTCCGGGGCGTCGATTTGCGCTGCCTCTTCTGGCAAATCCTGACCGGCGCGCAGAAGATAGATCGGCGCGCGACCGGCATAGGCCGGCGGCTCAATCCACAGATCGGCGACCAGCCTGCCTGCGCCGGCATGAGCGGCCGGGTCGAAACCATTCGCCAGTCGCACCATCGAGTCCTTGCCGCCCGCGATGATGGAAATGACCAGCAGTCCGAGGGCGATGAATCGCAAGCCCCACGGATCCTTTGTGTCAGCAAAATCACGCGCGCGGTTGAGCCGTGCCGCGCGCGCGCGCTCGTGCATGGCCTGCTGGTGCGCCTGCCAGAGCGGGGATTGCGCAACCCCCGACTGAAATGGTGAATCATCAAGCGCCTGAAGCGCGGCATGTAAAACGCCGCCATCCTGTTCCAGCCGAGCCTGCCCGGCGCGGCGGGACGGGAAGCGAATTGTCCGCAACTCGGCATAAAGGAGCGCAGAAAATCCTGCGCCGCCCAGGATCAAGGCGAACCAGTGCAGCCAGGCGGGCGCAAGTTTCCACAGATCAAAAAGGCTAATGAAAACAAAAACGAAAGCGATCGCCAACGCCGGCAGAAGCGCAGGCCATAATTGCTCCCAAAACAGCACAACCCGCGCCGCCAATATGGCGCCTTCACCGGGAATGCGCTTTCCCTTGGGGCTGGGCTGTGTCACTGCACTCGTCATACTTCTTGCAGAATAGCCTGTGGCGAGGGGCGCGTCGACGGCGCTTCGACTTACGCTTCACTCAGATTGACCCGATTTTGGATCAATATGGTCGCGTAAACAGGTTAACGAACGGGAGAGAGGCTTGGTTTTCACCCTCACGTCGTCAAAGCGCCGCCAGCAGCTTGGCGAGGACGCCCGTCAGTCGCGCGCCTCCGCCTGGCGGACCGGCATCGCATGGGCGCTGGTCGTCATCTACAATCTGGTGGGCGCAGCTGACATCATCTCGACGGTGATCGCGCTGGATCGCGGCGCGGGCGTTGAAGCCAATCCGTTTTTGAATGCCCTCATGGTGCATGCGGGCGACGGCTGGATACTGGCCAAACTCGGCCTGCAGGGCCTCATCAGCTTCATGGTGTTATGGTTTCCGCACTGGATCGTGCTGACGTTCTTTGCGGTCGCGACAACGGGAAACGTGCTGATCGTCGCCAGTAATTTTTCGATCGCGGGCGTTTTTTAAACGAGCCACTCCGGCGCCGCCTCAAGCTCTATCATTTCATCGAATGTCGGTCGCCGCCGAATGACGGCAACCTGATCGCCATTGACCAGGACTTCAGGCACGAGCGGACGCGAATTATATTGAGAGGCCTGCACCGCCCCGTAAGCGCCAGCGGACATTATCGCAGCGAGATCGCCGGCCGCCATTTCGGGTAAGGCGCGTTTTTTTGCGAAGAAATCGCTCGACTCGCATACCGGACCGACAACATCGTAGGTTTCATGCGTTGCAGCTTCTTTCGCGATGACGGGCTTTATGTCGTGATGGGCATCATACAGCGCCGGGCGGATCAAATCGTTCATGGCGGCGTCAACGATCAGGAATTTGCGGGTTTCGCCTTGCTTCACATAAAGGACGCGCGTCACCAGAATGCCGGCGTTGCCGCAGATCATTCGGCCGGGTTCGAAAATCAAGCGCACGCCTAACGGCGCCGTCAGTTCACGGATCAGACCAGCATACTCGTCCGGGTGCGGCGGAGGGGCGGCGTCGCCATAGGGAATGCCAAGGCCGCCGCCGAGGTCGAGCCGGTCAATGGCGCAGCCGTCAGCACGAAGATCATTGATCAGATGGGCAGCTTTGTTCACTGCCGCCCTGAAAGGATCCAGATCGCTGATCTGCGATCCTATGTGCAGATCAACGCCTGTGACATCGATTCCTTTGAGGTCTCGCGCATAAGCATAAAGGCTGCGCGCATCTTTCCAGGCGATGCCGAACTTGTCGTCCTTTCGTCCTGTTGCGATTTTGTCATGGCCGCCCGCGGCGACATCGGGGTTGACTCGCAGCGCCATCGGCGCGCGCTTGCCAAGCTCGACAGCAATGGTGTTCAGCGCGTCAAGTTCGGGCGCTGACTCGACGTTGAATTGATAAATCCCGGCGATCAGCGCCGCCCTCAGCTCATCGCTTGTTTTGCCGATACCGGAAAAAACAATTTTTTCCGGCGCGATGCCGGCCTTCAGGGCGCGCTGAAGTTCGCCGCCCGAGACAACATCGGCGCCCGCGCTTTCGCTGGCGAGAATGCGCAGCACCGACACGTTGGAATTGGCCTTGACAGAGAAGGCGACAAGCGGATCGAGGCCGGAAAACGCACCTGCAAACACACGCATATGCCGGCGCAGCGTCGCTTCGGAATATAAATAGAACGGCGTTCCGATCCGCTCAGCCAGCGCCGCAATATCGACGTCCTCTGCAAAAAGCCGTCCGTTGCGATAGTCGAAGTGGTGCACGGATGATTACCGGAGCGTGGTCTGGTCTTGCGGTTCTTCCGGCGCGCGCAAAGGCGCTTTCTTGCCGCACGCGGCGAGCGTGAAGGTGAGAGCGAGAATAAGAAGTAAAGCGCGCATCAGTTCAATCCTTCTTCAATGCTGCGATCCAGCGTTGTGCTTCCGCTTTAACATTTTCCGGCGCGGTTCCGCCATAAGCGCGGCGAGATGCTACGGATGCTTCTACTGACAACACGTTGAATATATCTGCTGTTATGCGCGGTTCGACTTTTTGCATGTCGGCAAGCGCAAGCTGGTCGAGGCGTTTTTTTGACTGTTCGGCGAGGGCGACGATACGGCCGGTGACATGATGGGCGTCGCGGAACGGCAACCCGAGCTCGCGAACCAGCCAGTCAGCAAGGTCAGTGGCGGTTGAAAAGCCGCGCATGGCGGCTTCTTTCATATTGTCGCGGTTGGGCGTCAAATCGCCGATCATGCCGGTCATCGCTGAGATCGTCAGCGCCAGCGCATCTATAGCTTCGAATGTCGCCGCTTTGTCCTCTTGCAAGTCCTTGGCGTAAGCGAGCGGCAGCGCCTTCATCACGGTGAGCAGCGAATTGAGCGAACCGTAGATGCGGCCGGTTTTTGCGCGCACCAGTTCGGCCGCATCGGGATTACGTTTCTGCGGCATGATCGACGAGCCTGTGGAGAACGCATCGGATAGGGTCGCGAAACCGAATTGCGGCGATGTCCACAGCACGATTTCTTCCGCAAGCCGTGAGAGGTGTGTTGCCGTAATCGCGCTGGCCGAGAGAAGCTCAAGCGCAAAATCGCGCGACGATACGCCGTCAAGCGAATTGGCGCAGGGCTGGTCAAAGCCGAGCGTCGTTGCTGTTGCGTCACGATCAATCGGAAATGGCGTTCCCGCTAATGCAGCAGACCCGAGCGGACATTCATTCATCCGTTCGCGCGCATCCATAAATCGCCCGGCGTCCCGGGAAAACATCTCTACATAAGCAAGAAAGTGGTGGCCAAGCGTGACCGGTTGCGCCGTTTGAAGATGCGTGAAACCGGGCATGACGGCATCCGCGGTCACAAGCGCGCCCTCCGCGAGCGCCGCCATAAGGGCGCCCAGCGCGGCGGCGGCGTCTTCGCAGGCGCTCCGGCACCAGAGGCGAAAATCGGTCGCCACCTGATCATTGCGCGAGCGCGCCGTGTGCAGCCTGCCGGCGGGCTCGCCGATGATTTCCTTGAGCCGCGCTTCGATGTTCATGTGGATGTCTTCAAGGGCCCTCGAAAACGTGAATGTTCCCGCCTCGATCTCACCGGCGATCTGATCCAGCCCGCCCAGAATGGCGGCTGCGTCTTTGCGCGAGATAATCCCGGTTTCAGCGAGCATCGCCGCATGGGCTTTTGAGCCGGCGATGTCTTCGCGCCACAAACGGCGGTCGATGTCGATTGACGCGTTGATTGCTTCCATGATCTCTGCAGGGCCTTGCGAAAATCTTCCGCCCCACATTTGGTTTTCTGACCGTTCGGTTTTATCTGTCATGGATCTGGAGATTCCGTAGGTTCTGATGTCGCTGCACTTATTCAAACAACCGCGCATATGGCTGCTTTTATGGGGCGGCGCAGGCGCAGCGTTCATCCTCTACGTCATCGTAAGCGCCAGCGTAAGCCCAAAAGAAGCCGCGACGGCGTCCGCCCTCAGCCACGATCAGTCGCTGCTGACCGGTGAAATGGCTGATTTCGCCTATGCGTTTCCGCCGCGCGGCGCGCCTTCCATCGCCTTCCTGCATGAAGACCGGCAGATGACGCTTTCCGATTTTCGCGGCAAGGCCGTGCTGGTCAATTTCTGGGCGACGTGGTGCGCGCCATGCCTGAAAGAACTGCCGTCTCTGGATGCGCTGGAGCGAGACCTCGGGGGCGGCAAATTCGCGGTCGTCGCCATCGCCGCCGATCCGCGCGGCCCGAAGGTTGCGCAGCAGTTTCTGGATCGGCTCAATATCGAGCATTTAAAACTCTATGCCGATCCGGATTTGCGGTTTGCCTTTGCGATTGGCGGTGCGGATATTCTGCCGGTGTCGATCCTTTACGATGCAAAGGGGCAGGAAATTGGCCGGTTGGTCGGCGAAGCGGACTGGTCGTCGCCGGAGGCGCGGCGGCTGGTCGAATCGGCGCTTCCATAATCCGCCTTCCGGCTAGGCTTGCCTTCGTAATCCCGATATACCCGGGCCTCGATATTTCATGCGGGGGCCGTTCAGACCGGACGGATCGCAACCAATCTGTCCAGGGAGCTGATTTTTATGAGAATTTCCAACATTTTGCTGGCGGGCGCAGCCGTGCTGGCGCTGACGGCTTGCGGCAAGAAAGACAAAACTGGCGAAGGTCCGAATTCACCAAGCAGCCAGATGGCGTCGAATGCCGACGCCGGGTCTCCGCTTGATGCGCGCTATTCGCTTAAGGACGCCGAGCCGGTGGAGATTGACGCGCTTTTCGCGCTGATGCCGGAGGATGAGCGCCCGACCTATGAATCGGCGACCTTCGATGAAGCGCTGGGGGCGACCGTGGTTCAAAATCTCAGATTTGCCGACGCCAATGACGGCGAGGCGGTGATTGTTTCCCGCGCTGAGTTTTATGGAGTCGATCTCGACGCCATTGAGCGGGTTCGAAACGCAGAGACAGCCGATCCGGCGGCGCCGTTTGAGACGATCTTCCAGAAAGTCCGTCTTCTCGACATTGCTTCCGAAGGGCACGATGACGGCGAAACGGCGTCAAAGCTTTCCATTGATGGCGTTGAGTTCGACCGGCTGGAAGTTCGCCAGGGCGGCGTAGAAGGCGATGAGGCCGGTAAAAAAGGCGCGCATCTTGTCAACGCGGTCAATCTGGCCGGCCTCTATTTCAAGGGCATGTCCCTTGAAACGAAATCACCGGATGCCCCTGCCGTTTCCATGGAAGCGCCCGATCTTCGGCTGGTGGACATTGGCGGCGGCAAGCTCGGCGCCATCATCGCCAATGATGTCGGCTATTCCGTCATGCACAGCCCTGAATCGCTGGCCGCCATGCGCGAATCCATGGGCCCGCAAGGCGCCATGTTCCTGACCGGTCCTCTGGCCGGCTTTGTCGCGCCTGAAAGTCAGCGCGTGAATGTCGAAGCGCTGGAATGGCGCGGCATTGATCTTTCCGGTTTGCTTGCATGGGGCGTGAAGGGCGAAAAACCTCCCGCAACGGAACGCGATCTGATTGATCTGGGGACCATGAAAGCGGTCAACATGACCACCATGGTCAATGGCAAGCCCGCCGCCACTGTTGCTGAGGCGACAATTACCGCGGCGGATTTCACCTGGATGATGCCGTCGAATTTCCGCGCTGTCTCCAAAGGCGCCACTTATGACTTCACCGCCTATGTGCCCGCCGCAGAAGAAGACACGCTTAAAGTCCTCAAGGAGCACGGGCTCGACAAGGTCAAGGGAGATGGCTCTGTCAGTTGGGTGTGGAACGACAAGAGCGGAGTCGCTGACTTCAACTATGCGGCAGATATGAAAAGCATCGCCAATATCAACGCGACGCTCGGCTTCAGCAACCTGAAACTCGATGAAATCGCCGCAGCAATGGATGCCGGTGAAGAGAATGCCTTTGCCGCCAATGGCGCGTTCAAAAACCTGTCCCTTAAAATTAAAGACGAAAAAGCGCTCGATGCGATTTTCGCGATCGCTGCATTGCAGATGGGTGGCGCCGGCAGCGATTTGCGCCAGTCCGTGCCGGCGATGATCCGGCTTTCCGGCGCTCAAGCGGCGCAAATGAATCCGCGCATTACCGACTATGTGAATGCGCTCGCCGAATTTGTCGCCAAGGGCGGAATGCTCGAAATCGCCGCTGCGCCAGAAGAGCCGGTGGCGTTCACAACGCTCCAGTCGACAGGCATGACGGCGCCGCAGACAATGCCTGACGTGCTTGATCTGACCGTAACGCACAAGCCGTAAGAAACCCGGACGCTCCAAATAAAAACGGCCGCACCCTTATGGATGCGGCCGTTTTTGTGTTCGCCGAAAACTGGCTGCGCCAGTTTAGTCGTCGAGAATGAATGTTACTTTCATCACGACCCGGTATTCCTTGATCTTGCCTTTGTCGAGAATGATCGACTGATCCTTGACCCATGCGCCTTCAACATTCTTCAAAGTTTTGTTGGCGCGATCGATGCCTTGTTCAATGGCGTCCTTAAATCCCTTCGGCGATCCGCAGATAATTTCTGTTACGCGTGCGACAGCCATAGGTTTCTCCTCCAGTTGAGTTACTGAGAGGGGCGGGTATGCGCCCCGTGCGCTGAATTAGAGCGCTTTTTAGTGCGCGCTGCAAATGACAGAAGGGAAAAGGCGGGATTCGTTCCTCGAAACGCCTATCGTGTCGGCACGGGTACGTCGCCGGAATAATCGTAGAAGCCGCGTCCGGTTTTGCGGCCAAGCCAGCCGGCTTCAACATACTTCACCAGCAGCGGGCAAGGGCGGTACTTGGAATCGGCAAGGCCTTCATACAACACCTGCATGATCGCCAGACAAATATCGAGTCCGATAAAATCAGCCAGTTCGAGCGGGCCCATGGGATGGTTGGCGCCGAGCTTCAGGCCGGTGTCAATCGCCTCTACTGAACCGACGCCTTCATACAGCGTGTAGATCGCTTCGTTGATCATCGGCATCAACACGCGGTTGACGATGAATGCTGGGAAGTCTTCGGATACGGTCATCGTCTTGCCGAGGCTTGCGATCACGTCTTTGGTTGTTTCGAAGGTTTCCTTCGCCGTCGCGATGCCGCGTATGACCTCGACCAGTTTCATCACCGGCGCGGGGTTCATGAAATGAATGCCGATAAAGCGTTCCGGGTGATCGGTGCCTGCCGCCAATCCGGTGATGGAGAGCGAGGATGTGTTCGATGCAAGAATGGCGGAAGGCTTCAACACGCCGTTGAGACTGGCGAATATCTCTTTTTTGACCGATTGTATTTCGCTTGCGGCCTCAACGACCAAATCGCACTGGCCAAGCGCGCCGACATCGCTTGCTGGGGTGATTCGCGCCAATGCAGCCGTTTCCGTTTTCTCGTCGATAAGCCCTTTTGCGGCCTGTCTCGCCAGATTGTCCCTGATGGTCGAAAGCGCCGCATCGAGCTGACGGGAGTCGATATCGTGCAAAACGATCTCGTAGCCCGCAGCCGCAAATACATGCGCGATGCCCCGTCCCATCTGCCCTGCGCCGATAACGCCGACGGTCTTGATGCTGGTCATATCGCACTCCGCTTGATCAGGGTGGGCGATACTGCACCGCAACATGAGAGAGGGCAAGGGTGTGCTGCGGCGCCCCAAACGCCGCATCTCGCCTTGCGCTCGACCCGGCGAAGAACCGTGGCGGCCTGCCCGGAAATTTGAGAGACTGGGTGCGCCTATTCTGTCGAGGGATCGAAGAATGATTATTTCGCTATTGGCGCTGGGCTTCAGCCTCGCTGCAGCCTGTAATTTCACCATGATCGGCGCCGGGCTGGCCCTAGCGAAAGGCCGCCCTGCGCCTGTGCGGCCGCTGGGCGCGATTTTCGCTTTTATTGTCGCGGGCGCCGTGTTGGCCATCGGCGGAGGCGGCGTCGCCACCCCGCGTTTGGCGCCGCTCATGGAAGCCACGGAATTTTTGCTGACGCTTGCCGCAGGCCCGGCATTTTATCTTTTGATCGCGGCGCTGACTGGCCGGCCCGCGCAGGCCGCAGTCGCGAGCGCGCCTGCGCTGGCGCTGGCCCTTGTCATGCTTCTCATCGCCGCCATTGAGAGCAGCACGCCGGATATCCGGCTCGCTGTGCTGGCGCAAATGGGATATTCCGCGGCGGCGGTCGTCCTGATTTTTACCGGTCCGGCGAAATCAGGCGGTTTGCGGCTGGCGCAGATGCTGGTCACAGCGATGATTGTCATGCATTTCGTGCAAGCCGCGCGCATGGCAGCTCCCCAGGTTCAAGCGCTTGAGCCGGCGGTGCCCATCACCATTGCCCTGATGGCGTTTGGCAGTGTCTTTGCAGCGATAACGGTGCTCGCCATGCGGGCAAAAGCGGAGCGGCGTCAGTCCGTATCTGCGGCAACCGTTGACGATTTTCGCGCGCTGATGACTTCGGGCGGCGCCCATTTGGATCCTGATTACCGGCTCGCGGATCTGGCGGCCGCCGCGCAACTATCGCCGGGCGAGATATCGCGGGCCATCAATGAACAGACGGGGTCAGGGTTCGTCAACATCCTGAATCGCGAGCGATTGCGTCACGCCAGCGGGCTTTTGACGTCGCCGCAGGAAGCGCGAACCTCAATCGAAGCGATTGCGCTCATGTCGGGCTTTCGCTCGCGCTCGGCGTTTTACCGCGCCTTCGCTGAAACCTACGGGATGACGCCGGCGGCCTATCGCAAGGCTCAAATGCTGTCCTGATTATGGTTTCAGGACAACTGAATGCATGAAACCAATGCCGCCGCCGGATAGGCTTCCACCGTTAAACCTCGGGAGGCTGTATGAAGTTGGTGGTGTTGGCGGCGGTTACGGCGGTGTTTTCTAGCGCTGCAGCGGCGGCGCCGTGGAATGCGTGTGGAGATGTCGACACCTGGCCGGGACGGCAGTGGTCTGACGCAGACGGAGCCGCGCCGGGCTGGGACGTTGAGGCGCTCACCGACGCCAAGTCGCAATTCGAGATTCTGCAATCTGCTTCCGTTATCGTGGTTCACAAGGGCAGGCTGGTAGCGGAATGGGGCGACAGCGCCGAGCGGTTCACCGTGCAGTCGGTGCGCAAGGGATTGCTGAGCTCGCTGGTCGGCATCCTTATCAGCAAAGAAAAGCTTTCCCTCGATATGACGCTTGCTGACCTCGGAATCGATGACAGCGACCCGCCGCTGACCGAGGTGGAGAAACAGGCGACCTTGCGCGACCTTCTTCACTCGCGTTCGGGGATTTTCCATTCAGCGCTCTACGAGGTCGGCGGCTGGAAACGCATGCGCATGGAGCTTGCAGAGAAGAAAAAGCAAAATGACGGCTACGGGGCCGGCGATTATTGGATCTACAATAATTGGGATTTTAACGCTCTCGGCACGATTGTAGAAGAGGCGGCGGACCGATCCATCGGCGAGTTCTTCGAAACGGAAATCGCGCGTCCTACAGGAATGCAGGACTTTCGCCCGCAAGATGTCGAATATACTACGAAAGACCATCCTGCAGAGCAGCGTTTTGAGAATGTCTCCGATCACCGCGCCTATATGTTCAACATGTCTACACGCGACCTCGCGCGCTATGGCGTCCTTTATCTCGGTTGCGGCAAGTGGAAATCGCGCGAGATCGTGTCAAAGGACTGGGTGTTGGCGAGCCTCGACGGCGTCGACACGCGGATCGGCCGCAGACCGGACGAGCAGGTGACTGGCTTCGGCGATTACGGATTTCTCTGGCAGATCGACCGGCCGGGCTCTCGCCGTTATCCGGAATTGAAAACGCGCGAACCGGCCTATTTCGCGACCGGCAATCGCGGCCATATGCTTGCGGTCTTTCCCTATCTCGATCTCGTCATCGCCCATCAGGTCGGCACGCGCGGCGGCGTCTCCATGGAAGCCCAGAAAAAGCGGGCGATCGAGGGCTCCCCCGAGGTCAGGGATGATGAAATGACCAGCCTGATGAAGGCGGTCATCGCTGCGCATCCCGACGCAGCGACAGCCTATGGCGCGGAGTAATCATCCGCTCCTGCGGATCTCCGCAGCGAAACAGCCATGGGCGGCGTTGTGGGCATGGATATAGGCGACTTCGGGCCTTTCGAAAGCGGCATTGATCCGCGCTTTCACATCGCTATCGGGAAGGATGAGGTCAGCGCCGATCAGATGACCGTCCGCGCTGAAAAGCCTAAGCGCTAACGGGCGGCTGCGAAACACTGGCGGTATTTCATCTATATAGGTTGCGGTTTCTGCGGCGCCATCGCGCACATAGACCGCGTAGGATGAGCGATAAGGCGTTTCGGCCTTGTGGCTCTCATAATTTAACAGCAGCACCGTTTCGCCGGGTTCTGCGTCTTCCAAAGTTATCCGGCACGGATAGCCGGGTTTGGCGTCGGCGATCTTGCGGATGACGCCGCGCTCACGCAACGCCAGATCCGACAATGAAAAAAGCGGGGTGAACTCGTTTGCCGGCAGGCCGGTGATTGTAAACGGCATGATCGCTCTCCTGTTTCGATTTTGCTGTTGTGCGATGACTGCGGGCGAAGCGACACCCGGTTCTTGCGCGGCGCAAAGAAAAACCCCGCCGAAGCGGGGTTCTCAGTTCTTGCGAAGTTGCGTTGACTTTAAAGCGCAGCTTCCAGTTCCGGCAGCGCCTTAAATAAATCTGCAACGAGGCCGTAATCGGCGACCTGGAAGATCGGCGCCTCTTCATCCTTGTTGATCGCGACGATAACCTTGGAATCTTTCATGCCGGCAAGGTGCTGGATCGCGCCGGAAATGCCAACGGCGATGTAAAGCTCCGGCGCCACAACCTTGCCGGTCTGGCCAACCTGATAGTCGTTGGGAACATAGCCTGCATCGACCGCGGCGCGCGAAGCGCCGACGGCTGCGCCGAGCTTGTCGGCGACGGGGAAGATGTATTTCTCGAAGTTCTCGTAAGAGCCGAGGGCGCGGCCGCCGGAGATGACAATCTTGGCGCCGGTCAGTTCCGGGCGTTCCGATTTCGTCAGCTCCTCGCCGACAAAGCTCGACAGGCCGGGGTCGGCTGGCGCGTTTACGGTTGCGACTTCGGCCGAACCGCCTGTCCCCGCCGCCGCAAAAGACGTGGCGCGCACGGTGATGACTTTCTTGGCGTCGTTCGACTTAACGGTCAGCATGGCGTTGCCGGCGTAGATCGGGCGCACGAACGTGTCTGGCGCCTCGACAGCGACGATCTCGGAAATCTGCATCACATCAAGCAGCGCGGCGACGCGCGGCATGACGTTCTTGCCGGTAGTCGCGGCCGATTTCAAAATGGCGTCGTAATCGCCCGCCAGCGAGACAATCAGATCGGCGAACGGTTCGGCGAGCCGGTGGGCGTATTGTTCTGCGTCGGCATGGAGAACCTTGCGGACGCCGTCGATCTTCGCCGCTGCAGCAGCGCCATCGCTGGCGCCGGAACCGGCGACCAGAACATCAACATCGCCGCTGATGGCTTTCGCCGCGGTGACGACTTTATAGGTGGAATCGTCAATGGCGGCGCCATGGACGTCGGCGACAACGAGGACAGCCATCAGAGCACTCCCGCTTCATTTTTCAGCTTGTTCACAAGTTCGGCGACGTCGGCGACCTTGACGCCGGCTTCGCGTTTCGGTGGCTCGCTGACCTTCACCGTGGCGAGGCGCGGCGCGATATCGACGCCGTACTCACCGACTTCCTTCACGTCGAGCGGCTTCTTTTTCGCCTTCATGATGTTAGGCAGGGATGCGTAACGCGGTTCGTTGAGACGCAAATCGGTGGTGACGATCGCCGGCAGGGTCAGTGAGATGGTCTGCAGGCCGCCGTCGATTTCGCGCGTCACAGCGAGTTTGCCGCCGTCAATTTTGACCTCAGACGCGAATGTGCCCTGCGCCCAGCCCAGCAGGGCGGCGAGCATCTGGCCGGTCTGGTTGCTGTCGTCGTCAATCGCCTGCTTGCCCATGATGACGAGCTCGGGTTTTTCTTCTTCGACGACTTTTTTGAGGAGCTTGGCGACCGCGAGCGGCTCAACGGTTTCGTCCGTCTTGATCAGGATCGCGCGATCGGCGCCCATGGCCAGCGCCTGGCGAAGCTGGTCCTGCGCCTTTTCGGGGCCGATGGAGATAGCGACGATTTCGTCAGCCGATCCCGCCTCTTTCAGCCGGACGGCTTCTTCCACGGCGATCTCGTCGAACGGGTTCATCGACATTTTGACATTGGCGAGGTCAACGCCGGACTGATCGGACTTCACGCGGACTTTCACGTTGTAGTCGATCACGCGTTTGACGGGCACGAGGATTTTCATCTCGGGGGCTCCTGGCGAGTGTGGGGACAGGGCCTTTGGGCAGGCCCCGCTGCAAGTCGAGCCGGACCATAGTCGCGCATTTCCAAGGATTCAACGCTGTGCGGCGCCTATATTGCCGCACGGAAGCAGCCGGTGCGCGGCAGGCGGGTCAGGAGCCGCCTTTGCCCACAAGGAAAAGAAACAGCATCATCAGCGCGATGGTCACGGCCTGCGCCATGACGCGCATCCGCATCAGCTTGTTGGAGTTTTCCTTGGCGAAAGCGCCGCCCTTTGCAAGCGAATAGAGGCCGACGCCGAGAATGACCGCGGTGGCGATCAATCCGATGGGGATCAGAAAATAAACAAAAGAATCCATGGCGTCGCTCCCGGGCCAGCATCAAGCCAATTTGTGCCTGATGAGCATCATATACGAGCGCAGAAGCCGAATTACCAGCGCTCGATCTTGATCTGACTGTCCTGCAAACGCCGGTGCCAGCGGGGGAAGGCGACAGGCTGATCACTTTCGAGATAGGTGACCGGAACGACCGAACCGCCGCCTTCATAGCTGGCGGCCAGCGGCGCCCCGAGGCTGTAAAGAAAGGCGCGAATATCGGCGTCCGCCGGCGCCTCAACACCCAGCCCGCCGTCTTCCGGCTCCGCCAGCATGGGCGGCTTCAATTCGTTGAGCGCAAAATCCATGCGCACGTCGTAAGTGCGCTCCGCCTGAAACCTTAAGAACCGCTGCGCGTTATACCATTGGGATTTGGTATCATCATCCGTGCAGGTTTCGAGTTCCGCCCCGTTGGCGCCCCAGCGCCGTTCAGGGCAGTGGTAAGGATCAAAAGATAAATCCCACAGACGTTCCATGGCGTGCGCGAGGTTGAGGCGGACCCGCGTTGCATCCGAACGCCAGTAGGTAAACGTGCAGGCGTTCTTTTCTTCCTCGAACGCGGCGACAAGATCGGCGGCGAGATCGTCGCCGCCATAGGCGACGCCCGGATCGCCCGCTCGCACGTCTTCGACAAGATGCTGCATGTCGCGACGCAGCTCGATGAAACTGACTTTCAGCCGCGCATCGCGCGAGGGTGTTGAGTATTCTTCCCATTCGCCAAAGGCGCCGAAGATATTCGGCGGCAGTTTTTCGGGGTGCGGGCGCAAATGCATGCGCGACGTATAGGCCGCATCGACCGCGACTTTGCGCGCTTTCAGCGAACCGCAGATGGTTTCGAGACCAAAGCGCAACTCTTCGACTGGGTCATACGCAAAACCCGGCGCAGCCAGCTTGCGGCGGACATAGTCGTAATATTTCAGCGTCCTGTCCTGAAAGCGGAACTCGCCATAATGCCAGACGCCTGACGGATGCGGCGTATTGCCGAAATACTGCTCCATGGAGAAGTCCTCGATGGAGTCATTGGCGGCCGCGCGCAAAGCCCCGCCATGCAGCGAGCCGTCGGCATCCGTTCTGGCCCCTTCCACACGGATCGGCCGCCAGGCTTTAAGACCTGCGCCGAGCGCTGGTTTGGAGCGCATGAAGTTGGGGCCGTAGGCCGTGCGCGTCACGGAATTATCCGGGTGCGAAGCAACCACCAGCACGCGGCCATCGTCGAGAATATCGTAGACAATGCCGACATGGCCATAAATATCATAAGCGAGAACGCCGGGACGCACGGCCCCGCGTTCGATTTTCACCGGGTAGAAATCATCGTGATTTTTTCCGTGCGCCGCTTGCGGGTCCGTGCGGAACATGGCGGTGGAAACTTCCCCGCCAATGCGGGCGATAAAGGCTGGCGCATTATCGATTGAGTTCAGGATTTGACGGCGCCCGGCGACAACATTGCCTTCGGTTGAGTAGCGCAGATCCTGACGCGAACGATCGGCGGTGCGCATGGCGTTCTGGTAGGAAAACGGCAGGCCGTTTTTCCACGCATAATAGGCGCGCATCACATAGACCATGTCGGCGCAGTCGCCCAACAAATCGGGATCGACTGGCGAACGATAGGGATTGGCGTCGTCGTCCAGACAGGAATCGATGGAAGAACAGTCGGATCGTCCCAGCGCCTGAATGAAGGCTGTGTAGCCCGCCTCGTCGCTGGCGTCCCACGCGCTTTTATAGACTTCCCAGGCGCGGCCCTTATTCACGGCTTCCGGGATCAGGGCATCCTTGGCGGACGCCGCAGCCATCAGGCCCGCCATCCCGGCGACGCCTGCCGCCCCCAATCGCCAGACACGATCCCACGACACACCCATAGGCCCTCTTTTAACGCCGGGTTAACCGACTCGGTAGGGGGCTTGGACCTTGAGACGGTCGGATTTTCGCCCGCGTTGCCCTTAGGGCGCGGTAAAAACATCCTAAAAGCGAGAAAAACAGCGCAATTACAATGGGCTAGTGCGGAAGATCGGAATTTCAAGTCTGGCGCGGCGTATCTCGCGTGACGATTTAGCAGCCACAGGGCGAAAATCCTGAGCTCAAAAGGGAGGCGATGATGGGTTTTGAATTATTCGTGGCGCTGCTGGTGGTGCTGGCGGTCGTGCTGATGTTCAACATGATGAAAATCGTCCCGCAAGGGTACGAGTTCACGGTTGAACGCTTCGGACGATACACCAAGACGATCAAGCCGGGCCTGCATTTTCTGGTGCCGTTTTTCGATCGGATCGGCCGGCGGATGAATATGATGGAGCAGGTGCTCGATATCCCCGCGCAGGAAGTCATCACCCGTGATAACGCGCAGGTTTCGACCGATGCGGTGGCGTTTATTCAGGTGATGGATGCCGCCGCCGCCGCCTATGAGGTTCATAATCTGACAAGGGCGATTTCCAATCTGTCGATGACGAATATCCGCACCGTGATCGGCTCGCTTGATCTCGATGAAGTGCTTTCAAATCGCGACGACATCAATGAGCGCCTGTTGCGCGTCATCGATGCGGCGACTCAGCCATGGGGAGTCAAAGTCACCCGCGTAGAAATCAAGGATCTCGAACCGCCCGCCGACATTACCGAAGCCATGGCGCGGCAGATGAAAGCCGAACGATTGAAGCGTGCGGAAATCCTGACGGCCGAAGGCGAAAAGCAGTCCGCCGTGTTGCGCGCCGAAGGTGAAAAGCAGGCGGCGATTCTTGAAGCCGAAGGCCGCAAGGAAGCAGCCTTCCGCGACGCTGAAGCGCGCGAGCGCGAAGCGGAAGCTGAAGCCAACGCTACGCGCATGGTGTCCGAAGCCATCGCCAAGGGTGATGTCCAGGCTATCAACTATTTCGTCGCCCAGGATTATGTGAAGGCGTTTGAAAAACTGGCGATTTCTCCGCAGCAAAAAACCCTGATCCTGCCGGCTGACATGGCGGGCCTGATCGGTACGATTGCGGGGGTTGGAACGCTTGCCAAGGAAGCTTTTGAAAACAATGCAGCGCGGCGTTCATCCGGTTCGGTTCCCAACGCCCAATAGATAAACTGCGGCCGGCGCCTGGCGCTGGCTGCAAGTTTCCGATTTTGTCGAAGGAGTAGTCAAATGGATGGCTTTGTTACATTCCTCGCCGAAATGCCGTTCTGGTATTGGTGGGTGTTCGCGCTTGCCTTGCTCACTATCGAGCTGTTGACCGGCTCCACCTATTTCTTCTGGCCGGCGATTGCGGCGCTGGCGGCCGGGCTGATTGATCTCTGGCCGCTCGACGGTCAATGGCAGATTCAACTTATCGTTTTTGCGGCCGTGACCATCGTGCTGTCGGTTTTCGCGCCGCCCTATGTGAAGCCGTGGCTTCACAGAACGCAGACTGATCACATGACGCTGAACGAGCGCGGCGCCCAGAAAATTGGCCGCCGCGCGGTGGTTGACGAAACCTTTGTCAACGGCGCCGGAAAGGTGAAGCTGGGCGACACGCTCTGGCTAGCGGAAAGCGAAAACGGCGAAAACCTGACCGAAGGCGCGATGGTGGAGATCACGCGTGCGGAAGGCACGAAGCTTCTTGTAAAATCCGCCTGCTAAAAAATGAAGACGAAAGTCAAAAGAAAGGGCGGCGTTAGCCGCCCTTTTTAATAAGCCCGCCGGCGAAACTCGCTATGCGCCAGCGTCCGCCCGATCGGCCAAAGAGCAAAACCCGCAAGCTTCAAATGCGCCCAGGCGAAGGGCAGGCCGATGATGGTGACGCCCAAAAAGAACGCGGCGATGACATGGCCGAGCGCCAGCCACCAGCCGGCGAGCACGAACCAGACGATATTGCCGAGAAAGCCGAGCGGGCCGGTGCCGATTTCTTCTCCATAGAGAATTTCGCGGTTGATTGGCTTCGCGCCGAACGGCCACAGCGTATAGACGCCATTGTCAAAGGCGGCTCGCGCCCAAGGCAGGCCGATGATCGTGATCATCAGCACGAGCGCCGCCACAAACCAGCCAAGCGCGGCGACCGCGCCGCCCAGCGCCAGCCATAGGATGTTCAGAATAAGGGCGACGGCGGAAATCGAGCTTTCGTCGCGTAAGGGGTGGTCGGAATACATGGTCGCGCCTCCTTGGGTGCTGATCATATAGGCAGGATTGGCGGGATTTCATCACCATTGAGCGCAAGGCGGGCGCGCTTCGCCGCATTCCACCGTATGATCCGCCATATGGGCGCCGCAATTTCGGGCTGGGATGCGCGCCATGATCAGAGCCGTATTCATAAGCCTTTGCCTTGCGGTTTCGCCGGCTATTGCCCAGCCGGAGGGGTTCGGCGAGCGTCTCGCGGCGGCCGCCATCGACCGAACCAGTCACGATGTCAGATATGATCCCGCCTATGTGCGCATGTCCTACCCCATGGGCGATGTGGCCGCGGATCGCGGCGTGTGCGCTGACGTAGTGGTGCGCAGCCTGAGAGCGCTTGGCATCGACCTGCAGCAACTTGTGCATGAAGACATGACGTCATCGTTCAGCGCCTATCCGCGTCACTGGGGGCTGACGCGGCCGGATCCGAACATCGATCACCGGCGTGTTCCCAATCTCGAAACCTATCTCACCCGCAAAGGCGCCAGAATTTCGGTGAGCGACGATCCTGTTGATTATCACGCAGGCGATATCGTCGCGTGGAATCTGCGCGGCCCGGACGGCTGGCTTCCGCATATCGGCGTTGTCACTTCGCAAAACGGCCCTACCGGCAGGCCGATGGTGGTGCACAATATCGGCGCCGGGCCAAAGCTGGAGGACGTGCTGTTCGATTGGCCGATGACCGGACATTACAGGCCGACAGTCGCGAATTTTTAATAGAAGATATAGGATCGGCGCGAAGCGGCTTCAAGAATTGATCCACTCACCGCCTTTGCGCTAACACACAATCGTAATCATCACATTTGGGAGACGGATAATGCGCAAGGTTTCTTTGGGCCGCTCAGGCCTTGAGGTCTCGAGGCTTGGATTTGGCTGCATGGGACTGGCCGAGTTTTACGGAGACGCTTTGTCAAACAAGGCTTCTGAGGAATTGCTCGAAGGCGTTTTGGCGCGCGGTGTAAATTTTCTCGATACAGCCGATATGTACGGATCTGGCCGGAATGAAGAACAGCTTTCCGGATTCTTGAAAAATAAGCGCCACGACATTGTGCTGGCGACGAAATTCGCCATGAAGCGCGGGCCAAACGGGGAATGGCTGGGCATGTCAAACGATCCCAAATACATCAAGCAAGCATGCGATGCCTCCCTTAAGCGTCTGGGTGTTGATGTGATCGATCTTTACTACATGCACCGACGCGATCGGGAAGTCCCAATCGAGGAAAGCGTCGGGGCCATGGCCGATCTGGTGAATGCAGGTAAAGTCCGTGCGCTGGGTCTTTCCGAAGTGAGCGTGGAGACGCTAAAAAAAGCAAACGATGTTCATCCGATCGCCGCGCTTCAGTCCGAATATTCAATCGTCACTCGCGACATGGAAACGGATGTTATTCCCGCTTGCCGCGACCTGGATGTGTCTTTCGTGGCTTATTCTCCGCTCGGACGCGGCCTGTTGACCGGCGCTTTCCGCAGCGAAGCGGATTTCGACAAGAGCGACTATCGGATGAAGGCGAATCCGCGCTTTGCGGATGGCGCGCTGGCGAGGAATCTGACGCTGGTTGATCAGATTGCTGAGATTGCAGAAGCAAAAGGCGTAACGCCTGCGCAAATCGCCCTCGCTTGGGTGCTGGCGAAGGGCGATGACATCATACCGATCCCGGGAACCAAAAAAATCACCCGGCTCGACGAGAATCTCGGCGCGCTTGAAATTGAGCTCTCTGCGGAGGACGTTGCTGCGATTGAAAAAGCCGTCCCCGCAGACGCCGTGGCCGGTGCGCGCTATCCGGAAACAACGGCGACAACCCTGAACGCCTAGGCGTCGTCAAGATTGAACTGCGCGATCACGTCATTAGCGGTCGCGCCATTTTCCCGGATTGCTTTTAACGTGACGGAGGCATCGCGCTTGGCGAGGCGTTTTCCGCTTTCATCCGTGATCAAACGGTGGTGGCGGTATGTGGGCGGCGGATATCCTAGCAACGTCTGCAGCAGCCTGTGCAGATGCGCCGCGTGGTATAAATCCTCTCCGCGGACGACATGCGTCACGCCTTGCAGCGCGTCATCATGGACCGACGCCAGATGATAGCTGACGCCGAAGTCTTTTCTTCCGATCACCACATCGCCGAATATCTCCGGCGTTGCCTTGATCTCTGACACGCCGGATGAAGTTTCTATCAGGACGGTCAGTTCACCGAATGAACGCCCCAGGTGCGCCTTTGCGGCCTCCATGGACAATCGCCATGCGAACGGCGCTCCCTCGGCCAGCAGCGAATGCTCCTCATAGGCGGCGAGCGGCGCGCCAATATATTGAGGGCCTTCCGGACCTTCGGGCGACAGATGCGGCGCGCGGGAAATTTCCTCGAGCACATCCTTGCGTGTCTTGAAACAGCGATAGACGAGACCTTTCACCTGCAGTTTTTCAAGAGCGCTGTCATAGTCGTCAAAATGTTCGGATTGCCGCCGCACCGGCTGCTCCCATTCAAGTCCAAGCCAGGCGAGGTCCTCCAGAATTGCGGTTTCAAATTCCGGTTTGCAGCGGGTCTGGTCGATATCCTCAATCCGTAACACAAAGCGTCCGCCAGTCCTGCGGGCGGCGCGATATGCACTCAGCGCGGAAAAAGCGTGTCCGAGATGCAGGCGCCCGGTTGGCGACGGGGCGAAACGGGTGGCGAAAGAATTCATTCGTGTATTGTAGAGCGATTGAGCTGTTGCAAAAATACATTGTAGCGACGGGGCGCGGGCCTTCTCGGTTTCGATAATGGCAGCCTGTCGCGAACGATTTACGCGCCGGCGCCGCCCACCGTCATGCGGTCGATCTTGATGGTCGGTTGACCGACGCCCACCGGCACGCCTTGCCCGGCTTTGCCGCAGACGCCGACGCCCGGATCGAGCGCAAAGTCGTTGCCGATCATCGAAACCTTGGTCAGCACGCTGGGTCCGTCGCCGATCAGCGCAGCGTTCTTGATCGGCGCCCCGACCTTGCCGTTTTTCACCCGATAGGCTTCGGTGCAGTTGAACACAAACTTGCCGGAGGTGATATCCACCTGACCGCCGGAGAAGTTCACGGCGTAAATGCCATCCTTCACGGTACGGAGGATTTCTTCAGGATCCTTATCACCGTCGAGCATGAAAGTGTTGGTCATGCGCGGCATCGGCTGGTGCGCAAAACTTTCACGACGGCCATTGCCGGTGGCGGCGACGCCCATCAATCGCGCATTGAGCCGGTCCTGAAGATAGCCTTTGAGAATCCCGTCTTCGATCAGCACGGTGCGCGAGGTCGGCGTGCCTTCATCATCGACGGTGAGCGAGCCGCGCCGCCCCATAATCGTGCCGTCATCGACAACCGTCACGCCCGGCGCCGCGACGCGCTCGCCGATCCGGCCGGCGAATGCTGACGTGCCCTTGCGGTTGAAATCGCCTTCCAGCCCGTGCCCGACCGCTTCATGAAGCAGCACGCCGGTCCAGCCCGGTCCGAGCACTACTTCCATTTCGCCCGCAGGCGCCGGTTCGGCCTCAAGATTGACCAGCGCCTGACGAAGAGCCTCGTCGACCTGACCGCGCCATGCGTCCGGCGTGATGAAACGGGCGTAGCCTTCGCGGCCGCCAACCCCGTAATTTCCCGATTCCTGGCGGTCGTTTTCGCCGGCCGTCACGGAAACATTGAGGCGCACCAGCGGGCGGAAATCACGCACGATCTCCCCGCCCGGACGCAGAATTTCCACAGCCTCCCATGAGCCGCTCAAAGAGCAGGAGACCTGCCGCACCCGGGAATCCCTGGATCGGGCGTAGTCGTTGATTTCAGACAATAATTTTGCCTTGGCCTCGAATGGCAGGTCGCCGAGCGGGTTTTCCTCAGGATAAAGCTTGGCATTTGTGCGCGCGGGGCCGCCCGACATGGTTCCGCCGCGGCCGGATTTCACCGCCTGAACCGCATTGCCCGCCCGTTTCAGCGCCGCTTCAGAAAGTTCGGAAGCGTGGGCGTATCCGGTGGATTCACCGCAAACGGCGCGCAGGCCAAAGCCCTGATTGACGTCGAAATTAGCGGTTTTCAGGCGATTGTCGTCAAAAACAAACGCTTCTGACTGCCCGTACTCTAGGTAGAGCTCACCATCATCGGCCCCTTTCAGGGCTTCATCGAGAATGGACTGGGCGCGGCTGCGGTCAAGATCGGTGCGGGAGAAGAAATAGGATTCGCTCATCCACTCGATTTAAGGCGCTGACGGCGCTGCGGCAATGCCGGGTCTGTAACTTGTTTTGCTGCGACCATTTTTCCTTCGCAAGCGCGATGACGGCCCGCCCGCGAGAGGCCTATAAGCCAGACTGAACAATTTGACCTTGGCGCCAGAGCAGGCGTATCGAAGCGCCGAGGATTGAGGGATAGCGGGGCCGCGTGACGCGGACCGGCGACAATGGCGCGGGATGCGAGAATGAAAAGATTTTTAGCAGTGCTGGCGGGTTTGGGCGTCGTTGCGGCCTCGTCCGCATTCGCAACGCCGGAAAACGGCGCAATCGCTATGTTGCCGGCGGAATCGGCGCTGGCGGAGGAAGTTCACTTTTTCCATAACTGGATTTTGCTGCCTATTATCTCCGTGATCAGCATCTTCGTGCTGGCGCTGCTTTTGTGGGTGATCTTTCGCTACAATTCCAAGGCCAATCCGGTAGCGAGCAAGAACAGCCATAACACGCTGCTCGAAGTGGTGTGGACCGGCGTCCCGATCATCATTTTGTTGATTATCGCGCTTCCCTCCTTCGAGCTGTTGTTCAAGGAAGATGTGACGCCCGACGGCAAACAGGTGGTCGCCCGCGGCGACGGCCAGACCGTGGATTTTGTTTTTGCCAATGATTTTCCCGAGAGCCGGATGGTGTCGCGGGCCAGCCAGCTTGATGTGCTGATCGACACCGGCGCAGAGCGGCGCACGCTCAAGCATCGCAAGGATTTCTCGGTAACCGGATGGGGCGAGCGCGATCTCGTCGTGTCTCTGAACGAGCCTGCGCCCGCAGGCTCAAGCGTTATTTTGCGCGGCGGCCGCTCGACGCAAAATGTTTCCGGCTGTCCGATGTCGAGGCGATATATTGATGGCTGCGAAAAAGAAGTCATTCTGGCGCCGACGATGACGCTGAAAGTCACCGGTTATCAGTGGGGCTGGACCTACTCCTATCCGGACTTCGGCTCCCGGACCGATCCGGAGGATCCGACGTCCTTCGTTGAGCCGGAATTCAACGCCAACATGCTGCCGGAAGATCAAACGACGCCGGAGCTGTATCGCTTTGAGGTTGACAATCGCGTTGTCGTGCCCGTCGGCGAAACCATTCGCGTCACCACGACGGCGCGCGACGTTATTCACTCATGGGCCCTTCCGTCCTTTGCTATCAAGGTTGACGCCGTGCCGGGCCGCTTTAACGAAACATGGTTCCGCGCCGAGCGCGAGGGCGTCTATTACGGGCAGTGTTCTGAAATCTGCGGCATCCGGCACTCCTACATGCCGATCGCGGTTGAGGTTGTTTCACGGCCTGAGTTTGAAGCCTGGATCGACGGTCAGCGCGCGGATGCAGGCCTTACCGCGATGTTTGAAACGACCGCCGTCAACTATGCGAGCGCTGACGCCGCCGCTGCCGAATAAAAGAAGGACGACAAGACAATGGCTGACGCACACGCAGCACACGACTCGCACGATGCTCACGACCACAAGCCGTCCTTCTTCGTTCGTTGGTTTTTCTCAACGAACCACAAGGATATCGGCACGCTGTATCTGATTTTCGCGATCATCGCCGGCATTGTCGGCGGCGCGATGTCAGGCCTGATCCGTCAGGAGCTCGCCGATCCCGGCGTGACATTCCTGACCAATTTCACCGGCGGCGATGTCGATGCGGCGCTGAACTTCTACAACGTGCTCATCACTTATCACGGGCTGATGATGATCTTTTTCATGGTCATGCCTGCGTTGATTGGCGGTTTCGGCAACTGGTTTGTCCCAATCATGATCGGCGCGCCGGACATGGCGTTCCCACGGATGAACAACATTTCGTTCTGGCTTTACGGCGCATCGGGCATTTTGATTACGGCGTCGCTGTTTGCGCCAGGCTATGGGGCCAATCTCGGTTTTGGCGGCGGCTGGGTGCTGTATCCGCCGCTCTCGTCCAACACCGGCAGCCCCGGGCCAGCAATGGATTTGCTGATTTTATCGCTGCACCTTGCAGGGGCTTCGTCGATTCTCGGCGCCATCAACTTCATCACCACCATCTTCAATATGCGCGCGCCGGGCATGACCCTGCACAAAATGCCGCTCTTCGCCTGGTCGGTGCTGGTGACGGCGTTCCTGCTGGTGCTCTCATTGCCGGTGCTCGCCGGCGCCATCACCATGCTGCTTACGGATCGCAATTTCGGCACGTCATTCTTTGACGCGGCGGGCGGCGGCGATCCAATTCTCTATCAGCATCTGTTCTGGTTCTTCGGCCACCCGGAAGTCTACATCCTTATTCTTCCGGGCTTTGGCATCATCTCGCATATCGTGTCGACGTTCTCGAAAAAGCCGATCTTCGGCTATCTCGGCATGGCCTATGCGATGGTGGCGATCGGCTTTGTCGGCTTTATCGTCTGGGCGCACCACATGTACACCGTGGGTCTATCGGTGAATATGAAAGCCTATTTCGTCGCTGCGACCATGGTCATCGCCGTACCGACCGGCATCAAGATCTTCTCGTGGATCGCCACCATGTGGGGCGGGTCGATCGACTTCAAGACGCCGATGGTCTGGGCGATTGGCTTCATCTTCCTGTTCACCGTCGGCGGCGTGACCGGCGTGGTGCTCGCCAATGCCGGCGTCGATCACTACATGCACGACACTTATTACGTCGTTGCGCACTTCCACTATGTTCTGTCGCTCGGCGCGGTCTTCGCAATTTTTGCCGGCTGGTATTACTGGTTCCCGAAAATGACCGGCAAGATGTATCGCGAATGGCTCGGGCAGGCGCATTTCTGGATCATGTTCATCGGGGTGAATCTGATCTTCTTCCCGCAGCATTTCCTAGGCCTGCAAGGCATGCCGCGCCGCTATGCCGACACGGCGCTGGCGTTCGATTACTGGAACTCCATCTCGACCTATGGCTACTATGTCACGATTGTCGGCATGGCCGTTTTCGTGGTGGCGATGATCGACGCCTTCTTCATCTACGGCAAAAAGGCGGCTGCCAATCCATGGGGCGTCGGCGCAACAACGCTGGAATGGACGCTCCCATCCCCGCCGCCATTCCACCAGTTCAACGAGCTGCCGCGCTTCGACAAGGGCGACGCGAAAGCGTTCTAGCAGCAGCCTGACTGAGCCAAATTGTTCAACCCCGCCCGAACCCTATGGTTTGCGGCGGGGTTTTCGATTCCGCCGGGCGGGCCTTGGCCCGCCGCGAGGGGCCATCCGGCGGCTGGCCTCATCGCCGAAAATCCGTTAATAATGGTTAATGACGGGCCGACTGAGCGGCGCGTCATCTGGGCGTTAAGTCAGCAAATTTGCGGAGGGGCAATGTTGGAAACAGTCATCAACGATGTGGCGGGAATTTTTCGGGGCACTTTCATGAACGGCGACATGCTCGCTTTAGTGATCGCGTTTGGGTCGGTGCTCGTCGCCTCGCTGGTTATGCGCCGGGGGACGCAAATCGGATCCATGACCTTGCTGGCCCTGGTGCTGTTCGCGCTGGGCGGGTTTCTGCGCGGGTATTTCCGCGGATCGCCGAGCCCCGAGGCGACTTATGGCGATCGCGCTGTGTGGCAAATGCAATCCATGTGGGATCGTTTCATGGATCTTCAGGCGGGAACGCTTCTCGCTTATTTTATCGCCTTCATGTTCCTGATCCTGGTTCTTTATGGCGTCCGGACAGTGTTTGGCCGCTCCTGAGGCCGCTAAAAGCTGGGGGCGGCTGCGGCGTTTCGGAACACCGCAGCCGTCTTGGTTTTAGTTCCCATCGTCGCGGCTTTGCGGCATAAGCCGCAGCATGAGCAATGTTGTGAGCAACACTGAACCCCAGCCTGGCGGCGATGATGCGTACGCCATGGCAGGTCCCGCCGATTACTTCGCGCTGTTAAAGCCGCGGGTAATGTCGCTTGTGGTGTTCACAGCCTTTGTCGGCATGGCGGTCGCGCCGGGCTCTATCAATCCGGCGCTTGCGATTGTTTCCCTGCTGGCGATCGCCGTGGGCGCTGGCGCGTCTGGCGCGCTCAATATGTGGTGGGACGCCGACATCGACGCCGTCATGACCCGCACTTTATCCCGGCCAATCCCTGCGGGGCGTGTGCCGCGCGCTGAGGCGGCGGCGTTCGGAGGATTTTTATCTGCGCTTTCCGTGGCGCTGCTCGCGCTTGCATCCAACTATCTCGCTGCGGGCCTGCTGGCCTTCACGATTTTTTTCTACGTGGTCATTTATTCCATGTGGCTGAAGCGGTCGACGCCGCAAAATATCGTTATTGGCGGGGCTGCAGGCGCGCTGCCGCCGGTGGTCGGCTGGGCTGTCACATCGGGCTCAGCGCCGCTTGAGGCGTGGGTGCTTTTCGCGATCATCTTTCTGTGGACGCCGCCGCATTTCTGGGCTTTGGCGCTGTACAAGCGCGGCGATTATGAACGCGCGGGCGTGCCGATGATGCCGGTGGTCAGGGGCGAAGCCTCCACGCGCAAACAGATTTTCGCCTATGCGGTGGTGTTGGCCGCCGCTGGCGTTGCGCCCTATGTAATTGGCATGTCGGGGTTGTTGTATCTTGCGGTGAGCGCCGCGTTCGGCGCTGGATTCGTTTTGCTGTCATGGCGGGTGTTGCGATCTGTAGAGGGTGAATTCGGTCCGGCGAAAAAATTGTTTCGGTTTTCGCTGCTCTATCTCTTCGCGTTGTTCGCTGCGTTGCTCGCTGACAAATGGGTGATGGCCAATGTCTGATGAACAAAAGCAGCAGAAGCGCCGCAATCTCGCAATCGCCTGGTCCATCGCCGGGTTTGTCGTTATCGTATTTCTCGTGACTATTCTTCGTTTGAGCGCGCACGCGTCGCTATAGGAGAATTCCATGTCCGCCGCCGGCCAGTCGAAAAACCAGAAGACCGCGATGATCGTCGTCGGGGTAGTGATTGGCATGGTTGGCCTGTCATTCGCCGCCGTGCCGGCCTATCGCGCCTTCTGTCAGGTGACAGGCTGGGGCGGTACGACCCAGCGCGCAGACGCCGGCGCCGACAGGACCCTTGAGAGAACCATCACGGTCCGGTTTGACTCATCCGTCAGTCAGGGACTTTCCTGGGAGTTCAAGCCAGAGCAAATCTCCCAGACTCTGCATATCGGAGAGACGGGTCTTGCTTTTTACGACGCTGAGAACTACTCGGACAGGCCTGTCACAGGCCGGGCGACATTCAATGTGATGCCGGCGAAAGCGGGCATCTACTTCAAGAAAATTGAGTGTTTTTGCTTCACCGAGCAGACCCTCCAGCCGGGCGAAAAAGTCTCCATGCCGGTCACGTATTTTATCGATCCGGCCATCGCCGACGACAAAAATCTCGACGATATTCAAACGATTACGCTGGCCTACACGTTTTTCCCCTGGGATGATGCGCCGGCTGGGGCTGCCAGTGGCGACAGTGCGGCTGAATAGCGCGGGCGCCGTGGGTCCCGGCGCTTGGATTTTAAGCCCGCGCCAGTATAGAAAACTCCACAAACCGTTCCGGATTCGCATCAGAGGGATCAGCCATGGCCGGCGCTGAAGTCAAACACGAATACCATCTCGTCAATCCATCGCCATGGCCGCTGATCGGGTCGATATCGGCTGCGATCATGATGATCGGCGCTGTCGCCTGGATGAAATCGGGCGCCAACGAACCCGGTTTGCTTCTGGGCGGACCGGCTGAAGATGGCGGCGCGAAAATCCTCGGCCTGAGCGGCAATTCGCTTTTCATCATCGGGTTCATCGGCGTGTTGATCACCATGCTCGGCTGGTGGCGAGATGTGATCAAGGAAAGCCTGACCGGTGAAAACACGTCGACCGTGGTTCGCCTTGGGTTGCGGTACGGCATGCTGCTTTTCATTGCGTCCGAAGTGATGTTTTTCGCCGCATGGTTTTGGGCGTTTTTCGGCGCCGCGCTGTTTCCGGGCGCCTTCGACGCCATCAATTTGGCCGACGGCGCGCAAATGCTGAACGCCAATGGCGATCCCGCCTATATCGGCAATGACGGCCGGTTGCACGCGACGGGCGGCGTCTGGCCGCCGGTCGGCGTAGAGCCGCTGAGCGCGTGGGGCTTGCCGCTGCTCAATACGCTCATTTTGCTGCTGTCAGGAACGACCGTCACCTGGGCGCATCACGCCGTTCAGCATAATGATCAAAAAGGCCTCATTCAGGGGCTGATCCTTACGATCGTACTCGGCATGTTTTTCACCGCATTGCAGGCGGTCGAATATTATGAGGCCCTGCACTACGGGTTGTTCACATTCTCCGGCGGCGGCATTTACGGCGCCTCTTTCTTCATGGCGACCGGCTTTCATGGGCTGCATGTCATCATCGGCACCATCTTCCTCATTGTCTGCCTGTTCCGGGCGATGGCCGGTCATTTCACGGCGGAGCGCCATTTCGGCTTCGAATGCGCGGCCTGGTACTGGCATTTTGTCGACGTGGTCTGGCTGTTTCTCTTCGCTTTCATTTATGTGCTCGGCAATCAGGGCCTTTTGTCCTAGACTGACGCCGTAGCAACGCAAGGAGGGCGGAATGCGCTCTCTACAGATTTCCAGCGCTGCAATTGCCGCGCTGATGCTTGGCGGTTGTCTGGTGTCTGAGACGCCAATTCTCGACGCAAAATCCGGCAAGGCAAAACCGTTCAAAGACGGTTCCTATCAGATCTGCGATGGAACCGAGGAACCGAATTCTGCCGAGTGCAATGTGTTTTCCGTCACGCGTGACGCTTCCGGCGCCTATTCATTTGCTATGGAGGGGGAAGACCCCGCCGCCATGCGGTTTCGCCGCATCGGAAGGAACGCATACGCCGTACAGTCAGCGGAAGAGAGCAGTTTCTCTTATTATTTCGGCGAAGGCGATTCAAAGCGGTTCGTTCTGACCATGATGAATTGCAAGCATTTGCCAGCTAAGGTGCGCGATGGGCTGATCGCCAAGCAGGATATCTCCACCGAGGACGATGACTTTGAGGTCTGCACGGTGAACACGCTCAAGGGCCTGACGGCGTCGGCGAAAGCGTATCTTCGCGGCGTTGATGCCGGCGAGGATGCGTTGTTCATGGTAATGACCCCGGCGCCGGTGCAATAAGCGGGGATGAGTTACTACCCGCCAGTTTCTCCGTATGCGGCCGGTTTCGGCGGGAAATGTCCTCGCTGCGGGCAGGGCGCCCTATTTCAGGGATTCCTGAAATTGCGGAGCGCATGCGAGACTTGCGGTTTAGACTACGCCAAAGCCGATTCCGGCGACGGGCCCGCTGTCTTCGTTATTTTCATTGTCGGGTTTGCCGCCGTCGCGCTTGCCTTCATGATGCGCTTTGTGTGGTTTGCGCCGATGGCGCTGGCGATGGCCGTTAGCTGTTTATTTGCGGTGGCGCTGATATTGCTGCTGCTGCGGCCGCTCAAGGCGACCCTGGTGGCTCTGCAATACGCCCACAAGGCGGCGGAAGGCCGCCTCGAAGACTAGATAACGTCAATGCCCCGATTCCATTTTCGCCCTGTGCTGACCCTGTTTTGCCTGGCTGCAATCGCGTGCCTTTGCACTCTTGGCGTTTGGCAGCTTAACCGGCTCGCGTGGAAAAAAGCGCTAATCGAACAGGTCGAGACGAGGTTGGATCAACCGGCGATTCCTTTCGACGAGGCGGTGCGCCGCGCGGAAGCGGGCGAGCGGATGGAATACGCGCCGGTGACAGTCACGGGTGCGGTGCGCACCGATCAGGCTGCAACTGTCTTCGGAACATATGAAGCGGCGCCAGGGGGATATGTCTTTGTTCCCGTAGCTATGGCGTCTGGCGGCATTGCTTATGTGAATCAGGGTTTCGTCACCCAGGGCGTTTTGAAAGATGGCGTTCCTTCGGACGGGTCCGGAGAGGAAAAAGCTGAAACCATCACCGGACTGTTCCGGTACAGGGAGCAACCGGCGCCGCCTGCGTCATGGTTTCAGACGCAAGGAAAGTCCGCAGACGGATTATGGTTCATTCGCGATCCACTGGCTTTTGCTGAACAAAGCAATCTCAGCGCATCGCCCTATTATGTGGATCAGTTCGCAGTCGATGGGCGGGCATGGCCGAAAGGCGGCACAACGCGAGTCGAGTTTTCCAGCCGGCATTTCGAGTATGCCCTTACGTGGTTCGGTCTGGCCGCGACGCTTGCCGGCGTTTGGCTTGTTTTTTCCTTGCAAAAACGCAGCTGACACACTAACTTTAAAAAACAAAGCTATATAGACCACCCATTTTGGGTGAATCCGGAGGCATGTCATGTCGTTGCAACCGCTCCTCGAAGCGCCATGGGTGATTCAGGTGCATGCTTTCGCCGCCATGGCTGCTTTCCTGTTGGGCGTCGTCCAGTTTGCTGCGCCAAAGGGCACGCTGCCGCACCGCACGGTTGGGACCGTCTGGATTGCTCTGATCGTTGCGGTCACTGTCAGCAGCATTTTTGTTCGCCCGTCTTTGTATCCCGGGCTACCGCTAGAAAAGTGGTTCAGTCCGATTCATGCGTTTACAGTTCTTACGGCCTTTGGCGTTCTCAGCGGCGTTTCTTTCTTGCTGCGCGGGGGGTGTGCGCTGAAGCAGCACAAACACCCATTTACCGGAATTTTCATTGGCGGGTTGATTGTCGCTGGCGCGCTTTCGTTTTTGCCAGGACGCATCATGCACCAAGTGATTTTTGGCGCATGACACCCGATTGAAAGGAGCCACCAGCAAGCCTCGCCCTTCGTGAGATGCGGCATCAGCTGCGCTTGCTTCAGGCGATTGTCCGGCGATTTGGCGGCCACTATTCGCTGCGCAGCTTTTTCTCGTAAGCGTTGACCAGAGTCATATACGGATTGACCTGGTCGAACACCGGGTCGGTTTCTTCGTCCGGTGCATAGTTCTGATACATCTCGAAGTGCAGATGATAGGTGGTTGGAACTTTTTCACCGGCGGAGTTGAAGAAATCGTTTGATACTTTGCCGATGCGCTGACCCTTGGTCACCATCTGGCCATCGCTGACCGTGAGCTGATTCATCCGCAAATGCAGATAGCGGTAGAGCGTTCCATCCGCAGTTTGCAGCTTCACCGTATATTTTGACCCTTCAAGACCGACGATCCGGCCGTCTTCAACAGCGACCGCCCAATGGGTTTCGCCGCTATTGGGAATGCATGTGGCGGGGCGGATATCGACGCCTTCATGGCCGCCGGTCGGGCACATGATCTGTGAGCGCGAGCGGGACTCACAAAATGTGTCCTGCCAGGGATATTCGTAATTGTCCGCTTCGCACTGACCGCCATTCATGCCGTTGACGGAGCCCTGGCTGCCGCCATAGCGATAGACCTGACTGTTCAAGAACGCGGCATCTTCCAATGGAAACAGGATGTCGGGCCGATAGATGGTTGTGTCCTGATTTCCCGGCCCTGAGTTCGGCAATAACTCGCCAACCGGCACATAGCTGAAGGTTCGGCCTTCGCCGTCTTCAAGAAACTCTTCATCCGGGACGGGTTCGACCGGATCTGGTTCCTCAGGACCGGGATCAATGGGTTCGGGATCCACCGGATCTGAAGGTCCATCGGGGCCCGGATCGACCGGATCCGGCGTTTCGCCACCGGACCAGTCACAAGCGGTCAGGGCGGTTGAGCAAAGTAAAACGAATAGTGTTTTTCCAAACATGCGCATTATTCGCCTCCCGCCAGCTCGGGGTTGGCGAGGATCATCGATTCCGCCAAACCGGTAATGTATGCATCTGCCGCGCATCTTGGGTCAGCGCCCGGATCACCACATTCGATCGTCATCACATAGCCGCACCCGAACTTTGCAAAGCTGAGGTCGACGCCGAAATCATTGCGGCTGATCTGATAGCTGGCTCCAGTGCCGGCGAGCCGCCGCGGTCCTTCGGCGATGCGTTTTCGGAAAGCAATCATGTCGGGGTCGCCGCCAATGACGCGGTTGCATGTTCCGGAAATGGATAGCGACGCTTCTGCGTCAATAACCGCCGTCGCCGTATACACATTCTCCATACCGTAGACCTTGATGCGATCGCGAATGGACGGATCGGCGGGCAGCAATACCGGAATGCGGGCGCGTGCGACTTCGCTTTCATCCGCGCTGCGCAGTCTTGATGCCGGCAGCCGGCGGATGCCCGGCGGAGGAGGGGGCGCTGCGCGCCGGGCCGCTGTGAATGTGTTGTTCGCGCTCTGGTCAGTTGTTTCCGCCGACCGTCTGGCGTCTTCGGCTTCGGTGCGTTTTAAATCTTCGCGAAGCGCATCGAGGTCCGGGCCATTTGAAACCGTGCGGGCGCGCTCGTCGCGCTCATCGCGGGAGGCGCGCAAAGCGGCGGCGAGATTGCGTGCGGGGATGCGTTTCGCTTTGGCGCGCAACGCGTCTTTCAGTTGCTGCGCGTCCAGCCTTTGTTCATTTGTCTGTTCATCGGTCGTAGTTTCCTGGCTTCGCTGCGCGTAAGCGAGACCGGCGCCGAGCGCCGCAGCGCTTGCCGTTGCAATCAGAATTATTCTCATCATTCCCCCTTTCGAGCGCGTCACCGCTCGGTCAGTTTGAATTCAATACGGCGGTTTTGCGCGAGCGCCGCCGCCGAATAGCCGGAAACCAAAGGCGCTGCTGAACCAGACCCCGTCGCCAGAAGCCGGCGCTCGGGCACGCCGCGCCCTTTCAGAAACTCTACGACTGCAATGGCGCGCTGCGCGGAAAGATCGAGGTTCGAATCGAACAGCGCGCGGCACGATGGTCCCAAAGGCGAGGCGTCGGCATGTCCGTCAACCCGCAACACCCAGTTCACTTCCGTCGGAATATCGTCTTGTATATCAAGCAGCGCCGTTGCGAGCTTGTCGAGTTCGACCTTGCCTGCTTCGCCCAGCGTCGCCGAGCAGGAGCCAAACAAAATATCGCTTTCGAAGATGAAGCGGTCGCCGACGACCTTGATGTCGCTTCTATCGCCCAGCGCCGCCCGCAACGCTTCGAAGAAACGCGAGCGGACTTCCTGCAACTCCTGCACTTTTCTGGCGAGCGCTGCGTTGAGGCGTGTCGACAGGTTTTCGATTTGCGCCTGCTGCTCCTTGTCTTTCGCCTCGGCAGCATCGAGCGCTTCTTGAATGCTGGCGAGCTGGCGGCGTAAAGCGGCGATCTGTGCATTAAGCGTGGCGATTTCGCTTTTTTGCTCTTCAGACAGCGCTTTTTCCGCCTCAAGCTCTTCAGCGGAAGCGGCGACAGCCGCCTGGCTGGTTGCGAGCGAGGCGGCGAGCCCGGCAAGTTCCGCATCTTTTTTGGCGATCGTGTCTTCAAGCGAAAGGATTTGCGCTTGCAGGCGATCGCGGTCAGCCTGCGCTAATCCAAGTTGGTCGTTGAGGGAATTGATCTGTGCGATGAGGCGCTGAAGCTCGTCATCCTTTGAGGCGAGTTCGTTTTTGACGCTTTGCAGCCGGTCGCCCAGATAAAACTGCGCCACAACAAAGATCGAAAGCACAAACATCAAAACCAGCAGCAATGTCGACAACGCATCGACAAAGCCGGGCCATATATTGGCATCGTCGCGAGAGCGCCTGCGCGCCATGACTACTCTCCGCCGCCGACTCGGATCAGGGTCCGGTTAAGCGCCCTGATTTCATCCTTCAGCTCAGCATTTTGTCCGGCGGCCGCTTTTATCTGTGTTTCCGTGTTGGCGGCGAGCGCGGCTTCGAGCGCTGCGATCGCGCCGACGAGATCGCCGTCGGCCACACCGGCCTCATAGCTGGCGCCAGACTTGCCGCTGACGCGGACGGTTTCGGTGTTGCCGGCAAGCCAGTCTTCCAGCCCGGAGTAAAAACGGTTCTGCGCCTGCCCGGCCTGAAGGTCGAGAAATCCGACGATAAGGCTGCCGCCAAGCCCGAACAGGGAAGACGAAAACGCCGTGCCCATGCCGGACAGCGGTTTTTCCAGATTTTTGATGAGTTGCGCTACTGCGTCTTCAGCCGGGCCGCTGGTGTTCGCCAAACCGGAGATGGTGTCGCCCACGGCGTTCACAGTTTCGAGCAAGCCCCAGAACGTGCCGAGGAGCCCCAGAAACACGAGCAGGTTCATAATGTACCGCCCCATATCGCGACCTTCGTCCATTCGAGTCCCAATGGAATCGAGGATGGCGCGCGTCGACTCCGGCGACAGGCGTTTTGAATTGCGGTCGGGATCGAGCAGGATCTTGGACATGGCGTTGATCAGGCTCGGCGCGCGCGGCAGACGCGAGCGCGCCGGGTCAACGGCGTCGGAGAACGATTCGACCCATTTCATTGCCGGCGACACCATGCCCGCCTGGCGAAGATTGTAGATGATGCCGATGGCAAGGACGCCGAGTATCAGGCCGTTAAGGGCCGGGTTGGCGTTGAAGGCGTCCACAAGGAGCGGCGAGGGCTGCGGGCTCAGGGGAGAAAGATAGTAAACAATTGCGCCGACCCCGAGCAGGAACAGCAGCATGTTCAAGATATAGCCGCCAGGCCGGACGAATTTCGCTGAGCTTTCGAGCGATCGCGCCATTGTCTTCCCCTTGCCTCAAGACACCCCTTTGAAAAGTTACATTATTCAAAAAGCGCGCCGGGGGATACGCCTCGCGCAGACTTAACCCATGTTCTGCCGGCTGTTTCGCTGCTCTGTTTCGAGAGGGCCACATGGCTGGCGGCGTCTGTCGGCGGGTTTGCGTTATAAATTGCGCACAATTTGCGCGGGAATCTTGACATGACAGATAAATGACATCTATATGACAGTTGTGTGACAATCACGCCAAACCACAAAAACAACCATAAAGGGCAATAAAATGAAAATAAAACAAGCTCTTGTCGGAATCACCGCCGCTCTGACCCTCGGAGCCGTCGCGATTGCGTCAGATTTCGGGTCCGCGCCGGCTGATTTCGAAGCGCAAACAATCGATTATTTCGGCGATCGTCTGACCGATCCCCGCTCCGCGCGGTTTGAGTTCACCAGCGAGCCCTATCAGGTGTTCGCCGATCTGCGCGGCTATGAAGGACTTCCCTGCTGGGCGGTGGATGTGCGCGTCAAGTCGCGCATGCCGAACGGCGCATTTGGCGGCTACGTGCCCTACACAGTTCTGTTCCTCGACGGTGAAGCGATCGCCCTGGAGGATGATGTTGTCCGTATGGTCAAAGCTTAGAAAGCTGAACGTCAGAAACAATAAAACGCCGCCCGATTGGGCGGCGTTTTTCGTTGTTTGCGCGCTTCGCTTAAAGATCGCTTGATTGCATCACTTCGATCGGGCCAAGGTTTAGCGATCTGACGCCATCTTCAATCTGCTCGCGGTCGCCGACGATCACCCAGATCAGACTTTCCGGATGGATGACTTCTGCAGCGGCGGCTGTGATGTCGCTGATGGTCAGTCCTTCATAAACTTCCTTCACCGTTGTCGGATAATCCCACGGACGATCATATCTCGCGCTGGAGGTGAGGCTGCCCAGGACGTTGTTTGACGTTTCGAAGGAGCCAGGCAGCGACCGGACATTGTTCAGCACGCTGCGTTCGAGCTCCGACGGCTCGGCAGGCTTCGTCGTCTTGAAGGCGTTCAGTTCTTTCACAAGCTCCTGCACTGACTCTTTCGTTTTGTCGGTCTGCACAGGTGCGTAGACCATGAACGGACGCTGTCCCTTAGCGCCTTGCAGGAAGGTGTAAGCGCCATACGCCCATCCTTTTGCTTCGCGCAAATTCATATTCACGCGCGCAGAAAACTGGCCGCCAATGATATCGTTCATGGCGTTGATGGCGATTGCATTCTCAGCGCTGGAGGAGGGCGCCACATGGGCTGCAAGAATCAGCGACTGCGGCGATCCCGGCTTGTCGACGATGATCACCTTGCCGCGCGCCGGACGCTCGACCGTGGCGACATTCTTTTCTGGTGTCGCCTCTGACGGCGCGTTCCAGCGGTCAAACGCTGCTTCGAGCATTGGTTTGATTTCCGCCATGGAGGTGTCGCCCACGACGAAGATTGTTGCGTTATCCGGGCGCATCCATTTTGAATGAAACCCTGTCAAATCCGCCCGGGTGAGCGAGTTAATTGAATCGACGGTGCCCGATCCGGTGAAGGGAACGGCATAGGCGTGGCCGTCGCCGTAAATCTGCGGCGGCAGCAGGCGCAGCGCCAGTTGCACCGGCGCCGCTTTTTCCTGTTCAATAGCCGCAAGCCACCTTGAGCGAAGCTTGTCGATTTCTTCCTGAGAAAATGCGGGGTTGCGGATAATGTCCGCCATAATGTCGAGTGATGGCTCGAGATTATCCTTCAACGCCGACATCTGTACGGAATTCACGTCAAGATTGGCGCCGCTGCCAAGTGTGGCGCCGAGACTTTCCAACTGCTCGGCAATTTGCGACGCGGATCGTTTTGAGGTGCCTTCGTCAAGCATGGAAGCGGTGAAAGATGATGCGCCGAGCTTGCCGCCGGCGACGCTGTCAGCCGCATACCCGGCGTCAAACTGAACCGCAATTTCCACCAACGGCATCGTATGACGTTCAGCCAGCACCACCTTCATGCCATTTCGGAGGGTGGATTCTTCGATTGCGGGGAAAGCCAGGTCAGGAGATGAAGTGACGGCGGGCAGGCCGGTTGAACGGTCAACCGACGATTCAGCAGTCGTATATTCCGGGAACGGAAGAACATCGAGCTGATAGTAGCCGGCGTTCATGACGCCTTGCGCCGCCACGAGCACTTCCTTGGCGGTGGCGCTTTCCAGCCATTCCAGCTGTTTCAGGATAAAGCCTGGATCATCCGCATAAAGCGCGCCCTCACCGAGGATCGCCGCTTTGCCGCCCGATCCGCCGATGACTTCCAGCCCGCGCAGCAGGCCCGCCTTGATGCTCGTTTTCGCGCGCTCGAGTTCTGCTGCGGTTGGGCCTTTCGCCAGAAACTCGCTCAGCACTGATTCCATTTCCCGCTCGACAAGTGCGCGGTCAGCATCAGCCTTTGCGTCGACGGTCACGGAATAGAAGCCGAGCAGTTCATGGGATTGGTTGTTGGCGGTCGCCAGCGTCGCCACCTGTAGGTCGTCAATCAGCCTTTTGTAGAGCCGCGACGTCTTCCCACCGCCGAGCACCTGTGCTGCGAGATCAAGCAGCACAGCCTCGCGCGTCGTTCGTCCGGGGGCCACCCAGTTGCGGTCAAGGCGCGGCTGCGGCACTCGGTCGAACATGACCTCGCGCTTGTTCACCTCGAGTTTGGGCGCATTGGCTTTTGTCTGGGTTACTGGCGGTCCGGCGGGAATGTCGCCGAAATACTTTTCCGTCATCGTCCGCGCTGTTTCCAGATCGATATCGCCGGCGATCACCAGCACGGCATTGGCGGCGCCGTAGTAATCCTTGAACCATTGTTTCGCCGTATCGAGCGAAGCGTTTTCAAGATCCTCCATCGACCCGATGGTGCTGTGCCGGTAGGGATGTTCGGCGGGGAGGAGTCCGGCGAGTGTCGAATACTCCATCATGCCGTAAGGCTGGTTGTCGCCCTGGCGCTTTTCGTTTTGCACAACGCCGCGCTGCTCATCGAGTTTTTCCTGGGTCAGCGCGCCTAGCAGGTGGCCCATGCGGTCGGATTCCATCCACATGACACGCTCAAAGGCGGTTTTTGGAACAGTCTCGAAATAGTTGGTGCGATCGAACCAGGTATTGCCGTTAAGGTCGGTCGCGCCAACTTCCTCCAGCGGCGCAAACCAGTCATTGTCGAAGTTCTCCGACCCGTTGAACATGATGTGTTCAAACAGGTGGGCGAAGCCGGTTTTGCCCTGCGGCTCGTCTTTCGATCCGACGTGATACCAGATTGAAACAGCGACCAGCGGCGCCTTGCGATCCTCGTGAAACACCACGCGCAAGCCGTTATCGAGCGTGAACTGCTCATATGGTAGTTCGATGTCGGCGGCGGTTGCGGACAATGGCGACAACGCCAGAAAAGCCGCTGCGATTACGGACGGTAATGTGCGCATCAGGAGACCCCTTCTGTATTCTTTGTTCTGGTTTTCGCAATATCAGCGCGAGAGGGCAAACCAAAAGATCGCCGCAGCGCTCGATTCGACGCAACGGAACGTCGGTTGGGCGCAAGCTGATGGTTAAATGCTACTTGGGCGCACGTTTAGCGAGAATGCGCTGGAGCGTGCGACGATGCATGCCGAGGCGCCGCGCCGTTTCGGAAACATTATGATCGCACAGCTCATAGACGCGTTGGATATGCTCCCACCGAACCCGGTCAGCCGACATGGGATTTTCCGGCGGCGCGGGGCGTTCGCCCGGGCGGGCCAGCAGGGCCTTTTCTACGTCATCAGCATCTGCCGGCTTTGACAGATAATCGATCGCCCCGGCTTTGACGGCTGCGACAGCTGTCGCGATGTTTCCGTAACCGGTCAGCATTACGACCCGGCAGTCTTCGCGTTTGGCCCGGATGCGCTCGACGACTTGAAGCCCGTCGCCATCTTCAAGCCGGAGATCGACCACGGCGAAGGCCGGCGGGATGTCCCGGATCATCGCCTCGGCGTCGGACACGCCAGCGGCGAGAACGGGCTGAAAGCCGCGTTTTTCCAGCGCGCGGCCAAGGCGCGTGCGAAACGGTTCGTCGTCATCGACAATCAGCAGCGTCGCGTCTTCCGGCAGCGAAAGATCTTCAGCGCGGGCGTCGTCAAGATGGGGCATGTCGGGTCCGTGGTGACTTTCCAGCATAAGGCATAAATGCGCTTTTCCCGGCAAAATTCAAGCAATTAGGTGGGCCGGACGAGGGCTTAATCGCCACGCTGCGCCGACCCAGGCGCCTGTCCTGACTTTGGCGGGTCTATCAGGGGCGGAATGCCATGGCCGGTTTTCAAACCGGACTTGCGCGCCGGTTGCTTCCAACAGCGTCTTGGCGATGAAGAACCCCAGCCCGAGCCCGGTTTTTCCGCCCCTTGAGCTGACATAGGGCTCGCCCAGACGCGCCATGATTTCGGTTGAAAACCCCGGCCCGTCGTCGTGCACGCTGACCGACAAGACGTTGGCGTCCCAAGCCGCGCGCACCAGAACCTCCGAACGCGCGTAACCGGCGGCGTTCTCTATGAAGTTTCTCAATCCGAAAATTATTTCAGGACGGCGTTTCAACACCGGTTCCGGCATTCCTTCATCGCCGCTCGTTTCTATACGGATCAAAGGACCGCCCGGCTGATCCAGGAAGGGTGACGCAGATTCGCGCAGCAAGGCGCTGACGCTGAGCTTGTCATGCATGGCGTCGCCTGCCTCGCCATGGCGAGACAGACGGCCGAGAATGTCGCGGCATCGTTCTGCCTGACTGACCAACAACGCTGCGTCGTCGACGAGATCCTCGTCATCCGGGTGCGATTTCTTCAGTTCCCGCTGCATTTCCTTTGCGGTCACCTGAATTGTTGCGAGCGGGGTGCCAAGTTCGTGAGCGGCGGCGGCGGCGAGTCCGCCCAGCGCTGTCAGCCTTTCTTCGCGCGCAAGCAACAATTGGGTTGCGGCGAGGGCTGAACGCACCTGCGCCGATTCCGCGGCGATCCTGTGCGCATAGGCGGCGAAGAAGGCGAGCGAAAAGGTGAGCGCGGCCCAGACGCCGGCCTTATAAACCGGCGCCAGTTCCAGCGACTCCCCCGGAACCCACGGGATCGGCATGTGATACGTCGCGAGCAGGCTGACGCCGGCGATGGCAAGCGCTGCAATTGCAATGGTGAAGCGCAAGGGAAGCACGCTGGCGGCGATTGTCACTGGCGCAATCATCAGGGCGGCGAACGGGTTTTGAATGCCGCCGGTGAAAAACAGCAAGGCGCAGAGCTGGACGATGTCGAAAGCAATGAATGCAGCCGCTTCGCGATCGGATAAAAACCGTTGTGGTGAAAAGCGCAGCATTGTGAACAGATTTAGCCAGGCGCTCACAGCAATCGCGCCGAGGCACAGTCCCAACGGCGTTTGGAAGCCCAGCGCGAAATGCACAATGATGATAGCAACGGACTGCCCGCCAACCGCGAGCCATCGCAACGCCGTCAGCGTGCGCAGGCGCACCGGCCCGCGCAGCGCGTTCATGGCGGACTGGCTGTCTGCAAGCGCATGCGGCATTCGGCGCTTTTACCCTGCCTGTGATTGAGAATGAAAGGCGTATATTGTTGCGATCAAGGCCTTAAACGGAGCTACTCATGAATCGCCTCATTATTGCTATGGTGCTCGTCCTCCTCGCTTCCTGCGGCGCGCGCGAGTCCGCGATTCCGGTTCCAACCGAAGGCGTTGTCGCGCTTTCAGAGCAGTTTACCGGCGAATTTGCGCTGATCGGCAAGGATGGCGTTGCGGTCACCAATGAAGATTTCAAAGGCAAGGTGATGCTTGTCTATTTTGGCTTCACCAACTGCCCCGACGTTTGCCCGGGTGATGTGGGCGTTATGAGCGCTGCGTTGAACGAACTGGGCGGCAAGGCGGATGAGGTAAAGGCGGTGTTCATATCCGTCGATCCTGAGCGGGACACGCCGCAAGCGCTTGGTGATTATTTCGCCTTTGACGAGCGCATCATCCCGCTGACCGGGTCCGCAGAGGCCGCCGCCGCGGCCCGGGCCGCCTACAAGCTGGTGGCGCAAAAGCAGCCCCTGCCGGGCAGCGCCGCGGCGTACACAGTCAACCACGGGCGTTTTTTCTATATCAATGACCGAAACGGACAGCCCCAACACGCGATTGTTGGCGGCGTTAGCCCGCAAGAGCTCGCTGCTTTGTTGCAGCGCGAGATCGCTCGAAAATCTTAGTGGCGAAAAAAGTATAATATTTTCAGCATGTTAAAGAAGCATCGCCTTTGGTCAGAAACATTGCATAACGGTCATAAATCATTGATTCACCCTCCCGATTAGGCGCATAGTCCCGCTTCTTTAAGGTTTTACACAGACTTTGTGCTATGCAGCATAAGTCGAGTAGCGTTGAGGGGCGGCCTAAACCATGTTGTACACCGCTTACGAGCTTGCCTATGCGGCGGTCGCGCCGGCGCGTATCGCCGCCGGGGTTGGCGCAAAAATGTGGCGCTCGCCGTTTAATCCGGCTGCTGAAAGCTGGATCGGCCGCTCAACCGCCGCCGCGCTCGATGTGTTTGAAAACGCAATGCGGCGCTATCCCAAACCGGAATGGGGTATCGAAGATACCGAGATCAACGGCATCACCGTACCCGTCATCATCGAAGCGATTGTGAAAGAAGACTTTTGCACGTTGCTGCGTTTTAAGCGCGACAAGGATGCGCTGAAAAAGGCCAAAGGCTCGACTGAGCCTGATCCAAAAGTGCTTATCGTGGCGCCATTGTCCGGCCACTTTGCGACTTTGTTGCGCGGCACCGTTGAGGCCATGCTTCCCGAACATGACGTTTATATCACGGACTGGGCGGACGCGCGTCATGTGCCTCTTTCTGCAGGGCGTTTCGACCTCAATGACTTTATTGATTATCTGATCAGCTTTATGCGGACGATCGGACCGCAAACGCACGCCATGGCGGTTTGCCAGCCGGGACCGGCTTTGTTGTCTGCTGCCGCAATTATGGCGGAAGCGAATGATCCGTGCCGTCCAGCGTCCATGACAATCATGGGCAGTCCGATCGACACCCGCCGTTCACCCACATTGCCGAACAAGCTGTCGGAAGAACGTCCCTATCACTGGTTCGAACAGAACATGATTTATACGGTGCCGGCGCCTTATGCAGGCGTGATGCGCCGCGTGTATCCTGGCTTCGTGCAGCTCTATTCATTCCTGTCGATGAACTCTGACCGGCACGTCAACGCACATTATGATTATTACGAACACCTTGTGCGCGACGATGGCGACAGCGCCGAAAAGCACCGCAAATTTTACGACGAGTATCTGTCCGTGCTGGATATGACGGAAGAGTTCTATCTTCAGACCATTCGTGAAGTTTTCCAGGAGCATACGCTCGCCAAGGGTGCTGCGATGCATCGCGGGAAGCCCATTGATCCCGCGGCGATCAACGACATTGCCTTGATGACAGTTGAAGGCGAAAACGACGACATTTCCGGCATTGGCCAGACGCAGGCGGCCCATGATCTCTGCGTCAACCTTCCGGACCATATGAAAATCGATTACATCCAGCCGAGCGTCGGTCACTACGGCGTGTTCAACGGCTCGCGCTGGCGCGCGGAAATCCAACCGCGCGTGGCGAAATTCATGCGCATGGCCTCAAGTGAAGCGCAGAAGCGGCCGGCGGCGCAAATGGCCGCCGAATAGCTTCGGCATTGAGGACGTGATGAGTCTTTACGATTTGTTGGACCTCATCGCCTCGCAGCGAGAGCTCGTCTTTAACACCTGGAACATGTTCGTTGCGGTGCACATCACGATCATCGGCGGGCTGTTTCTCATCAGCCGAGAGGTTTCGCTGATCGAGCGCCTCGTCGCTTATGCGCTTTATTTCGTGTTTTTGTGCATGAACTGGAACGCCCAGATCGTGAATTACGAGTATATCAACTTGCTGGTTCTTGAAGCTCAAGCGCTAGAGGCCAAGGTTGGGTGCGGCGCGGCTGTTTGTTTGGCGAAACAGGCGCCGTCAAGCACCAGCGCGCAATCGCTGGTTCATGTCGTGTACGGTTTGGGCGCGATTGTTACGTTTCTGACCGTCATGTTGATCAACAAGATGTCGCACCGTGCTGACGCGGCAAAATCAGACTCATCCAGCGCCGAAACTGCGCCGCGCTAAGGTTCGCCGCTTGCCGTGCTTGCAGCGGACCGGGCAGGCGCCGTGAGAACAAGCCCGGCGTCATCGAGAAGTTCTTTATGTTCAAAAAGCGTACGGCGCACGAGATCATGCGCGGCCATTTCCATCAGGTCGGCATTGCAATCGGTGATATTGAAATTGGTCGGCACCGTTTCCAGATGCGCTTTGATGGCTTCGGCGCCGCCTTCGCGTACGCCGCAGGATTCGGGCCATTGTTCAATCTGTGCCTCCGTGTAGCGCATTCGCAGCACATGAAACTCCACACCGGAATCTGAATAATAATTGCGAAGCGCTACTTCGCGGTAGGCCTGTGCGCGCTTGCCGACAATATCGACCACGCGGCCTGGATCACTTGTCCAAAGCTTCAGGTTTCTTTTGCCCATCATCACCTCGGGCGAAGTGCTTCGCCCGGCGTCAAACGAGAAAATAATGACGCGCTTGATTGCCCCGCCGCCTCTTTCCGCATGCAGGGCGTAATCTTCAAGCGTTTCGACTCCGGTATTGTCGAGAATGCCGCCATCGCCCAGATGCCAGTAGCGCGTCGCGCCGCCAAGACAGGATTCCGGGGCCTCTATCGCCGCCGGGCCGAGCAGCGGCGGGAACCCTGCCGAGATTGCGATGGCGAGCGCGACGGAAAAGTCCGGAGGGGTGGCGCGCGTACATCCGGGAAGCGAGAAAGAAGCGGTTTGGAGCACTGGCTCGGTGAAGGGCGCGATGTCGCCTTCATGCTCAGGGATCGCCTGATTGGAAAATACAAAACGCCGCGCGTCGTCATAGCGCGCGCCATTGATTAGCAAGACCGGCTTCGATGGAAGATCGGCGAAGGTGGCGTCGCCGATAAACTGGTTATCGAGCGCATCGCGCAGGGACAACAGGCGCCGTGTCGGACTTGTGAAACGATTGGGGCGAACCAGCTGGCGGAGCGTCATGTCCGTCAGAAAATTATGCCGCATTTGCTGCTTGAACGCAGTAATGCTGTCGTTGTTGCAAGTGTTATCGCCTGGTTTCGACAAAGCACACGGCTCAGGTTTGTGCAGCGCGTAATAGGCGGCCGGAAATCCGCCGCCTGAAACGCTGGAAATATGCGTCACGCGTTGCATGATTCCGGCTTCAGCCAGCGCTTCGATCGCAGCCGCGCCGAAAACGGAGGCGCGCGCGCCGCCGCCGGAAAGAGCGACGCCGATGAAGTCGGAACCCGCGGGGGTTGGGGCGCAACGCTCACACGGCGCCAAGCGTTCTGTGTCGACAGTGTAGTGGATCTTATCCGGGCGCCAGAAGGCGCATCCGCTTGTCAGGAATAGAGCTGCAAACGCCAGCATCAGCGCCAGCTGATTCAACACCTTCGTCATCTTGTTCGCCCCCGCTATGGCGCCGTCGACGAAACGCGCCGTCAATGCGCGTAAGTTTGACCTCCGGCCGTAACCAAGTCCAGCCTGTCAGTCGTCTGGCTCAGTCAGCCTTTGACAGGAACGCGACGGGCAGGCCGCCAGCGCCTTCGAGGTAATAGATGCGCTCGCCATGGGCGTCGTCAGGCCCCTTCACCTCAAGGCCGTTTTCGCGGGCGCGCTTGGCCCAGGCATCAGCATCGTCGACAACGATCTGAAGCATGGTCATTTCCGGCATCCCTTCGCCAGCAGGCCAAAACTCGATCCAGCTTCCCCGGCCCGACTTGGCGCCGTCGTCGACAGGAAAGACAGCGCCGGTGAATCCTTCGCTCCCGCCGAGGTCCATGGCGGACAAGCCCAGGCCGTTTTCCCCAAGCTGCGCCGCGAGTGCGGATGCATCTTCAGCTTTCGCCACTTTGCAGAATCTGATCCCTAGAACTTTCAAAGGCGTTCTCCTATTCAAGGCGTCTCAGCACCAAGGGGAATGCTACGACAAATGACGGCAAAATCCAAAAATCCCGTTCGGCTCTACCTCGTTGATGGATCAGGATATTTGTTTCGTGCGTATTTTGCGATGGCGCGGTCGCGCGAGGGGCTGACCCGGCAGTCCGATGGTTTGCCGGTCGGCGCCGTGCTCGGTTTTTCGAATATGCTCAACAAGCTGCTGACGGACATGCAGGACGAACACGACCCGACGCATCTGGCCGTCATTTTCGATCATTCCGGAAAGTCATTTCGAAACGATATTTACGCTGCGTACAAGGGGAACCGCCCCGACGCGCCGGAAGATCTGATCCCACAGTTTCCGCTGGTCCGCGAAGCGACACGCGCCTTCAATGTGCCTTGCATTGAAATGGAAGGGTTTGAAGCCGATGATATTATCGCGACCTATGCGCGTCAGGCGGAGGCGGCGGGCGGTGAAGCCGTCATCATTTCATCAGACAAGGATCTGATGCAGTTGATCAGCGAAAACATTTCCATGTTCGATCCGATGAAGAACAAAAAAATCGGTCGTGATGAAGTGATCGAGAAGTTCGGGCTCGGTCCGGAGCATGTCATCGACATTCAGGCGCTGGCGGGCGATTCTTCGGACAATGTGCCGGGCGTTCCGGGCATCGGCGTCAAGACGGCTGCTCAACTTATCGAAGAGTATGGTGATCTTGAAACTCTTTTGGCGCGCGCCGGAGAGATCAAGCAAAACAAGAGGCGGGAAAATCTGATTGAATTCTCCGAGCAGGCGCGGATTTCAAAACGCCTCGTGGAATTATGCACGACGGTCCCGCTTGAAGAGCAGATTGATGCGCTAACGGTGCGTCCCATTGATCTCAATTTGCTGTTGCCGTGGTTGGAGAAGATGGAGTTTTCAAAGCTCATTGACCGGGTTAAACGAAATGTGGGATTGGCTGATCTAGACGCGAGGTCAGGACCATCTGATGCGCCGCCTGCCGAAACGGCCTCGGCTGAATATGAAACGGTGTTTGACGAGGCTGCGCTGAAACGCTGGATCGCGCGTGCGTATGAACGCGGCGTGGTGGCGGTGGATACGGAAACAAACAGCCTCGACGCCATGCGCGCTAACCTGGTTGGCGTTTCCATGTCAGTAGAGGCTGGCCGCGCATGCTACATTCCCCTGGGGCATGGCGCCGAGGGACTCGCGCTTGACGACGAGGATGTCGGCAAACAGGCGCCGCTCAGCAAGGCCATCGACCTGTTGAAACCGATGCTCGAGGACTCATCAATTCTAAAGGTTGGCCAGAACCTGAAATATGACGCGCTGGTATTGTCGCGTTACGGCGTTAATGTCGCGCCTTATGACGACACGATGCTGATGTCTTATGCGCTCGATTGCGGAAAGGGCGGGCATGGCATGGACGAGCTGGCGAAGCGCCATCTCGATTACGAGACGATCAAATTTTCCGATGTCGCCGGGGCGGGAAAGAAGGCCAAAACTTTCGATCAAATTGTGATCAAGGAAGCGGCCAAATATGCGGCGGAGGACGCCGACATCACCTTCAGGCTTTACGAAGCGCTCAAGCCCCGTCTCCCCGTCGAGCATAAAGCCACCGTGTATGAAACGCTGGAGCGGCCGCTCGCGCCGGTGATTGTCGCCATGGAGCGCGAGGGCGTGAAAATTGACAAGTCCGTGCTGACGCGTCTGTCAGCTGATTTCGCGCAACGGATGGCGGCGGCGGAAGCCGAAGCGCACAAGCTCGCGGGGGAGGAATTCAACCTCGGCTCTCCAAAGCAGATTTCCGAGATCCTTTTCGGGAAACAGGGTTTGCCTGGCGGCAAGAAAACCGCCAAAGGCGCGTGGTCGACCAATGCGGACGTTCTCGAAGAATTGGCGGCCGCAGGTCACGAATTGCCGCAGGTTTTGCTCAACTGGCGCGGCCTGTCGAAACTAAAAAGCACCTATACTGACGCGCTGCCTGAAGCGATCAATCCGGAAACCGGGCGTGTTCACACCTCATATGCAATGGCGGCGACGACGACCGGGCGTCTGGCGTCCACCGATCCGAACCTGCAGAACATTCCCATCCGAACCGAAGATGGAAGAAAAATCCGCACCGCATTCATCCCTGAAAAAGGCAATGTGCTGATCTCCGCTGACTATAGCCAGATCGAGTTGCGGCTGGTGGCGCATATCGCCGATCTGAAATCCATGAAGCAGGCCTTTGCCGACGGCGTCGACATTCACGCCATGACCGCATCGGAAATGTTCGGCGTCCCGGTGGAGGGGATGGATCCGATGGTGCGGCGTCGCGCCAAGGCGATTAATTTCGGCATCATTTACGGAATCTCCGCTTTCGGATTAGCCAATCAGCTTGGAATTTCCCGCAGCGAAGCCAAGGATTATATTGACGCCTATTTCAAGAAATTTCCCGGCATCCGCCAATATATGGATGACACGATCGCGGCGGCAAAGTCGCAAGGCTATGTGGAGACGATTTTCGGACGCCGCACCTATGTGGGCGGGATCAATGACAAAAACCCGGCCATGCGCGGCTATTCGGAGCGTCAGGCGATCAATGCGCCGATACAGGGCGCGGCTGCGGATGTCATTCGCCGCGCCATGATCCGCATGCCTTCAGCGCTCGCGCATGCAGGATTGAGCGCCAAGATGCTGCTGCAGGTGCACGATGAGTTGATTTTTGAATGCCCGAAGGCTGAAGCTGAGCAAACATGCAGTACAGTTATAGGGGTCATGATTGGCGCGCCTGCGCCCGCGGTAAACCTGTCCGTGCCGCTCGTAGTGGACGCGCGCGCCGGCCGGAATTGGGATGAAGCCCACTAAAAAGGCAGGCAAATTGCCCACCCCATGGTCAAAAGGCCATGGGGTGGGCGGGTCCCGGCTAATTTGGGGGAGAGAAGAATCAGCCGAAAGCCAATCCGATAGCGGGGAGGTACGCCTATCCCCAGGCGCTGTCTGTCACGCGAATGCGCGACGTGAATTCAGGCTGAAAGCCGATCGTCGAATGTGAACAGGATAGCGGCTTCGATCCGGTTGGAAACGCCCAGCTTGGTAAAACACCTGCGGATCAGCGTATCGACCGTGTGAGCGGAGACGCCCAGCGCCAGCGCAATTTCCTTGTTCGATTTTCCCCGCGCAGCAAGACGCATCACGTCGGTTTCGCGGGTCGACAGCACCATCTTGGGATCGCCGTTTTTGAGGTCTTCGAACCTGAGATGCATCGAATGGCAGGCAAGTTGCAGTTTGCGCATTTCGACGGGAGAAAAATTGAAAAATTCGCCGCGCTTGGAAAGCAGAAACACGGCAAGGTCGCCCGGTTTTGTCGGTACGGGAACGACAATTCCGTCAACGAATCCGTCTTCGCGAATCTTGTTGAGCAACTGTCGTTGCTCATTGCTGACCCGTTCGTGCTTTTCCGATTCGAACCAGTGATACGGCTCAAGCTTGTCCAGAAGTTCTGAAACAACCGGGTCAAAGTCGAGCGGTTTGGCGTCACCGAACAGCGCATCAATCAAATCAGCCTCACGCGTGACGCGCGCGCCCTTGGCGGCGGGAACGGAGCGAAACGATCGGCGTACAATGTGGTAAGAGATCGTTTCGAAACCCAGTCCCGAAAACAGTTCGTTAAATAATCGAACAAGTTCACGGATATTCGTGGCGCCAGCCGAGCGCTGAATAAACTCATCGACCGAAATCACGGCCATAACCAAACCCCTTTCCGGGCAGGCTTCGACCGATAGAACCTACGCCTGGAAAAGTGCCGCTACAAGCTGGGCGATTGACGATGACGCAGAGTTGAGGCGTCAGGTGAAGAGTTGGTTGCCAAAGAGAGCGTTAGACGGCTGGCGCGCCAGCGCTATGTGCCTGAGCGGCCATTGAAATTGCACCGGTCGGATGTCGATTGGAGGCGGAAAAAAGCGAGGCGCGGATCGCGGTTGAACCGTTCGCTCGGCGCCCATAACGGCTCTGGATCTATGACAAGGTCGAGGACGGGTGCTGTCAGTTTCACCGCAAGCGAGTTGTGAAAATAAACACAACGTCCGGCGCGCGCAAACGCTGTGGCGGCGGCAGCAGCCTGTTCGGCCGTCGCCTCGCTCACCGCCATGACCAGGACGCCGTTGCGTTCGGCGGGGATCAGACTCAGCTGCATGGGCGAGATGATCAAATCGCCCGCCGTCAGCGGCGCCGAGATATCGATTGCACGAGCACGCTGTTCGGCGCGCGTGCGCTCATGGCCAAGCTCTTCATAAAGGTTGATCGCGGCGGCATAGGCCAGGGCGAACAGGCATAAAGCTTCCCCGAGTTTGGATCGCTCCGCATGGGAAACTAACACCCGCCATATGATAAAGGCGCACAAAGCGGCAGCAATGAACCATTGCGGATACAGAGCGGCGGGCGCGAACCACCACTGCGAGCGTTGACCAAGCTCCTGCAGCCCGAGATAGATCACGCTCGCTGCGACAACAGCGTAAAGCGCCATCTGGCGTGTTATTTTTTTATTCCGGAAGATTTCCATCAGCCCGCTTGCCGCAAGCAGCGCCAGAAACGGAATCGCCGGAAGAAAGTATCGCATGCTGTAGCTGCCTCCGCCATGCCAGTGGTTAAGGGCGTAAAAACCCAATGGAGCGGCGGCGGCGATCAGGCAGAGACTGACCGCGCGGGCGTTAAGACCGCGCAACAATCCGATGCAAGGAACGAGCGCCAGCGGCAGCCAGGGAATGCTCTGAATCAGCGCCTTCTTCGGATAGCCCCAGAAAAGTAATTGCCCATATGAGTTCTTTTCGACGCCTTCCTGATGGTAGAGATCATGCGCTTGCAAGTTGATCACCAGCACATACAGCCCGGTCAGCACGCGCCAGGCGAGATCGCGAAGCGGGCCGATTGCTGCGATTGCAAGCGCGCCAATGGTGATAACAGCAAGGAAGCAGCGGCGCTTGTAAGCCCACGCCCAGCTTAGCGCGGTAGGGACATTCGCCGCCCATGCAGCCACAATCATCAGGCCGGCCGCCGCCGCGACAAGTCCATATCTGCCGACAGTGTCCGCGCCGCCGCTGCTGCCATAGGAGAACGGCGCAAAGGTTCCGAATTTGACGAAATTGATCCAGGCCGCAAGCAGCAGACCGGGCGCCATGCCAAGCACCAGAAAAACCGGCGCAAGCCGGTCCTGCGGTCGAGCGAACAGTCGCAGCCACAAGAATAGTATGAGCCCCGCGAGAAAAACATCGACGCGAATGTTGATGCCTGCTCCGATCAACAAGCCTGCAAGCATCAACGTTGAGGCCCGCGTTCTTAGTGACGGTGCTTGCGCCGCAATCACCGCGACGTAAATCGCGCCGAGCCAGGCGGCAAGCGCGGTCATATGAGGCCAAATCCCTAAAGCATATGTCGGCGCGAAACTCGCTATGGCGAAAATTCCGGCTGCCCATTGTGCGGTTCGTTTGTCATACAGCTGCCGCGCCAAGGCGTAAGTCAGCCAGATCGATAGCGCGAACGCCAAGGCGTTCATCAGCATCAGGCCTTGAATGCCAAACACTGTGTAAAACGGCGCCGCCAGCAGCGCATACCCGCTTGGGTATTGCGGATAGACAAGGCCGTAATGGTCGACAGTGAGCGCCTTGATAAGCGGCGGCGCCCCTTCGACGCCGCCATTTCCGGCGATTGCGAACGAGCCATGTTCGGCCATGGCCCGAGCCATGTCGTAATAGATGCCGCCATCGACAATGAACGGCGCGCCCGGCGCAAGAAAAGCGCCGATCGACAGAAAGACGGTTATGGCCATGAAAATGGCTGGGGATTTCAAGGCGCCCTCCCGCCCCAATCGCGGTACGCCGCCATCCTCGTCCGGAATTGACAATATTTTGTTTACGATGTCAGCGGACAGTCCCTCCTGGTTCAACTGGATATCACTGTGAGCGATGCCGCCGGCCTCGAGCCGATCACCATCACCATGACCCGTTATCGCGAGCCCGACTGGCTCGTGCGCGAAGCGCTCGATTCACTTGTCCGCCAGACGGGCGTTAGCGGCCAAGTGATTTTTCTCGATCAGAACTGGCGGGAAGATTTCGCGTGCGACGTTGAGGCGTTGTCAGGCGATGCGCTGCGGTTTCGGTGTTTGCCCTGCGAAGAGCGAGGGATTGCCTATGCCCGAATGCGAGGATTTGAACTCGCGGAAACCGATATTATTCTGCAGATCGACCCAGATGTTATAGCTGAGCCGGATTGGGCGTCACATTTGGTTGCTGCTTTATCAGAGAAGGAAACGGCGATAGCCGGATCTCGCATCCTGCCTTACTGGCGCGGACGGCCATTGCTGCTGGCGAAATCAAGAGTCGTAAGAGACCAGTATTCTATCCTCGATCTTGGTCAGGACACGCGAGACGTACCTAAAATCATTGCGGCGGGATATGGTGTTCGCAAGAGCGCCGCGCCACAGCATATGTATTTTGATCAGAGTTTCGGTCGCGTTGGCGGAGTGCTGTTCGGCGGGGAGGAAACCGATCTTTGCAAAAGAGTGTGTGCTGATGGAGGCCGAGTCGTGTATTGCGGCAAAGCAATTGTTCACCACCAGATCCTACCAGAGCGCCTGAAATGGTCATGGATCATGAAACGCCTTTTCTTCGCCGGCGCCGGTAGACGTCAGCAGGGCGGCGCGCCGGCGCCGTCGCAAAAACCCGGCCTGTGGGATTGGGTGTTGCTGCCATTCATCCTGCCGCCTTATGCGCTCGGATATTGTTGCGCCACCGTCGCCAAGCGCTAGCCGGCCTTTGCAAAAACATCGCAGCGACGCCCTGTTTTGTACGAGACAATGATCGCCAGAATTGTGTTGTGCGCAACATACGCGCTGGCGGTAATGATCGCTGCGGCGACCACGCCAAATGCGGGTGCAAATGCTGCAATGGCGATGATGTAGACCGCGAGAACTGCGCAGCCCGCCTTTGCTGCCGCGTCAGCGAAGTTGAGCATGCTCAAGATGTCCGCCGGACGGCCTGCGAGTGATTGCAGCACAAAACCGGCGCACATGGTTGCAACCAATGGACGGGCGGCGATGAACTCAGCGCCCAATAACGGCAGCACAATCCAGCTCGCGCCTGTTATGGCGGCGCCAGCGATCAGCGATCCAATAAAGTTCATCCATGCGCCCAGCCAAATACGCCGCCCCACTCCATGATGATCACCTTGCGCATGCAAGGCCGCTATTACAGGCCCAAAACCGCTGGAAAGCGCAAAACCGGGGAATGTCGTGAACTGGGCAAACCGGAACGCCACGGCATAAAGCCCGAGTTCGGCGGCGCCGAAGGTCACGCTTAACGCTACCAATTCGATACGCCCGGCAGCAACGGTGATGATGCTGGCCGCGGCGAGCGTGGCTGACCCCTTAATCCATTGCTTCCATTCAATACGAACAGACGAGGATTTCATCTGCGCCGATTCTGACTGAAGTACGAAAAAAGCCGATAAAAGGGTTGCTATGACCCACCCCGCAGCGAAGGCCATAAGCGCAGTCATGGCGGTAAGAATATTCAGGGAGTACAGGATGGCAATCATTATCAGCGTTGCGACTGGCGCTACTGCAAGCTCTGGAACATAGGCGTAGAAATTTTTCATGCCGCCGCGAAGGCGCCCTTGAAACGCGGCGGCGATGGCCAGAAACGGCGCGAGGCAGACGCTAAGAAGTCCCGCTGCAACGAGCTGCGAATTGTTTCCGGCGAGCAGGAAGTAGTGAATGACGAGAAAGCCGAAAGCAATAGCGCTCACTATCGATGCAATGATCCCGAACCACAAGGCGCCCTTGAGGCGCGGCCAGTCCCCGCTGTTCAAATACACAGCCGTGTCTCTCGAGATTTGCGTCTGAATTCCAAGGCGTGAGAACATTGCCGCCATCATGGCGATGCCTGCGCCGAAAGCGTAAACGCCAACGCCCTGCGCCCCGAGCACCCGCGCCAGAAACAGCGTTGTGACAAAGCCGATGCCTATGCTCGCGATGCGCAGGGTGATCGTCGTATAGGCGCTGCGCGCAATAGGACCGGAGAAATATGATTGCCGGAAAAAACCCGGCAGAAATGCCGCCGTTCTCATGCCGCCACCCTGCGAGCTACATAGGCTAATGCCTCACCGCCATAATTGGGGAGATATTGACGGCTAACCCAAAGGAACCGGGCGAGGGCGCCTGGATCTTGCGCATAACCGCGCCCGACCGCCGCCGCCGCGATCCAGCGGGCTGAAAGTTTGCGCATTCTTTGTAACTGAGTGGAGGTCAATTTGTATTCTGCCGCAAAGGCATCTTCGATTTCTGTGATCGTATTGACGATGGTCTCAAACGAGAGAGATGCTTGATCATCGCCGTGCAAAAAGACAAAGAGCTCATGGAGCGCTTGGCGGTCGAGCGCCGGAAAAAGCGCCAGCGCGTTGGCGAGTGTGGCGTTCAGTTTGCTCATCTGCTGAACATTTCGCCGGCGGGTGGAAATATTACCGGCATGAGCGCGATAGCGAAAAAGCACATCACTCAATGCAGCGCCCTTGCCATGGCGAAGCAGTTCGTGAACGAAACTGACGTCCTGCGCTGCCTCATACTTTTCATTATACCGGATATTGTGCTCTTTTAGGGTTGCACTGCGCACCATCATGGTTGGGTGACTGACGGGCATGCGAAAAATTGATATCCAGGCGCATTCCCAGCTTTGCGTCGATTCAACATCTACTCTTATAGGTTTTCCGTCTGCATCGATGGTGCGGTATCCGCACGCAGTGAATACATGGTCCGGGTGAGCGTCCAGAAAAGCAACCTGCTTTTCAAACCGCTCCGGCAAGGACAGATCGTCAGCATCCATGCGCGCGATGTACAGGCCCTGCGCTGTTTGCAACGCCCTGTTTAGCGATTTCGCTATGCCGGCATTGGCGTCATTCCGCATTACGCGAATGCGTGCGTCCCGTGCCGCATAGCCAGCAAGAATATCCGGTGTTGCATCGGACGAAGCATCATCAATAATGATAAATTCAAAATCCGTGAACGTTTGCGACAGAATGCTGTCAATGGCCGCCGCAAGATAACGTTCTGCATTAAAGGCAGGCATGATGACGCTCACCAGCGGCGTGCCGTTTGTTTGTGGCGGCGCCTTTGGTTTCATACCGCTCGCTATGCATAGCGTATCGGTAGCGACGCGAGACCAGCTATAATGCCGTTGAATGATTTGTCTGGCGTTGTCCGTAAACGAAGCCCGGGCCTGTTGCGGCCAGCTTGCAACTTCGAGGATTTTCAGCCGCCAGGCGTCGCAGTCTTCTGGCGGCAGCAGGAATCCCGTTTCGGCGTCTTTGACCGCGTCCGTGATTCCATCAACAGCGCTTGCGAGCACAACGCCGCCATCTGCGGCGCCTTCGACCGCGGTCAGCCCAAACCCTTCGAACCCTGCAGCGCCCTTGCTTTTGAGGTTGGGTGCGATGACGGCAATTGCGTTGCGGCGCAGCGCCGCCAGCGCATCCCCAAAAACCGGGCCGAGATACTCAACGCGGTCGCTGGCGATCAGTTGTTGTTCGCAAGCATCAACCATTGTGCCTGCAACTTTCAACGAAATATGTTCGGGCAATTGCGGGAGTACGTTGCGAATAAACCACCCGCAACCTTTACGCTCTATCAGCCTTCCAACAAACAGCACATAATCTTGAGGGTTTGCTGTCGCCGACGTCAATGCTGGCTTTGTGTCTGCAGCGAGCGGAATGACAGCCATATTTTCAAAGCCAAGTTGCTTCACAAGAGCGGCGGTAGCTTTCGAATTCGCGAACACCTTTGCTTTTGGCAATAAGCGCGCGCCACAACGCAGATAAGCGCGATAGAGAGCAGCGCGCAGTCCGTTGCGAAATGCATATGCGACATCGGTGCCGTGCGCCGACAGCGAGATCGTTGCCCGGGGGTTCCGCCAATGTGCGACCGCCGCGAGCGGCCATATGGCCATGTCAGCGCCAAGGACAATCTCATAGCCACAAGCAACGCGAAACGCGCGCCAAGCGGCGCGCAATCCGAACCAGAACAGCGACAACACTAGAGGAGGACGGCCGTCCTTTCGACCGGGAAGTGCGATGGTTTCAACCCGCGCTAATCGTTCCAGTTCATCCGTCAAACGCTTCGAATAGGTTTCCATGCCGCCCACTGCGGGCGGCCATTTGCGCGTAATGAAAAGAATGCTCTGGGTCATGGTTTGGCGCGGTAAATATGCGGCTGCGAATTGTGCGTGCTTCGGTTAATGAGGTCTTACTGCATTGTCGCTGCAAATGTCTTAACGCTCTGTTTTCCGAGTTTGGTTTAGATGGCGAAAAGGGCGCCGCGTAAATGACCAAACTCATCATCCAGATTCCCTGTCTTAACGAAGCTGAAACCATTGCGGCGACGATCGCTGATCTGCCTAAATCCATCCATGGAATCGATGAAATCGAGGTGTTGATCGTCGATGACGGCTCTACCGACGCGACAGTCGATATTGCGCGTCAGGCCGGAGCCATGCATCTGATTTCCAACGGCGCCAATCGCGGCCTCGCCTATAGCTTTCAGCGCGGACTGGATGAGGCGTTGCGGCTTGGGGCAGACATTATTGTCAACACAGACGGCGATAACCAGTATTTCGGCGGGGATGTCGAAGCGCTTGTGCGGCCTATCCTTGAAAACCGGGCGGACATCGTCGTCGGGGACCGGCAGACTGGCTTCATTGACCATTTCTCTCCCGTCAAGAAATATCTGCAAAACTCCGGAAGCCGGGTTGTGAGCGCGCTCGCCAATGCGGACATTCCCGATGCGGTAAGCGGGTTTCGCGCGTTTTCCCGTCAAGCGGCCATGTGCGTGACGGTGCGCTCAACTTTTTCCTATACAACCGAGACTCTGATCCAAGCCGGCCGTCGTCGTTTACGGATCGCCTCTGCGCCCGTTCGAACTAACAAGGTTGAGCGGCCGTCGCGACTGTTTCGTTCGATACCGCAATTTCTGTCGCGCACCGGCCGCACGATGTTGCGCGCCTATGCGATGTACGAACCATTGAAAATTTTTGCGGTGATGGGCGTCTTGCTTATCGTCACCGGCGCCGTCCCGGTGGTGCGTTTTCTGATCAATTATTTCGCCGGCAATGGCGACGGCATGATCCAGTCGCTTGTTATTGGCGGGGTGATCATGCTGATCGGCGCCATATCTGCGATGTTTGCGCTGCTGGCAGACCTTGTCGCCTATAACCGCCAACTGCTCGAGCTGACGCTGGAGCGGGTCAGGAAAATCGAATATGCGCTCGATGCGCAAAGGCAAGGTGCGAAAAAACGCCTGCCGATCGAAAAACTTCGCGAAGAGTTGAAAGCGATTCGCGCGCGGACCGGCAGCTAACCGCAAGTTCCGGGCGGCAAGGTGCGCCAGCCCGTGCTATTGTGCGGGCATGAGCGACTTTCAGTTTACATTGTTTGAGACCACGCTTGGGCGCTGCGGACTGGCCTGGGGGCCGGCTGGCATACGCGCCGTCAGTTTCGCTCATGCGGATGCTGCGACGACGCGCAATTATATGCGCCGACATGCGCCGGACGCGGTGGAACCCGCTGAGCCGCCCAAAGAAATCGTACGCATTATCACCGACATCGCAGCTCTGTTTGAAGGTGAGCCGCGCGATCTTTCTTATGTGAAGCTGGATTTCGACCGTGTCGGCGATTTCGAACGCGAGGTTTATATGCTGTCGTTGCAGATCAAGCCAGGCGACACGAAAACCTATGGCGATCTGGCGCGCGCATTAGGGGATGTGTCTTTGTCGCGTCGGGTCGGACAGGCGCTCGGGCGCAACCCGTTTCCGATCATTGTGCCGTGCCACCGCATCGTTGGCGCAGACGGCGCCATGACCGGGTTCTCCGCGCCGGGAGGCGCGGAATTGAAGCGCCGTCTTTTGAAGATCGAGGGCGCATTGTCGCCGGATCTGTTCGACGGATTTTAGCCCCAGGGCCCTCTGGGGCGCCCTTCAAACGGCGACGGCCCATCGGGGTCGAGCCGCAAGGACCGGTCTACGCCCGCCATTTGCATCAGGCGATCAATCCGGTTCTGGGTTGCTGGGTGGGTTGAGAAAAGATTGTCTGCGCCGCGTCCCGATAGCGGGTTGATGATCATCAGCTGGCCCGTTTCCGGATGGCGTTCTGCAGTCTCGTTCGGAATCTGCGCTGCGCCATTGGAAATTTTCGCCAGCGCCGAGGCGAGCCAGTCAGGGCGCCCACAGATTTCCGCGCCCATCCTGTCCGCTTCATATTCGCGGCCGCGACTGATCGCCATCTGCACCAGCGCCGCCGCCATGGGCGCCAGGATCATAATCGCCAGCGCGCCGATGATGCCGCCGCCATTATTCCGGTTGCCGCCAAAGAACATGGCGAAGTTCGCCAGCATGGTGATCGCCCCCGCGAAAGTTGCAGTGACGGTCATGGTCAGCGTATCGCGATTTTTCACATGCGCGAGCTCATGGGCCATCACGCCTGCGAGTTCGTTCTCGTTGAGAATGCGCAGCAGACCGGTGGTCGCAGCAACCGCAGCGTTTTCGGGATTGCGGCCTGTGGCGAACGCATTCGGTTGTGGGTTCTCTATGATATAGACTTTCGGCTCCGGCAGGCCCGCGTTTTCAGCCAGCTCGCGCACCATCGAAGCATAGCGGCGCACAGCGCCGGAAGCGTGGGTGTCGTCCACCTGTTCGGCGCGGTACATGCGCAGCACCATCTTGTCCGAATTCCAGTAAGCGAACAGATTTGTGCCGGCGGCGAACAGAAACGCCAGCATCATTCCGCCCGGCCCGCCGACGAGGTAGCCGACGCCCATAAAGAGCGCTGTCAACGCCGCTAGCAGCATGCCGGTGCGGAGCATGTTCATCTTTGGCCTGATCCTTTGCAGTTGCCGAACGGCCCCTTATATGTGGGCGGGAAAGGCGCGCTTCAATATGGCTGATGAAACAACGCAATCCTCCCGCAAAGACCTCCCCTCAGCGGCGCAGCGGGCTTTGGCCGAAGCGGAAGCCCGGCGCAAAGCGGCATCGAAGGTCGCTCGTCCCAAGGAAATCGGCGGACCGAAAGGTGAAGAACCGACCCGCTATGGGGACTGGGAAAAGGGCGGCCGCGCCGTGGATTTCTAGGATTTTGCGCAGCCTGTCGCGCTGTCCGGTCAGCTTGACGAAGGAGGGCTTGTCCGCCGCGCTTCATCAAGCCAGACTTTTTTCACAACCGGCGAACCAACGTCCGGAAAGAAAAGGAAAGGGGCGCTTGATCATGTCAGCGATCGAGACGGAGGATCTGCGCAAGCGGTTCCGCGGCGTCAATGCCGTGGATGGGGTCGATCTCTCAGTGCCGACAGGCGCGATTTTCGGCTTTCTGGGGCCGAACGGCGCCGGTAAAACCACGACGATCCGGCTTTTGCTCGGATTGCTTTCGCCCAATCGCGGGCGCATCCGGATTTTCGGCGACGATCTTCACCGCAGCCGAAAGAAGGCGCTGAAGTCCGTTGGCGTCGCGTTCGAAACGCCCGCGCATTACGAGCATCTCACGGGCCGTGAAAATCTCAACATTACACGCCTTCTGCTGAATCTAGACAAGTCCGAGATTGATCGCGTTCTCGCCACTGTTGAGCTTACGCACGTCGCGGATCGTCTGGTGAAGAAGTATTCACTGGGGATGCGTCACCGGCTGGGGCTGGCGCGTGCGCTGCTGGGCGCGCCAAGACTGTTGATTCTCGATGAACCGACAAACGGGCTTGATCCGGTCGGCATTCGGGAAATGCGCGACCTTATCAAGACGCTCCCCGCACGCACGGGTGCGACTGTATTCGTTTCCTCCCATCATTTGGCCGAGATCGAGCAGGTCGCGTCACATGTTGCTGTCATCCATCAAGGCAAAATTGTTTTTCAGGGTGGGATGGAAAGCCTGCGCAGTCTTCACGCGCCGCGCCTGGAAATCGGATGTTCGGACATTGCGAAAGCGACTGAGTTGCTCGGCGGCGGCGCACGCAAGGTCGAACATAAGGGCGCGCGGATTTCCATCGACCTTGCCGCCGCCGATACGGCGGAAGTACGAGCGGCAGCGGTCAATCGCAAACTGAACGAAGCTGGGATCGACGTCCACCACCTCGCAATCTCACCATGGACGCTTGAAGAATTGTTCCTGCAGCTTGTCGGCGCAGCGCCGGCTGTCAGGCAAGGGTAAGGAGACAATCATGCTCACTTCCATTCGCGTTGAACTCATCAAATTGAAACGCTCCAAGATTATGGTGGTCGCGCTTGCCGGTCCGGCGCTGGTGGCGTTGTTGTTTTTCGCGTTGCAGGCGAGCGGCGCCAATCTGCGGGCCTGGCCGTTTTACTTCTTCGCCGGGTTCACCGCCTGGGCGACGTTCATGCTGCCTTTGACCGCGACGATCATTGCAACGCAGGTGGCGCAGCTTGAACATGGCCCAAAGACATGGGCGCATCTTCTGGCGTTGCCGGTTCCCAAATGGCGCCTGTTTGCGGCAAAGGCGGTGGTGGCGCTCGGGCTGATCGCCGCCATGAGCCTGCTGACCGGCGCGCTGCTCGCGTTTGGCGGCTGGCTCGCCGGCGCCTTGAATCCTGCGAACAAACTGATGGATCCGGCGCCGCTGGCGTCGCTCGCGGAAACCATGATGTCTGATGAGGACCGCATGTTTGGCGAAATGGACGTGGCGCTAATGGTCAAGCACTGGCGCGTCGCGGTCGCCGAACGGCTCGCCTATATATACCTTGCATCTTTCCTGCTGATCGCGGTGCAGCTCTGGGCGGCGTTCCGTTTCCGCAACTTCCTCATCCCTATGGCGCTCGGCGTTGGCGGCGGCTTCGTCGCGATCTTTGCCCAGGGATCGGAGTATGGGATTTATTTCCCCTGGCTGATGCCGTTCAACACCTTGGGCTTCATGCCGGAAAAAGTGCAGATGGCGCTCTCGCTCGGACTTGCCGGCGGAATACTTGCGCTCATCTTGATGCTGATCGATATGGGCCGAATGCAAATAAAGTAGGCGATGCGCACGGCGCCTGCATAAGTCCGGCCTGCGATCAGGCGGTGTGCTGGGCCGGATGATAAAGCATGGATTGCTGACGCAACCCTTTGCGGTCCTTGATGAGGATACCGCGATAATGCGTTTCGATCAGACCCTTGGATTGAAACCCGGCAAGGACTTTGTTCACGGCCTGCCTCGATGCGCCCACCATGGTTCCGATCTCCTTTTGCCCAATCTTGAGATCATTGACCGGCTCACCGCGAGCCTTCGCGGTGGCGGAAAGATAAGATAGTCGCGATGCGATGCGTGCGGGCAGTGGATAGATGGTTGCCTCTTCAGCGAATTGAAGGGACATTCTCGCGAGCCGGACGGCGAAATCGAGAAGCGCTGTTTCAAGTTCCGGATAGGCCTGACGGAGGCGCGACAGTCGCTGCCGGGACAGGAACAGCAGTTCGCACTCGGTCAGCGTGTCGGCGGATAGCGGATAGGGTTCGCCGTCAATAGCAGCGAGATCTCCGACGCTTTCATCTTTTTCATAAACTTTATAGGTCAGCTCGCGCCCGTCTGGCGAGATCGAATAAAGCCGGATGCGTCCTGATTGAATACGATACAGCCCTTTAACCGGGCCATATCGCTCATACAGCGCCATACGGGCGGGCATGCGAAGCGGCCTCATTTCCGATAGGATCATTTCGCGAAGGGGCGCAGAAAGCGCGCCGATCCAGTTCGACATTCCTGCTTTGACCAGCATCGGAGCCTCTCTGGAAATATCTGCTGCCGTCAGCGAGCCAGACTAGCGATAAAAGATGGTTTCGTTTCCTGAGAACGACCAGGGTTCGCCAAGGTCTATGCAAGAAGACGCGTCGGGGCGTGCTTCTATTTTCAATAGTTCAGAGCCGTCCTCGCCTTGCTGGCGTTGCATCAGGATGACGCCATTGATCAATGGGCCGATGAAGTTCACGCGCAAGCGCTGGTAGCAGTGTACGGATGTATCCGTCACGTCTGCGAACGGCGTATTGATTCGCCCTTCTCCTTTGGTAAAGGAGATAAAATCTTTCGGCGGCTCCGCGCTTACTGAACCGGAGCGCTTGCTCGGCGTGATCATGTCCTGTGAAAGCGATTTCAGGCGGCCGTGCAATGCGAAAATCAGGCGATCGGGATCGATTGAATCAGGTGACAGCGCGATCGCGCTCACTTTTGTTGTCGCAGCATTATGAGCTGCATCGGTGAACCACGCCCCTTGCGCTGCGTCTGGCGTGTCTACAAGCGCGGTGCGGCAGGCGTTTTCTCCTTTTGCGCGGCGAATGCCCCAACTGTCGCCCAGTTTGGCGTTCCAGTCGCCTTGCTGCGTTTTCGGCAGGTAATCTATCGGGCAACGTGCGCGCGTGACATTCGGCGTTATGGCGGCGATCAGACCCTCGTCTGCGTCAAAAACTTCCGCGCGGGCGAAACTGTCCGTGCGATAGCGTTCCGGGCGGGCGAGCGACGCCGGTGCGGCGGCAAGATCGTGCAGCCCAACATCGAAGCCATCGCTTTCGCCGATGACATCTCCGACGGAGACGCGAATGCGGGTTTGGACGCCGCTATGGTCTGGCGTGCCGAATTCTGTGAAAGCGACAAGGCCGCCAGCCTTCGCAAGCAATGCGGGAGCGATCTCATCAAGCCGGTCATAATAGAACGAGATATTGTCGCATGACCGGAAATGCACCGTCCACGAACCGCCAACGGCCCGTCCATAAGCGTCTCGCAACGTGCGCCGCTCAATTGCAATGATATCGGCTTTGGCTGGCGCCAGCGCGACAGTGGCTTTGCGTTCAAAGGCTTTGTCGCCGGAGCGTGTATTGATGCGAATATACGGCGCGGGCAGGGCTTCGCCGGGGGCGGTCACCCCGCCAAGCGGCGAAACGGAAAGAACATCATCAAGCGGTGCGAATGGCCCTGAAAGCGCGGGCTCGCCAATGGCGCAACTGCGCGACTGCATGGGCGCGCCGTCAACGCGAGCTGTCAGGGCTTCTGCTTGTTCCGCAAAGCGTGCGCCGCTTTGCGGCCAGACAATCGCTGCGCCGAAAAGCGAGGCTGTGATAAACGCTGCGGCCAGCCTGACGGCGTCACCGGAACCACGCATGAAACTATCCCCGGCAATTTTCCAATGTACCGGGCCCCCGAATGCTCCGCCGGAGCGTCCTATGGCGGGCGTTGTGAGTCAAGGCGGGCGGGTCGGGGCTCGACACGGGCCGTCGGTTTCGGCTTATTGGCTGTTACAGCAGGGTTAATAGGTCAAGGCGGGAGACAGCAAGGTGGTGAAATGGCAGGGCCGGCGCCAGAGCCGGAATGTGGAAGATCGCCGCGGCGCTGCTGCGGCTGGCGGGGCTGGCGTGATCTTGATGCTGTTGCGGTTTATCATTGGCCGCTTTGGCATCCGCGGGCTTTTGCTGGTTGGCGTCGTCGGCGTCGGCCTCTATTTCGCCGGCGTAAATCCGCTTGCCTTGCTGCAGGGCGGGACGACAGGGACGCAGACCGCAGAACCGGTGGATGACGAAACCTCGCAGTTCGTTCGTGCTGTGCTTGCGGAAACAGAAGATGTCTGGTCGACATTGTTTGCGGAGCAAGGGTCAACCTATCCCCAACCGACGCTGGTGATGTTCTCAGGAGTGGTCGCATCCGGTTGCGGCCAGGCCTCATCCGCTGTCGGCCCGTTTTACTGTCCCGCAGACCAGAAACTTTATCTCGACGCCAGCTTCTTCCGCGAGCTTGCGCAGCGTTTCGGCGCGCCAGGCGATTTCGCCGCCGCCTATGTGATCGCGCATGAGGTCGGCCATCATGTTCAAACCGTGACAGGCATTTCCGAGCAGGTGCGGACTGCGCAACAACGCGCGCGCGGGGAGGGCGAGGCCAATGCGCTGCAGGTGATGATGGAATTGCAGGCTGACTGTTACGCTGGCGTTTGGGCGCACTACGCCGACCGCACCAGCGGCTTTCTGGATGATGGCGACATTGAAGAAGGATTGCGCGCCGCTGCCGCCATTGGCGATGACGCATTGCAGCGCGACGCCGGACAGACGGTTCGTCCGGAGAAGTTCACCCATGGAACATCGCAGCAGCGTCAAAGCTGGTTCACGCGCGGCTATCGTTCCGGCCGCGTTGAACAATGCGACACGTTCAATGCGGCGTCGCTTTAGGGCGCAGCGTCAGCCACGCCAGAAGGCGGGTGAAAACAGGACGAGAACGGTGAAAAACTCCAGCCTGCCGAGCAACATGCCGGCGGACATGGCGAGTTTGGCGGCGTCTGGCAGCGTGGAGAAATTTCCGGCAGGGCCAACGATATCGCCAAGGCCGGGGCCGACATTGGCGATGGCGGTGCCGGCGGACGAAATGGCGGTCAAAGGATCGAGCCCCAGTCCTGACAGGAAGACCGCCAATGTTGCAAAAGTTGCAAAGTACACAAAAAAGAAACTCAGCACCGAGACGAAAACGTCATCCGTAAGCGGGTGGTGATTATAACGCGCAACAAAAACCCCGTTTGGATGCGCGAGCCGCCGCGCATACAAAACAAGCGCCGCCAGCGCGACCTGAAAGCGAAAAATCTTCATGCCGCAGGATGTCGAACCGGCGCAACCGCCGACAAACATGATGCAAAAGAAAAAGGCGACGGCGAACGGCCCCCAGTCATCATAGTCGGTGGTCGCGTAACCGGTTCCGGTCAGGACTGACACGACGTTGAAAATCGCCATGCGAAAAGCGGTAAACCAGCCGAGATGGCCGAACGCCTGCATAACGTCGACCATCACCACCGCCGTAAGGACTGCAACCGTCGCGATGAAAAACTGGATTTGCGCATCGGTGAACAGTCGCTGCCAGGCGCCGCGCATGATGGCGACGAGAAAAATCCCGAACGGCAACGATCCGATGATCATAAAGACGGTGATCACCATATCCAGCGGCGCGCGCCCAACCGTGAGGAATGCGCCGATCGATGCGTCTTTTGTTGAAAACCCACCGGTAGAGATAGATGTGAGCGCATGATTGACTGCGTCGAACGCCGGCATGCCGAATCCCCAGAGACTCAAGAACGCCAGCACGGTGAAAAACACATAGATAAGCGAAAGCGCGATTGAGTATGTCGCAGCGTTGGCGATGAATTTTTCGGACGTATCCCATGCTTCGTTCTTGAAGAGTTGCATGCCGCCGACCTTGAGCGCCGGCAGCACGGCAAACGCCATGATGATGATGCCGACGCCGCCGAACCATTGCAGCATGGAACGCCACAACAAGGCTCCGGGCGGCGCATCGTCAAGCCCGGTCACAACCGTGGAGCCGGTCGTGGTGATTCCGGACATGGCTTCAAAAAACGCATCCACGTAACTCAGATTCAGGCCGCCCAGGGCGAGCGGAATTGCGGAAAAGACCACCAGTGCAAACCAGCTCGCCGCCGTCAGCAGAAAGCCTTCGCGAAAGGAAATCATGTTGATGCGCCCCCAGCTGGCGGCTACAGCACCGCCGCCTGCGAAGATGGAAGCGACCGCGCCGATGGCGAAGGACGACCAGTCGGCGCGATGGACTTCATCCCGCGCGAACAGGTCGACGAACATGGGGATGAGCATGGAAACGCCCAACGCGGCGACCAGCGCGCCTGTCACCAACAGGACCGGGCGGAAATTCAGCATGGGTAAGCGTGCGTCAGCGTTGCGAAGCCAATCAGGCCCCTAGTGGACTTGGCGCATTTCATGCGGACTGTCGAGGGAGAACGCCGGAATATCGACGTCGAAAACCTCGCCGTCCTTGGTCTCGACGCCATATGCGCCAACCATCAAGCCGGAAGGCGTCGTGAGCGGCGCGCCGGACGTATATTCAAACCCTTCGCCGGGCCTGATAACCGGCTGTTCGCCAACGACTCCGTCGCCAGCAACAATATCGGTCTGGCCGCGCGAATCCGTGATGCGCCAGTAGCGCGTGCGCAGCTGCACCTGAATTTCGGATTCATTGTTGATGCGAACTGTGTACGCCCAGACGTAACGCGGTTCATCCGGGTCGGACTGATCTTCGAGGAATCGCGGCGTGACGCTGACTCGAATGCCGCGCGTGACGCGCTCATAACTGACGCCGCCTCGATCGCCCCGCTGTTTTGAGTGACGCTGCAACTCCATGAAAGATCCCCTTTTTCGGGCAATCTAGAGTGCCTCGCCCGGTAGCGCCAGACGGCAGCCGGAAATTCAACGATGCGGGGAAAAGCGAGCACGGCGTGCACGTGGAATCCGCTTGCCAATGCCGGCTTCGGAAGGCAAACGAGGCAGGATGGCCAAAGACTTCAACTTTCCTGACGGCGTTCTGGCGTCGCAAACAATCGCAGATTTGCTGCGCGCGGGTGTGATCGAAGGCGCGGATCAAGCGCGTTTGCAGCCCGCCAGCCTCGATTTGACCCTTTCTCCTCGCGCATGGAGAGTGCGCGCTTCATTTCTTCCCTCGCGCGCCCGCATCGTGTCAGCGCGCCTCGCGGACGGGCTGGCGATGCAGGAGGTCGATCTGTCCGGCGGCGCGGTTTTTGAGCGTGGCTGCGTCTATCTTGTGGAACTGAACGAGCGGCTCGCGCTGCCTGACGGACTGGAAGGCGCAGCAAATCCGAAAAGCTCAACTGGCCGCATTGATGTTTTTGTCCGGCTGGTGACGGATTATGGCGCCGCTTTTGACGAAATCCCGTCTGGCTACAACGGCCCGCTTTACGCAGAAATCAGTCCACGGACGTTTTCGATTCTCGCCAGAGAAGGTTCGAGCCTCAATCAGCTTCGCTTGAAGGCCGGCGCCTGCCTGCTGGACGATGGCGCGCTCGTGTCATTGCATAATGAAGCGCCGCTCGTGACGGGGCCTGCTGACGTGAATGGCGGGCTCGGCCTTTCCGTCTCGCTTCGCGCGGATGATGGGTTGATCGGCTGGCGCGCGCGCCGTCATTCGGCGCTGATTGATGTGGATAAAGTCGCAGCGCTGAACAGCGTCGATTATTTTGAACCGATCGCGCCGCCCGATTCCGGATTCATTATTCTCGATCCGGACGAGTTTTATATTTTGGCGTCCAAGGAAGCGCTTGCCGTGCCGCCGGATTACGCGGCGGAGATGACGCCGATCAGCCCCGGCCTTGGCGAATTTCGCGTGCATTATGCAGGATTTTTTGATCCCGGATTCGGCTGGTCGGCTAAAGGACCTAACGGATCGCGGGGCGTGCTCGAAGTGCGCAGCCACGATGCGCCGTTCGTGCTCGAAGACGGCCAGCTGGTGGCGAGGTTAGTCTACGAGAAAATGGCGGCTCGCCCTGAACGGCTCTACGGTGAAGCGGTAAAGTCCAACTATCAGGGTCAGGGCCTTAAGCTGTCGAAACACTTCCGGTAGACGTCTTTCCTATTTATTTTCGGTCGAAGTTGTTTCGGTTTCAACTTCGGTGGGGGCCGCGTCATCTTCCGGCGACGGCTCTCCCCGGGGATCGATTTCAAAAACAGTAGGCGACGTGCGCGGAACCGATACATAGGTTTCCCTGTTGGATCGAGGCGCAGGGTCGCGCAGAAACACCCGGAACAGACCAAAGATCGCCAGCAAGGCATATGTTGCCGCTGTGTGCATGAACAGCGCATGCGGTCCAAATGCGCCCATGGCGAGCGGCGCCATGACGGGGCCAATGACGGCGCCGACGCCATAGAGAAGCAACAGGCTCGCGGCGAGCGTCACATATTCATGGGGTTCAGCGCGGTCGTTAGCGTGCGCGACGCACAACCCGAAGATCGGCATCGCGGTGAAGCCGAAGGCAAAGGCGCCATAAAGCAGCATCTCGCTTGATGTCCCGCCGGCGGCGGCGAGAAAAGCGCCGCTCGCGGCGCAAAGGGAAGCAACGAGAATGATGATGATGCGCCGGTCGACCGTGTCGGAGGCCAGCCCAAGCGGCCATTGGGAAAGCGCGCCGGCGATCACCGCGGTGGTCATAAACACAGCGATTGTGCGCACGTCATAGCCCAGCTGCTGAACATAAACAGCGCCCACGGCCCAGAACGCCCCATTCGCGGCGCCGACACACAAACAGCCGACGGCGGCAAGCGGCGAGATCCGAAACAGTTTTTCCAGATCGAGCCTGGCGCTGGCGATGGGGCGCGGCTGCGCGGAATTCGTCAGGGCGACCGGCACCAGGGCGAGCGAGATGAGGATCGATACGATGGCGAACAGTGAAAACATGGTCGGATCCGCCGCCGCGAGCAGCGCCTGCCCCAGCGTTGCGGCGACAAGATCGGTGATGCGATAGACCGAAAGAATGCGGCCGCGCCGCTCATTGGTGGCGTTCTCGTTGATCCAGCTTTCAATAATCATGTAGAGGCCCGCCATGCAGAACCCTGTGATGATCCGCAGGCCGATCCACACGGCGGGATAAACCGCAAGTGCGTAGGCGAGGGCGGCGGCCGAAGCGATGGACGCCAGGGCGGTGAAGCTTCGAATGTGGCCGACCCGTTTCACCATCAGTGGCGCGATGCGGCATCCGCCAATGAAGCCGGCGAAATAGGCCGACATCAGGAAGCCGACCATCAGCAGCGGGAAGCCTTCAAGGTTACCCCTGACGGCGAGCAGCGTTCCCTGCAGGCCGTTGCCGGCGATCAGGAAGAAAGCGGCGATCAGCAGTGCTGCGAGGATGCGTATGACCTTGCCCATGGCGGGTCATATAGAAGCGTTTGCAAGAGGATGCACAAGTGCGACGGAGTTGCGCGGATGCTGGCGGTTTTGGCTTGGGTCCAGCCAGACAAGAAAAAGGGCGTCACTCACGTGACGCCCTTTCTTCCCGCCTTCGCGGAAAATCCGGAGCACACCCCAATCCAGTGAGAATTCAGATGCTCTCCAGTGCGAGTGTTAAACGAAACCGTTACCGCTCCCGTCTTCATCCGCTAGACCTTTCGGGCGCAACACTCGGGTCGTGGCTGCCGGCAATTTGCGTTTCGCCATGTCCAACGTCCTGCGTCCTTAAAGCCCGCCTCGGCTCTTCCGCCCGCGCCAGCTTGCGCTGTCGCGAAAGTGTCGCCGCCGCGCGCCGACCTACAGCTTGCCCGCTGCATACGGCGATCCCGGTTTCCTGTTTTCCAGACGATCTTTCGACCTTCCGTACAGGAACGGACCACTCAGGCCCGGCTGCATGCATGAAGCTCGCCTTTGCTCCATTTCCCCATTTTGCGCTGAGTGCCGCATCCGGGGCGTCATGCCGTTCCGTTCCGCCCATCCAACCCGCCGCTAGGCAAACGCTGCGAATTGTCGATAGGGCCGCGGAACAAGATCAGGATACAGAATTATTGACAGTTCGCGAATCATACTTTTCCACAATTTTTCGCCGGCAAGCTTGGGGAAAATACAATGCAGAACGATCAATCGCTTACGGGTTTTTTCTCAATATGACCGCAAGATTGTTAGCGGGCATCTCCACAGTTGTGTGCAAGTTCATGCCGCATTTTCTCGCCGACGGCGCAATTTCAAGGTCGAGATCGCGCACGCCCCAGCGCGGGTCGCGGGCTTTCAGGCTTGCGTCAAAGGCTTCGTTTGAGGGCGCGGTGTGCTCTCCGTTGCGCGAGAACGGCCCGTACAGGAATAGCGCGCCGCCCGGCTTGAGCAGACGCGATGCGCCGGCGAACAAGCCCTCGGCCGCCTCGAAGGGCGCGATATGGATCATGTTGATCGAAACAACGCCGTCGAAGGGGGCATGCTCTGCAACGCCCCAATCGGCCGCTCGCACGTCGATCGCGTGCGGGCCGCGCAGATTTGGCAGGCCGGCTTCTTTTATCCAGGCGGCGATGGAAGCGCGGGCGGCATCGTCCGGGTCGCCGGTGAACCACATGGCCTCTGGCAGCGCGGCGGCCATATGAACAGCGTGCTCGCCTGCGCCGCCGCCGATTTCAAGAAATGTCCCGACATGCGGCATTGCCTCGAGAAACGCCTTGCGGATGGGCTCCCGATTGCGGGCGGCGGAAGGCGATTGCAGCTTCGCGCCGCTTGCGGTTCTGCTTTCCAGCGCTGTTTCTTTCTTCGGCGCCATGGGAGCGGCTCAGCCCGAACAGCTTGCGCCGCCCAGCACGCAAAACTGCGCGCAGAACGGATGATTGAGTTTTACGGGCCCCACCGCTTCTTTCAGGTTCGCGCCCATTTCGAACTGCGCGTCATAGGGAAGGAGCGTGCAGGACAAGACGACCGGCGCCGCAGCGTCCTTGCGTTTCACCAGCATGCGCGATGTTGCGCACATGACGTCGTCGGGATTCTTGCCGAGGATCGACCAGCAGGCATCGGTAATCTCCGGTACGCTTTTGAGCGCATCCATTTCGGGGAAGATGACAAGCGACGCGGGGTTGTGAGCATCGACCGGGATTTGGTGTTCGGCGAAACAGTCGGCAAACCCGTCACGCAGATCGGCCATGCTTTCGCCTTTGAGCGAGCGCCCAGCGATGGTGATGTGAAAATCATGGGCGCTCAGCCAATGCAGACCAGCCAAAGTCGCCACAAAAGAACCTTCACCGCGTTCTTCATCGTGTCCTGCTCGCGTAAAGTGATCGAGGCTGACGCGCAGGGTGAGTTTGTTCCGATATTTTTGGCGCAACGCGAGCAGCCCATCCCGGACCGCCGGGCGCATCATCGGCCGCATGGCGTTAGTCAGAACAAGCGCATTGAAACCATGCGCCAGCGCGTCCTCCGCCATATCAACCATCTGCGGGTTCATAAACGGCTCGCCGCCGGTAAACCCGATCTCGGATGCGTTCATGGCTTCAGCCTCGTTGAGAAAAGGCGCCAGTTCGGCGGCTGTCAGATACGCGAGACGGTCGTTTTTCGGGGACGAGTCAATATAACAATGGGCGCATTTAATGTTGCATAGCGTACCGGTGTTTACCCAAAGCGTTTCAAGGCGTGTGAATTTCACATGGGCGCGGCGCTCACCGCTGGCTGTAACGTCAGGGTGCTGAAATTTTTCCGCGGCTTGCGAAGGCGCGTCAGCCGTTGTCTCGTCGGGCGCCATTGATGACATCCTCGTTTCCGTGTGCAGGCTGGCGGCACCATGAACGAAAACGCCCGCCGGCGGAACCGGCGGGCGCTTCAGTTCGCATCAAATCAGCGTCAGTCGCTTAATTGCTCTCGATCGGCGCCAGCGGCGCGCCATAGATCGCGTCGTCTTCATAAACTGGCTTTTCAGGCAGCGGTTCGCCGGTTACCGGATCGATCTGTTTCGGCTGGACCGGGGCCATCATGGCGGGCTGATCGCGATGCGCCAGCGCCCAGACGGCATTTTGCAGCACCGCAGATTGCGGCTGCGAAACTTTCTCGCGGAAAATGATGTCTGACGGTGAAACATTTGCCTGATAATAGTCGTGGTTCCAGCTGTTGCGCGATTTCAGGATGGCCCCTTCAAGGCTGACGCCGCCGTAAAGGCCCCGCGAGCGCGAAAAAGCGAGGACATCGACCGTCTGCGCTTTGGCGCCGGCGCCGATCGGGCCCGCCGCGATCGAGAGATCTGCGCCGAGTTTCACATTGGTGGAAAGCATGTGTTCGACGCCGCGCTGGGTCATTACCAAAAGGATCGTCTCAGACCCTTCAACACCGGCCTGGAAACCGAACGAAATCGACCCGATGGTGAAAAAGGTCGGTTCCGACCAGCTGCCGTCGTCATTACGGGCGATCATCACGGCGTTGCCGCCAGAAGCGCCAAGCATGAAGCCGCCGCGCAACGAGCGCGGGATAATCACCATGGCCTTGGCGCTGTCGGCCGTGTCCCAAAGCGGTTCGAAAGCGCTGTCATTGGCGAAATAGGCGACCGTGTCTGCGGCTTTCACCACCAGTTCAGACGCTTTTTCGGCTTTGGGCTTAGCGGCCGCTGGCGCTGCAATCATCAACAGGGACGCACTTACGGCTCCCAGAATAGTCACTAGCCGTTTGATCATTTCCGGCCTCCTTTCAAAATCCCCAAGCTTTCCGCGCCTTGGCGAGCAATGGTCGCGGTGTTGGAGCGTAAATAATGCTGTTCGCTCGGGCCGAAAGATGGCGACGAGCGTTCCACCACATGAATTCTTGGTGAGATTTGCCACCCCAGTCGAGGCCTTTTCGGTCCCGAACCGGATTAAAACGGGGTCCCTTGACGAACCAGGGCGTCAGGGTGAAATGGGCGTTGCGATCCGGCGCTCTTTTGCGGGTGTAGCTCAATGGCAGAGCAGAAGCTTCCCAAGCTTACGACGAGGGTTCGATTCCCTTCACCCGCTCCACCTCGCTCATCATCACACAACACACTGCTTGCTCGGTAGCCGACATCCGAGCGCCGCAAGGTGCTGTTTTGGCTGAAGCTACAGAGCAAAGCCTTGCTACTAATTAGTGTAACCTTAATTAAATACACGCTATAGTTGTATGTTTGGTTTAATCTCGTAATAGTTGCAGGGAATTCTCCTGTCAGAAGGGCGAATCCGCACTCAAAGCGGCGGATCAGAGATTCTCATTGAAAGTCAGCGATGTGCATGTGCCCATGCCAGCGGGCGGGCCCGTCGCAATGTGAGGGGCGCCATGGAGACTGAAGCCGAATGCCGGGAAGCGGGGGTGAAGTCCGTTATCCAGGCGATCCGAATTCTCAATGCGCTGGCGCAGAGCTCCGGCCCGGCGTCTTTGAAACAAATCGCCGCCCGGGCGGAAATGGCGCCAAGCAAGGTGCATCGCTACCTGCACAGTCTGTGCGCTGGCGACCTGGCGCATCAAACAGGTAAGGCAGGCGCCCATGATCTTGGGATCGGCGCGCTTCGGCTCGGTCTCGCGGCGATCAATCGCGTCGATATTGTCAATCGCGCCGGCGACGCGTTGCCAGGCCTGGTGCAGGCCATCCGTGCAGATGCATTTTTATAAGTATGGGGAGGAAGTGGGCCGACAACCGTTCGGTTCGAACGGTCTGTCGCGCCTTCCGCCGCCATGCTCGGTCCTGGAATGTCGATTCCGTTGCTGAGTTCTGCAACCGGGCGCGTGTTTCTGGCGTTTGCGCAGCCTGATCGCACGGCGCCCGTCCTGAGCGCGCAAATGGGAACCGATTGGGAAATCGCACTGCAGAAGATTGAATCGGAGCTTAAGGCGGTGCGTCAGTCCGGTTACGCCTATTCGGTTGGTGAGATCGTTCCGGGACGGCAATGCATTTCCGCGCCGATCCGTTCGTTTGATGATCAGATTGTCGCAGCGATCTCCGTGGTGTCGACGGCGCCGAATCTCACCGAGCGGAACAGCCTGCAAGTGCTGTCGCTGCTGGATTTCTGCAAGCGGCATTCGGTGCGAAAGCGCAGCTATGCCGAGGAAACGCTGATCGAAAGAAAAATCGCCGTTTAACCTTTAAACACGTCCTTGCGGCGGCGGATTTCAGCAAAAACCTCCTCTGCTTTGTCATGGCGCATGTTCAATGCTGTCCGCAAATCGGGGCCGTCAGCGCGAAGAAACGGATTGGTGGCCAGTTCTGCGGCAAGCGTTGTCGGCACTGTTGGCTTATTCCCGGCGCGCAACAGGTCAACTTCGCGCGCGCGTGATTTGAGTGCGGCGTTTTCAGAATCGATGCTGAGTGCAAAGTTTGCATTGGCCTTTGTATATTCATGGGCGCAATACAGCCGGGTGTTTTCCGGCATGGCGGCGATCTTCGATAGCGACGCCCACATTTGCCCAGCCGTGCCCTCGAACAACCGGCCGCAGCCCATGGCGAAAATCGTGTCGCCGACAAAAGCGGCGCCGTCATCGGGGAAGTGATAGATAATATGACCGAGCGTGTGCCCCGGCGTTTCGCGCACGATGGCATTTGAATCCCCAAGCGAAACAATATCGTTCTCGCCGACCCGGCTGCCGATGCCCGGGATGCGATCCGCTTCTCCTTTGGGACCGATGATTTCACAGTTCCACTTTTGTTTGAGCGCCAGATTGCCGCCCGCATGATCGAAATGATGGTGCGTGTTCAGGATATGCGTGAGCCGCCAGCCAGCAGCCTCCAGCTCGCGGTTGATCGCATCGGGATCGGGCGTATCGATGCTGGCCGTGGCGCCGGTGGCGGCGTCGCGGACCAGAAATCCATAATTGTCGGAGAGGCAGGCGAATTGTCGGATCTCTATCGGCACGATGTTCCAGTCTATCTTAAGTTGAATTGTATCCCTGCAATTGACGCCGGGTTCAGGGCGCAAGCATAACAAGCATAGCCGATACGCCAACATGTTTGCCGGATAAGTGATCCATGCGGACTGACATTCTCGATTTTCACGAGTTCTACGGCTCGCCTCTTGGCGCTGTCGCGCGCGAGTGCATCCGCGCCCGCCTGAAAGAAGTGTGGGGCGACGGCGCCGGGCTTGCCATCGCAGGGTTTGGATACGCCAATCCTTATCTTGAACAGTTTTCCGGCGCGCAAAGCCGTTTCGCCCTCGCGCCGGGCGGACAGGGCGTGATCCGCTGGCCGCAAATTGGCGGGAACGCTGCGAGCCTAGTCAGTGAAAATGAATGGCCCATACCAGACGCCAGCATTGACCGGATGCTGATCGTCCACGGGCTTGAAGAAGCGCCGGCGCCGCAGCGTCTCATGCGCGAAGTCTGGCGAGTGCTCAAAGATGACGGCCGCGTCGTCATCATCGCCTCGCACCGGCGCGGTCTGTGGTCGGTCATCGACACGACGCCGTTCGCCGCCGGCCGGCCCTATCTAAAACGCCGCCTGCAGGTGTTGCTGCGCGACGCAATGTTCCAGCCTTTGGTTTGGGACACGGCATTGTTCTTTCCGCCCTTGCGCTCGCGATTATTGCTGCGGACGGCGCGGGCGTGGGAGCGGGCGGGCGCGCGTCTGTGGCCGGGGCTTGGCGGCGTGCTGATGCTTGAGGCCGAGAAAAACCTGTTGCGGCCAGTGGGGCTCATGCGGCGGGCCGATGCGCGCACCGGGCGTCCTGTGCTGGCGGCGCCGCAGCCTCTGCGGCGGATAAAACGCGCTGATTGAGCCGGCCTCGGTTGCCAGCGCGGGCGCGGGGTCGCTATATCGCGGTCCACAGCTTCAAACAGGACACAGCCCATGGCACTCCCGGCGCCGCGCCCCGGCATTCTCGACATCAAGCCCTATAAGCCCGGTTCCTCCGAAGCGCCCGGCGCGAGCGAAGTGCACAAGCTTTCTTCGAACGAATCTGCACTTGGCGCCAGCCCAGAGGCGATGAAGGCTTACGCGTCCGCCTCGGACAAAATGTTCCTGTACCCTGACGGCGGCTGCTCGGCGCTGCGTCAGAAAATCGGTTCGACCTACGGTCTCGATCCGGCGCGGATTGTCTGCGGCGCGGGATCGGACGAAATCCTGCAACTGCTGACGCGCGCCTATGCTGGCGAGGGCGACAACATCATCCAGAGCGAGCATGGGTTCCTGGTCTATGCGCTGGCGGCGAAAAGCTGCGGCGCTGAGCCACGCTTCGCCAAGGAGAAAGACCTGACCGGCGACATCGACGCGATGCTCGATCTGGTCGATGAGAAGACGCGCATTGTTTTCGTCGCTAATCCCAATAACCCGACCGGCACCTATCTTCCCGATGCGGAGATTCGCCGGCTGCGCGCTGAACTGCGCGACGACATTCTGCTCGTGATCGATTCCGCCTATGCGGAATATATGGAGGTTCCCGATTACGCCGCCGGCGAGGCCTTGGTCGAGGAATTCGCCAATGTGGTGATGACGCGCACCTTTTCGAAGATTTACGGCCTTGCGGCGTTGCGGCTGGGCTGGGGGTATTGCCCGCCAGCGATCACCGATGTCCTCAACCGCATTCGCGGGCCGTTCAATGTGACCATGGCGGCGCAGATCGCCGGGATGGCGGCGCTCGACGATCAGGACTTCGTCAACCGCAATCGCGATCACAACCGCGCCGAGCGCGACTTCCTGCAGCAGCAACTGGGCGGCATGGGGCTCGCCGTTCCGCCCAGCCACGGCAACTTCCTGCTGGTGAAATTCCCGAGCGAACCGGGCCGCAACGCCGACGAAATTCTGGCGTATCTGAAACAGAACGGCGTCATCGTCCGCGAAATGCACCCCTATGGGCTCAACGACTATCTGCGCGTGACCATCGGGCCGAAAGCGTCCAACCGCAAATTCATCGAATTGCTAGAGAAGAAATTTCCGCGTGGGTGAGTCAGTAAAGTTCAAGCGCGCGAGCATTGTCGGCGTGGGGCTGATCGGTTCTTCGCTGGCGCGCGCCTTTCGCGAGCGCGGACTTGCGGACGAAATCGTTGGCGTTGACAGCAATGCTGAAGTGTTGGCGCGGGCGCAGGCGATCGGCGTTATCAACAAAGGCGAAACCGATCTCGTCAAAGGCGTCAAGGGCGCAGACCTGATTATCCTGTCGACGCCGGTCGGGGCGATTGCCTCGGTCGCCGCCGCACTTGCCGCCGCCGCAGAAGACGGCGCGCTGATCATCGATGTCGGCTCGGTCAAGGGCGTCGTTGCAGACGCCGCAAAGACGATGCCAGAGCGGCTTTTCTTTGTGCCGTCGCATCCCGTCGCAGGCACGGAGCAATCCGGCCCGGAAGCGGGTTTCGCCTCGCTGTTTCAGGACCGCTGGTGCATTTTAACGCCGCTTGAACGCGGGGACGCCGCTTACAAGGCTGCGGTGGAACGCGCTGCTGCGTTGTGGGCGGGCGTTGGCGCGCAGGTTGAGATCATGGGCGCGGCGCATCACGATCTGGCGCTCGCCGTCACCAGTCACCTGCCGCACTTGATCGCGTTCACGCTTGTCGGCGCCGCCGATGACGTTGAATCCGTCGCGGCCGGGGAAGTGGTGAAATACTCCGCTGGCGGTTTCCGCGACTTCACCCGCATCGCCGCCTCCGATCCGATCATGTGGCGCGACGTATTCCTCAACAACAAGGACGCGGTGCTGGAGGTGCTTGGCCGGTTTTCCGAAGAGCTGGCCGTCATGCAGCGGGCGATCCGCTGGGGCGACGGCAAGGCGCTGGAAGACGCCTTTGCGCGCGGACGCAGCTTGCGGCGTGCGATTGTCGAAGCAGGACAGGAAACCGCCGCGCCGAATTTCGGCCGGGACGACAAGGGACATTGAAGGTGGGTAATTGCTTGTAGCCACTATGGACGTTGTATGGATTAATGTGAGTCCACTGGCTTTTTTGGCGCGATCTTTATATTTCTGGAGTGTGGAAGAGGAGAGACCGTAATGATTGACTGGGCTAAAAATCTGCCGAAGCCAATTCAAATTCTTTTATGGGCCATTTCATTGGGGGCGGTTGTCGCTGGCGTATACGCGCTACTCTAGATCAAGATCAGACTTGCGTAAGTCCACACTGCCCGAAGTTACTTTTGCGGAGCTACGCCTCTTCCTCGTCCATGCGAACTTCATACCCCCACAACGTCTCGATATGAGTGAGGACAGCCGCTGCGGTTTTCTCGTTCAGCTTGCGGCCATTATGAACCGTATGGCGCAGTTTCAGTTCACGGTCGCCGTCGAGATCGGCGCCGACGATCTGGATGTTCGGCTCATGCATGCCGAGATCATACATGCTCGCCAGTGACTGACGCACCCGCCGGAAGCCCTGATCGTCATGGATCGCGGCGATCTCCACATGGCTTTCTTCGCTGTCGTCGCCAATGGCGAACATGCGGAAATGGCGCATGACGGTCGGCGACAGATATTGGAGAATGAAACTTTCGTCGCGGTAATTGGCCCAGGCGTCTTTCAGCACTTCGCGCCAGTCGGCTGCGCCGGCGATCTCGGGGAACCATTCCCTGTCTTCCGGCTTCGGGTCCTCACAGATGCGCTTGATGTCTCCCATCATCGCAAACCCGAGCGCGTAGGGGTTAATGCCTGAATAGCGCGGGTCATCAAATTCCGGCTGGAACACGACGGAAGAATGCGAGTGCAGGAACTCCATGATCGCGCCTTCGGAAATCTGACCGCGATTATAAAGCTCGTTCATGATGTAATGGTGGACAAAGGTGGCGCAGCCCTCGTTCATCACCTTGGTCTGTTTCTGCGGATAGAAATATTGCGCGATATTGCGAACAATCCGCACCAGTTCGCGCTGCCACGGCCGCAGGATCGGCGAGGCTTTCTCTATAAAGTAGAGAATGTTTTCTTCCGGCAGCTTGATGTTGCGCACTTCCGCCTGGCGCTCTTCCATTTCATCGTCGAGCTCGATGTTGTTGGGCAGCGTGCGCCAGATATCGTTGAAATTGGTTTCTTCGTGCTTGATGCGCGCGGCGATCTTGGCGAGCCGGTCGGCCTCGGAAAGGCGCGGCGGGCGGTTATAGCGGAAGACGCCCTGATCCATCAGCGCATGCGCGGCGTCGAGCACGGCTTCGACTTCCTCAAAGCCGTATTCGTCTTCGCATTTGGCGATGTATTTTTTGGAAAAGTCGAGGTAGGGCAGGATCGCCTCGGCGTCGGTCCACTGCCGGAACAGATAGTTGTTCTTGAAGAAGTGGTTATGCCCGAACGAGGCGTGCGCCATCACCAGCGCCTGCATGGTCATGGTGTTTTCTTCCATGAGATAGGCGATGCAGGGATTGGAATTGATGACGATCTCATAGGCGAGACCGGTCCAGCCCTTCTGGTATGTCATCTGATCGCGCGCGAAATGCTTGCCGAACGACCAGTGTTTGTACATCAGCGGCATGCCGTGACTCGAATAGGCGTCGAGCATCTGTTCGGAAGAAATGATCTCGATCTGGTTCGGATAAACGTCGAGCTTCAGATCGTTGAGGGCAATATCCTCGATCGCGTCGAGCGCGCGCTTCAGCGTCTTGAAGTCCCAGTCGGCTTCGGAGTAGAGGAGGGGACGTTTTTTGGATGTGGCGGTCATTCCGCCTCTCCGCGAGTGTGAAGCCTTTCTCGTTCCGCAAGAAGAGTAACTAAGAATAAGGCGCCAGCAGATACGTAACTGGTTATGACAATAAATGAATCAAACTGGCCATTGTAAGAAAAAATACTGGCTAGCTGACCACGCTCCGTTTCGATTTGGAGAACCCCAATGAAGATTACCGCCAGAAACCACAGTTCAGCGCTTTTCACTTTTAAAAAGACCAGAAAGGCACCGATAGTCGTCAGAAATGCTAAATATATCACGCCGCCTCCTTCGCGTTCTTTGCGAACAGCTCACGGAAGACCGGGAAGATATCCTGCGGCCGGGCGATGCGGGTCTGGGCGAAGTTAGGCCATTTCGGCGCGAAGGTGCGATAGGCGCGCCAGAGCTCTGCGCCTGAGTCGGCGTCAGAAAACACTTCCAGCTCGCGCTCGTCGAGGATTTCGATATAGGCGTAATATTGCGAGATCGGCATGACCTCGTCCTGCAAAAGCTGGACGCATTGTTTCGCGTCGCCCGACTGCGTGAAGCCGTCACTGGCCTGCGCCACATAAATGTTCCATTCATGGGCGGGGAAGCGGTCTTTCTGGACCTCCAGCATTTTTTCAAGCGCGGTCGAAACCACCGTGCCGCCGGACTGGCGCGAGTAAAAGAATGTCTCCTCATCCACTTCCTCGGCGTGATGGGTGTGGCGGATGAACACGACTTCGACGCGCTCATAGCGGCGTTTGAGGAAGAGATAGAGCAGCATGTAAAACCGCTTGGCGAGATCCTTCTCGCGCTCGCCCATGGAGCCGGAGACGTCCATCAAACAGAACATCACTGCGGCGGTGGTTTCCACCGGCGTCGGTTCATAGGCGTTGTAGCGCAGGTCGAGCGGGTCGATGAAGGGCGTGAAGCGGCGGCGCTTTTCCATCGCTTCGAGTTTGGCGATGATATCTTTCTTTTCCGCGATCTCCGCTTCGCTCGGCGCGTGAATGCGCTCGAGTTCAAACAGGCGCTCTTTCAGTTCATTCATCTCGCGGGTCGAGGGGCGCTTCATGGCGAGACGGCGGCCATGGGCGTTGCGCATGGTGCGGATCAGATTCATATTCGTCGGCGAACCCGCAACCGTGATTCCGGCGCGCTTATAGGCGTAGGCTTTGATTTCTTTCAGCGAGCGTTTGACGAGGTTTGGCAGCTCAAGGTCTTCAAAGAAAATATCGAGAAACTCTTCCTGCGTCAGTGTGAATTGAAACGCGTCCTCGCCTTCGCCGGAATCGCTCGCTTCCTTGCCCTTGCCGCGCCCGGCCCCCTTTGGTGGCTTCTTGATCTTGTCGCCGGTCGAAAATTCCTTGTTGCCGGGATGGACCGCCTCGCGCGCGCCTTTTTCGCGGTCATGGGAAAAGCGCGGCTCGGCGGTCGACTTCGACGGGATGGTGATCTTCTCGCCCTTGTCGATTTCCTTCATGGACCGGTCGCGCAGGGACTTGTTCACTGCGTCCTTGATCTGCGCCTTGGCGCGTTTCAGGAAGCGCTGACGGTTCCCGAGGGACTTGCCCTTGGGGTTCTTGCGCCGGTCGATGAAGTGGAAGCTATTCATAGTGAGTAGGCAGTAGTGAGCAGGCAGCAGGAAAGCATCAGCGCCCTATTGCCTATTGCCTACCGCCTGTTGCCTCCTTACCCGGCTTTGTTGACGCGCATGTACCATTCGACGAGCCTGCGGACCTGACGCGGCGTATATCCGCGCTCGGTCATGCGGCTGACGAAGTTTTCGTGCTTGGCTTCGGTCTCGCTGTCTTTCTTCGAGTCGAAAGAAATCACGGGCAGCAAATCCTCAACCTGGGAGAACATGCGCTTTTCGATGACGTTGCGCAGTTTCTCGTACGACGTCCATTTCGGGTTCATGCCGTCATTATTGGCCCGGGCGCGCAGCGAAAACTTCACGACCTCGTTGCGGAAGTCTTTCGGATTGGCGATGCCGGCAGGCTTTTCAATCTTGGAAAGCTCCTGATCGAGCGTCGCGCGATCAAGCAACTGGCCGGTATCGGGGTCTTTGAAATCCTGATCTTCAATCCACGCATCGGCATAAGCGATGTAGCGATCGAACAGGTTCTGGCCGTACTCGGTATAGCTTTCGAGATAGGCTTTCTGGATTTCCTTGCCGATGAAGTCGGCGTAACGCGCCGACAGTTCCGACTTGATGAAATCGAGGTACTGCTTTTCGGTTTCGTCCGGGTATTGTTCGCGCTTGATGGTGTTTTCGAGCACATACATGAGGTGCACCGGATCGGCGGCGACTTCGTCAGTGTCGAAGTTGAAGGTTTCCGACAGGACTTTGTAAGCGAAGCGGGTCGAGATGCCATCCATGCCTTCGTCAACGCCGGCGGCGTCGCGATATTCCTGCATGGTTTTGGCTTTGGGATCGGTGTCCTTCAGCTTCTCGCCGTCATAGACGCGGAGCTTGGAGTAAAGGTTCGAATTCTCATGCTCCTTAAGGCGCGTCAGCACTGAGAACCGCGCCAGCAGATCGAGCGTTTCCGGCGCGCAGGCGGCGTTGGAAAGCTCCGAATGTGCCAGAAGCTTTTCATAGATTTTCTGCTCTTCGGTGACGCGCAGGCAATAGGGCACCTTGATGACGTTGATGCGGTCGAGGAAGGCTTCATTGTTCTTGTTGTTGCGGAACTGGTGCCATTCGCTCTCGTTCGAGTGGGCGAGGATAATGCCGCTGAACGGGATCGGGCCGAGCGCTTCGGTGCCGATATAGTTGCCTTCCTGGGTTGCGGTCAGCAGCGGGTGCAGCACCTTGATCGGCGCCTTGAACATCTCGACGAATTCCAGAAGGCCTTGATTGGCGTGGCAGAGACCGCCTGAATAAGAATAGGCGTCGCTGTCATTCTGGCTGAAATGCTCAAGCTTCCTGATGTCGACCTTGCCGACCAGCGCGGAAATGTCCTGATTGTTTTCGTCTCCGGGCTCGGTCTTGGCGATGGCGAGCTGGCGCAGTTTCGACGGGAAGATGCGCACGACCTCGAATTTTGAAATGTCGCCGCCAAATTCATCGAGGCGTTTCACCGCCCAGGGGCTCATCAGCCCGGTCAGCCGGCGCTTTTCAATGCCGTATTTTTCCGCCAGCAGGCTTTTCAGCTCTTCCGACTGGAAGAGGCCGAGCGGGCTTTCGAAAACAGGTGAAATCTCGTCGCCAGCTTTGAGGACATAGATGGGATAAGTCTCCATCAGGTCTTTCAACCGCTCGGCGAGCGAAGATTTGCCGCCGCCAACCGGTCCGAGGAGGTAAATGATCTGCCTCTTTTCTTCGAGCCCCTGCGCTGCATGCCGGAAGAACGATACGATCCGCTCGATCGTGTCTTCCATGCCGTAGAAGCCTTCAAACGCTTCGTAGCGGCGAATGGTGCGGTTGGAGAAGATGCGCGCCAGCCGCGGGTCTTTCGATGTATCGACCAGCGCCGGCTCGCCAATGGCCTTGACCATGCGTTCAGCGGGCGATGCGTAGAGCATGTGATCATCGCGCGCCGCGAGCAGAAAGTCGCGCAGGCTCATCCCTTCCTGTTTCAGCTTTGTGTAACTCTCGGAAAAGATGTCAAACACATCGAGGGATTGGTCGGTCATGGTCGCACGCTCACTTTTCGTTCGGCTCGCCGCGGGCCCTTCGTCTGGCCGGGCTCCGCACTTTGAAATCAAAAAAGGCGCCGGATTGTTCCAGCGCCCCCACTTGCAACTTACACAACTGCGCCGGCCAAGCCGGCATTTTCTACTTGAGACGCTGTTCTCGCCGCCAGCTTTGTCATCAACCTGATATGGGCTGCAATTACGGCGAAGCAAGGACGAAACGCCGCCGCTATGTTCGCTTCTGTGTGATCGCTGCCAATCATGTTAATCGCCGCCCTGCGCCGCAGTAAAACTTCGCTCTGTATTGCCCCGCCACCCTTCGAACGCCCGGTCCGATGCAAATTCACTACCGCAAAACACACGGGCGCGGCCTTTGCCGCCGAATCCAGGCGCGCAAAAGAAGGTTAACCCGAAGGCCCCTAACATTTCGTTTCGTATTTTCGCTCGAGTGAACAATATAACATGAAAAGCGAATCAGCGCGACATATAAATTGTTCCGAACCCGGCCCAATTTTCGCCTTAATCATTTTCACAACGCGAAACTTTGATTGCGCCGGCCGATTGGCCGGTTCTGCCAAGCGAGGCGGATCAGGCGCCAGCAGCGCGGGTGTCGTTAGCGCTTTCCTGCATCGGCTGCCAATATCTTCACATCTCATCAATATTCTTTGACGAGTTCAAAACGAATGACGAGGCGCTTTGATGTCAGCGGGCAAGCGCCTGGTCGATCATCTCGGCGGTCGCGTTGGCGCCGTATATCTTGGTGAAGGGGCCCATGCGGGGGCCGGCGGACTGGCCGAACACCACTTCGTAGAGTCCTTTGAACCAGTCGCGGATATTCTCGTATCCTTGCGCTTTGCCGGCGTCGAAGACCGCTGTCTGGTAGTCGTCCTCAGACCCGTCTTCACCGATTTCCTTCAACCGGGCGGAGAGCATGGCGAGCGCCGCGTGTTCTGTTGCGTCTGGCGCGCGGAACACCTTGTGCGGCTTGACGAATTTCTCATAGTACCGGCCTGCAAAGGTGATCAGCGCATCAGTCGCCGCCAGCTCCTCGGCGCTCGCATGGGGGCGATATTTCTTGATGAAGCCGCGCAGGGTCGCTTCCTCGCCGGCGCCGCAGGCGCTGACCAGATTGAGCAGCATGGCGAAATTGACGGGCGGCAGGATCGCTGGCGGGGCGCCTTCGTGAATATGCCAGACCGGGTTGTCGAGCGCCTTGGCGCCGTCCTGTTCGGCGTATTTTTCCAGATGCGCCCAGTACTCGTCGGCGACTTTGGGGATAATGTCGAAATACAGCTTCTTCGCGGATTTCGGATTCTGGAACATATACAGCGACAGGCTCTCCGGAGAGGCGTAGGTCAGCCACTCTTCAATGGCGATGCCGTTGCCTTTCGTCTTGGAGATTTTCTTGCCCTGTTCGTCGAGAAAGAGCTGGTAGTTGAAGCCAGCGGGGGGCTCGCCGCCCAGCGCCTTCACGATGCGGTTCGACAGGCGGACGGATTCGGTCAAATCCTCGCCTGACATCTCATAGTCCACGCCGAGCGCATGCCAGCGTCCGGCCCAATCGACTTTCCATTGCAGTTTCGCCGCGCCGTCGAAGACGGAAGCGCGGACCTTTTTGCCGTCTTCATCCTCGAACACGATTTCGCCTTTGCCAGCGTCGATTTCGAGCATGGGGACATACAGAACGCGCCCGCTCGCCGGCGAAACCGGCAGGATCGGCGAATAGCTGGCCCGACGTTCCTCGCCCAGGGTCGGCAGCATAATCTCCATCACCGCATCGAAGCGTTCCAGCACGCGGATCAGCGTGTCGTTGAATTTTCCCTCACGATAGCAATCGGTGGAGGAGACAAACTCATAATCGAAACCGAATGCATCGAGAAACGCGCGCAGCTTGGCGTTGTTGTGATGGGCGAAACTGGCGTGCTCTCCCCACGGATCCGGCACGACCGTCAGCGGCATCTGCAGATATTTGCCAAGCAGTTCCTGATTGGGCACATGCGGCGGCACTTTGCGCATGCCGTCCATGTCGTCGGAAAAGGCGATCAGACGCGTTTCGCGGCCGGTCAGCAATTCAAACGCCCGGCGCACCATGGTGGTGCGTGCGACTTCGCCGAACGTGCCGATATGGGGCGGCCCTGACGGGCCGTAGCCGGTTTCAAACACCACCGGCCCGTCAGGCTTCACTTTTTCCAGCCGCTTGATCAGGTTTCGCGCTTCCTGAAACGGCCAGGACTTGGCGGCGTCAGCATCGGCGGCGGTGAAGGTCTTGGTTTGGACGGCGGTCATGGGGTTGCTTTCTGAGGGAGGCGGACGCGCGAGGTTTAACGCCGCGCAAGGCTACGTCAATGATGGCGGGGCGGTTGCTGTTTTCGAACCGCGCGGCTAGCTTCCGGCATCCCGGAACGCCGGAGTTGATCAAGGAGCATGATACATGGCCGGAGGCCTCGCCAGTCTGACGCCGCAGGAAGCGATAATCTATTTGATGGTTTTGACCTCGGCCTCCGACGGCGCCATCAAGGACGCCGAATTGCGCACAATTGGCCGGGTTGTCCGGTCGTTTCCCCTGTTCTCGGAGGCGGACGAAAATGGGCTTGTGAAAACCGCTGAAGCCTGCGGCGCGCTGATGTCGTCGGAAAGCGGGCTGCACAAGGTGCTTGAATCTGCTGCGGCGGCGCTGCCGGAGCATTTGGGTGAAACAGCCTATGCGGCGGTGATCGATGTAGTGACCGCGGATGAGGGGCTTGATGTCACCGAGATCCGGGTGCTCGAGTTGATCCGCGACGTGCTGAATATTCATGATGACGGCGCCGCCGCCATTGAACATGCCGCGCGCGCGCGCCACATGACGCTGGATGGCGCGGCTTAATTTTCGTATCGCCTACCGCAGCATCAGCCAGCAAATGCTCGCGACAATAAAGGCGACGATGATGTTCAGCATCGCGCCTTCCCGCGCCATCTGCGCGATGGAAACCCGCTCCGTGCCGTAAACGATAGCGTTCGGCGCCGTCGCCACTGGCAGCATGAAGGCGCATGAGCACGAAATCACCGCCGGGATCATCAGCAGCTCCGGTTTGAGGCCGGCGCCGATGGCGACAGCGGCCAGGATCGGCATCAGCAGGTTTGCGGTCGCTGTGTTCGAAGTGATTTCCGTCAGGAAGGTGACGGCGAGGCACAGACCGAGCATGGTCAGGAACAAGGGCGCATTGGTCAGTCCGGCCAGTTGCTCGCCAATCAGATTGTCCAGTCCGCTGGCTCTTATGCCGCTGGCGAGGCAGATGCCGCCTGCAAACAGCAACAGCATGCCCCATGGAATGTCGACAGCCGCCTTCCAGTCGAGCAGCGCGCCGCCTTTGCCGTTCGGGGTCAGGAACATCAAAATGACGGCGAAAATCGCGACAGTCGAATCGCCAGCGCCTTCCATGCCGAGCGCACCGGCCCAGCCGCCGAATGGCTCGATGCGGGTGATCCACAGGGCGATGGCGATGGCGAATACAATAAGCGTTCGCCGCTCGTCCTTGCGCCATGGGCCCGGATCGGCGAGGGCGGGGGTTTTCACATCGCCAAGCGAGCGGGTCAGCCACAGCGCCATGATCGGAACGCCGACAATCACGATGGGAACGCCAATGCTCATCCACCGGGCGAATGAAAATTCGTCGCCGGTGGCGCGAAAGAAATTATCGGCGAAAATCAGGTTGGGCGGCGTACCGATCAATGTCGCCGTGCCGCCAAAGGATGCGGCGTAGGCGATGCCGAGGAGGAGCGCCGGCCCAAGTTTCGGATCGTCCGTACGCGACAGGATCGCCAGCGCCATGGTCGCCAGCATCAAGGTCGTCGCCGTGTTTGAAATCCACATGGACAAAAGCGCAGCGGTGAACATGAAGCCGATCACCAGCCGCCGTCCCGATCCGCCCACCATGTTGATCATGTAGAGCGCCAGCCGTTCATGGGCGCCGGAGCGCTCCAGCGCTTTTGACAGCATGAACGAGCCCATCAGCAGCACAATGACGTAGGACCCGAGCGCTGCGGCGGCCTCGCGCTGGTCCAGGATCCCAGCCAGCGGAAAAAGGGCGAAGGGAACAAGCGATGTGGCTGGAATCGGCAGCGCTTCGCTCACCCACCAGGAGGCGGTCAACGCCGTAATGGCGATGGTGGCGGTGATTTCCTGCGTCAGGCCGGCGAAATGCGCGGCGGCGCCGGCGGCGGCGGCGAAGACGAGGCCGAACAGGATGCGCGCAGGTTTCATGCTTTGCTTTTTGTGTCAGTTGGCCGCCGCTGTCCAGTTCGCCAGCATCGCCCGCTTTTTCTTGCGATTCAGTTCTGATCTCTGCTGGACCGGACGGCCAGCGCGCGCTAGGTGGCGGGCATGTCAGAAACCGCCTCGCCTGAATTCGTGTACCGCCTTGCCAGCGCCGCCGAGTGGGAGACCGCTCAGGCGACGGGGAAGGTTCCATTGCGCGATATCGACGAACGGGACGGGTACTTCCACCTTTCTACGCGCCAGCAGGCGCTTGAGACGGCGCGCCTGCACTTTTCCGGTGTTGATGATCTTCTGGCGCTTGAAATTCCTGCTGCAGCGATCGCGGCGAAACTGAAATACGAGCTTGCGCCAAAGCGCGGCGAAGCCTTTCCTCATCTCTATGGCGCGTTGAAATGCGAATATGTGCGCGCCGCCCTGCCGCTGGTTCGTGACGGTGACAGATTCACTTTTGGAAAGGCTCGATGAGAACGCCGTTTTTTCTGGCGGACCTTGGTTCGAAAGCCATGGGCCTGCTCGACGCCGAAACGGCGCACCGGCTGACGATCCGTTCGTTAAAAAGCGGGTTCGGGCCAAAGCGGGCGATGGAGACGCCGCGTCTCGGCGTTACAGTTGCCGGCCTGACGCTTCCCAATCCGCTGGGACTCGCCGCGGGTTTCGACAAAAATGCGGAAGCCGGCGACGCATTGCTCGATATGGGGTTCGGCTTTGTCGAGGTCGGCGCCGTTACGCCGCGGCCGCAGCCCGGTAATGCGCGCCCTCGCGTTTTTCGTCTCCGCGCCGACGCTGCTGTCATCAACCGCTATGGCTTCAATAATGAGGGTTTGGATGTAGTCGCTAGCCGATTGCGCCAGCGCCCGCGACGGGGGATCGTTGGCGTCAATCTTGGCGCCAACAAGGACAGCGAGGACCGGGCCGAAGATTATGTAAAGGGCGTTGCCGCGCTCGCTGGGCTGGTTGATTTTTTCACCGTCAACATCTCCTCGCCCAACACGCCCGGTTTACGCGCGTTGCAGGGCAAAGCCCCGCTTGAGGCGCTGATGCGCCGCGTGCTCGCGGCGCGTGATGAAGCGGCGGCTGGTGCGCCAGTGTTTTTGAAAATCGCACCCGACCTTGCTGATGAAGACAAGGCGGATATTGCAGACGTTGCGCGTTTGCTGTCGTTAGATGGGCTGATCATTTCCAATACGACGATTTCGCGAGCGGCCAATCTGCGCAGCCCTCGCGCCGGAGAGGCTGGCGGACTTTCAGGAAAACCCTTGTTTGCGATGTCGACGGCGCTATTGCGCGAATTCTATCGCGTGATTGGCGCGGATGTGCCGCTCATCGGCGTTGGCGGCGTCTCCTGCGCACGCGATGCGTATGAAAAAATTCTCGCCGGCGCGTCGCTGGTCCAGCTTTATACCGCGCTCGTTTATGAAGGCCCCGGACTGCCCGCGCGGATTCTTCAGAACTTGCCTTCATTCATGGATGTTGATGGCTTCGACCGGATCGAAAATGCAATTGGCGCGGGCGCGGCTTAACGCCCAAAGGATTTTCCAATCTGCGGAAGCCAGACGGCAAGCGTCGCTGCGCGCAGAAGAAAATAAACTGAAAACGCCGCCCATAACCCGTGATTATCCCAGGCGCCTGCGAGCCAGAGCGACAGCGGAATAAAGATCAGGGTCGAGACAATCATCGAATCGCGCATTTCGCGTGACCGGGTTGCGCCGATGAAAATGCCGTCGAGTTGGAAGCCAACCACCACAATCAGCGGGCTGATGACGATCCATGGCATGTGCGCCAGCGAGGCGATGCGGATCTCGCCGGGCGGCGTCAGCAAGGCAACCAGCGCATCGCCAGCGAGCCAGTAAAAGGCGCCGCAGGCGATGGCGGCGATGGTTGAGAGGATAAATGTCTTGCGCACCGCCTGATGATAGCGATGCTTTGCGGCGATTTTGTCGCGCGATCCGAGAGCTCGGCCGACAAGCGTTTCCGCTGCGATCGCCGTCCCATCGAGGGCCAGCCCTGTAAACAGGAACAGTTGCAACAGAGCCTGATTGGCGGCGAGGGTCGCATCGCCAAATGCGCCGCCGCGCTGGACAAACCATGCAAAGCAGAACGCCAGCAGCAAGGTGCGAATGAAAATATCCACATTGATGGACACCGTTCTGGCGATGCTTTGCGGATTCCAGAATTCGGCGATGCGCCAATGCGCTTTCAGCCCGCCATGCTGGCGCATCAATTGAACCACAAGAGCGGCGGCGACGAAGAACCCGGCCACTTCGGCGACCAGCGTCCCCCAGGCGACGCCCGCCGCGCCCATATCAAGGCCGACAACGAACCAGTAATCCAGTGCGATATTCAGCGCGGTCATAATGATGCTGACGGCCATCAGGTAGTCCGTGCGTCCGCGCGAGCTCATCCAGCCGAAAGCAGCGTAAGACGCCAACGCGAACGGCGCGCCCCAGATGCGGATGTCAAAATAGGTCTTGCCGTGAGCGAGTGTTTCCGCGCTGGCTTCCGATCCGGTTCCTAGAAGGTGAAATGAAAGCGCGCCAATCGGCCATTGCATGACGATCAGCAACAAGCCGACTCCGCCTCCGATCGCCGCGCCGCGTATGAGCGCCGCCCGGGCCTCCGGCTCATCTTCGGCGCCTGCCGCCTGCGCAGTGAGGCCGGCGACGCTCATGCGAATGAATCCGAATGTCCAATAGGCGAGCGAGAAAATCACCGAGCCGAGCCCGACGGCGGCGATATCGAGCGGCCGCGACGACTGGGCCAGCGCCCAGACATCGACAGCGCCCAGCAACGGCGTCACCGATGCGGCGACAGACGCCGGCCAGGCGAGGCGCAGAATTTCCTGATAACTGACGTTTCGCGGCTGGGCGGCGGGCTGCATGCGGACTCCTGATTGTTCGCCATTACCGTGCACCGCGCGCCAAGTCATCACGATGCGGGGAAGGTGACGGAAACAAGCCATCAGGCGTGAATAAGTCCAACACGCTCGTACCCGCCGCCGCCAGAAGCGCCTCGATCCAGGAAATCGGCCTGAGGGTGAAAAGGTTGGGGGGCGCCAGGCGGCGGCGCGCGATGCTTCAAGGTGGTTTCACGTCATAGTGATCATAATAGCGATGAAGTGATAGCAATTTGCGGTGAGCGCGCTCGTTCGGCTCGCCATAGACGGTTAGCATTCCATGACGTTCATCAATCATCGATACCCTCTCTGCATGGCGATGCGAAGTACGGGCGTCGCGAGGCGGCGTTCGGGGAGATGACATTGCCGGCGCGCATGGGGTCAACGTTACAGATGCGAAGTCAGCTCGATACGATCATTGCAGACTATAACAGGGGCGACCTGAATTCGGCGCTTTGTTCTGCGACCGCACTGATGCGCGATTTCGCCATTCTGAATAATGTCATGGGCGCCATCAACGCCCGCAAGGGCGACCAGCAGGCCGCCGTCAAACATTTCACCATGGCGGTCGATTCCGATCCAAACCTGGCGGACGCCTATAACAACCTGGGCGTGGCCCTGAAAAGCCTCGGCCGCCACCAGGAAGCGATTGAAAAATACGCAAAGGCGATCGAGATCAACCCCACTTACGCTGAAGCCTATTACAATATGGGAAATTCCCTGCGCGACCTCGGGCGCCGGGAGGATGCGGTCGCTAAATATTTGGAGGCGGTTCGGATCGAGCCTTACCACCTTGGCGCGCGCAACAATCTGGGCATCGTTTTGAACCGGCTTGAGCGTTACGACGAAGCGATTGAGCATTTCAGCAAGGTCATTCGCGCCAGTCCCGGATTTTATGCGGCGTACAACAATCTGGGGCTGGCGCTGAAGCAATTGGCGCGCGAGGACGAGGCGCAAGCGTGCTTCGCAAGAGCGCTGGAGATCAAGCCTGACTATGCCGAGGCTGTGTATAATTGGGGCAATCTGCTATTCGATCTTGGCCGCAAGGATGAGGCCCTGTCGAAATACACCCAGGCCATTACCATCAAACCGCATTTCGCCGAAGCCTATCGCAGCATGAGCGCGCTGAAGCGCTATGATGAAAACGACCCGCATCTGGCGCACATCCGCGCAATGATCAAACGCGCAGACATATCCAGTGATGACCGGATGCATTTACACTACGCGCTCGGCAAGGCCAGTGAAGACCTTGCGGACCGCGAAGCGGCATTCAAGCACTATTCAGCAGGGAACCGGCTGCGGAAAGACTTCCTGAGATATTCGCCCGATATTGAGCGAAATCTGTTCCGCAATCTAAAATCCGCCTTTGCAGATACAGGACCGCATCAGGCGCTGGACGTTACGCCAATGGACCAGCTTCCGCAGGCGCCGATCTTTATTGTCGGCATGCCCCGGTCCGGCACATCGCTGACCGAACATATTCTTGCGTGCCATTCGCAGATCTCCGGCGGCGGTGAGTTGATGACGCTTGGCAAGGCGGTGACAGCCGAATGGTCGTCCGGGCGGGTGAACAACGAACAGCTGCGATCGATCCGGCAGTCTTATCTTGAGAAAATGCATGCCCGCAGCGCAGGCGAGCGATATGTCACCGATAAAATGCATATGAATTACCGGATGATCGGCTTTATCTGTCTTGCATTTCCCGGCGCCAAAATCGTCCACATCAAGCGCCGTTCAATCGCCAGCTGCTGGTCGATTTTCAAATATTATTTCAGCGATTTCGGTAATGGCTACGCGTATGATCTGGAAGATATTGCAGAGTATTATCAAGGTTATATGGATATGATGGCGTTCTGGAGAGAGCGTTTTCCAGGCGCGATTTACGATCTCAGCTATGAGAGGCTGACAGAAGATCAGGAGCAGGAGACCGCTAAGCTGCTGGCGCATCTGGGCCTGGATTTCGAGCAGGCCTGCATCGATTTTCATGAGTCGGGCCGCGCCGTGGCGACGATTTCTTCGATGCAAGTTCGCCAAAAGCTGTATAAGGGAAGTTCCGACGAGTGGAAAAAGTACGAACAATTTCTCGGCCCGCTCATCGAAAGGCTGGGAACTGACTAAAGCAATGGGCGCCCGTACGCGGCGAATTCTTAGCGCGTGAACGAAGACTGGAAACAGTGGCAGAGTCCGCCGGGGGGCACCGGAAACAAGCTCGATCCCGCCGAGATCGGCGCGCTGGCGCATCTTTATCGCGGCGAAGTCTATCGCTCGACCATTTGGCGCACGCGCCTCGACAACACCACCAACTGGTCGGTCGTCACGCTTGGTCTGGCGCTGTCCGTCACCTATGCGGACCCTTTGGCGTCGCCGCTTCCTTTGCTGCTGGTCGGCATTTTAATCAGCATGTTCCTGATCCTCGAATCCCGCCGCTATCGCTTCTTCAATGTCTGGCGCGCGCGCTGCCGGTGGATCGAAACCAATTTCTATGCGCCGCTGCTGTTGCGGTCCTCGCGGCCCGATCCTGGCGAATGGCAGGATATTCTCGCGCAGGATTATCTGACGCCGCAATATCATATCGGTTTCTGGCGGGCGATGGGGCGCCGGTTGCGGCGCAACTACATGTGGATTTTTACATTTCAGGCTGTCGCCTACGCTGGAAAAATCATAATTCATCCGACGCCGCTGACCAGCGTGACCGAATTGTTTGAACGGATGGCGATCGGGCCGTTTCCCGGCGCACTGATGCTCGCGCTCGGGGTGATTTTTCACAGCGCATGGATTGCGCTGGTGTTCTGGACCTACAAGCTCGACAGCCGCAAGCACGCCTACAGCGATGGCGTCGGCGGGATGGGCTAGGCGGCAATTGTTTTCGATCATTAGTCTTCAAAAACGAGAGTCTGAGAAGAGTTGACGACGCGGTAAAAGCACGACCGGCGATTGGTGTGACACGCAGGACCAGTCTGCTCGACCACCAGTTCCAGCGCATCCTGATCGCAGTCGGTGCGGATCTCGACAATGCGCTGAGTGTGCCCGGAGGTCTCGCCCTTGCGCCAGAGCGCGCCGCGTGACCGCGACCAGTACCACGCCTCGCCGGTCGCAATGGTCTTCGCCAAAGCCTCGGCATTCATATAGGCGAGCATGAGCAGTCGGCCGGTGGCGGCGTCGGTCGCCGCGGCCGGCATCAGCCCGTCCGGCCCGAATTTCGGTGCGAATGCCCGGGTTTCCTCGACCTGCTCATCGAGTGCATCCTGGCGACGGAAGGGTTGATCCTGATTCATGGCGCGCAGGATAAGCACGGCGGGCGCGCGAAATCCAGTTTGCCGGAACCGCTCAAGGGCGGGATTGTTGCGTCCGGCTGCGCGCGCGGCTAGCAACGGGTGACGACAGAAAGAGTTCCGATGCCGCTGACGATCTATGACAGCATGGCCCGCGAAAAGCGCGTCTTTGAACCCGCTGATCCCAAACGGGTGACGCTTTATGTGTGCGGGCCGACGGTCTACAGCTACGCCCATATTGGCAATGCGCGCTCTGCGGTGGCGTTCGATCTGTTATTCCGGGTTTTGCGCGCGCGTTATGGCGCGGCCCATGTCGTTTATGCGCGCAACATCACCGACATTGACGACAAGATCATCAAGGCGTCGCAGGAAGCCGGTGCGCCAATCGCTGCGATCACCGAAAAGTTCGCTGACATCTATCGTGCGGATATGACCGGCCTTGGCGTCATTCGTCCGACTATAGAGCCGAAAGCGACTGCACATGTGGATGGCATGATCGCCATGATGGAAAGGCTCATCAAGGCTGGCGCCGCATACGCCGCCGACGGGCATGTGCTGTTTTCTGTCGATGCTTATGCGCCCTACGGAAAGCTTTCCGGCGCCGATCGCGATGAAATGCTCGCCGGCGCCCGCGTCGAGGTGGCGCCGTACAAGAAAAGCCCGGCCGATTTCGTGCTCTGGAAACCGTCGAGTGAAAACGAACCGGGCTGGGACAGTCCGTGGGGCAGGGGCCGGCCCGGCTGGCATCTTGAATGTTCGGTGATGATCGAGCGCGAGCTTGGCGAGACCATCGATATTCATGGCGGCGGCCAGGATTTGCGCTTCCCGCATCACGAAAATGAAATTGCGCAGTCCGCCTGCGCGCATCAGGGCGCGCCGCTCGCGCGGTACTGGATGCATAATGGCTTTTTGCGCATGGGCGCCGACAAAATGTCGAAATCGCTCGGCAACATCGTTCTCGCCCATGACCTTCTGAAGGGATGGCCGGGCGAAGTCCTGCGCTGGGCGCTGCTGTCGGCGCATTATCGGCAGCCGCTGGAATGGACGGACGACCTCCTGCGACAGTCGAAAAAACAGCTCGACAGGTTCTACCGCCTGCTCGAAGAAATACCGTTTTCGGATGAAGCGTGCGCCGCGCCGGAGAGCGTTGTCCTTGCGCTAGAGGATGATCTCAACACGCCGGAGGCTTATGCGGGACTGCACGAGTTGCGTGACATCGCCAGCCAGATGGATGGCGCGGCGCGCGCGAACGCCATCCTGCGGTTGCGCAACGCCGGCAGGCTGATGGGATTTTTCAATGTGGCGCCGGCTGTATGGTTTAAAGGCGCAGCCGGCAGCGGCCCTTCTGACGAAGACATCGAAGCGATGATCGCCGAGCGCGCAGAGGCCCGCAAAGCAAAAGACTTCGCCCGGTCGGACCAGATTCGCGACGACCTCGCGGCGAAAGGAATTATACTCGAAGACGGACCTCAAGGCGCGTCCTGGCGGAGAGGGTGATCCATGCGTCTCATCGAGGCGACATTTCCGGCGAGCAAACGCAAAGCCATCGAAAAGGCGCTCGAAAACTGTCCGCCGGATCATTGCCGGTTTTCCGCAACCGAAGATGACGACCTGGTCGTCATGCGCGCCTTCTACGCGGAGAATGGCGCGCAGGCGCTTGTCGACGCTATTCAGGAGGTCTGCGAGAGCAAGGAAAACTGGCGGGTGATCGTATTGCCGGTCGAGGCGACGGCGCCGCTAATTGAAAAAGAAGACGAGGGCGAAAAAAAAGAAGACAAGCGCGAAAAGCGCGCCTTGCGTGAAGAAATCTATGATGATGTCGCCGACGGCGCCGCGCTCAGCGCCGACTTTTTCATTCTCACTTTTGCGTCCGCCATTGTGGCGGCGCTTGGCTTGAACGCGGACAATATCGCGGCGGTGATTGGCGCAATGGTGATCGCGCCCTTGCTGGGGCCGATCCTCGCAATCTCGCTTGGCGCAGCGCTGGGCGACACGAAACTGTTGATCCGCGCAAGCCGGAATGCGGCCGCGGGTCTCGCGCTTGGCTTTGCGGTGTCGGCGCTGATTGGTTTCGCGTTTGGCGTAAATCTCGAAAGCAACGAACTGACGAGCCGGACGATAGCGGGCCTTGATTCCGTTGTGCTGGCGCTGGCCGCCGGCGTCGCCGCGGCGCTCTCCATTGTCGCCGGCATGTCGTCCGCGCTGGTCGGCGTCATGGTCGCAGTCGCGCTTTTGCCGCCCGCCGCCGCTGCCGGCCTGTTTCTCGGTGCAGGAGAGATCGGCTATTTCGGCCGGTCCCTGTTGCTGCTGACCGTCAACGTGGTCTGCATCATGATCGCGGCGCAGGGCGTATATTTTTACAAGGGCGTCAGACCGCGCAAATGGTTTGAGCAACAGGCGGCGTCGCGCGCGATGCGTGTCAATCTTCTCGTCCTGACCGCGCTGCTGGCGATCCTGATCGCCATCATCGTTTTTGCACCGACCGGCGTGATGCCGGACGTGCCGGGCGCGGATTCCTGAACGCGCGCTGGATCGAACGGAGAGCCGCGCCGGGCGCAGCTCTCCTTGTTGACGGTCAGGCTTTCATGGCGGCGACAAGTTCGCCAAGCGCCGATTGAACGCCGCCCAGTTCTTCGCGCAGGGCTGCGATCACCATTTTGGTTTCGGTTACTTCGTCTGCGCTGACTTCGACTTTGCCTGAGACAAGATCAGCTTCGGCGCGGTTGAGCGCTTCATGCACTCGCTTGAAGACGTCATCGGTGGATTCAATAACGCTGGCGGCGGCGGCGTTCAGCGCTGCGGCGACAATGGCCTTGGCTTCGGCGTCGTCGCCCGCTTCGTTGCGCGCTTCTTCAATGTCGGCGATAGCGTCGCGGATATCGGCCCGGGCGTCAGCCATTTCGGTCCGCAGTTCGTCAATATCCGCTGCGTCCATTTCGATCAGATCCTGAAGGAAATCCTCGCTCTCAATGTCGAAATTGATGCCGTTGAATGATATCTCGCCAATATCGGCAGCGCTTGCAGCAGGCGCTGCGAACGCCAGTCCGAGCGCGGCGGCGCCGGAAATGAGGAGCGCTTTAGCGCTGCGGAATTTGTTGTGGGATTGCATGTGAGTCTCCGTTTTTGATGCTTCTTGTGTACTGATGGATCGCCCGCCTGATTGTTTGGCCGCACCGAAAAGCTGCGGCGTTCCGGCGATCTGGATGCGGACCACACAACCCCCAGCGCCGTAATGGACGCACTCTGTCGGGTTCGCGCAGGGGCGCCAATCTGCCCTGCGGCGAGGCGTTCGCCAGAATCGTCAAAGCCGGAGAGGGCGAGACGGAACGAAGAGGTTTCACGATATTGTGTGAGCGGCGCAGTGGCCTTTAAAGCCGGAACCGGGCGCCTATATGGCTTTCGAATCATCCACACCAACCAGACCGCAGGCAGGATCAGCGGCCGGTGCAGGCAAAGCAGCGGCGCCTATCCTGTCTGTTTGTGTTAAGATCGGCGCGGCTTAGCGCCGGACAGGAGAGCTTATGATTACGATCCGCAGAGGCGCCGATCGCGGCCATGCCAATCATGGCTGGCTCGATGCGCGCCATACTTTCTCGTTCGCCAATTATCACCACCCGGATCAGATGGGCTTCCGGGCCCTGCGCGTCATCAATGAAGACCGCATCCAACCCGGCGCCGGTTTCCCGACCCATCCGCATCAGGACATGGAGATCATCACCTATATTCTGGAAGGCGCGCTCGCCCATAAAGATTCGACCGGCGGCGGCGGGGTCATCTCGCCCGGCGTTGTTCAGTACATGTCGGCCGGATCGGGAGTCACCCATAGCGAGTTCAATGCGTCGGATACGGAGCCTGCGCATCTTTTGCAGATATGGCTGTTGCCGAATGAACACGGCGGCGCGCCGCGTTATCAGGAGCGCAAGATCGAGATCGCCGAGAACGGCGACATGGCCCTGATCGCCTCTCCTGACGGTCGCGACGGATCGTTCGCAATCCGGCAGAACGCAGAACTGTACGCCGCCAAGGTGAAAGAAGGCGCGTCGCTGTCGCATGACTTTGCGCCCGGCCGTTATGGCTGGCTGCAAATCGCAAAAGGCGGCGTCGAGATTGGCGGTCTGATGATGCAAGCCGGCGACGGCGCGCGCATTGAGGAAGAAGAGGCGGTGACGTTCAAGGCGCTTGCCGACAGCGAAGTGCTTTTGTTTGACTTGCCGTAAAAATTCGCCACACAGGCGCTTATGTTGAGCGAGCTTTATACGGGCGGCGTGCTGGACGCGGCGGCGGCGATACCGCCGGCGCGACGGCTCGCTGCGCCGGATGCCAGCGCGACGAAACTCAGCCGCGTCTGCGGGTCGGAAGTCTCTGTCGATCTCGTGCTCAAGGACGGCGTTGTTTCTGACTTCGGCATGGAAGCCAAAGCCTGCGCGCTCGGACAAGCGTCAGCGTCGATCGTTGCGCGCAATGTTATCGGCGCCAGCGCCGATGAGCTTTACCGTGTGCGCGATCAGATGCGGGCGATGTTGAAAGAGGGCGGGCCGGCGCCTTCGGGCGAGCGCTGGGCCGATCTCGCCATGCTGGCGCCGATCCGCGACTATCCGCAACGCCACGCCTCGACACTGCTTGTCTTCGAGGCTGTCTGCGCCTGTCTTGACAGGTTGACCTGAAACGCATCTTCCTGCACTGACGCGCCAATGCATGCGAACTAACGCGATTGTCATCCGCTGACAGGTTGAAGGCGGCGTTGGGCGGGCCATTTAAGTCCTGAAAAGGCAGCCCGTCTCTCTCCCCCAACCCCAAGGGCTGCTGTGGCGCCTGCGTCGTTCCCCCGCGACGCAGGCGTTTGGTTTTTGGCTCAGGCTGCGGCCTCCTGAGCGCCGGCGATTTCGGCGCTATCGGCCGCTTCGCTCAACACCCAGTTCTTGAACGCCTTCACCGCAGGCGAGGAAGACTTTGAAGGCGGGTGTACGATATAGTAGGAAAACTCCGTAGGCGTCGTAAGGTCGAACGGGATGACCAGTCTCGCCGCCTCGAGGTCCGCCAGCGCCAGCGCCGCCTTGGCGAGCGCGACGCCTTTTCCGGCGACAGCAGCTTCAATCACCAGCGACGACTGGTTGAACTTCAGGCCGCGATCGCCGGTCTTGTGATCGACGCCCGCCGCCTTGAGCCACATGGGCCAGTTCGGGCAGCCGGGGTCCTTGTCATTGCCGGAGTCGTGCAGCAGCGTGTGGTGAACAAGGTCCTGCGGTTTCTTGATCGGGTTCTCGCCGGTCAGCAGCGCCGGGCTGCACACCGGGATGATTTTCTCGGCCATCAAATGTTCAGTGATCAGGCCGGCATAGCGGCCGGGACCATAGCGGATGGCGATGTCGACATCATCAACGGCGAAGTCGACCACATTCATGTCGGCTGACACCCAGACGTCGATGTCCGGGTGGGCCTCTTGAAACTTGTCGAGACGCGGCACCAGCCATTTTGACGCGAAGGAAGGGGCGACGGATACGGTCAGCCGGCCAGCGTCGGCTTTGCGGGAAAGAATTTCACCGGCTTCGACCAGCTTGTCGAACCCCTCCCTTAGCACCGGCAAGCTGGCCTGCGCTTCGTCAGTCAGGAGCAGCGCCCGCTTTTGCCGGCGAAATACGGGGGTCTGGAGAAAGTCCTCCAGCGCCTTGATTTGCTGGCTGACGGCGCCCGGCGTCACATGCAGCTCTTCCGCGGCTTTAGTGAAACTTAAGTGCCTTGCGGCGGCTTCGAAGACGCGTAGCGCGTTCAGGGGTGGCATTTGCTTCATTGCAGCTGGTCTCTCTCCATTTTCGGCAGCATTATTGAGATAGAAATTCTAAATAATCAAGAGCGGATCGAGGCCTCTCTGATTTGTGACAAGCGAATAGTAACGCTAATTCATGAGAACCTGGCTAAAAACCGGGATTGACGCAGAAAACCTATCAGAATTGGCAGAATTATTCGATTGAGAAGCCAAAATAGCGGGCATAACTTCGCCAAAGCTTCCAGGCTACCGCCATCCTAAACACAAAACGAATAAGAAAAACTATTCATGTACGCCTTTCCAGCCCATATCGACCTTCGCGACCGTCCGGTCCTGATTATTGGCGGCGGCGCCGCCGCTTTGGCTAAGGCGCGGCTGATGCTGTCCGCCGGGGCGGCGCTCACTCTGATCGCTTCCGAATTCGATCCTGAAACCCGGGCTGAACTTGCGGACCGCGCCAGCCTGATTCGCCGCCAGCCGGTTGTCGCCGATATTGAATCGGCGCTGATCGTGTTCGTCGCGGATACGCCGTCTGAACAGGCTGAGCGCTGGGTTGAGGCGGCGCGGATCGCCGGCGTCCTGATCAATGTGGTCGATCAGCCGGCGCTTTGCGACTTTACAACGCCATCGATCATCGAACGGGGCCGGGTAACGGTATCCATCTCCACGGGCGGCGCGGCGCCGGTGCTAGGCAAGAAACTGCGCGCTGACATTGAAGCCTTGCTGCCGCCGCAGCTTGGCGCGCTGGCGGATTTCGCCGGGCGTTATCGTGACGCGGTGAAAGCGAATTTCGTCCCGGAGGCGCGCCGCCGCTTTTGGGAAGAATTTTTCGACGGCCCGATCGCCGCGCAAGTGCTCTCCGGAGATGAAGCGGGCGCCCATGACGCCATGCTCGCGCATATCAACCGCCCGCAAGCAAAACCGGAAATCGGCGTCGTGCATATTGTCGGCGCTGGGCCGGGCGATCCGGATCTGTTGACCATCAAGGCGCTGAGATTGCTGCAGCGCGCGGACGTCATTCTCTATGACCGCCTCGTCAGCGACGAGATCCTCGCTTATGCGCGCCGGGATGCGGAACGCCTTTATGTAGGCAAGGCGAAATCCAATCACGCCGTGCCGCAGGAAGAAATTGAATCGCGCCTGATTGAACTGGCGCGTGAAGGAAAAATGGTCGTGCGTCTTAAAGGCGGCGACCCGTTTGTTTTCGGTCGCGGGGGTGAGGAGCTCGAAACGCTCCGGAACGCGAACATCCCCGTTTTTGTCTGCCCCGGCATCACTGCTGCGACCGGATGCGCCGCCGCCGCCAATATGGCGCTCACCCATCGCGATCACGCCCAGGCCGTCACTTTTGTGACCGGTCACGCGAAGGGAGAGGCCGACCCCGTCCTCAACTGGTCGGCGCTGGCGGCGCTGAAACACACGCTGGTCGTCTATATGGGCGTCGGCAAGGCGGACAGTATTTCCGCACAGTTGATCGCCCATGGGCGCGGCGACGCAACACCAGTCGCCGTGGTCGAAAACGGCACCCGCGCCGATCAGAAAATCGTCAAGGGCGTCCTGCGCGATCTTCCCCGGTTGATCTCACAAGGCGGAATCGAAGGGCCGGCGCTGCTGGTGATCGGTGAAGTCGCAGCCCTTGCCGATGGCGATACGCTGACGGCGCTGATCGAAAAAGAAAGGCTCGTCGCATGAAGGCCGTCACTGCAAACCGTCTCGACGACGGCGCTGTCGTTTATCTCGGCGATGACGATCGCTGGACGCCGCAACTGGGCGCCGCCGCGCGGTTCGGTGACGATGACGCAACATCCGTTCTCGCTGCGGCGCATTTGCGGGTGAAGGAAATCGCCGACGCCTATCTGGTCGATGTCGATGAGGCGGGCGCGCTTACCGGCCGCGACGCCTTGCGCGAATCCATTCGCAAGGCCGGCCCAAGCGTGCGTTCCGACCTTGGCTATCAGGCGGGTGCGTAAAATGGCGAAGCTCAAAATCTATGGCGATTCCATCAGCGGCAACTGCCTCAAGGTCAAATGGACCGCCGACCTTCTGGGCCTCAGCTATGACTGGATCGAAACCAGCGTGCTGAAATCGGAATCGAGATCGCCTGAATTTTTGAAACTCAACCCTGCGGGGCAGGTGCCAGCTGTCATTCTGTCTGATGGGCGCGCGCTGGCCCAGTCGAACGCGATCATTTTGTATCTCAACCGCGCCCATAAGGGCGGCCTGTTGCCGAAAGGCGAATATGCGCGCGCAAAAGTCTTCGAATGGTTGTTCTGGGAGCAATATTCCCATGAGACCGCCATTGCTGTCCGCCGGTTTCACAAGGCATACCTGAAAAAGCCCGACGCAGAGATCGATCAGAAGCTCATGGAAAAGGGCGTCGCGGCGCTGGCGCTTATGGAAGCGGCGCTGAAGAAATCGCCTTATCTTGTCGGCAAGGCGTTGACGCTCGCCGACATTGCGCTGGTCGCCTATACGCGCGTTGCGCCGGAGGGCGGGTTCGATCTCTCGCCTTATCCTTCGTTGCGCAAATGGATCGCCCGCGTTGAGAGCGATCTCGGCATTGAAACCTCAAATTCTGAAAAGGCCGCCTGATGTATCGCTATGACGAATTCGATGCGACCATGGTTGCTGAACGGGTCGCGCAGTTTCGCGGCCAGGTCGAACGGCGCCTGTCGGGCGAGTTGACCGAGGACCAGTTCAAGCCGCTGCGGCTGATGAACGGGCTCTATCTGCAACTGCACGCCTATATGCTGCGTGTCGCCGTGCCTTACGGCACGCTGTCGTCCAAACAGATGCGCCGGTTGGGCGAGGTCGCGCGCAAATACGACCGCGGCTACGGCCATTTCACCACGCGCCAGAACATTCAGTACAACTGGCCGGCGCTGGTCGACGTGCCCGACCTGCTTGACGATCTCGCTGATGTCGAAATGCATGCGATCCAGACATCCGGGAATTGCATCCGCAACGTCACGTCGGACCAGTATGCCGGCGCGACGTCGGAAGAAGTCGAAGACCCGCGGCCCTATGCGGAAATGATCCGCCAGTGGTCAACTTTTCACCCTGAGTTTTCCTATCTGCCGCGCAAATTCAAGATCGCCGTGACGGCGGCGGAGAATGATCGCGCCGCAGTGAAGGTGCATGATATTGGTTTGCGTCTCTACAAGAACGAGGCAGGCGAAACCGGTTTCGAAGTGATCGTTGGCGGCGGTCTTGGCCGCACGCCCTATGTCGGCCACACCATCCGCAAATTTTTGCCGAAGAGGTATTTGCTCTCTTATCTCGAAGCGATTTTGCGCGTCTACAATCTCGAGGGCCGCCGCGACAATATCTACAAGGCGCGCATCAAAATTCTGGTCAATGCAGAAGGCGCCGAAAATTTCGCCGCGCTGGTCGAAAAAGAATGGGCGCAGATGAAAGACGACGGCATCGACCTGCCGCGCGAAGAAATGGCGCGCATCCATGCCTACTTCGCGCCGCCCGCATTTGAAACTCTGCCCGATGCGAGCGCCGCCTTGGACAATAAGCGCCGCGCCAGTTCGGAATTCGCCCGCTGGCTGCGCGTCAACACGGCGCCGCATAAGGCGCCCGGCTACGCTATCGTCAACATCTCGCTGAAACCGGTCGGCGGCATTCCCGGGGACATTTCCGATGTGCAGATGGAGGCGGTGGCCGACATCGCTGAAGAATTCTCACTGGATGAAATCCGCGCCACCCACGAACAAAATCTCGTCCTGCCGCATGTGAAGAAAAACGATCTTTACGCCGTCTGGTCAGCGCTGAAAGACGCGGGTCTCGCCACCGCCAATATCGGCCTTGTCAGCGATATTATCGCGTGCCCGGGGCTCGATTATTGTTCGCTCGCCAATACGCGCTCGATCCCGATCGCGCAGCGCATTTCCGAGCGCTTCGCCGATCTCGAGACGCAGGAAGATCTCGGCGAGCTGAAGATCAAGATATCAGGGTGCATCAACGCCTGCGGTCACCATCATGTGGGTCATATCGGCATTCTCGGCGTCGATAAGAAAGGCGAGGAGTTTTATCAGGTGACGCTCGGCGGTTCCGGCGCTGAAGACGCGTCGCTGGGCGAGATCGCCGGGCGCGGCCTTTCTTCCGATCAGGTCGTCGATGCGGTTGAAAAGCTCGTCAATGTCTATCGCAAGACCCGTCAGGGCAAGGAACGATTTCTCGACACCTATCGGCGCATCGGCGCTGAACCCTTCAAGGAGGCTTTGTATGAAGCTGCTTAAACTTTCCCGAGATCACCTCTATCCGGCGCTTGAAGAACCGCAGGTCGAAGTCGCGCTTGAGGACTGGCGCGACAACCCGCAGGAGCACGCCGATGCAACCGCGCTGCGTATTTCCAACGCGACGTCGCTCGCTGACATCAAGTGCGATATTCACGGCTTCAGCGTGATTATTCTCGATTTCCCGGCGTTCAAGGACGGGCGCGCCTATTCACAGGCGCGGCTGTTGCGTCAGCGCTACGGCTACACGGGCGAGATTCGCGCTCGCGGCGACATTTTGCGTGACCAGATCATGTTCATGGCGCGCTGCGGCTTCGATGCGTTTGAATTTTCCGGCGCCAATGTGAACGGCGCCAGCGATGCGCTGCGTGAATTCTCCTTCGCTTACCAACCTGCGGCGGACGCCGTCACGCCGGTCTGGCGGCAGCGTCTCGCGCGCGCAGCGGCGGCTTAAAGCATATTCCCATGACCGCGTCAGCAGCGAAAGTCAGTTCTGAAGTCTTGCTTCGCGACGCCGCGAATGACGAGCGCGATGCCCGCGCGCGCCGGCTTTCCATGAAGCATTCGGGCGATGATGCGCTTGAAATTCTGCGCGTTGCGATCCGCGAGGAATTTCCCGGCCGCATAGCGCTGGTCTCATCCTTCGGCGCGGAATCAGCGGCGCTCTTGCATCTGGCGGCGCAGATCGACAAGTCGATCCCGGTGATTTTCCTAGAAACCGGCAAGCACTTTGCGCAGACTCTCAGCTACCGGAAAAAGCTGGCGACGCAGCTTGGCCTCACCGATGTGCGCGATATCCGTCCCGCGAAGGACAGCCTCTATACGCGCGATCGCGCCGGCGATCTCTGGAAACAGAACGCCGACGCCTGCTGCACCTTGCGCAAGGTCGAGCCGCTGGCGCCCGCGCTTGAGGAGTTCGACGCCTGGATTACCGGACGCAAGCAGTTTCATGGCGGCGGGCGTCTGCATCTTCCCGCGTTCGAGGCCTCGCCGACCCATATCAAGGTCAATCCGCTGATCCGCTGGTCAAAAGACGATATCGACGCTTATTACACGGCGAATGATCTGCCCGCGCATCCGCTGATCGCGCAGGGCTATCCGTCGATCGGCTGCTGGCCCTGCACGCATCCGGCCGCCGTCGGCGAAGACATTCGCGCCGGGCGCTGGCGCGGCGCGGCGAAGACCGAATGCGGGATTCACGGGCGATAACGTCTGTTTGTGAAGACACGCGTTTATCTTGCAATCGATTCCCGCTCGGCGCGCGTAATCATGTTCGCCCGGAATTTGTATTTTTCGCGATATTCGTTAGGCGTCATATTTGCATAACGCTTGAAAAGTTTCCTGAAGAAAAGCACATCTTCGTAGCCGACTTTTCTGCTGACTTCGTCAATTGTGCGGCCGTCCGTTTCTAGATGCCTTCTCGCTGAAGCAATTCTTAGTTTCTGAAGATAAACGCGCGGCGTATCGCCGAAGTGTTTTTGAAACTGCCGATAAAACGTGCGCTCGGTCATGTTGAACCGGCTGGCGAGTTCCTTGAGGTTTATGTCTTCAGAGAAATGCGCATGAAGCCAGTTCTGAAGCGACTTCATGTCATTGTTTTTGACTGCAGGCGCTTCGAAAATCGGCGCGGGCGTAATGTGGCGCGTTCTTGGCAGATCGGCGACGAACCAGCGGGCGCAATCAATCGCGGCTTCCTCGCCGAAGAACTTGTAGACAACATATAATGAGAGATCTGTCGCGGCGGTTCCGCCGCAACAGGTGATGATCCTGTCTTCATCGACGACGACGCCGTCTGTTTGCCAATCCGCCTCGGGCCATTTCGCCTTAAATGTATCGAGCAGACTCCAGTGCACGGCCGACTTTCTGCCCTTGAGGAGTCCTGCGGATGCAAGAACCGCTTGCGAGGGACAAACCGCAGCGATTGTCGACCCGTTTGCGTGGGCCGTCGTAATCCATTTGATGAGGGCGCAGCTCGCGTTGAGCGTCTTATCAATGTCGAGGCCCATTGCAGTGAGGACGATGAGATCAGGCGTCGGCTGTTCTTCCATGGCGATGGTCGGTTCGAGGCGGAAAAAACCGACCTGCCGGAGCGGTTTGTCGTCAGGCGTAACAATATGGAATCTGTATGGCGTCGCGCCGCTTTCATCCGCTGCAGTGGGGCGGGAAATGGCGTAGGATATGACTTCCAGAGGCTGCGACAGGGTCGAGCAGGAGCCGCCGTCAAAGCCGACAAATACAATGTTTCCGGTCATTTCCACCTGTCGCGCGGTCGATTTGGCGCAGCGCCCGCGATTGGCAAATATACTCTCATACAATGACAAATATGCCAAATGTTTCGGAGGAGCGGAAGCGGGCATTTAGTGGACCAGGTCAGCCTGTCGGCTGGAAGAACAAGAACAAGGAGAGAGGCATGTTGAAAAAATACATCATTGAGCGCGACATAAAGGGCGTCGGCGCCATGGGGCCGAAAGATCTTGGCGGCGCCGCCAGCACCTCAAACAGGGCGCTTTCTGAAATTGACGGAATCCAGTGGCAGATGTCCTATGTGACGGCGAATAAAACCTTCTGCGTTTACTTTGCTGAAAACGAAGGCCTTATCCGCAAGCATGCGGAACTATCCGGTTTTCCCGCCAACAAGATTACAGAAGTAACAGGCGTCATCGATCCGAGTACGGAACAGCAATGTCCGATTGTGACGTCAAAGCAGTAGCTTCGCTTAAAAACTATAGGCGCAACGACGATATAGTATATCGCCGCTACGCCTAATCGATTCCGACAAGGAAGGCTTGAATCGCACCCCACGCCGCGGGTTCGGTCAACATCGGCGCATGTCCCACATTCGGGACTTCGGCGTAATCGAAATTCGGATGAACGCCGCGCATCTTGGCGACGATCTCCGGCGATAAAAGGTCGCTGATCGAGCCGCGGATGATGAGAGTCGGTTTGTTTTTAAGGCTCTCGAACGGCGCCCATAAATCCGGCGCGGGTCCGATTTCGGTCAGCGCCTTGCCGATATTGGGATCGTAAGCGAGCGTCCAGCTTTCGTCCGGATTTTCGCGGAAGGTGCGCCGGGCGAAGGCGCGCCAGAAATCATCATCGGCGCCGGGAAATGCGACGCCGTTGACGGCGCGGATTTCGCTTGCGGCTTCCTCAAGACTGGCGACATTGGTTTTGGTTTTTCCGGCGTAACCGGCGATGCGGGTGATGCCCTCTAGCGCAAGTTCGGGACCGACATCATTGATGACCGCCGCAGTAACGCGGTCCGGCGCTGATTCATTTATCAGCATCGTGACGATCCCGCCCAGCGAGGTGCCGATAAAGACGGCGCGAGTAACGGCGAGCGAGTCCATCGCCTTCAGCACGTCGTCGCGATAAGTCAGCGGGTGGTAATTGAGATAATTAGGATCGTAGGTGGAGCGCCCGCGCCCCCGCATGGTGAGGGCGACGACATCGCGCCCGGTCGCGGCGATCTTCGGCGCCAGCAATTCGAAATCGCTTTCATTGCGGGTCAGGCCATGCAGGCAGATCGCCGGTGTTTTGGCGCCGCCAGCGTAGATTTTCGCGTGCAATGAAATTCCATCGGCTACGGCGATGGTTTTGTCTTCAACCGCGCTCATTCACTTGATACGGCGAACGCGGATGGTGGTGTGCAACTCCTCCACCGTGAGCATGTAGTTGCCCATGGCGCCGCGTTTGACTTTCGCCGTATAGAGCCGTTCCTTGTTGCCGAAGCGCAGCACCTTGTCGTCGGAATCGAGCTGGCGCCAGACTTGGCCGTTTTCGAGCGACACCGTGGCGACTTTCAGCGAGTTGATGCTGAACTCCACGACTTTGGACTGAATGCTTTTCAGCCGCTTGGCTTCTTTCTCGCGGCGGATTTCGTCAATATTTTCACTGCCGAAATTTTCGGGCGTATCCGATGCGTCCGCCAGGTCGTTGCCGTTGAGGCCGAAACTCTTGCGCTCATTCTCCTCAATTTGGGCGGCTTGCTCCTCGCGCACGATGCGGGTGACCGAGAGCGTCTTCGCGGCGGCGTCGAGGCATTTCAGCCGTTCGCCGTCATCGGCGATCTGCAAACAGGCGATGGCGCTGTCCACCGCCTCGGTTTCGCTGGGCTGCGCGGCAGCCGTAGCGATCATCAGGCCGGAAGTAAGGCCGGCAACGAGGGTGGCGCAAAGACGCAAATTCATATGGGCTCCTGAAACATGCCGCAGCGGCGGCGTGCGCTGATTACACACGGCGCCATTTCCGGCGTCAACATGCTAATGGATTGATCGAATATTCAACGCTGCAAACCCGTGAGCCCCTGTTACGCCAATGAGCGCCAATCCACTTCAAATCCTGCAACTGGCGGCGTCGAGTTTTCAGCGCGGCGACTTTCAAAAAGCGCTGCAGGCGAGTGAAGAGGCGCTGAGGCTGGCGCCCGAGCACCCAGAGGGCTTGCATATGAAAGCGCTGGCGCTTGGCCGCCTTGGCCGTGTGGACGAAGCGCTGGCCTTTTTTGACCGGGCTGCCGCGGCGCACCCGCAAAAGCACGTGATTCTCGTCAATAAAGGCAATGCGCTGCGGGCGGCTGACCGGTATTCAGAGGCGATTGCCGCCTATGAAGGAGCCGTCGCAGCGGCGCCAGATCACATTCCCGGCTGGGTCAGTCTTGGTGTTGCGCATTGGCGCGCCGGCGATCCTGCAAAGGCGGAAGCAATTCTACGCGATGCGCAGTCGCGAGCGCCAGACGATCCCAATCTGCTCAATAATCTCGGCGTTCTGCTTGACGACCAGGCGAGGTCTGCCGAGGCGGTGGAGCTGTTTACGGCGGCGCTGGCGCGGCAGCCAAGTATGCTGTTCGCCCGCGTCAATCGCGGCGCAGCCTTGCGCAAGATCGGCCGGCTTGAAGAATCGCTCACCGATCTGGAGATGTCGGCGAAGGCGGCGCCGGGCGAGGCTGAGGTTCACTATCAGTATGCAAATGCACTGCGTCAGGCCGGCGCGCTTCAGGAAGCGGAAGGGGCATTCCGCCGCGCGCTCGCAATCGCGCCTATGCGCGTCGATATCCAACGCGATTTCGCGCGCATGCTTTGGGAAAGCGGCGCCGGGCCTGCCTTTACAAAGCATCTCGACGCAGTAATCGCCGATCAGCCGGCGCCGGACCTGCTGACGTTGAAAAGCGAGCTGGCCTACCTCGCCGCGCTTCCCGACGAAGCGGAGGCGGCGGCGCTGCAATCGCTTGCAGCGAATCCGAACGCAACCACCCCACGGCGAATTATCGGTCTTGTGCGGGCCCGCCGCTCTGATCTTTCTGGCGCCATCAGCATGCTTGAAGAAGCGCTTGCGATGGCGCCCGATGATTTTGAAACGCGGCATGCGCTCGCCGAAACGCTGCTCGGGCATGGCGATTATGACGCCGCAGCAAAGTTGCTCGAGCGATCGCCGCCGGCTGCGCATCTGCAACGTCATATCGCGCTGAAAGCAAATGCAATGCGGCTTTCAGGAAATTCTGACTATCGGCGCTATTACGATTATGACCGCTTCGCGCGGAAAATGTTCATCGATCCGCCGGACGGATATGCGACTCTTGAAGACTTCAACCAGGCGCTGGTGGAGGCGATTCTGCCGCTTCATCAAACCAAGACGCGGCCGCTGGAGCAGACGCTGTATGGCGGCACGCAGTCGGTGGGGCGGCTCTGGGAGGAGCCAAATCCGGTGATTCAGGCGATGAAACGCCAGTTGCTGGCCGCCGCGGCGCGCTATGTGGAAGACCTGCCGGACGATCCAGACCATCCTTTTCTGTCGCTGAAGGGGAAGGCTCTGAGTTGTGCGGGTGCGTGGTCGGTCGTCCTCGCCTCTGGCGGCGGGCATGTGGATCATATCCACCCGAAGGGATGGATTAGCGCTTCCTATTACATTCGGGTGCCTCAAGAGGTTTTAAATGCGCAAAAGGCAGGATTTTTGAGATTAGGCGCCTCTGGGCTCTCTGGCGTGGTTCTGGAGGCGGAGCGCTGGTACAAGCCGGAGGAAGGGTCGGTTATATTTTTCCCGTCTTATATGTGGCATGGCGTCGAACCATTCGACTCCGAGGCGCCGCGCATCACGGCGCCGTTTGATCTTGCGCCCGCCGCTGAAAATTAGACTTACGGTGCAAGTGCAAGGGAAGTCGGGCGCTCGTTAAGTCCCTGTTAAGCAAATATGTTGTGATATTGCCACACTGGCTCTTGGAGTGCGCAGCCGGGTCTTAAGTTTGTTGACCTGATTGTCTTCACGGCCATAGCTTCGGCGCAAGTTGACGGGGAACCGGCAACGATCATCGTACCCTTAAGTCTCGGGGGGGCGAATTTACATGGGATTCTTGTCCAACCCGGCAGGAGTTCCGTGCGTGTGTTTAACTCGGAGGGAAATTATAATGTCACGAAAGCTTATTGCTGGGCGTTTCCTACGCACCACCATGCTTTCCGGTGTCGCCGCTGCGGTGGCCATGCCGGTTCTTGCCCAAGATGGTGAAGACACCATCGTCGTCACCGGTTCGCGTATCGCTCGTGAAGACCTTGCTGCTCCCAGCCCGGTCGCGCGCGTCGATGCGGAACAGCTCGTTCTGACCAACACGGTCAACTCCGAGCAGTTCCTGAACACGCTGCCGCAAGTTATTCCGGCGTTTGACTCCACGTCGAACAACCCCGGCAACGGTACGGCCACAGTCAACCTGCGCGGTCTCGGCACGCAGCGCACGCTCGTTCTCGTCGACGGCGCGCGTTACGTCGCATCCGGCCCGGGCGGCGTTGTCGACATCAACGCCGTTCCGTCGGCGCTGGTTGAGCGCGTTGAAGTTCTCACCGGCGGCGCATCGGCCATTTACGGTTCGGACGCGGTTGCAGGCGTTGTCAACTTCATTCTGAAAAAAGACTTCGAAGGCATTCAGCTCGACATGTCGAACGAAATGTCCGCTTCCGGCTGGGATGCAAACATCTTCAACACAGCCCTGACCATGGGCGGTAATTTCGCTGACGGCCGCGGCAACGCGATCATGTCGCTGTCCTACACCAACCGTGAAGCGCTGCTTCAGGGCGACCGCGATTTCTCGTCGCTTTCGTTCTTCGATCCGGGCCCCGGCGGCACGGAATTCCTGACTGGTGGTTCGGGCTCCGTTGTCGGCGGTCAGTTCACTGAACTCGGAGCAGGCTCCTTCGCGCCGTTCTACCCCTGCGTAGATGCTCCGCCGCAGACCTGTTCGAACAACGTCACGTTCGGCGGCGCCACACCGACTGCATCGGGCCGTCGTTTGGTCAACCCGCAGGACCAGTACAACTACGCGCCGGTCAACTATCTGCAGCTGCCGCAGGAACGCTACTCGATTTATGCTGGCGGTTCCTACGAAATCAACGACTCGATGGAAGTCTATGCTCGCGGCATCTTCGCCCAGTCGGTTGTTGACAGCCAGCTGGCGGCGACTCCGGTCGGCGGCACATTCACGGTCTCGTTCGATAACCCGAACCTCGATCCGACATTCTTGGCTGCTTTGCAGGGTATTTACACCGGTCTTGACGATCCAATGACTCCGGCTGTCAACGAGGCGGACGTTCAGGATCGTGACGGCGACGGTGAAGTCGACGATATCCGCATCGCTATGTCCCGCCGCTTCAACGACGAAGCGCTTGGACCGAGAAACAGCCTTCGCGACACGGCTTCGTTCCAGATCCAGACGGGCATCCGCGGCGATCTTTCAGAGAACTGGAGCTACGACGCCTTCCTGCAGTTCGGCCGTTCGCACGCCGTTCAGACGCAGTCGGGCAACATCTCGTTCAGCGCGCTGTCCGCCGGCATTCTTGACGGCACCTGTAACGTGTTCGGCGTCAACACGATCAACGCGGAATGTGCTGAATCGATCAACCGTACCGGCATCATCTCCAGCACGGTCGAGCAGACGCAGTTTGTCGGCTCGATTTCCGGCACGCTCGACGGGATGACGTTCCCATGGGCGGAATCCGGTCCGGGCCTGGCGTTCGGCGTCGAGTACCGCGAAGAATTCGCGAACTTCAATCCTGACTCGGTTCTGGGTCCGGACGTTCGCGGCTTCAACGCGTCGCTGCCTGTTCAGGGCCGCTATGACGTCTATGAAGCCTTCATGGAGACCCGCATCCCGATCGTTCAGGGCGTGACGGGCATCGAGGAATTTGCGATCAACGGCGCATACCGTTACTCCGATTACTCGACGGCTGCTGTCGGCGGCGTCCACACCTTCTCCGCAGGTGCGGAATGGGTGCCGGTTGAAGGTCTTCGCTTCCGCGGCCAATTCCAGCGTGCGGCGCGTGCGCCAAACGTCGGCGAACTGTTCGCGGCGTTCACCAACGGCTTCCCGGGTGCACAGGATCCGTGTTCGTCCGCAGTCGGCTTTGGCTCCGGTAACGGCCAGGCGGCGATCTGTACGGCGTACGGCGTTCCTGCCGGCATCGTCGGAACCGACTTCCAGCTCTCCGGTCAGATCGAAGCTCTGTTCGGCGGCAACCCGGCGCTGTTCCAGGAAACTTCTGACACGCTCACCATCGGCGCTGTCTGGCAGCCGACCGGAATCGACGGTCTCGTCGTTCAGGTCGACTACTATGACGTCACCATTGATGACGCGATCTCGGGCGTGCCTCTGCAGCTCCTGCTCGATCGTTGCTATGTTGAGGGCGACCTCGGCACCTGCGACACCTTCTTCGGTGCTGGCGTTCGCGATCCTGCAACCGGTCGCTTCACGCCGCCGTTCCTCGCAAGCATCGGCGGTCTGAACATCGCTTCGTTCGCAGCCAAGGGCATCGACTTCCAGATGAACTACGGCTTCGATCTGGGCAATGTCGGCTCCGTCTCGATGATCTACTACGGCAACTACACGATCGATTCTTCGTTCCAGGTCGATCCAGCCGCACCAGTCATCGATTGCGTCGGCAGCTTTGGCGGCAACTGCGGCGAACCGACACCGACCTACAAGCACACCATGCAGACGTCACTGGTCAGCGGTCCGCTCACCACGTCCGTCCGCTGGCGCTTGATTGGTAGCACGGTTGCCGATCCGTCCGTCTGGGCTCCCGGCTACTTCAGCGACCTGTCGGATGACTTGTCTATGGCGAACTATGTCGACGTGACCATGCGTTACGCTGTCAACGAAAACCTCGACCTGACGGTCGGCGTTCAGAACATCCTGGGCAGAGACGTTCCGCTCCTTGGCTCTACTAACAACGAGCAGGCGAACACTTACCCGGCAACCTACGAAACGCTGGGTCGCCAGCTCTTCGTCGGCGCTTCGGTCCGCTTCTAAGCGATCCGAAACTACGGAAACTGGAAACGGCGGGCTTCGGCCCGCCGTTTTCTTTTGCGCGCAACTGGCATAGACCGGGGCCCATGTCATCGAATGCTTCAGGAGAAAACGCCCGGCATTGGCAGGCCTATTGGCGCGGCGCCAATGGCCACAGTGCGGCTGTCTCCGGCGATGCGCCGGGAGATCTGTTCGACAGCCAATGGCGCAATTTTTTCAGCCGGACTTTTTCGGCGCCCCCGAATCTGAAAATGCTCGACATCGCCTGCGGCGCCGGTGTGGTTCTGGAGCGCGCCGCTGAAACGCTTGCCCAAAAGCAAAAGCAGCAGCAGGAACCGTCATCTGAAACGGCAATGTTGTGCGGCCTCGATTACGCCAGCGCGGCCGTCGCCGCCATCATGCAAAAACGCGTTCGTTCAGGGGCGCAATTGTCGGGCGTCGCCGCCAGCGCCCATGCGCTTCCCTTTCCTGATAGCGCATTCAATGTCGTCGTCAGCCAGTTCGGAATAGAATATGCCGGCATGGACGCGTTCGGCGAAGCGGCGCGGATATTGTCGCCCGGCGGCGTGGCGCAATTCATCACCCATTACAAAGACGGCGGCATCTACCGGGAGTGCGCCGGTAATGCAGCGACCCTGAACGCGGTGCTCGACAGCGATTTGTTTGACACGGCGCTGGCCGTGTTTCGCGAGGCGGATCCGGACGCCGCCGCCACGAGAGTACAATCTGCCGTAACGTCGCTTGCGCCGCTCCTGGATGGCGAGCCGCTCGCTGCGAAACAAATGCTTTCGAGGCTGCTGCCTGACGTCACGACATTGGTGACGCGGCGGCGCGCTTACGCGCCAGACGATGCAGCCGGCTGGCTGCAGGCCATGCATGAAGAGGTAAGGCTGTATGCGGGCAGGATGAACGCCATGACCGGATGCGCTGTCGATGCCCAAGGCGCGGCCGACGCTGCGCAATTGCTCGCATCCCATGGCGCCATTGTCGCTGATCCGGCGCCGATGACGCCGCCGGGAAAAACCGAACCGGCGGCGTGGCTGATTACTGCCGGAGTAACGGCACGCTGATCAGGCAGCTTCGGCGCGCAGTACGGCGGATGCGGCGTTGACGACGGCGGCGATGCGCAGCGCCGCCTGAACCTGTTCGCCGCCAAGGCCCGCTTTGCGCACAACCTTTTCGTGGGAATCAAGGCACATGCCGCAGCCATTGACGGCGGAAACCGCCAGCGACCAGAGTTCGAAATCCACCTTATCGACGCCCGGATTTCCGATGACGTTCATGCGCAGCTTCGCCGGCATGGTTTGATATTCGCTGGCGCTCATCAGGTGGGTTGCGCGGTAATAGACATTGTTCATGGCCATGATGGCGGCGGCCGAACGCGCGGCGGTCGCCGCTTCCGGGCTCAGCTTGTCTTGCGTTTCCGCAGTGATGGCGGCGATAACCCGGGCATTGCCGGCGGCGAGCGCAGAGGCGAGGAAGGCGCCCCATTTCTGCTGGTCGCTCAACGCCGATTCGCTGGCGAGCGTGCCAAGGTTAAGGCGGATGTCTTTGGCGTAGTCGGGAATTTGATCCCGTAAAGCATCTAGGCTCATGGATTCTCCTTTTCAATTTTTTGGCTGGTCACAGACGCGCGCCGGTTTCCAGATCGATATTCTCGGCGCGCAAGGCGTCGTAAAGCGGCTTAAGCCATTCTTCGTAAGGTGATGTGGAATTTAGATGTTCCGGAGAGGGCGGTTTTCTCACCTGCGCGGCGCTGAAGGTAATGACGGCGCGGTCCTGCTTGTAATATTCAAGACAGGCAGGGTCCCAGTCCAAACCGCAATATTCGATCAGCCGCCGCAGCTCCTGTTCAAAATTTCGGACAAGATCTTCATACTGAACAAAGGCCATCTCGCCGCCGAGCGTGTCGCGCCAGTGATCTGTAATGCGCACATATTGAGAATAATATTGCGCAAGTTCCTCAAGAGAATTTGAAGCCAGCCACCCAGTCGAAAAATTGCGACGATAGATCGAAAAACATACTTCTACCGGGCTGCGGCGGATATGAATTATACGTGCTTCGGGAAAAACCCGGCGTATCAGACCGACCGCGAATGAATTATCGGGCTGCTTGTCTGTAACGAAGGGCGCCTCGGGAACGTCATAATCACGGTATTGCTTGAGGTATTTATGACGGAACGCCTCAATATATTCCGGTGGAATTTGCCCGCCCGGCGCCGGCTGCTCCAAGTATTCATTCAAGGCGTAGAGCATATAGGGAAGTTCGCCTGCGCTGGTGACGTCCTTGTGCGTCGAGATCGCGCTGTCGAGCAGGGTTGTGCCTGATCGCGGCATGCCGACGATAAAGATCGGCGCGGGCCGGCGCGCGCGCGCAGCATCGCTTGTTCCTGGATCGACAGGAAAAAGGTCGATAATGTTTCCCACACGGGTCTTGTGGGCATTTGCATCATATCTGGCCGAGCTATCCACATCGCCGAGGCTATGTTTCAACCGGTTTGCTTCGGCCCAGGCGCTAAAAGCGCCGGCCCTGTCTTTGCGCTGGTGCAAAGCGTCGCCGCAGGCGAAAAGCGCGATGGCGCGATGTTTGACGCCGGAATGTGTATTGGCGCCAATTCGTCTTGCTAGTGCGATCTCTTCGTCTGTGAGCTTCGATCCGGTTGCGAGCGTCAGCTCTGCGAAGGCTTCAGCGTTGTTCGGATCGGCTTTGATCGCGCGCCTTGCGTAGTCGGCTGCCCCTTCAAAATTTCCGGCAAAATTAAGATGCCGGGCATAACCGGCGGCGGCGGCGCTGTTGTCAGGCTCCAGCTCCAGCGCGCGCTGGTATAGGCCAGCCCCTGCGTCAAGCTCTCTCGCACCAAGAAGATACTTGCCTAATGTTGCAAGATGAATCGCTTGCGGCGGCGATCTTTCTGCTAAAGGCCGATAGGCTTCGGCGGCTTTGATGAAATGGCCTTGCTGCGCATATCCAAATGCCAGCGCCACACGAGAAGCTTCGTCGTCAGGATAAGCGGCGAGCGATGCTTTTGCCGCCGTGATCAGTCCTGCCCAGTCATGTTTTTGCCGTGCAATGTGTGTGCGCAGCACCAAGGCTTGCGGGTGGCCAGGCGCGGCTTGCTCAAACTGATTGAGGGCGCTGCTGGCGCGGTCATAATCGCCAAGCTCATAGGCGGCGCCGGCGAGCCGCAATGAGAGCGCCGGATGTCCGGGCGAAGCGGCGAGGGCTCTTTCCAGCGCATCGACGGCGCCGGCATAGTCGCCGAGCTTTCCCGACAGATCGCCGAGCCGGCCCCAGCATTCAAACCGGTCCGGAGACGCCGCCGCCGCCTTGCGCGCTTCTTCGCGGGCCGCGGATAAATCGCCCTCGCATTCAAGCAGGACCGAGTGATTGATCAGATAACGCCAGTTCTGCGGTGACGATTGGAGCGCATTTACAATAAGGGGACGTGCGGCTTTCAGGTCGCCGGTCTCGGCGAGATTGACGCCAAGCAGGCTGGCCGCGTCCATCTGTTCCGGCGCGCCGGCGAGCATATCGCGGCACAATTTCATTGAGTGCTGCGCATCCCCGTTCAGCCGGGCGAGCGCTGCCTGTTCCAATATATCGCTAACCATGAGCGCACCAACCGGCTTAAGGCACAGGAGGGGCGGCGCCCCTCCTGTGAGGATGCATCAGCTTAAAGCGTGTCGCCGCCAACCGGGCGGTTGCAGGCGCAGAGCTCGTCCGTCTGGAGACCATCGAGAATACGCAGCGTTTCCTGCGGATTACGGCCGACATTGAGACCGTTGACGGTCACATGCTGAATGACATTGTGCGGATCGACAATGTAGGTGGCGCGCAAGGCGACGCCTTCCGGCGCACGAATGCCGAGGCCGTCAATCAGCGAGCCGGTGGTGTCGGCGAACTGCCATGCCGGGTGCTTGTCGAGATCTGGATGATCGCGGCGCCAGGCGAGTTTGCAGAACTCGTTGTCTGAACTGCCGCCGAGCACAACCGCGTCGCGGTCCGCAAATTCCTTGTTGAGGCGGCCGAATTCGGCAATCTCGGTCGGACAGATGAAGGTAAAGTCTTTCGGATAGAAATAGATGATCTTCCATTTACCGGAAAAGCTGGACTGCGTGATCTCTTCGAACGCGGATGCGCCATTTTCTTCGTGAGAATTGAAGCCGGGTTTTACGCCCGTCACGGAAAAATCGGGAAGCTTGTCGCCGACGCCTAGCATGCATGTCTCCTTTTATGATGAACCAAACTTTTTCAGCCCGAATGAGCCATGGGGCTTACATAACCGCCTTGGAAAATTAAGCAAATAGATTATATTATTCAAATCAATCGATTTAACCGATCAGAAAAGTCCAATAAAATGACGCCCTTACCGACTTTACGTCAGTTGCAGTTCTTCATGGCCCTGGTGCGCCGCGAATCCTTCTCCAAGGCCGCCGAAGACTGTCTGGTGTCCCAATCGACCCTCTCGTCGGCGATCAAGGAGATGGAAGCGCTGATGGATCAGCAACTGGTCGACCGCTCGACCCGCTCCTTTGCGCTGACGCCCGCCGGAGAAGAAGTGGCGGCGCGCGCGCCGGCGTTGTTGGCGGGGGCGGAAGATCTTGTCCGCGCCGCCAGCGGCCGGCGGCCATTGGAGGGACCGTTCACGCTCGGCGTTATTCCCACCATCGCGCCCTTCATGTTGCCGCGCGCATCGAAAGCGCTGAAGAAAGCGTTCCCGAAACTCGAGCTTTATCTGCGGGAAGATCTGACGGCGACCCTCGCTGAAAGATTGGCGGCGGGGTTGCTGGATGCAGCCGTGCTGGCGTTTCCCTATGACTTGCCGGGCATCGATTCCATCGAGATCGGCGAGGACCCGTTCTGGTTTGCCTGCGCGCCGGATCATCCGCTGGCGGACAGAAAGACAGTCAGCAGAAAGGAAATAGCCGGGTGCGATTTGCTGCTGCTGGAAGACGGGCATTGCCTGCGCGAGCATGCGATCGACGCGTGCGAGTTGCGCGACCGCGATGCGGCGGCGTCTTTTGGCGGCACCAGCCTGTTCACGCTGGCGCAGATGACTCGCGCGGGATTGGGCGCCACCTTGCTGCCGGACATGGCGGTCCGTGAGGGGCTGGCGAAAAGCGCCGGGCTGAAGGCGATTCCCTTTGCCGCTCCGGCGCCGGTGCGCAAAATCGGAGTCGCCTGGCGGCGCGGTTCCGGCCGCAAAGAAGAGGCGCTGTCGCTGGCCGCCGAGTTAAAGAAGGTCGTATTTCACGCCGCTTGAACCGGTTCGCGCGCGTGTTTTAACGCAGCGATTTCGCCATTGTCGGACATCATGATGGCCACCGGCCGCGTTGTCCTGAATTGCGACAGAATGATCATCACCGTGACGGTGATCGGCACGCTCAACAACAGGCCGGCAAATCCCCATAGAGATCCCCAAACGCCAAGCGAAAAAAGAACGATGAGCGGGCTCAGGTTCAGCGTGCGCCCGACAATGCGCGGTTCGATGCCGTTGCTCATGATCTGCTCCGCGCCGATCAGGCTGACCGCCGCGATCAGCGCCATGCGTACCCCGCCGCCATCAGGTTGAACGAGGGATAACAGCACAGGCAGGGTGATCGCCGAGGCCGCGCCAAAGATCGGAATGTAATTCAGCACAAAGATCAGCAGCGCCCAGAAGCCCGCAAATTGAATGCCGATAATCAGCATAATGATGTAGCTGATCGAAGCGGTGACGAGGTTCGACAATGTCTTGACCGTAATATACTGGCGGACCATGACGCCGATATCGGCGATGGTTTCGTTGATGACGCGGCGCTGGCGGTCATCAGCGCCAAGCAGGCTGATCTTTTTGAAAATTCTCCCACGCTCGATCAGCATGAAGATGAGATAAAGAACGACAGTGATAAAGGTCAGGAAATTCGACGCCAGCGACCGGAAACTGTTTGCAGCCTCGGACAATAGTCTGGGAATCATGTCGATGGCGGATTGCTGGATCTGCTGAACGCTGCTGAGCAGTTCTTCCGGCAAAAAGTCCAGCGTCTTGAAGTAGGCGATTACGTCCTGCGCGAGACCCCGAAGCCGGTCTTCATAGCTCGGCCAGGCCTCCAGCAGGGTTTCCACATTGGAGCGGATAATTTCCACGAACAGCACCATGCCGCCGCCGATCAGCACGAAGGCGAAAAAATAGCCTGCCCAGTCCGGCATGTAACGGCCGATGACCGGAACGCGTTTGACGTTTTCCTTCAGGGTGAAGATCAGGAAGCACAAAAAGCCCGCAACCACGAAGGGTATCAAGACGCCACGTCCGATATAGGCGATCAGCCCGATCATCACGGTGATCGCGAGTCCGTAAAAAGTGCGGGCGATGCTCTGCCCTGACGCGTGCGCCATATGCGGCCTCCCTGAAGTCAACTTCTGCGGGTAAGCCGATTTGCCGGCCTGCGCCAGCGTGGCTGGCCAATCCGGGTGCTTCCTTTGCGCCGGGCGGAGCGCTAGGAGTGCGCCATGATCTTGTGGGAAACTGACTGGCGCGACCCTGTCGGTGCGTTCGCACCGTTCGCCGGCGTGGCGCATGCTCATCTGCTACACGGCGGCGATCGGTCGGCTATGGCGGAATGGTCGATCATCGCCGCCTTTCCGTCGTCGGTGATTGCCTCGAAGGATGCAGGCGGGAATCCCTTTGCGAGCATTGACGAAGCGCTGCGCGAACGGCGGCGTGCTCGCGGCGACCTGCCTGCGGACATCCCATTTGCGTCGGGCGCTCTAGGGTTCGTCGGTTATGAAGCCGCGCAGGCATTTGAACCCAGCCTCAGCTTATCGCCTTCGCCGTTTTCCTTTCCCGACATGACGCTTGGGTTCTATGACGCAGCAGCGCTTTTTTCACGGACAAAGCGTGAGGCGTTTATTGCCGGGCGCGAGGAATCGGCTTGTCGCCGCTTGCGGGATGCGTTGGGGACCGGCGCGCCGCCTGCGCAAGGCGATGCTTGCTTCGGTCCCGTGACGTCAAATTTTACACAAGAGACCTATTGTGCGGCAGTTGCGGAAATCATCGAGGACATTCTCGATGGCGAATTTTATCAGGTAAACCTCTCGCAGCAATTACGCTGCGAATCGCCGTTTCCAGTTGACGCCTATGGTCTGTATCGGCGGCTTACAGCGCGAAGCGACGCCCAGTTCGGCGCGCTGCTGCAATATGATGCCGGTTCGATCATCTCCAATTCGCCGGAGCGATTTTTCCGGATTGAAGATGGCGCGTTCGGCGGGCGCCGGATTGTCGCCGAGCCGATTAAGGGCACGCGCCGGCGCGGCGCCTCAGCGGAAAGCGATGCTGCCCTTGCGCGGGAGTTGATGGCCGATCCGAAAGATCGCGCGGAAAATGTCATGATCGCCGATCTCTTGCGCAATGATCTGTCTCTGCTCTGCCGCGAGGGAACCATTCGCGAAGAAGCCATCTGCGAACTGATGAGCCTGACCAATGTTCACCATCTCGTGTCGCGCATCAGCGGCGTTTTGAACGATGACAAAAGCATCGCCGAGATATTCGCAGCGCTGTTTCCCTGCGGCTCCGTCACCGGGGCGCCAAAAATCGCCGCTATGCACGCGATTTCGCGCATCGAGCGTGTCGGGCGCGGCCCCTATTGCGGCGCCATCGGTTATATCGACGATACCGGCAACGCAGATTTCGCCGTCGCGATCCGCACCATGATGATAGAAGGCAATCACGTCGTCCTGCCGGTCGGCGGCGGCGTCACGTTGCGATCAAACCCGCAGGATGAATATGACGAGACCATGACCAAGGCGCGCGGCGCGCTGACCGCTTTGGGCGATCCTGCTTTTGAGGAGCGCCTCGCGTGATTCTCGTCATCGACAATTATGATTCCTTTGTGAACAACCTCGCGCGCTATGTGCGAGAAGCCGGACGCGAGACGGTCGTCTATCGCAACGACGCGATGACGGTTGACGAATGCTTGTCGTTGCGCCCTGACGGCGTCATCATCTCTCCCGGCCCGAAAGCGCCGTCAGAGTCGGGAATTTCTATGGCGTTGCTGCAGGCGCTCGATCCGCAAACGCCCATGCTCGGCGTTTGTCTCGGCCATCAGTGCCTGGTGGAGGTGTTTGGCGGCGAAACCCGGCGCGCCGCGCACCCCCTGCATGGCGAGGCCAGCGAACTTCATCACCATGGGCGCGGACTTTTCGCCGGCGTGCCGTCGCCGACAATGGCGGCGCGGTACCATTCGCTCGTCTCCGACCCGGCGCCCGGCGCTCCCTTGCGGAGCGTCGCCTGGAGCGCCGACGGCGAATTGATGGCGGTCGCCCATGAATTGCGCCCATGGTTCGGCGTCCAGTTTCATCCCGAATCCCTGCTGTCGCCGTACGGGCGCCGCATCGTTCAAAACTTTCTTTCCTTTTGCGGGCGAAGATGAGCGGCATGATGTTCTGGCTGAATGGCGAATACAGGCAAGACAGCGCTGCGATCGATATCGCAGATCGCGGGTTTTTGCTTGGCGATGGCGTTTTTGAGACGTTGCGGCTCGTGGACGGCGTTCCCTTATTCTTGCGCGAGCATGTCGAACGCATGGCCGAAGGCGCCCGCGCGCTCAAGCTCGACTCTGCGCCCAAAGAAGCAGATGTCGCTGCTGTCCTTGCTGAACTGGCGATGCGCAATGGCGCCTCGCAAGGGGCGGGTTCTGCAAGAGTGACCCTGACGCGCGGATCCGGGCCGCGCGGTCTGGCGTTTACGCCAAACGAATTCGCATCGACCTGCCTGATCACTGCCGCCGCCGCTGAATATTCAGAAACTGCCGAACCGGTGACGCTCTCTATCAGCGCGCACCGGCGCAATGAGCGCAGCGTTTGCGCGCGCTGCAAGACGCTTAACTATCTCGACAACGTCATGGCGCGTCAGGAGGCGGCTGCCGCCGGCGCTGGCGACGCCATCATGTTGAACAGCGCCGGCCGGGTCGCCTGCGCAACAGCAGCCAATCTTTTTGTCATTCGCAACGGGGCGGTGGCGACGCCGCCGCTGAGCGAGGGCGCCTTGCCCGGCATTGTCCGGGGCGCCCTGCTGGCGGCGGCCTCGAAAGAAGGGATTGAGACAAGCGAAACGCAGATCGCGCCAGACGGGTTGAAAGGGGCTTCGCTGTTTCTCACCAACAGCCTTATTGGACTCCGGCCCGCCGAATTGCTCGGGCATGCGCAACCCTCTGACAACAGCGGAGATATCTTTAACCGGCTCAAATCATGCTATGCCCGCATCGTGCAGATGGATATTGATCGCCGAAAGGCTGCGGGTTGAAAATTTTCACTATATCAGAGGCCCAGATTGCGCGCGTGATCGGCGCTGCTGCGGCAGATGAATTGTCGCGTCGGTTCAATCGGCATGTGGATTTTCTGACGATCGCCGGATGGACGCAGGATACGCCGCTGAAGCGCGGCGGCCTGGCGCTGAATGATGACGAAATGGAGGCGTGCGCGCTGCGCGCGGCAAGCCTGTTCGGGATCGATAATGCCTGCCTGACCCGGCTCCCGGCCAACACTATCGCTGATTGGGCGCGCGCTATCGCCGCCGAAATCAGGAATGGATTGACCTCTTTTTCGTTCAAGCCGGCGGCCCGCGCCGATGAAGATATCGTTCACGCTCATGCTGCCGATGAGATTTTTCAGGACGCCGCTGCTGCTGCGAACATTCTCTACGGCAGGCGGCGGCTGTTGTCGTTCGTCGCGCCGCACAGCCTGTTGGGGCTGGAGCTGTCGATCCTGACGCCGAACCTGCTTGGCATTGAATCGGTCGATGCGCGCGGCATGGCGCCGGAAACGCTGTCAAAGAATTTGCTGTTTGGCGATGTTCTGGTCGCAACGCCGACCCTCTGGCGTTACATGATGCAGGAAGATGTGAAGGCGCCGGACAACACCCTTGCCGTTACCTTCGGCGAACCGATGACGCCGGATCTGGCGGCAACCATGCGCAAGAGCGGTTTCGGCGTGTTGCGCGAACTTTACGGCTCAACGGAGACGGGGCTGATCGGCTGGCGCGACTCGCCGGGGGAGGCGTTCGTTCCTTTCGATCACTGGCGCCGCAATGGCGACGATCTGAGCCGCATACGCCCGGATGGTGTGACGCGCCGCGTCACGGCGATGGATGTGCTGGTCTGGACCGGCGAGCGTGCGTTCGCTCTGTCGGGCCGGCGCGACGGGGCTGTGCAGATCGGCGCCGTGAACGTGTTCCCCGCAGCTGTGGCGGCGGCGATGCGGACCCATCCGCACATCAAGGATTGTGAGATTGTCGTGGGACGGCGCGGCGACGGCGCCGCGCGGTTGATCGCGCATATTGTGCTGAGCGACAAGGTAATGCCCAACGAGCGAACGGCGCGCGACATCGATGTGTGGTGCAGGGTCAATTTGCGTCAGCAGGAACGGCCGCAAATTTACAATTTTGACGCGGAAACGGGCGCGGAAGTTTGACTTCGACGCGCCCGCTGGAATTGGATTGAAACCTTAGTTGTTGGCGCCGTCGCTGTTTTGCGCGAGACTGCTCGCCTGACCGTACTTGCTTTCGACCTGGCTCGACACTGTTTCGAATTGCTCGGTGTCGTCTCCGACCGTGACAGTCGCCTCACAATTTGTTGTGCAGTTATAGGTCGTGCGACCGACGCCGCGATGAACGGTCAGCATGTCCGAGCTTGGCGTGCGCACGCGAATGACGAGGTTTTGCGACGGCGCGCCAGTTTCGTCGAACACATAGATGTTGGTCAGGCCCGGCGCTTTGCCGAAAAGCAAAATATTGTTGTTGTCCTGAATGGTGACATCTGCGATCGCCGGATTGCCGACAACGATCGATTTCGCCGGCGTCTCAAGTTTGAACGGGCGAACCTGGTCCATGGTCAGCCAAAGCTGTTCCGCCGCGGCGGGCTGCGACATGGCCGCGAGTGAGGCGGCGGCGATGGAGGCGGCGGCGAGAATCCTGCGCATGGCGTAATCCTTTTGAATTCGGGTGCTTTACCATATGGGCGAGGAGTCAAAGAAAACTTAAGGCTGTCCGCCGATTTGATCCAATAGAGCCCGCAACACGGGAAATTTAGCGGTGAGAATTTTACCGGACCTTAAAACGCGGCTGTTAATCGACGAACACCGGTGGAGTGCACAATGACAGCAGCCTCAACTCAATCCGTCGCCGTCAGCGGCGGCCAGACAGAAACGTCAGCCAAGGCTGCAATAGACGATCATAATGGCGCGCTAAGCGGCATTGCGCCGTTTCAGGATCTGCCAGACGCGGTTTTATCGCTGCTGTGCGAGCACAGCGAACAACGACATTACAGCGCCGGCCAAACAGTATTCTCGCTCGGTCAGTATGACGGGGGCGAGTTTCTGGTTGTTTTGTCGGGCGAGCTTCGCGCGTCCATTGCAGACGGCGCAACCGGCGCCATGATGATCGAGCAAGTGCCTGCAAAGGGCGTGTTTGGCCTTGAAATCGCCATGTCGGAACCGGATCCGGAGCTGTTTCAGCAGATCGCGGTAACGGCTGAAAAAGACAGCGATCTTATTGTCATCGATGCGGCGGAGTTTAAATCAATCGCCGCCGGGCGTCCGTCGTTGATGCGGAATGTCGCCATCAACATGGCCCAGCAATTGTTCGCGCAGCGCTTTCGCGCGCTGACGCCGCAAACCGCGCCGGAGCGCCGCGTCTATGCGGTGCTGATCGAATGCCTGGCGCGTGATGCGATCACCGGTGCATGGCGGATTGAGCGGATGCCGAAGCATCGAGAGCTGGCCGACCGCGCCGGCGTCGATGAAGCGGCTGCGGCGGAGGCTGTTGCGGCTCTGATTCAGGAAGGCGTGGCGCAACGCGATTATCCTGGCCTTGTTGTAAACGATATTGCAAGGCTCAATCAGCTCGCAAGCTAGGATTGCTGCGGGTTTTTGGCATGGTTAATCGCTGTTAACTATAATCAGCATACAGATAAAAATTACTGTATCTTTATAGATTCTTTACACCTCAGCGCCACTATGGCGGAGACTGAATGGGAAACCCCGTTCAGCGGTGCAAGTGAAGAGTAAGCAGGAGTCGACAAATGAAAGCTCTTATCAATCGTTTTAAAGCCGATGAATCCGGCGCAACGGCCATCGAATACGGCCTGATCGCCGCGCTTATCGCAGTTGCCATTATCGCTGCGGTTCGCGCCGTCGGCGGCACGCTCAGCGACACTTTCGACGCTGTTGATACCGGTCTTCAAAACGCCGGCGAATAAATTTAACCAGCGGTGCTTGCGCCGCAGGTTATTTGAAAACGAAAAAGGAGACCGTTCGGTCTCCTTTTTTGTTTATGTCTAACGGAACTTTAACGGGCGCGCGCCTAGACTTCCGGCTGCATTATTGCCTGGAGGGCAGGGCGTGCTCGCATATTTGTTTCTTTCTGTATTTCCGGCCGCGCTGTTGATCGCTGCGGCGAACGACATCTACGAATTCAAAATCCCGAACTGGATATCCATCGTGCTGGTGGCGGCCTATCCGCTCGCCGGGCTGACGCTCGGCGCAAGTCCTCACGTTTTGATGGAAGGCGCCTTGCTCGGCGGGGCCGCGTTAACAATTGGTTTCTGCCTTTTCGCTGCTCGCATTATCGGCGGCGGCGACGCAAAGCTGCTGGCGGCGACGGCGCCCTGGATGGGGTTGGGCAGCCTCGGGCTGTTTCTTTTTCAAACAGCCATAGCCGGTCTCGTGCTCGCGATCGTCATGGGAATGTTCCGCAAATTTCCAGTGCTTCCGGTCTACGCGCATGCGCCCTGGTTAATACGGCTGCATGAACGCAAAAAAGATTTACCCTATGCGGTGGCGATCGCAGCGGGCGCACTTCTTAGCTTTTCGCAAACGCCATACTTCCAATTGGTCATTGGCGGTTAACAAGATCAGTTAACAGAGTTTTGAGGAGTTTCGCTCACCTTAAAGCCCAAGGCGTTCGGTGTGAGAAGCGTAACAGACAGGCAGGATCGAAATGAACGTTAGTCGTATTGCAATTCTCGGCGTCGCGCTTGTAGCGGGTGCGGGCGCATTTGTTTTGATGCTGGGCCAGAACAAGACCGTAGCGCCAATGCAGATTGTCGAGCCGGTCAAGGAAGAAACCGTGCGCGTGCTGGTGTCCAGCAAGGATATCCAGCGCGGACAGCGCTTGACGCTCGAAGACACGAACTGGGTCGCCTGGCCGAAAAAAGCGGTTCAGCCAACCTTCATCACCGACGATACGCCTGAGGCCCGCGAAGAACTGGAGAGCGCGGTTGCGCGCTCGCTCATCGTAACCGGCGAACCGATCGTCAACGCCAAGGTTGTTCGCGCCGGCTCGTCCAGCCTGATGGCGGCGATCATCGCGCCGGGCATGCGCGCTGTAACCTTGCGCGTCTCGCCGGAAACATCGTCGGGCGGATTTATTCTGCCGGGCGACAAGGTCGATATTCTGCTCGCTGGCGGCCGCAACAGCACTGCAGCGGCGCGGACCATCTTTGAAGATGTTCGCGTGCTCGCCGTTGACACTCTCTACTCGGAGAACACCGAAACCGCGCATGTCGCGGGGTCGAACGTCACGCTGGAGCTGGCGCCGACAGACGCGGAAATGTTCATCTCGGCGCGCGATACCGGAACCATGAGTCTTGTCCTGCGCAGTATTTTTAAACCGGAAACGGAGCTTCAGGCGACTGAGCGGCGTTCATCCAATGTGAGTGTGATTCGTTATGGGCGTTCGTAACAGTAAGTTTGATCAGGGGGTTCCGATGAAGTTCCTTGCATGTGTGATGTCCGCCCGTAAGCGTATTTCAAGGCCGGCAGCAGGCCTGTTGCTGGGCGCGATTGCCGCTGGACTGGCCAATCCTGCGCTGGCGCAGCGCGGCTCGCAACCTGTGCGAATTGATGTCGGCGGACAAAGCGCGGTGTCGAAAAGCATCGTCCTGCCGCTCAACAAGGCGGCGATCGTCGAACTGCCGCAGGCGGCGGCTGATGTGCTGGTCTCGCAGCCGACGGTCGTGGACGCCGTGGTGCGTTCGCCGCGCCGCGTCTATCTTCTCGGTCTCGCCACCGGGCAGACAAACGCGTTTTTCTTTGACGCCCAGGGCCGCCAGATCCTCAATCTCGAAATCATCGTTGAGCGCGACATGGACGCGCTGGCCGAGCTTTATGCGCGCGTCATGCCGGACTCGCGCATCGAAGTTGAGTCTGTAAATGACAATGTGGTTCTGCGCGGCGTCGTTCAGTCCGCAAGCGAAGCGGCGAACGCCTCCGATCTCGCAGGCCGGTTTGTCGGCAATCCGGAAAGCGTGATCAACATGATCACCGTCCGCGATCCCGAACAAGTCATGCTGAAAGTGCGCATTGTTGAAATGCAGCGCCAGCTTCTAAAACAACTCGGCGTTTCGGCAAGCGGCACGTTCCAGCTTTCCGATGCTGCGGTTACGCTTGCCTCTGCAAACGCGATCGCGACCACAGGCGGGCTTGGGCTGTCCAGCCGCAAGGTGAATACCGGCGATCTTGAAGTGCTGGATTCCTCGCTGCAGGCGTTCGAATCCAATGGTCTCGTTCGCGTGCTGGCGGAACCCAATCTCACGGCGATTTCCGGTGAAGCCGCACGCTTCCTTGCGGGCGGTGAATTCCCGGTGCCGGTCGGTCAGGATGACGGCGTCATCTCTATCGAGTTCAAGGAGTTCGGCGTCGGCCTCGGCTTTACGCCGATGGTTCTGAGCAAAGGCCGCATCAACCTCAAGATTTCAACCGAAGTCAGCGAGATCACGACGGAGAACGCGTTCTTCGTGCCGGGCGCGACCACCGTTGACGATGACGGCAATCTGATCACCACGGCGGGCCTTTCCATTCCCGGCTTGTCCGTCCGCCGCGCCAATACGGTTGTCGAGCTTCCGTCCGGCGGCAGCATGGTCATGGCTGGCCTGCTGCAGGAAGACATGCGTTCAACGATCGAAGGTATTCCGGGCATGAAAGACGTGCCGGTGCTCGGCCAGCTTTTCCGCAGCCGCAATTACGCCAATAACGAAACCGAGCTGGTGATCATCGTCACGCCGTATCTTGTGAAATCCACCCACGAATCCAACCTGGTCGATCCGTCCAAAGGGTTTGCCCCGGCTAGCGATGCAGAAACCATCTTGTTCGGAAAAATCGTTTCCACCTACGGACTTGCCGGCGCCGGCGTGAATGAAGCGTCGCTGCAGGGACCGATGGGCTTCATTCTGGATTGATAGGAAAGCAGTTATGACCGCAATTAAATTGAAATCAGCGCTTCTTTCCGCCGCCGCTCTCGCCGTTTCGGCCTGTGCGGGCGGGCCGTTCAACGGCGAAAAGCATGCAATGACTGTCGCCGAGGCGCATCCGATTTCCGTAGACGGACAGGTTGTGACGCTGACCATCAGCGGCGATGTCACAACCAGCGACATTTCCAATGTGGACAAGGCGCGCATCCGCTCCTTTGCAAGCTCCTACATGAATAATGGACATGGCCCGCTGACGGTGACGGCGCCGTCGGGCGCCGGCAATGACCGCAATGATCACGAAGCTGCTGCGGATATCCGCAAGGCGTTGAACGACGCCGGCGTTCCCTGGTCGGCGATCCACGGCGCAACCTATCGCACCGGGGAAGCAAGCAACGATCAGATCATTTTATCGTTCACGCGTTACGTGGCGACGGCAAGCCCTTGCGGCATCTGGTCCGGCATCAAGGAAAGCGAATACCGAAATGTGCGCTCACCGAATATGGGCTGCGCAACAATGAACAACATCGCGGCGATGGTCGCCGATCCGCATGATCTGATAGCGCCGAGCGATGTTGCGCCGCGCGACGGTCAGTCTGTGGTGCGCACCATGGAGCTTTATCGCGCCGGGGAGGTCACCGCATCCGCTGTCGATCAAAACATCAATGCTGAGGCCGCGGGTAATTAATTGAGCGCGCTCCAAAATGGGGAAGCTCGAGGGAGATGACGATGAAAAACGCTGCTGAAACCGCCTATCAGCCGGCCGATGATGAAGAAGGCGTCGCCGACGGCGCCGCCAGTCTGGGCGCGGACGGGGGCCCGGCCGGTCAGGCGCGGCAATCGGACGATGGGGCGGACGATGAGGCTCTCGAAGAGGATTTCGCGGACGCGTTCGGCGACGATGAATCCTGGCTGAACGAAGAGCTGTCAGATGAAGAACTGGCGGCGCTTGGCGAGGAGGACTTCAGCGATGACGATTTCGCCGATGAAACTTTCGAGGCCGAGATCGAAGCCGCCTTCGACGATGCGAGCGCGGATGACGAACTGGGCGCCGCGCCGGCAATCGACTCAGAAGAAGACATGCTCGACGAAGCGTTCGGCGACGGTGATTTCAGCGAAGAACCCGAAGCAGCCGCAGCAGCTCCGGCGGCGCAACAGGCGCTGGTGACGGCAAGCGCTGCTGCGAGCGGGTCTGCCAAAAATGTTATGGAAGCCCAGCAAAACTATGGCGGCGAGATCACCGACCTTGGCGAGGAGTCTGTAGACCATCGCCCGGTGCCGCGGATTTCCATCCACGCTTTCTGCGAAACGCCGGAGATCACCAACCTGCTGGAGAAAGCCTCTGTCGATCGCCGCTTGTCGAAAGCGCACCTGACCATCCATATGGGCGGCATCAACAAGGCGACCGATCATTTTCAGACGGCGTCGACGCCGAACCTGATCATTCTCGAAACAATGGCGGGCGGCGCGGAAATTTTCGCCAAGCTTGGCGAGCTCGCCGAAGTCTGCGATCCGTCCACCAAAGTCGTGATCATCGGCCAGGTCAACGATATTATCCTTTACCGCGAACTGATCCGTCAGGGCGTCAGCGAATATATTGTTCGCCCCAATTCGCCGCTGCAGATCATCAAGACCATCGCCGATCTCTACGTCGATCCGGCGGCCCCGCCAATTGGCAAGACCATGGCGTTTGTCGGCGCGCGCGGCGGCGTTGGTTCCTCAACCATCGCCCACAATATCGGCTGGTGTACGGCGGAAGAGTTCAAGAGCGACACGGTCATTCTCGATCTCGACCTGCCGTTCGGCACGGCGTCGCTGGATTTTGACCAGGAAGCGTCCGCCGGTCTGGTGGAGGCGTTGACCTCGCCGGAACGTCTTGACGACGTGCTGCTTGATCGTCTGTTGCAGAAACATACGGACCGGTTGAGCCTGTTCACCGCGCCGTCCATGCTTGACCGCGATTTCGACCTTGACGACCAGGCGTTTGAAACCGTGCTCGACGTCGTTCGCGGCACCGCCCCGACCATTATTGTCGACATGCCGCATGTCTGGACATCGTGGTCAAAGCGGATCCTGATGACGGCCGACGAGATCGTCATTACGGCGACGCCGGACCTCGCATCGTTCCGCAACACCAAGAATCTGATCGACATCCTTGGCGCGGCGCGGCCGAATGATTCATCGCCAACCCTGATCATCAATCAATTCGACCCGAAAACATCTGCGGTGCAGGCTGATCAGTTCGCAGAACATGTGGGCATCAAACCGTCGCAGGTCATTCTTTGGGACCCGCAATTGTTTGGTACGGCGGCGACCAATGCTGCGCCGCTTCTCGAAGTCGGCGCCAAGAGTAAAACGGCGCAGTCCATTCGCGATCTGTCCGCGCAACTGCTCGGCCGCAGCGAGGCCAATATCGCGCGTCCGAAATTCAGCCTTTCGGGATTGTTCAAGAAAAAACGGTAGTAGGGGTTAGGGTATGTTCGGACGCAGAACAGGTCCAGTTGAGACGGCTGCGCCAGCGCCGGTGAAAAAGCCGGCGGCGCCTGCCGCCGCCAAGCCCGCCGCCAAACCGGCGGCGCCGGCGAAACCGGGTGGTAATGCGCCGCCGCCCGCGCCGCCGCGCGTGGCGTCCGCCGCCAAAAAAGCGCCGTCCACCGTTGAAATCGGCGGGCGGTCAGACGAGTATTTTCAGACCAAAACGACAATCTTCAATGCGCTGATCGACACCATCGATCTGTCGCAGCTCGCCCAGCTCGATACGGAAGCAGCGGCGGAAGAAATTCGCGACATCGTTAACGAGATCATCTCGATCAAGAACGTCCAGATGTCGATCGCCGAACAGGAATCGCTGTTGCAGGATATCTGCAACGACGTTCTCGGTTACGGCCCGCTGGAGCCGTTGCTCGCCCGCGACGACATCGCCGATATCATGGTCAATGGCGCTAGCCGCGTCTTCATCGAAGTCGGCGGCAAGATCCAGCTGACCAATGTCCGCTTCCGCGACAACGCCCAGTTGATGAATATCTGTCAGCGGATTGTGAGCCAGGTCGGCCGCCGCGTCGACGAAGCCAGCCCGATATGCGACGCGCGCTTGCCGGACGGCTCGCGTGTGAACGTCATCGCGCCGCCGCTGTCGATTGACGGCGCCGCGCTCACCATTCGTAAGTTCAAAAAAGACAAACTGCGCATTCAGGATCTGGTGAATTTCGGCTCGATCTCGCCGGAGGGCGCGAAAGTTCTGGAAATCGTCGGTTTCTGCCGCATCAACACGCTGATCTCCGGCGGTACGGGTTCCGGTAAAACCACATTGCTGAACTGTCTCACCGGTTTCATCGAGCATGATGAACGCATCATCACCTGCGAAGACGCGGCCGAACTTCAGTTGCAGCAGCCGCATGTAGTGCGTCTTGAAACACGCCCTCCGAACCTTGAAGGCCAGGGCGAAGTCACCATGCGCGATCTCGTCAAAAACTGTCTGCGCATGCGTCCTGAACGGATCATCGTCGGCGAGGTTCGCGGTCCTGAAGCCTTCGACTTGCTGCAGGCCATGAACACCGGCCATGACGGCTCCATGGGCACGCTCCACGCCAACTCGCCGCGCGAAGCGCTGCAGCGTATCGAATCCATGATCACCATGGGCGGCTATAACCTGCCGTCGAAAACGATCAAGGAAATGATTGTCGGCTCAATCGATGTCGTCGTGCAGGCGGCGCGTCTTCGCGACGGTTCGCGCCGGATTACGCACGTCACCGAAGTGCTCGGCACGGAAGGCGATACGATCATCACGCAAGACCTTTTTGTCTATGACATGGACGGCGAAGACGCCGACGGCAAAATCATCGGCAAGCACAAATCAACCGGCATTGCGCGTCCGGCGTTCTGGGATCGTGCGCGCTATTACGGCAAGGAAGCGGAACTGGCCTCTGCGCTTGACGCCGCAGCCGATTAATCGAGGGACTCATGGATCAGCAGATCCTCATCGTTGCAGTGCTAGGGCTCGTCTGTTTCGGGGCGCTGGCGTTTGTCCTGTTGCAGCCATCCGAGCGCGACAAGGCCAGCAAACGCGTGGCGGCGCTGAACACGGCGAAGTCCATCAAGCGTTCAGGCGGCGCCAGCACCGAATCGCAGAACAAGGAGCGGCGCAAGAAACTCGCCGACTCGCTCGCCGCGCTTGAGAACAAGACAAAGAACCTGAAAAAGAAACGCCGCCTCAGCATGTCGCAAATGCTTGAGCAGGCGGGTCTGACGATCAAGCCGAAACAATTTTATATCGGTTCGGCCATCAGCGCCGTGTTGTTCGGTCTAATCGGCGTGATCTCGGGACAGCAGCCCTGGATCAGCGGTCTTTTGCTGCTGGTGGGCGGTCTCGGATTCCCGCGCTGGATGATCGGCTTTTTGAGCGCGCGGCGCAAAAAGAAATTTGTCGATGAATTTTCCGGCGCCATTGACGTCATCGTTCGCGGCGTGAAGTCAGGCCTGCCTGTCAATGAATGTTTGAAGATTATCGCTCGCGAAGCGCCGCGCCCGGTCAGTGACGAGTTTCACATGCTGGTCGAGGGTCTTCGCGTTGGTCTTTCGCTTGAACAGGCGCTGGACCGGATGCTGGAGCGGATGCCGCTGCAGGAAGTCAGCTTCTTTTCCATCGTGTTGCTGATCCAGCAGAAGACAGGCGGCAACCTCGCCGAAGCACTGGGCAACCTTGCAGGCGTGTTGCGTTCGCGCAAGCTGATGGAAGGCAAAATCGCGGCGCTGTCTTCGGAAGCGAAGGCCTCGGCATGGATCATCGGCTCGCTGCCGTTTCTGGTGGCCGGCGCCGTGCAATTGTCCTCGCCTGACTACCTCTTGCCGCTGTTCAACACCAAGCCGGGCAACTTCATCCTGATCGGCGCGGGCGTGTGGATGTGCACGGGTATTTTCGTGATGAAGAAGATGACGCAGATCAAGGTTTAGGGCCGGACAATGGAAGCCATCATCAACGCTGTTACAGACCGGTCTTTTCAGATCGCGGTGCTGGTCTCGCTGGCCGCGGTGGGCACGATCTTTACGGTGCTTGAACCGCTGCTGGTGAAAGACAAGCTCAAAGAGCGGATGAAGTCTGTCGGCAATTATCGCGAGAATTTGCGCAAGCAGCAGCGCGAAGCGCTGGCCAAGAAATCGACCAAAGGTCTGCGGAACACCTCGCCGCAAGGCGTGATCAAGGAACTGGTTGAAAGCCTCAAACTGCTCGAAGTGTTCGACGCGGATTCGGCGCGCAAGAAACTGATGATGGCCGGTCACCGCGGTCAGGGCCCTGTGTTCACCTTTATGACGGCGCGCCTCAGCCTGCCGTTCATCGTGGCGATCATCGTCGGCATTTATGTGTATCTGCTCGATGGCTTTGAACTGGACAGCTTTGGCAAGCTTGTCGCGACATTCGGCGGGTTCTTTGTCGGATTCTATTTGCCGAGCATTTATATTTCGAACGCGGTCACAAAACGCCAGCAAACAATCCAAAGCGCATGGCCTGATGCGCTTGATCTGCTGCTGATCTGCGTCGAGTCGGGCATGTCGGTTGAAGCGGCGCTGCAAAAGGTCGGCGACGAAGTCGGCCCCAGCTGCCCTGAGCTCTCGGAAGAGCTTGGCCTGACAACCGCCGAGCTTTCCTATCTGCAGGAACGCAAGTCCGCCTATATCAATCTCGCGGAACGGACCGGTCTTGAAACAGTGCGTTCCGTGGTGACGGCGCTGATCCAGTCGGAGAAATACGGTACGCCGCTGGGCCAGGCCCTGCGCGTGATGGCGAAAGAAAGCCGCGAACTCCGGATGCAGGAAGCGGAAAAGAAAGCCGCCGCTCTGCCGCCGAAACTGACCGTGCCGATGATCGGCTTCTTCCTGCCGGTTCTGTTCGCAGTCATTCTCGGACCGGCGATCATGCAGGTCATGAATCTCGATAAATAAGGTTTTGCTGGCGGCAGCGAGGCTCAGGCCGTTTTCGCGCGCGCATGCCGGGGCAAAGCGTCTTGCGTTTCAAACCAGCCGATGCGGCTCTCGCAATAAATGTGAAACACTGGCGGCGACAGCGCGGGATCATCAAGCGTTGCGGTGTTGACGCTGATCGTTTGCGCCGGATCGTCCTCGCGAAACACGATATAGGTTCCGCACTGGTTGCAAAATTCCCGCCCGGCGTGATCTGATGCGCGAAAAACTGCGGGCTTGCCTGTGAGATAGGCGAAGTCATCCGGCGCCAGCGCAAACCACGCGACGACGGGCGCGCCCGACTGACGCTGGCAGGTCCGGCAATGGCAGTAACCGCTTTCGGTCACGACGCCTGAGATGCGATAGCGGATTGCGCCGCAAAGGCAGCCGCCTTCAGCTTGGATCGAGTTGTTTGCAGTCACCGGACGCTCCCTCAAATGCGTTCAGGGAGCGTATCAGTTTTTGCCGAGACTGCTATTGCGCAGCCTGGCCGGCGATCTGGTCGATGGCTTCGTAGAGCGGCAGTTCGCCGGCGGCGACTTTCTCGCGGGACGGCGCAGGCTGGCCGAGGCGGGCGCGGTAGACCCAGAAATTGGTCAGCACTTTCTCGACGAAGTCGCGGCTTTCGCGATTGGGAATGCTCTCGATAAAGAGCAGCGGATCCTCGATCTCCACATCGCGCTTCCAGCGGCGCAGGTTCCCCGGGCCGCCATTATAGGCGGCGGCGAGATTGAACAGATCGCCATCGGCGGCGCCGTCAATCAGGTAGCCCACATAGGTCTGGCCGAGCTCCATATTATAGGACGGATCGTAAAGCCGTTCGCGTCCCGAGCTGTTGCGCAAGGAACGGTCTTTGGCGATGTAGCTCGCCGTGCGCGGCATCAGCTGCATTAGACCGCGCGCCCCGACCCGGCTTGTGGCGTCAGTCTTGAATTTCGATTCCTGCCGCATCAGCGCATAGAGCAGGGCGCGATCGACCTTGAAGCCGCTTTCCGGCGCATAATGGGGAATGGGAAAAAGTCCGGCCTGCAGCGACGGGTCATTGTCCGAAAGCGCGATGTCGATCTGGGCGGCGGGGAAATCGAGCGCGATCGCGACCGCCAGCAAATGCGGGATTTGCGATTTGTCGATGGAGCCGTTCGCCCAGCGCAGTTCGAGATCGGCTTCGCTGGTCATGCCGGCTTCGGCAAGGGCGATGGCGCGGCGAATGCGCGGTTCATCTTCCACGAGAGCGTCAAACTGTTCCTGCGTCAGCTCGGGCGCCGCCCAGTTGTAATCATAGGACCGGCCGAGCTGCGCCAGCGCGAGCTGGCCATAAAAAGTGAAGGGATAGCGCGCTGCGATTTCGAGATTGGGCGTCACTTCTGCGGGGTTGCCGGCGCCAAGCGCGGTGCGCGCGGCCCAGAAGCCGGCGGCGGCCCGCAAGCTATCCTCCTGATACGGAACGGCGGCCATGGCGCGAAACAAATCATGCGCGGCAGCGACATCGCCATTGCGGAATTTGATCAGCCCGGCCACCCAATAGGCGAGCACGGCGCTGTCGCCATTGCGCGCGCTGGCGGCGGCGGCCATTTCTTCAGCGGCGTCCACATATCCTTGATAGTAAAGGCTGGCTGCGATCCAGGACCGCATTCGGTCATACTGGCGCTCAGTGATCACGCCGTTTTTGACATGCGCGTCGATCTCGCGTTTGGCGTCCAGCGCGCGCTCCCGGTTTGACAGATACCGGACGCGGCCTTCAATCCGGCGCAGGCTCGAGGCGCTGGTGCTTTCGTAATCCGCCTGCATCTCCGGGCTGAGTTCCGGATCCGGCGTTGCGCGCCATTTGCGCGGGATCGGCCGCACCGGCGACGACTGCCCCTTGGGCTGACGCTTGCGGGCGAGGGAATAGATTTTATCGGCTTCGGGATGATCGGCGTAATACGACATCCAGCGCTTGAGCTCGTTAAAGCTGGAACGATAGGCGGTGGGATGCATGTAACGCTGGAACTGGACGTATCCCAACAGGATTTCATTATCGAGCGCGGCGATTTTCTCGTCGGCGGCTTGCCAGCGGCCGCTTTCCTGCAGGTCGAAAATTTCCTTGTACAGCGCAGCATCTGCTTCGCTCAGCACACGGATTGTCGGCGTTTCGGCGGTTGCGGCTGGGGACGCTGCCGCCGCAACTTCCTGTGCGGAAGCGGTGAAGGCGCCCTGAACGGCGAACAGCAACAACACAACGAACCAGCGACACGCCGTCATAGAAACAACCCTTTTCTCCGCCCAACGCGTTGCGGCTGCGCGAAAGCCTTGGCGGCGCCAGCGCCGCAAATCTTAAAAATGGGAAATGATCCCAACGCCCCCGAGTTTACACCTAAGATTATCGTAATGTCGGTTAATGCTCCTTTAACCGCTGCTCCAGGGATTGAAGGTCGGCCCAGGCGAGGCGCTTGCCGGCCGGCTGGCGCAACAGGAACGCCGGGTGGTAGGTGGGCAGGGCGGGCGCGCGAGCGCCGCCAGCGGTCTCGATTTCACGCCAGACGCCGCGCGCGCGCATGATGCCGGTGACGCCAAGCATCGCTTGCAGCGGCGCGCCGCCGGCGATCAGCACGGCCTTGGGAGCGGTGAGGTCGATCAGACGGTCCACGAACGGCCGGCAGATCGCGGTTTCCAGCGCGGTCGGCGTCCGATTGGCAGGCGGCCGCCAGAAAATGACGTTCGATATCAAGGTGTTATCAGAACGCGACCGGCCAATGGCGGCGAGCATCCGGTCGAGCAGCTGCCCGGCCCGGCCGACAAACGGCTTGCCCAGCCGGTCCTCATCGGCGCCCGGCGCTTCGCCGATGACCAGGAGATCAGCGCCCGGCACGCCATCGGTGAAAACGGTGTTTTTGGCTCCGGCCTTTAGCGGGCAGCCGTCGAACGCGCGCACCGCCGCGTCCAGCGCCTCAAAGCTGTCGCAGGCGGCGGCGGAGGCTTCGGCGGCCTTGATCGCTTCGTCGGTGGACAGCGTCGCGGTTTCCGCTGCTGCGGTCTCGGCGGCCGGGGATTTGGCGGTCCGCACGGTTTCGATGCGCGGCGCAGAAGCGGCATCGGCTGCGGTCCAGCCGGACAGATCGGCGGGCGCGGCGGCGACGGCCTCGTCGACGCCCATTTCTGCATACCAGTGCAGGAGCGCGCGCGCCGCGTCCGATGAAGACAGTTCCGTCATGGCGGCACTCTAGCAGGCGCAATGGCCTAAACAGAAGCCGCGAGCAGCAATTGGGCCCCGTAATAAAGCGGCAATCCCCATGCCCTGTTGATAAAATCCTGCGCGACGAATTTATCCCGTGCGACGGAAACATCCGAAACGGCAAAGCCAACCGCTCCGGCGATGACCATCAGGCTTGGCGCGGCGCCTTGCGGCGGCGCGGCGAGAAAGCTGGTCGCGACCATGACGGCGATGATCGCCGAATAGAGGCTGACGGGCGTGCGGAACGAGCCGAGATGGGGCCACAGCCAGCGCAGGGAAAGGGTGGCGAATACGATCATGGCGGCGGCGGCGGCGAGGAAAAGCGGGGTGACTTTCGGTTCGCCAGCGACAAACGCGCCGATATAGGCGGCGTGACCGCCGGCGAACGCCGCCATGCCCGCCAGAAAGGTCCGTTCGCTGCGGGGAATCAACAGCACGTCTCCGGCCATGCACAGGACCAGCGCCGCCGCCACCCAAAGCCCATAAGCGCTGTCCGTCGCGCCGCCCGCCAGCGCCGCCATCACGAACGCCGCCGAGGCGCATGGTTTGGCGATCCATTTCAGCCCATCAACGCCGCGATGGTCGGCCCAAAGCAACAGCGCGACAAAAAAGCAGCAGATGAAAATAGCGGCCGATTGCAGCATGTACGCTCCCCTCAACCGGCGCCCGGCTGGGCGCGCGGCAAAACCCTGACTTGCAACATGGCTTTTTCCGATGATTTTTGCCAGAACCGGTCCGGCATATCCGCGCAACAGGCCCGCGCCAGTTAATCCACCGGCAGACGAAAGAGACGATGCGATGACGAATGAAACGCCCGCCCCACAGACCCCGGCCCAGGAGACGCCAGAACGGGAATCCATGGAATTTGACGTGGTGATTGTCGGCGCGGGACCGGCCGGACTCTCCGCCGCGATCCGCCTGAAGCAATGCGCCGCCGAAGCGGGCGGCGACATCAATGTGGTCGTCGTCGAAAAAGGTTCGGAAGTCGGCGCGCATATTCTGTCCGGCGCAGTGCTCGATCCATCCGGGCTTGATGCGTTGCTTCCGAACTGGCGCGATATGGGCGCGCCGATCGACACGCCGGTCGCATCGGAAAGCTTCAAGGTGCTGGGCGAGGGCGGGTCGCTGTCGCTGCCGGTCTGGGGCATGCCCGGCATGGTCAAGAACCATGGCTGCTACATCGTCTCCATGGGCAATGTCTGCCGCTGGCTCGCCGAACAGGCCGAAGGCATGGGCGTTGAAATCTATCCCGGCATGGCCGCATCGCAGGCGCTCTATCGCGCCGACGGATCGTTGCGCGGCGTTGTCGTCGGCGAAGTCGGCATCGGCAAGGACGGCCATAAAAAAGACAGCTACGAACCAGGCTTGGAGCTGGTGGGCAAATATGTGCTGCTCGCCGAAGGCGTGCGCGGCTCTCTCTCCAAGCAGGTGATCGCGAAATTCGCGCTCGACGCCGACAGCGATCCGCAGAAATACGGCATTGGCCTCAAAGAACTTTGGGAAATCGCGCCGGAAAAATCACGGCCCGGTCATGTTCAGCACACCTTCGGCTGGCCGCTGAAAGACGACACCGGCGGCGGTTCGTTTTGCTATCACTATAATGACAACACCATCGCGCTCGGCTTCGTCGTTCACTTGAATTACAAAAACCCCTATCTTTATCCGTATGGGGAGTTTCAAAAATTCAAGACCCATCCGGAGATCGCCGAACTGCTCGAAGGCGGCAAGCGCATCGCATACGGCTCGCGCGCCATCACCGAGGGCGGTTATCAGTCGGTGCCGAAGCTCGCCTTTCCGGGCGGCGCGCTGATCGGTTGCGCAGCCGGGTTCGTCAACGTGCCGCGCATCAAGGGCAATCACAACGCCATGCTGACCGGCATAATGGCGGCGGATGCGGCCTATGCGGCGGTTGCGGCTGGGCGCGAGGGCGACGTGCTCGATGCCTATGAAGACGCTTACGACAGATCTCCAGTCAAGAAAGAACTGTTCAAGGCGCGCAACGCAAAACCCTTGTGGACAAAATTCGGCACGCGCATCGGCGCCATAGCGCTTGGCGGCGTTGAATTGTGGATGAACTCGCTGGTCTCCGGCCTGTCGTTTTTCGGGACCCTGACACATGGAAAAACCGACGCCGCCGCGACGGAGCCGGCGGAAAAGCACACGCCGATCGCCTATCCGCGCGCAGACGGGGTCACGACGTTCGACCGGCTCACCAATGTGGCTTTTTCCGCCACGAACCACGAAGAGGACCAGCCGTCCCATTTGAAGCTTAAGGATCCGTCAATCCCCATCGGCGTTAATCTGCCTGTCTATGCCGAACCGGCGCAACGATATTGCCCGGCAGGGGTTTATGAGGTGGTGACCGAAACAGGCGGCGCAGATCCGCGGTTCCAGATCAATGCTCAAAATTGTGTTCACTGTAAAACTTGCGACATCAAGGATCCGCCCCAAAATATAGTCTGGACGACGCCCGAAGGCGGCGGCGGTCCAAACTATCCGAATATGTAGCCGGCCCCCGGTTTGGGCTGGAAAGTTTAAGTAAGGAATTCCTGGTGACGCGATTCAAGTCTATTTCGATTGTTGCGATTTTCATTGCGCTCGCTGCGGGATGTGCAACGCCGAACGCTGAAGGCAATGTCGTCGGCGATTATCTTTCGGGCCGGATCGCAGCGCGCACCAATGACGTCGCCGCAGCCGCCAGCGCGTTTGACGGCGTCGAGACCGATGGTCCGAACACGGATGAAATTCTGCGCGGCGCTTTCTTCTATAAAGTTGCGGCGGGCGATATTGACGGGGCGGCGGCGCTGGCGCCGAAAATTCTCGCCAATGACGATGCGGAGGACGACGATCTGGCGCGCCTCGTGCAGGCGGCGCAATCGTTGAAAGCGGAAAACTATAAGGCCGCGCGTGCGGCGTTGTCGGCGAATGCGGAAGTTGAGTATTTTTCCGCCGCGATGATCATCCTCGACGCCTGGGCGATTGCCGGCGATGAAGGTCCTGAGGCGGCGCTGAAGGCGCTGGCGGCGAAAGACGGCGAGACTTTTCGCGGCTTTCATCCGCTGCATCAGGCGTTCCTGTTTCAAAACGCCGGGCTCGAAGATGAAGCGCGCACCGCCTATCAGTTGGCGCTGATGAGCTATGGCGGCGTTGTCGGGCGCGAAGCCTATGGCGCGTTTTTGCAGCGCTCCGGCGATGTGGATGCGGCGCGCGCCCATTACGAATTGCTGGCGCAATATCGCGGGCCAGACCGTCAGGTGGCCGAGCGCGGCCTGGCGCTGATCGGCCAGGGAAAGATCGACAAAACCTGGGAAAATGTGACGCCGCAAAAGGGCGCGGCGGTGGCGCTCTTTACTTTCGGCTCGGCTGTGTTGCAGCAAACAACCGAGCAGCGCGATGCGGCGGCAAAGGCGGGATTCCGCGTCGGCGACGCCAATTACGACATGCCGCTCGCTTTCGTGCAGATCGCTCTCTATCTGGCGCCGGAGTTCGATTACGCGCAACGCCTGGCCGGTTCGATCCTGAACGCCTATGGCGACAATGAAAGAGCGATTGACGTCCTGCGCAGCATCCCGAAAACGTCTGCATTTTACGAGCAGGCGCAGATCGAAGTCGCCGCCGGTCTGGTTGCGCTCGACCGCCGTTCCGAAGCGAAGAAAATCCTGCGGTCCATGGCGAACGCGAACGGTTCCATCGAAGTGTTGTTCAACTACGCCAACTTTCTGGCGAGCGAAGGTGATGATCGCGCCGCCATCCGCGAGTATGGCAGGCTGATCGCCAAGTTGCCGGAAGATCCGCCGGAAGATGCGTGGCGCTTTTATCTCGGGCGGGCCGTGTCGCTGCTTGAGCTTGATGAGTGGCCGGAAGCTGAAGCGGATTTGCAGCGCGCGGTTGAGGTCGCGCCGAAAGAACCGGTGGCGCTCAACTATCTCGGATATTCCTGGGTCGAGCGCGGGATCAATCTGGAAAAGGCCTTCGATCTGATCGAACAGGCCGTCGCCATCGAACCCAATTCCGGCGCGTATATCGACAGTCTCGGCTGGGCGCATTACCAGCGCGGCGATTACAAAACCGCCGTCGGCCATCTCGAACACGCCGCATCGCTGGAGCCGGCCGATCCGACCGTGACCGATCATCTTGGCGACGTCTATTGGCGCCTCGGGAGGGAAATCGAAGCAGGCTATGCGTGGCGCCGGGTGCTTGAACTTGAACCCAGCGATGCGCTGCGCAAGCAGGTTGAAAAGAAACTCAAGGAAGGCTTGCCGGAAGAGGGCGCATGATTGCTCTGAACGCGCCGGCGAAGATCAATCTCTATCTGCATGTGGGCCGGGTGCGAACCGACGGCCTGCACGATCTCGCCAGCCTGTTTGTCTTTGCCGAACAGGGCGACGTCATTCGCGCCGAGCCTGCGCAGACGCTTTCGCTGAACGTGACCGGTCCGTTCGCGGGCGCGCTGAAAGACCTGCCGCCGGGAAAAAACCTTGTGCTGAAAGCTGCGACGCTGCTGGCGGATCAGCGCGGCGTGAGCAAAGGCGCGGCGATCACGCTGGAGAAAAATTTGCCCATCGCATCCGGCATTGGCGGCGGGTCTGCGGACGCCGCCGCCGCCCTGCGCGCATTGGTGAGCCTTTGGCGGATCGACATCAGTGACGCCGCGCTGGCGGCGCTCGCCTTTTCACTTGGCGCCGATATTCCCGCCTGCCTGATGCGCGCGCCGGTCAATGTGTCCGGCGCCGGTGAGATATTAAGCCGGGGTCCGGTACTGCCGCCGCTATGGATATGTCTCGCCAATCCGCGCATCGACATGCCGACCGGCCCGATCTTTCGCGCCTTCGATAAAAAGATTTCGGTCACCGAGAAGCTGACATGCGCTGCGTTTCGCGCGCCCACCTACGCCATGCTGCAACGGTCCATGGGGCAAACGCGCAACGACCTTGAACCTTTCGCTATCGAAAGGGCGCCGGTGATTGGTGAGGTGATCGAGGCGCTTGCCGCCATGCCGGGCGCGCTCGCGGCGCGCATGTCCGGTTCCGGCGCGACATGTTTTGCGTTGTTTGCGTCATCGCAGGCGGCGCAGCGCGCTGCGATCAAAGCCGGCGCGCGCGGCTGGTGGAGCATGGCGTCGCCGCTGTCTGTGCGATAGGTTGGGCTTGTGCGTCACGTTTGTCCGGCGCCGACCAAACGCGCAGTTGAAATTGACCATGATCCTGATTGAACCTTTTGTGTTTGCGAGCGCCGGCGCGATCACGCTCTGCGTCGTGTATTTGGCGAGCCTGTTCGCATCAAACTCGCGGGCGGTGCTCGATCAGCCCAACGATCGCTCAAGTCATTCAAACGCCACGCCGCGCATTGGCGGCGCCGCTATTCTTGCAGGTTGGCTGGCGGGCGTTTTTGTCATCGCGATTTTTGCAGAAGACGCAGACGCCGCCGGCAAGCTCGGACGGCTCGCCATCTGCGCGCTTCTCGCCTTCGCGCTTGGCTTGGCCGATGACAGGCTCACCTTTTCGCCGGTCTGGAAATTCGCCGGACAGGTGGTGATCGCCGCTCTCTTCACGACGCTGTTTACGCCGCTGCAATCGGCGCCGCTGCCGTTTCTCGGCGAGGTGACGATGTCGCCGCTATGGGGCATTCCCATTACGGTCGTCTGGATCGTCGGATTTATGAATGCGTTTAATTTCATGGACGGCGCCAACGGACTTGCGGCGGGCGCGGCGGCGGTGGGGCTCGCCTGGTTTGCGGTCATGGCCGGGTTCGCCGGCGCGCCGGCGCTTGCCGTGGCGGCGCTGTTGCTGGCGATCGCCTGCGCCGCATTCCTCCCGGACAATCTGGTGCGCGGGCGTTTGTTCATGGGCGACAATGGCAGCATGATGCTGGGATTTCTGATCGCGGCCTTTGCGGTGCTCGGCGCCGGATGGACAGGCGGGCGGTTAAGCCTGCTGGCGGCGCCGGTGATTTTCCTCCCGTTTCTGTTCGACGTCGCGTTGACCCTCGTTTCGCGGGCGCTGCGCAAACAGAATATTCTCGAAGCGCATCGCGAGCATCTCTACCAGTTGCTGCTGCGTCTCGGCGCCTCGCATGCGAGCGTCGCGGTGATCTATATGGCGCTGATCAGCCTTTGTGCAGCGGCGGCGATTTTCATGCTGACTTTTCCCGCGCCGCTGCACTGGTTGGCGCCGTTATTATTGTCCTGCGTGTTCGCCATCGGAGCAGCGGCGATTTACCGGAAGGCGGCGCCGGCCGGGTTGCTAGCGCGCCGCGATGTTGAGCAAGACGCGCCGCTGTCCGCCGCTGAGTGATCAGGCGCCGCGCGCGATCGACGTCGCCACGAGGTCGGCAAGCGCTTCGGAAAAATCGTTCTGCGGCGCCAGCGCCAGCGCATCCAGCGCCTTTTGCGTATAGCTGCGCGCCACATCGATCGTGTCGGCAATAGCGCCGTCGCGTTCCATCAGCGAGCAGGCGCGGTCGAAATCGCCGCTCTCCTGGCGGCCTTCGGCGATCACCCGGCGCCAGAACGGCTTTTCATCTTCGCGCGCGCGCGCAATAGCGAACACCACGGGCGCGGTCATTTTGCCTTCGCGGAAATCGTCGCCGACGCTTTTGCCGAGCGCCAGTTCAAAGCCTGCATAGTCGAGCGCATCGTCGATAAGCTGGTAGGCGACGCCGAAATAATTGCCGAAATCGCGCATGGCCGTTTCCTCGGCCGCTGAACGATTGGCGATCAGGGCGCCGACTTCCGTGGCGGCGGCGAACAGGGCGGCGGTCTTCGCCTCGACAACGCTCAGATAGGTCTCGAAAGTTGCGGCGATGTTTTTCTGCGTCGTCAGTTGCAGCACTTCGCCCTGCGCGATGACGCCGGAAGCATGCGACAGCGATTTGAGGACAGCGAGATTCTTCGCCTCAACCATCAATTCAAAAGCGCGCGAGAAAATAAAATCGCCAACGAGAACGCTTTCCTTGTTGCCCCAGATGATGTTGGCGGTGGAGGCGCCGCGGCGCAGCGCCGAGCCGTCGACCACATCGTCATGCAGCAGCGTGGCGCCGTGAATGAGTTCGACGGCGGCGGCGAGCTTGATGTGATGGCTGCCGGCATAGTCGAACAGCCCCGCAGCGGCGAGCGTCAGCATCGGCCGCAGGCGTTTTCCGCCGGCGTTGATCAGATGCCCCGCAAGTTCGGGAATCATCGTCACCGGCGAATCGAGACGGCGCAGGATTTCTTCGTTGACGGCGTCGAGATCGTCCGAGGTGAGCATGCGCAGGCGGTCGACGGCGGACAGAAATTCCGGCGCCCGTTTCGCGGCGATGGTGTCGCTTGCTGTTGCGGCCAGTCCCAAAATGACGCCTTTCACGTTTCGCCGCCCTCGCTTTCGCGGTGAGGGATTGCGATCAGAGCGCAGATTGGTCGCTGGCGCCGGGCCGGTCAAGTTGACCTGATGTCCCCGATCAGCGGCGAATCAGCGCTGTCCTAAGTCAGGACGCCGGCCGGCGCCTTTATCGCGCCCTTAGCGCGGGCGTCATTGAAAAGCCTCGGCTATTCGCCTAATTGCAGCAGATGAAAAAGTTCGGTTCCAAATTCAGGGATTTTTGGCGCGCTTTGCCGCTGGTGGGCGAGTCACCGCCTCTCGTGACCGTGATTGAGATGTACGGCGTCATTGGCGAGATAGGCGCCGGGCGCAAAGGGCTGACGCTCAAGAAACTTGAAAAATCGATTGAGGCTGCGTTCAAGCCGTCCTCGCTCAGCGCTGTCGCGCTGGCGATCAATTCGCCGGGCGGGTCGCCGGTTCAGTCGCGTCTTTTGCTGAACGCGGTGCGGCGCGCGGCGAAAGAAAAAGACGTGCCGGTGCTGGCGTTCATCGAAGATGTCGGCGCATCTGGCGGTTATATTCTGGCGCTTGCAGGTGACGAAATCTATGCCGACGAAAGCTCGATTGTCGGCTCCATCGGCGTCATCTCCGGCGGATTTGGTTTTCATCGCGCTATCGAAAAGCTCGGCGTTGAACGGCGCGTCTATACGGCGGGTGAAAACAAATCGACGCTCGATCCGTTTCGTCCCGAAGACCCGGAAGACGTGGCGCGGCTCGAAGCGATGCTCGCCGAGCTGCATGCGCAGTTCATTACGCTGGTCAAGGACCGGCGCGGCGACAAGCTCCACGCCGATGACGAGCTGTTTTCAGGCCGGTTCTGGACCGGAACGACCGCACTGGAAAAGGGTTTGGTCGACGGAACCGCTCAACTCGGCGAATTTGTGCGTGAGCGCTTCGGAAAAGATGTTAAGGTGAAGCGTATATCGGCGGATAGCGGCTCCTTGCTGAAAAAGCTGCTTTCCGGCGGTGAGGCGATTGCGGCGCCATCGCTGATCGACGCCGACGACTTGATCGCCGCCAGCGAGCGAAAAGCGCTGTGGTCGCGTTTTGGGTTATAAAGACCGAGCAGACGGGAGAATTGCAGATGAGCGCAGTCACCACTCTTGCCGTTACAATCGCTGCTGCGGCCGGCGCCGTCGCCCTGTACCGTTTCGCCGAAAAGCGCACGCGCCCATTGCGCCAGGCGATAGATGAAATTCGCAACGCCAGTCAGCGTAATGCGTCCGGCGGGGTGATCGATTATGAGCGCGATCCGGAAAGCGGGGTTTACAAACCCAAAACGCCAGGGCGCAATTAAGGCGCGCAACTAAGGCGCGCAACTAAGTTGCATCGATCAGCATAACGACAATCCGCCGCTGATGCGCGGCGCGCCGATGCTCCAGCAGATAGACACCCTGCCACGTTCCCAGTGATAATCGTCCGTTATCGAACGGAATAAGAAGCGATGTCGCGGTGACGGCCGCTTTCAGATGCGCCGGCATGTCGTCCGCGCCCTCTGCAGTGTGACGATAAGGGCCGTCTTCCGGCGCCAGACGCGCCAGCCAGTCAATGAGATCGCGCATCACATCGGGGTCTGCATTCTCCTGAATAATCAGCGATGCGGACGTGTGCTGAAGGAACAGATGCGCCAGTCCGCTGCGTTTGCCCGATGCGGCGATGAGAGCGTTAACGTCGCCGCCAATATCGGTTGCAGAGCGGCCCGGCGTTTCAATCGCAATGATGTCTGGCATAAACATCCTCTTGTAAATTAAGCGAAAAACGACGCCATATTTGCTTTGCGGCGCAGTCCGCAACCCGTCATACTCTATGTGTTTCCATTCTGACGTAACCGCTAGAAGCCGAATTGCCAGCAGCTGATTTGAACAATCTCGCCTTTATTGATCTGGAGGCGTCGGGCCTTTCGGCGCGATCCTGGCCGATTGAAGTCGGCTGGTGTTTCGCCGGTTCGGGGCCGCAGGCGATGCTGATCAAACCGCCCGAAGAATGGTCGCTGGACGAATGGAGCACTGACGCCGAAGCGCTGCACGGTGTTTCGCACAAGACCATCCTGAAGAAAGGGATTGAGCCCAAAAAAGTGTGCGAAAGCCTGAATGCAGCCCTGACCGGCAAGGTCGTTTATTCCGATGCGCCGGACTGGGATGGATTCTGGCTGTACAGATTGTTTCAGGCGGCGAAGCTGCGGCAGACATTCAAGCTCAGCGATTTGAGCACGCTGTTTCGCGCAACCCCGCCGGACATCATGGATGCGGTGTTGCTGGAGGCGGCGCAGCGGGCGCCGCGCAAGCACCGCGCCGCCGCCGACGTTGTTCACATGCGCACCCTCTATGAGCTTGCGCATCAGGCATGAACGACAATTTCGAACATGCGCCGCCTGCGCGCTTTTCCGTTGATATTGGTGCGGGCGCTGCGACCGGGTGGCGCTGGGCGAATTCCGCAAAGCCGCCGCTGCTGTTTTTGCATGCAACCGGATTTTGCGCTTCGGCCTACCGTCAGATGTTGTCGCAGGCCGCAAGCGCATACGATGTTTTCGCGCTGGACCTGCGTGGCCATGGCCGCAACAGCCTGCCGGCGCATCCAAAGGCGCTGCGATCGTGGAGGCCTTTTGTGCAGGATGTCAGAGCGTTCATGGACCTGCAAAATCGCAACGGTTGGATCTTGTCGGGACACTCTCTTGGGGCTGCGACAGCGCTGATGGCCGCTGCAGGCCGAAGCGACATCGCAGGCCTCAAACTGATCGAGCCGGTGGCGCCGCCGGAATGGATAAGCGCCATCGCAAAAACGCCGGTTTGGCCCCTGCTGTCCAGACGGATCGGGCTGGTGCGCATGGCCGCGCGCCGCCGCGACCGCTGGACGGACCGTGAAAGCGTCAAGGCCTCCTATGCCCGCAAGAGCCTGTTTAAGGACTGGGCGCCGGGGGTTCTCGAAGACTACCTGCTGGACGGTCTGACCGATGCGGATGGCGATGATGCAGCCGTGAAACTGGCTTGCGCGCCCGCGTGGGAGGCGGCGACCTTCGCAGCTCAGGGCAATGATTTCTGGCGGGCGGCGAGGGCGGCGACCGCCCCGGTGAGCGTCTTCGCTGCCGACCATCCGACGTCCACCCTATCAGCGGCAGGCCGCGACCGGCTCGTCAGGCTCGGCGCGGCGGTTGAGGCCGGCAGGGGGCTAAGCCATCTTGCGCCCATGGAGGATCCGGCGGCGCTGGCCCAATTTCTGTCGCGCCCCTGATCTGATCTGGGTCCTGAAGGGCGCATTGGCCAGCTATTTTGGACCCCGCCACTCGCGAAGGGTTGGAGCCGTGAAGGGTTTTTGCTAAGCGTGCGCGCGAACGGCCCGGGCGGGCCAATCCTGCACGTTTCACGCGGCGGGAATAGATGTGTCGAAGGAAGGGTTCACAATGAGCGAAGCGCAAGCCGCGCCGCAGATCACCGGCAGAATGTTCCTCTACGAACAGCCGGAACTGCTGATGAAGGAAAATCACAGCGAGCTGGGGTTCAGCCCGGCGGCGCAGCCGTTTGCTTTTGCCGCCAAGGCCCGCGCGGTCCCGCTCACGCTTACGGAAATACCGACCGCCATCAAAGACTACCCGGTGATCTTTATGACCAAGGAACAGCCGCAATTGCTGGCGGTCACCGGGCTTTATGACGACATCAATCTGTTCGTCGACGATAATGGGAACTGGGACGACTTCCGTTATATTCCGGGCTATCTGCGCCGTTATCCGTTCGGCAGCGCGGCGGAAAGCGAAGGCAGCGGCCGCATGGCGATCGTTATCGACCGCGCCTATCCGGGGCTGGTGCAGGGCGGCGATGAGCCGCTGTTCGACAATGGCGAAATGACCCAGAAAACCAAGGACGCCGTTGAATTCGTCAAGGGCTATGAGCGCGATCGTCACCTGACGGATCAGTTTACGGCGATGCTGAACGAATATGAACTGATCCAGTCGCAGTCGGCGCACTACACGCCTACGGGCGCACCGGAGCCGGTGACCTTCGCGCAGTATTTCGGCATCGACGAAGAGCGCCTCAGATCATTGAGCGACGACAAGATTCTCTCGCTACAGAAAAAAGGTCTGTTGTCGCTGGTCTATGCGCAGCTTATGTCCATGGGCAACTGGCGGACGCTGCTGCAGCGCCGCGCCAAACGCTTCAACCTGACCGAAGCCGACGTCTTCAAGCCGATGGTCACCCAGTAGCGGCCAGCGAAAATTCCCGAGCCGGGCCTGACAGGATCGGGCCCGGCTTTTTTGCGTCTGCGGTTCTGCTCTCGCTTCATCAAGTTTCGGCGATGCGGCGATCAGGGCGGGCGAAAGCTGTTGGCGAGCCCGCCGGGCCCCGCTACCAACGGGCCATGGGCATTGTCCGGATCATATGCGTTCTTCTGAGCCTGATGGCGGCGGGATTGTCGTCCGCGCGCGCCCAGAGCTTTGTCGAAACCGAGTATGCCGCCACGGAAATTATCGCAGAGGCTGACGCTTTCGCGCCGGGCGAGACGCTGTGGTTCGCGATCCGTCAGGAACTGCGGCCCGGCTGGCACGTGTTCTGGACCAATCCCGGTGACGCCGGGCTGCCCTTGCGCCTCGACTGGACCTTGCCTGACGGGTTTGAAACCGGACCGGTGCTGCATCCGGCGCCGGAGTATATTCCGGTCGGTCCGCTCGCCAGCTACGCCCATGAAGGCGCGCCGGTGTTTTTGACATCGGTGACGGCGCCGGAGACGGCGCGGTCGGGCGAGGTGATCGATCTTGTCATCGAAGCCGCGTGGCAGGCCTGCGAAGACATCTGCGTGCCGGAGGAAGGACGGTTTTCATTCTCCCTTCCGGTTGCGCAAGCGGCGCAGATGAATACGGCGTATGCAGATATTTTCGCCAGCGCCCGGGCCGCTTTTCCAGAACCCTATGCGGCGGATGCAAAGTTTACAGTCGAGGGCGGCGCTTACGTGCTGGAGCTTGCAGCGCCGGACGGCTTTCAAAGCGAGGGCGCGTTTTTCTTTGCCGTGCCGGAAGGGCTGGTCGAGCCATCCGGCGCGCAGCAGATGAGCATTGCGGACGGCCGTTTGCGGGTCGAGATGGTCCCCGGCTGGATCGAAAAATATGATGGACCGAGGGTCGATGGCGTGCTCGTTTACGATAGCAATTCCGGCCGCCGTGCGCTTGCCTTCGCCGCCGATCTCGCCGCGCCGATTGTCAAACCGCAGCTGAGACCGGACACCGCGCCTGTTGCAACGCCGGGCCTGCCGCTCTTGTTGCTGTTCGCCTTTCTGGGCGGCGTGATCTTGAACGTTATGCCCTGCGTGTTTCCGATTGTGTTTATCAAGGCGGCGTCATTTGTGCAGAGCGCGCAGGCGCAACCTGCGCTCGTTCGCCGCGACGGACTTCTCTATACGGGCGGCGTTCTCGCGACCTTCCTGCTGATTGGCGGCGTCCTGCTTGCCCTGCGCGCTGGCGGCGAGCAGTTCGGCTGGGGCTTTCATTTGCAGTCGCCGGCGGTGGTGGCGCTGTCCGCTTATGTGCTGCTGCTGGTCGCGCTCAATCTCGCGGGCATGTTTTCGATTGGCGCCAGCGTCGCCGGCATGGGAGACAATTTCGCTTCTAAATCCGGCGCTGCAGGCGCGTTCTTTACCGGCGCGCTGGCGGTGGTGGTCGCTGCGCCCTGCATCGGGCCGCTGTTGAGCGCGCCCATGGCCGCGGCGCTGCTGTTGCCGCCGCTCGCCGGGCTGACGATTTTCCTCGTACTCGGCCTCGGTCTCGCGGCGCCTTACCTGTTGCTGTCCTTCGCGCCGGGGCTTGGCCGGATGTTGCCGAAGCCGGGCCCGTGGATGACGGCGTTCAAGCAGTTCCTCGCTTTTCCGGTGCTCGCCGCCGCCGCCTATTTCATCTGGGTGCTGACTCAGCAAGTGAGCGGCGCGGCATTGGGCGCCGTCCTCTACGGGGCGGTGCTGATCGCGTTCTCCGCCTGGGCGTTCGAGAAAAGCAGGGGCGAGGGCTCGCGGGCGCTGATCCTGCGCGCCGTCGCTGCCCTCGCGGCTGTGCTGGCGCTCGCGCCCCTGACCCGAATGCAGGCGCAGCAAGCAAAACCGGCGGCGCAAGGTGAGACCTACGGCGCCTTCAAGGCGATCGCCTATGACCCCGCCGTACTGGAGCGATATCAGGAGCAGGGTGTTCCGGTGTTCATCGATTTCACCGCCGCCTGGTGCGTGACCTGCCAGTTCGACAAGATGACGGTCCTGTCGGACACGGCGCTGGCGGAGGCATTCGAGCAGGCCGGCGCCGTCTTCATGGTCGCCGACTGGACGGTCCGCGATCCACAGATCACCACTGCGCTGGAAAGCTTCGGCGCCAGCGGCGTGCCGCTCTATGTCTTCTATTCCGGCGCCGGAGAGCCTCGGGTGCTGCCTTTGCCATTAACCAGAAAATCGGTGCTGGCGGCGCTGTCAGGAACCGGCCGCTAGGCGCGCTTTCGCAGCAATCGCGAGTTCAGCCTCTTCCGCAGCGGCGCGATGCTCAAGCTCCATGGCTTTCGCGCCAAGGATCGCCGTGACGGCGAGAATGGCGGCGAAGCTGGTGAGCGCGCGTTTGACAAGCTCGATGCGGGAAGGGGCGGAAGGTTGCATAAACGCCCGTTTACCTGCTTTTCCTTAAAACGCGTTGAGGAAGACGGATAAAATCCGTATCAGTTTTGGGACAGGGTGACGCGCCTGCCTGCAAGCCTGACAGGAACCGGGAACATGACCGACATTACCGCGACAGCGCAGTGGCGCGCACTCGAGAAAGACGCGGCAAGCCTTGCCGGAATTTCCATGCGCGCGCTGTTCGATCGCGATCCGGGCCGGTTCGCCCGCTATTCCATCGAAGCGGCGGGGCTGTTTCTCGACTATTCGAAATCGCGGGTGAATGACGCGGTTATCGATCACCTGAAGGCGTTGGCGCAGGCAGCCAGGCTTGAGGCCGCCCGCGACGCCATGCTGTCGGGCGAGGAAATCAACATCACTGAACGCCGCGCGGTCCTGCATCCGGCGCTGCGAGATTTTTCCGAGCGCGATTATTTCGTCGGCGGAGAAAATGTTTCTCAACTGGTGCGCGCTGAACTCGCGAAGATGAAAGCCTTTTGCAGCGAGGTTCATTCCGGCGCGCGCAAGGGCCATACGGGCAAACCCCTCACCTCGGTTGTCAACATCGGCATTGGCGGTTCGGATCTCGGGCCGGTGATGGTTACGGCAGCATTGCGGCCCTACTGGATCGCGGGGCGGCGGGCGCATTTCGTTTCTAATATCGACGGCCAGCATATCGGCGATGTTCTCAGCGCGTGCGATCCGGAAACGACGCTGTTCATTATCGCCTCGAAAACCTTCACCACCCAGGAAACCATGACCAATGCCGAAACGGCGCGGCGCTGGTTTTTGGGCAATGGCGGCGGCGAGGCTGGGATCGCGCAACACTTCATCGCGCTCTCCACCAATGAAGCGGCGGTGAAGGCCTTCGGCATCGCGCCGGAAAACATGTTCGAATTCTGGGACTGGGTCGGCGGGCGTTACTCGCTGTGGTCGGCGATCGGCCTTTCCATTGCGCTGCAAGTCGGGTTTGAGAATTTTGAAAAGCTGCTGCGCGGCGCCCACGCTATGGACGAACATTTCCGCAGCGCTCCGCTGCGCGAGAACATGCCCGTCATGCTGGCGCTGATCGGAATCTGGAACCGCAATTTCATGGGCGCGGCGGCGCATGCGGTCCTGCCCTATGACCAGCATTTGCATCGCCTGCCTGCCTATCTGCAGCAGGCGGATATGGAATCGAACGGCAAACGCGTGGACCTTGACGGCGCTGCAGTTTCCTGCGCCACCGGGCCGATGATTTTCGGCGAGCCAGGGACCAACGGCCAGCATGCGTTTTATCAGTTGCTGCATCAGGGGACCGATCTCGTTTCTGCCGACTTCATCGCCCCGGCGATCAGCCAGCATGAAACCGGCGATCATCATGTGAAACTGCTGTCGAATTTCCTCGCCCAGACCGAAGCGCTGATGCGCGGCAAGACCGAACCGGAAGTCCGCGCGGAGATGAAGCAGGCGGGCCTTGCGCAATCCGAAATCGACCGGCTGGCGCCGCACAAGACATTCCCCGGCGACCGGCCGAGCAATTCTATTTTGATGGAACGCCTGACGCCGGAAACGCTCGGCGCGCTGATCGCGCTTTATGAGCACAAGATTTTCTGTCAGGGCGTCATCTGGGGCGTGAACTCCTTCGACCAGTGGGGCGTTGAACTGGGCAAGTCGCTGGCGAAATCGATCCTGCCCGATCTCGCGCAAGCCGGTGAAAGGAAGGCCCCGGCGGCAGGACGTGATGCGTCAACGAACGGCCTGATCGACCGGATCAATGAAATCCGCAGCAAAATGGGAGAGCGACATGGCTGAACGTCAAACACTGGCGGGCGGCTGTCACTGCGGCGCCGTGCGTTTTGAAGCGCAGGCGGACCTTTCGCAAACTGTCGACTGCAATTGTTCTCACTGCGCCATGAAGGGTTTTGTCCTGACGGCGGTCCCGGCGGAAAACCTGAACGTCCTGTCGGGCGAAGACCGGCTCACCGAATACCGGTTCAACAAAAAGAAAATCGCGCATCTGTTCTGTTCCATCTGCGGCGCGCAGCCTTTCAGTCGTGGCGAAGGTCAGGACGGCTCGAGAATGGCGATGGTGAATGTGCGCTGTCTCGACAATGTCGATCTGTCGGCGCTGTCGCCGATGCATTTTGACGGCAAGAGTTACTAGGAGGCGCCAATGTTGAAATTCATCGCCGCCATTACGCTTCTATTCGTGTCCGCCGCCGCAGCGCAGGAAGCGCCGGCGCACGCGAAAATCGAGACGTCGGAAGGCGACATCATTGTCGAGCTCTATCCGCAACAGGCGCCGGCGACGGTTGCAAATTTTCTGCGCTATGCGGGCGAGGGGCTATATGACCGCACGCTGTTTCATCGCGTGGTGACCGGTTATGTGATTCAGGGCGGCGGATTCTCGCGCCTGTTCACCGAGCGCACCCAATATGATCCGATCCCCTATGAGGGCGATAAGGGGCTTAAAAATCTGCGCGGAACCATCGCCATGGCGCGCGGCGACAAGCCAGACAGCGCCCGCGCGCAATGGTTCATCAATCTGCGCGACAATGGCGCGCTCGATCACAGCGTGACGCAGCACGGGCCGATTTACGGCTATGCTGTTTTTGGCAAAGTCGTCGAAGGCATGGAGGTGGCGGACGCCATCGGCGCCGTCGAGACCGGCCCCGGCGGGCCATTCGATGCGGAAGTCCCAGTCGACCCGATCTTTATTTTGCGCGTTGACGCCATTGACTGGCCGGCGGACTAGGCGGCGTCAGCCTGCCGCTCTGACGTGTCTTAATCCGTAGACGATCAATCCAACGCCGATCAGAATCGCCAGCGTGAGGCTGAGCAATAACGACGTAACGATCAGTTCATGCGCAGACGCGCCGGTCGCGCCGCCGCCCGCCAGCGGCATCATCGCCGCCGCGCCGGTAAACGCAGAAAACAGCGTCGCGGCCCAGTTGGCGAAGGCGGCGTAAACGACCATCCAGAACGCGATCGCCCGCTGCCGCGCGCCGAGCGCCAGCCGGTCCCAGATCAGCCCGACGACGATCAGCAATATGCCGTTCATCACGCCTTCAAGATGGCTGGCGAGCGCCATGCGCGGCAATTGCGCGACGGGAATGGCGAGGCCGGTCAACAGGCCCAGCAGCAGGAGAATGGCGCCGAGCTGCATCAGGTGGCGGCTTGAGGGAAAAGTGGTCGCGGGGTGGGTCACGGGGTATGCTCCTTTTCAAGCGGGCGCTCTGTATAAAGAGCGCTTTGCCGGAGTCCAGAGCCGGTTGCAGCTCAACCGAATCGACTTTAACGCGAAAAAGTCTCTGGATTCTTAGGTGACCGTGTTGCGAACCGCAAAACCAGTGATCCGCTTTTGCTGCAACACGGTCCAGCGCCTCGCGCGTTTGTGACTGCGGTTGGCGATGCTTATTTCATCGCCTTGAGCGCCGCTGGATCGACCGTAAACGGTTCCGTGATCGTGACGGTCTCGCCGGCGTTGAGCGCCGCAATCTGGTCTTCGCTGAGGTCGCGGCTGAAGATCGTCCGCTCGCCGGGGCTGAGCGTGTCCGTCATTTCGCCCTTCAGGCTGATTTCCAATGTCGCGAGGAAGCGGCGCTCGACCTCTTCACCGTCATCGCCTTGCGCCGCGTTCAAGACAAAAGTTGCTTCATTTTCGCCAGCGCGCACCATGTTGTTGATCGGGCCGCCGCCGGTCATCCAGCCGCCTTCGCTCGACATGAATTCACTGTGCTTGCCGTTGATGGAGGTGGCGACCGTAACGCCGCCGGTGGAGACGTTCAGCGTCAAAAAAACGCCCGCAGGAACCGGCCCGCCGCAGCCGAACAAGGCGAGGAGCGCGGCGAGCCATGTGAATTTCAGAACTTTCATTGTCTCTCTCCCTTGATGCGTCCAAAAGTATGCCCCTGCCCGTGACGATGCTCAACCAAGCGGAAAGCCCCGCATTGCCCCTTTTGACGGGTTGGGCTATCCCGCGCCCTATGGCGAAAAAAGACAAGATATCAAAACCCAAGGCGCGCATTCCGCGCGGGTTCCGCGACCGGCTCGGCGCGGAGATCGCCGCCGAGCGCGAGATGCTGGGCCGGATCAGCGCGGTTTACGAGGCGTGGGGCTTCGATCCGCTGGAAACCCCCGCGTTCGAATATACCGACGCGCTTGGCAAGTTCCTGCCCGATGTGGACCGGCCGAACCAGGGCGTGTTTTCGTTGCAGGATGATGACGATCAGTGGATGAGCCTGCGCTACGACTTGACGGCGCCGCTGGCGCGGTTCGTAGCGGAAAATTACGACGCGCTTCCCAAACCCTTCCGGCGCTATCAGATGGGCCCCGTCTGGCGCAATGAAAAGCCGGGTCCGGGACGCTTCCGCCAGTTCACGCAATGCGATGTCGATACGGTCGGTGCGCCGGCGCCCTATGCGGACGCGGAAATCTGCGCGCTGTTCGCTGAGGTGATCGAAGCGGCGGGGATCGCGCGCGATGATTTTTTCATTCGCGTTTCCAACCGCAAGATTGTTGACGGGCTGTTCGAAAAGATCGGCCTTGAAAGCGAAACTGACGCGGAAACGCGCCTCACCGTCATGCGGAGCATGGACAAGTTCGATAAATTCGGTGCGCAAGGCGTTGCGCTGTTGTTGGGCGAAGGCCGCAAGGATGAGAGCGGCGACTTCACCGAAGGCGCCAAACTTGATGCGAAGAAAATTGAGACGGTGCTGGCGTTCCTGACGTCGGGACCGGAAAATTCAGATGACGACCCGCTCGACGTGATTTCCAAAATTCTGGGCGACACCAAAAGCGGCGCCGAGGGCGTGGAGGAACTGCTTGGCATCAAGGCATCCATTCCCGACTTTGCATCGCGGCCGATCCTGTTCGACTGCTCGGTCATTCGCGGGCTCGATTACTACACCGGCCCGGTGTTCGAGGCGGAGTTCAATTCGGGCCTGACCGACGCAAAAGGCCGTCCGGTGCAGATGGGCTCCATCGGCGGCGGCGGGCGTTATGACGGGCTCGTCAAGCGTTTCAAGGGAATTGAGGTTCCCGCTGTCGGCGTTTCGGTGGGCGTGTCGCGCCTGCTCGCCGCGCTGGAGCTGAAAAAAGGCGAAACGGATGCGGCGCGCGGCCCGGTCGTTGTGCTGGCGCTCGAAAAAGATCAGATGGCGGACTATCAGGCCATGGCCGCCGAACTGCGCGCGGCTGGCGTTCGCGCGGAGGTTTATCTCGGTGGCTCGAATTTCGCCAAGCAATTGAAATACGCCGACAAGCGTTCAGCGCCGGTGGCGATCATTCAGGGCTCCGACGAACGCGAAAAAGGCGAGCTTCAGATCAAGGATCTGGTCCTTGGCGCCGAGCTCTCCAAGCAAATTGAAGACAACGCGGAATGGCGCGAAGCCCAGCCGGCGCAGTTCACGGTCAAGCGCGGCGATCTGGTTGAAGCGGTGAAGAAAGTGCTGGCGCGGCGCTGATCAGCAAACCCCGCGCTCAACCGCGATCGGCGCGCAGGGCGTCATGGAGCGCGCCAGCATGCGCCAGCCATCGCTGGTGCGAACATACGTCGCCATGAATTTCATCGGCGGCAGCTTGCCAAGCGGCTGCATCGTGCCGTCGATGTCGAGCTTGCCAACCAGCACGGCTGTGTCGCCGTAAATAATCACCTGCTCCTGCGAAATCTCGACGCCCTGAACATCGAGGCTGTCGACGCCGGCCACAGCCTGTGAAATGGTTTCGACGCGCCCGCCCGGCGCGATCACCAGATAATTATCGAGCGCGATTTGTTGCATCGGCTCCGGATTGTTATCGAGCAGCAAGGCTTCCTGTTGGTCGCGATTGAGCTGTTTGATGGTCTCGGCGTCGCGTTCTTCGTTCGCCGCGCCCTGGTCCGAGACAGTGTTGTTGTCCGGCGCGCAGGCGCTGAGCGAAAGGCCCGCAATCGCCACAGCGATGTTCAAAAGTTTTTTTGACATACGTGTCTCTCCATTGCGTCTTTGCCCCGCATACTGCCGTGACCCGAGGGTGAAAATCTACCCAAACACCACCAGTACGCCTGAGATCGTCAGCACCGACAGGAGCGTTGTGAAGCTCACCGCCGTGGCGGTTTCGCTTTCATAGACCTTGTACTGGCTCGCCATGATGAAGGCGCCGACGGCGGACGGGACGAATAGGAACAGGGCCAGCGCGCCGCGATAGGCGGGATCGTCAAGGCCCAGCACCACCGCGATGGAAAGGACAATCGCCGGCAGCACCGCTATCTTGAATAAAGCGATCAGGCTGACCCGGCCCGCCACGCTTTTGAACGCCGGGAATTTATGCGTCGCCAGAAACACGCCGAGCGAAAACAGCGCAACCGGCCCCGCTGCACGGCCCAACAGGTCGAAAAATGTTTTCGCCGGACCGGAAAAGGATAATCCGAGGGCGGAATAAATAAACCCGGCGATCATGCCGATAATGATCGGGTTTTTCAGCGGACCGGTGAGATAGCCTGCGGCGCGCGCAAGAAACGCGCCGTCATCGCGGCGCGGGGCGATCAGCGCGGTGCCGAGCGCGATGATCACCGTGCCTTCGATCAGCATTAAAGACACGAACGGCCGCGCCCAGCCCTCGATCGACAGCGCAATCGGCAGGCCGAGAAACACCGCATTGCCGAAAGTCGAGGCGAGCGCGTGAGCGCCGGCTTCCTGTTTCGACAGCGGAAAAAACCGTTGCGACAAAAAGTAGGTTCCGAACAGAACCGCGATAGCGCCAACAGCATATGAGAGCGCAATGACAAGATCGCTTTCGCCGGGCGGGGTTGCGCCGGCGGTGAGCCCGAACAACGCGGCGGGCATGGCGAAGCGGAAAACGAATTTGTTGAGGGCGGCGCTGTCTGGGGCGCTCATCCAGCCGAGCCGCCCGGCGATCAAACCGGCGGCGATGATGGCGAAGACGGGAAAGGCGACAGCCAGAACAGAGCTCATGGCGATGCCTGTCACAAGCATCGCCCGAATCGTCAAGCCGAGGGCAGGGGGAAATGTTTGCCGGGCGGGAAGGGGCCAAATCTCCCGGGGGCTGGGGGCGATGGTTAAAACCGGAAACTCCGGCCGTGCCGCCCGCCCGGCAACGTCAATCTGCGCGCTGATTGCGGCGGAGAGAGGGGCCAATTAAGGCGATATTAAGGATGGTTTTCCCCTTATGCGGGCGCCCGCCCCGGCAAATTTAGGGTTGCGGGGCGGCCCGGGCCGGGCGAAACTTCACCCAATGCGAAGCATCAGCCCGGCACCTCAACTCCGCCCGCGCGCCGAACCGGTGGCGTTCACGCGCAGCGAGCTGACCCGCATCCTTTCCGTCTATGGCTATTTCGTCGCCGCCGGCGAATGGCGCGATTACGCCATCGACAGCCTTAGCGATGCGGCGGTGTTTTCGATCTTCCGCAGGGCGTCGGAACTGCCGCTCTACCGCGTTGAAAAGCGCCCGGCGCTGGCGAAGAAGCAGGGCCAATGGGTTGTCGTCTCAATGACCGGCGCGGTGTTGAAGCGCGGCCACGACCTGGCGCAGGTGCTGAAAGTTTTCGACCGGCGGAAACTGAAGCTGGCGACGTAACGCGCGAGACCTCCCGACCAATTTCCTCAGGCCTATACAGCGTTCATTTTGGTTGCGTTTGACCGGGCATGTGAAGGGGCATGGCTTTTTCACATTTGTACCACCTGCGGAAAAAGGCTAGCTTGGCACCCGCGATTTCTGGGGAGAGAGCGTTCCATGCCTTACCGTCACGCCAACATATTCGTCGGGCTTACGCTCGTCGTCATCGTCGCCGGCTTTTACGGCAGTTACTTCACGAAGATGGGTGAGGTTCCGTTCGCCTTCCACGTTCACGCCTTCACGGCGACGGCGTGGGTCGCGCTGCTGATGGCGCAGGTCTGGTCGATACAAAACCGGAAGAACGCACTCCACAAGACTGTCGGCAAGGCGAGCTTTTTCATGTTCCCGCTGCTGATCGTCGGCTTCATGATGATCATCAATCACACCGCGCATCGCTATGAAACAAACGATAACCCGGTGACCATGGCCTTCGGCGCCAGCTTTGGAATCGGGATGGCGCTCGCGATCTTCGCCTATCTCCTTCTCTATTACCTGGCGCTGAAAAACCGGCGCAATGTCCGCCTGCATGCCGGCTATATGCTGATGACGCCGGCGGTGCTTTTTGAATCGCCGTTCAGCCGCATTCTCCTTGATTATGCGCCCTGGGCGATCTTCACCGGATCCGGCTTCCCGCAGGTGGTCATGGACTCCATTGTTATTTCCATGGCGCTCGTCGTCGTTTTCTGCCTCGCGCTCTATGTCCGCTTTCGCGCCCATGGCGCGCCGTTCCTGTTGACGGCCGGCCTCATCACGGTGCAGGGCATCATCATGTACGCTGCGCCCTCTGTCGGCTGGCTGCGCGATGGCTTCGCCGCCTTCACGCATGTGCCGCCAGCGCTCTCAATCGCGCTCGCGCTTGGCCTCGGCGCCGGGGCGGCATGGCTCGGCTGGCGGGATGGCGGCGCGCCGAAACAAAAGCCGAAGCGCGCCTTCGCGCCGGCGGAGTAAGGGCGCAAGACCCCTCCGGTCCGTCGGACCACGTCCCCGCATTTGGTTTTTGATTTGCGCGCCTTCGCGCGCGAATGCGCGCAGACAAAACTTGGCCGCGTTCCTGGCCGGGGCAGCGTCAAACGCAGCTTCGCGAACGGTGTAACGCTGAGAAGAATCTAAAACGAAGCGCAGCGATCTCTTCCCCCATGATAATGGGGGAAGTACCCCGAAGGGGGGATGGGGGTTCTTAAGCGGCAATAAAAAACCCCCTCCGTCTCGGCCTGACGGCCTCGACACCTCCCCCATTGACGTGGAGCAGGAGAGGGCTGCACTTTTTTCTCAAAACTCCGTACACGCATAAGGCGAGTGACAGCGCAGCATTTTACCTCAAATCTGTTGAATTCTTCACGGAAACCCAGTGTTGGTGAATAGTTATCCACCCAAACCGGGGCGGGTTTAATCTACCTCTCAATTGTCATCCCGCACGCGCTGCAACATCCCGATGTTGCTGCGCAGATGCGGGACCCATGGTCCGCCACTTAAAAGTTGCGCCATGGGTCCCGTGCTAGCAACGCGTCACTGCGTGCCGCGCAGCACACGGGATGACACCAGAGAGGTTTTAATATCGCCGCAAACATCGATTTGCGCGAACGAGCGGAGTGCGCCTTGAAGAAAACGACTGAAAATTCAGTACAGGGACGATACGCGGCGCCGGCATTGGGCCGCGCGCTTCAGGCGTGGGGCGGCGAGAGCGGAAAGGCCGCGCAAGGCTGCGCTGAGTAGAAAATGTCAAATGGCGCCAGATTCCGCTGCAGCCCAATAAACATGCGGGTCAAATCTTGCGGCGGGGCGCAAGGGCGGGCGAAGAAGATTTTCGCCGCGCCCCTTGAAATTTCCTGCACCGGGCGCGACATTCATAGAAGTAAACTGGTCAGTGTAACGCTATCCCGTAACAGCCCTGCGCAGACGCAGACCAGAAGCCAATCAGGCCGAAACGCCAACGGAAGTGACAAGATGAGCCAGGCAGCCCCCGACACCTCCTTCGACACCGCCCCCGAGCCCGCCCAAGAGGCCGCGCCCGCCAAACCGGAGCGCATCGAAATCCCGCCGGAGCAATATGACTGGATCAACGGCTTTCCGCTGCCGCCCAATGCGCCGGTCAGGCCGCTGCATGCTTTTCTTTCGGTGCTGAAACTGGTGACCAACAAGGAAGACACGCGCCAGGTTTTCGAGATCGTGCAGGCGCTGTCTGGGTCGTCGTCAAAAAAAATGTTCCGTCAGTTCACGAACTCCGATTATGGCCGCCGCGTCGTCACGGCGCCGGTGAGACTCGAAGAAATTCTCGGCGACCGCGAAAGGCTGCGCGCCTATCCGGAAGGAACGCTGGCGCGCGCCTATCTCGATTTCATGGAAGGCGAAAACCTGACGCCGGAGGGATTGCGCAGCGCCGCCGAAGAAGCCGGCATCGACTACGACATCTATCCGGAATTCAAAGAATACATGCGCCTGTTCATGCACCTGCAGGTGAGCCACGATCTCTGGCATGTGCTGACCGGTTACGGGCGCGATGCGCTCGGCGAATTGTGCAATCTCGTTTACACGCGCCACCAGACCTATAATCCCGGTTTCCGGCTGATCATCGCCATCGGCTTTCTGGCGCAGAAACTGGAACAACCTTTCCAGCCGATCAGCAAAGCGCTCGCCGAAGCGAAGCGCAATGCGAGCGCCGCCGACTGGGTGCTGGCGCATGATGTTGAAGAATTGATCGTATTGCCGCTGGCGGAAGCGCGCGCGCGCATCGGGCTCGCCGAGCCAGCCGTGTATAATGCCGTCCCCGCGGAGATTAAGCAGAGCCTGCTGAAACCGAAATTCAAGCAGACGCAAGCTGAGCGTGAACGGGCGGAAAGAGAGCAGACCGCGCTGAAATCCGCCGCATGACGGCTTTCGCGAAACTGGAAGCATCTTTATAGAGCGGTGATGGAAAGCGACTCCCGTCTCTATCTGATTACGCCGCCGGTCATCGCTGACCTGAAAAAGTTCCGCGAGGATTTTTCCCGCGCGCTCGGGGCCGGCGATGTCGCCTGCGTTCAGTTGCGGCCGAAAGACGCGCAAGGGGTAAGCGCCAGCGACGACGAGATTTTGCGCGCCGCCGACATGCTGGCGCCGGTCGCGCGCAAGAACGGGACGGCGTTTCTGATCAATGACCGGCCTGACCTCGCGCTGAAATGCGGCGCTGACGGCGTGCATGTCGGCCAGTCCGACGAGAGCTGCAAAAAAGCGCGCGCGCTGCTCGGCGGCGAGGCGTCGATCGGCGTCACCTGTCACAATTCGAAACACCTGGCGCTCGAGGCCGGAGAGGATGGCGCCGACTATGTTGCGTTCGGCGCGTTCTTTCCGACCCGGACGAAAGCCGCGTCAACCACGGCGGAAGTCTCGCTGCTGGAATGGTGGAGCTATGCGACGACGGTTCCCTGCGTCGCCATTGGCGGCATCACGCCGGAGAACTGCGCGCCGCTGGTGCGCGCCGGAGCCGATTTCCTCGCGGTTTCCTCCGCGGTCTGGGACTGTCCGGAGGGGCCCGATGCGGCGGTGAAGGCGTTTATGAAAGCGATCGCTGCGGCATGACGGCGCCAGGGTGGAACAATTCTTGCGAGCCTTGCTCCCTGATTGGGGAGCGTGCGGCGCCGCCGTGCGGGTTTGGTGATGAAACTGCAATGGATCATGGGGCTTTGCGCCGTCGGTGTTGTCGCGCTTTGCTTCGCGGCGGCCTTTATCGAGGGCGCGAACCTCGCCTACGCCGCCATGGGAACGGCGCCCTAGGCCTGCAGGGCGAAGCGGCGTAGCATCAGGAGATGTTTCGCTCGTTTGCAATCTTTATATTTGTTCTGGCGTCCGCGCCTGCAATCGCCGAAGTGCGCCCCATCGAACAGGCTTTCACCCAGTTGGAAGCTGGCGAGTTCGAACAAGCGGTCGCGACCGTGACGCCGCTCGCGGCGGCGGGCGATCCCGACGCGCAACATCTCCTAGGCTATCTCTACGAAAACGGACTCGGGGTTGAGAAAAATCTTCAGCGTGCGGTTGAACTGTACGCCGCCGCCGGCGCCGCCGGTCAGGCCGATGCGCAGTTTTCTCTCGGCGAGCTTTCGCTAATGGGCGATGGCGTCACCAAGAACACGGCGACTGCCGCCGGATGGTACCGCCTTGCGGCGCGACAGGGCCATGCGCTCGCCATGTTGCGGCTCGGCGTCATGCACATGCAGGGCGACGGTGTCGCGCAGAACAAAAACGAAGCCATGGATTTTTTCGAACGGGCCGCCGTGCTCGGTGAAGCCGAAGCCATGCGCAATCTCGCCATCGCCTATCTCTCTGGCGACGGTGTTGAGAAAAATCCGCGCACCGCAGCGGAATGGTTCGACAAGGGCGCGGCGGCGGGCGATCCCGTCTCCGCCTACAATCTCGGACTGATGCTGCAATCGGGCGCGCTCGGCGAGGCTGATCTCGACGCTGCTGCGGCGCCTATGCGCATGGCGGCGGAGGCCGGGTTCGCGCCCGCCATGACCGGGCTCGGCCTGCTGATCCATCGCGGCGCCGAAGCAGCGGAAGCGCCCGCTGACTGGTTCGAACGCGCCGCCAAGGTCGGCGATCCGCAGGGCCGGTTTCTCTATGCGGTCGCCCTCACCGAAGGCGACGGTCGCGAGAAAGACGCTGACTCGGCGGTGCTGCTGCTCAATGATTTGCAGTCCGATGCAGCGGCCCCGGCCGATCTGCGCCAGCAAGCGGAGCAATTGAAGGCCCGGATCCTGCGCGACCGGCGCGGCGGCTAGGTTTTGGCGAAGATCTGGCAACAGGCATTCCCCTTTTGTTCCAAACCGTCCTATGGTCGGGCGATGACCTTAGTGATTCGCATTTTCGGGATCGATCCGGGCTCGGCCGCCACCGGCTGGGGCGTTGTCGACAGCGCCGGACCGAGGCTGTCCTATGTGGCCTCCGGCGTCATACGCCCAAAGCGCGGCGCAGCGCACGCAGACAAGCTGTGCGCGATTTTTGAGGGACTGAAAGCGCTGCTCGCCGACCATGCGCCAGACGAGGCGGCGGTGGAGGAGACCTTCGTCAACGCCTCACCGCGCGATGCGCTGGTGCTTGGGCAGGCGCGCGGCGTTGCGCTGCTGGCGCCGTCGCTCGCCGGGTTGAGCATTGCGGAATACGCCGCGAACTCGGTGAAGAAATCGGTGGTTGGCAAGGGCCACGCCGACAAGTCCCAGGTCGCGGCGATGGTGCGCGTGTTGCTGCCGAAATGCGGCGACCTCGCCAGCGACGAAGCGGATGCTTTGGCGGTGGCGATCTGTCATGCGCATAACAGAACTTACAGAGTCTTGGAGGCGTCATGATCGGCAGGCTTAAAGGGGTGGTGATTTCAAAGGCGGAGGAAACCGCGCTGATCGATGTGAACGGCGTCGGTTATGAAATCCATGCGAGCCCGCGCGTGTTGCAATCGCTGACGCCGGGCGAGGAAGCGACCCTGTCGATTGAAACGCTGGTGCGCGAAGATCTGATCCGGTTGTTTGGGTTTTTCTCGGAGAATGAACGGCGCGCGTTCCGCCTGCTGCAAAGCGTGCAGGGCGTCGGCGCCAAACATGCGCTCGGGATTTTACAGGTTTTAACGCCGTCCGATCTCTATGACGCGGTGGCGGCGGAAGACGTGACAGCGATTTCTCGCGCCCACGGCGTCGGCAAGAAACTCGCCCAGCGCATCGCTACCGAATTACAGTCGAAAGTCGGCGCCATCGCCGCAACCGGTGAAGTCCTGACGCTCGCCGCGCGCCGCAAAAGCGCCGAAGCGCCGTCTGATCCGGCGCTGGCCGCTAAGGCGGATGCGGTCTCGGCGCTCGCCAATCTCGGTTATGACGGTCTCGAAGCGCGCAAGGCGGTGGGCCGTGCAGCGGAAGGGCTCGACAGTCCCGGTGTGGAAGCCTTGATCAAGGCGGCGTTGAAAGAACTGGCGGCGGCGTGAGCGTACACGGATGAAAAATGGCTGAACCTGCATATAAAGACGACCGGTTGATTGAAGGGGCGCGCAAAGCGGATGACGCCGACGCGGCGCTGCGCCCGAAAAAGCTTGACGATTTCGTCGGCCAGCCGAGCGCCAAGGACAATCTCCGCGTCTTCGTCACCGCAGCGAAAGCGCGCGGCGAGGCGCTTGACCACGTCCTTTTTCACGGCCCCCCCGGCCTCGGCAAAACCACGCTGGCGCAGATCGTCGCCAATGAACTCGGCGTGAATTTCCGCGCGACCTCGGGCCCCGCCATCACCAAAGCCGGCGACCTCGCGGCGCTCCTCACCAATCTCGAAGCCGGCGATGTTTTGTTCATCGACGAGATTCACCGCCTCTCGCCGGTCGTCGAGGAAGTGCTCTATCCGGCCATGGAAGATTACGCGCTCGATCTCATCATCGGTGAAGGGCCGTCGGCGCGGTCGGTGCGCATTGACCTGCCGCGCTTCACGCTGATCGGCGCGACAACACGCTCAGGACTTCTCGCAAAACCCTTGCTCGATCGCTTCGGCATTCCGGTGCGTCTCGATTTCTATTCGGAAAAAGATCTGGCGCGCATCGTTTCGCGCGGTGCGGCATTGTTGAACGCAGAAATGTCGGCGGACGGCGCTGGGGAAATCGCGCGGCGCGCGCGCGGCACGCCCCGCGTCGCCGGCAGGTTGCTGCGCCGGGTGCGCGATGTGGCGACAGTGGAAGGCTCTGGCCTCATCGATCGCGCCGTCGCCGACAAGGCGCTGAAACGGCTGGAGATCGATGTGCTCGGTCTCGACCCGCTCGACCGGCGCTATCTTCGTCTGATTGCGGAGCATTTCGGCGGCGGGCCGGTCGGCGTTGAAACCATCGCCGCCGCGCTCGCCGAAGCGCGAGACGCGGTGGAGGACGTGATTGAACCCTTCCTGCTGCAGCAGGGACTTATCCAGCGCACCCCGCGCGGGCGCGTTCTCTCTGCGACGGCCTGGACGCATCTGGGATTGGCGGCGCCAAAACCGCCGGGACCGGAACTGTTCGATTAATCACAACTGCGCAGCAGTCGACATAACGCAAAAGTTTTTACGGACCATGCTTATTCTATACAGGTTTTATAGGTGACGGACTTTTTGAAGCTGATTGGAGACGATGGCTGGCGCCACGCATTGGCGCGCGGATTCGAGCAAGACTACATGCGGTCGCTGGAAAAGTTCCTCACCGGGGAGCGAAAGCGCGGGGCAAAGATTTTTCCGGCTGAGGAGGAAATCTTTGCTGCGTTTAACCTTACGCCGATCTCACAAACCAAAGTCGTCATACTAGGGCAGGATCCCTATCACGGTCCGGGGCAGGCGATGGGCCTTGCCTTTTCTGTGCGGTCGGGCGCGCCGCCGCCGCCATCTTTGCGGAACATGTTTAAAGAGCTCGCGAGTGATCTCGGCGGGCCGCTGCGCACTAACGGCGACTTATCGGACTGGGCGCGGCAGGGCGTGCTGTTGTTGAACACAGTGTTGACAGTCGAGCGCGGGAAGGCGGCCTCTCATGCGGGAAAAGGCTGGGAGCAATTCACCAGCAGCGCCATCTCGGCTTTAAACGCTCAACGCACCGGCGTGGCGTACCTGCTGTGGGGCGCTCATGCGCAAAAATACGCCGAGCTGATCGACCTTGAGCGCAACTTTGTTCTGACCGCGCCTCATCCATCGCCGCTGTCCGCCTATCGCGGTTTTTTCGGCTCTAAACCCTTTTCCAGCACTAATTCGTTGCTGCGAGCGACCGGGGTGACCGAAATCAGCTGGTCAGACTAGGCCCAGCTTCGGCTTTTGCGGCGCCCTTGAAATGTCCTATGGTGAGCACCCCCATTTCCCGCCTGAGCTTCGGGATTGGCGGAGCAGAGGTGTTTTGGAACGAAAACCGGCGTACGATCAATCAGCAAGAAGAATGGATTGAAGTTGGGCAAGCTGACGACACACATACTGGACACCAGCGCGGGCAAACCTGCGGCGGGCGTTCACATTGATCTGTTCGAAATCATTCATTCCGACGCCGGTGACCGAACTCGCGGCCGCTGTCTCAAACGCGCTGTCACCAATGATGACGGGCGATGCGACGCGGCCTTGCTTGAAGGCCCCGCATTCGTGAAGGGCGTATATGAGCTTGCATTCTCCATCGGCGCCTATTTCGACCGGACTGGCGCATCCTTGCCAGAACCGAAGTTTATCGATGTTGTGCTAATCCGGTTTGGCGTCGAAGACGCCGGCGGGCACTATCATGTGCCTTTGCTGGTCTCGCCATTTGGCTACTCGACGTATCGCGGCAGTTGAGCGACATGCGTTCTGCTATTTCATTTTACCTGAATGGCGCGTTGCGGACGCTCCAGAACGTCTCGCCGACGCAAACCCTGCTTCGTTATTTGCGCGATGACGAAAAACTGTGCGGCACGAAGGAAGGCTGCGCAGAGGGAGATTGCGGCGCATGCACCGTCATGGTCAGCCGGCTCGACGGTGAAGGAAATGTCAAACGCGAGGCGGTCAACGCCTGCATCAGATTCATGCCGAGCCTCGACGGCGCTTCCATCACAACCGTCGAGGCGTTAAGCGACAATTCAGCAAACCCACACCCCGTTCAGCGCTCTTTGGTTGACAATCATGGCTCGCAGTGCGGGTTCTGCACGCCGGGCTTTGTCATGTCGCTCTATACAGCCTATCGCAATCGTATGGCGCTTCCGGTTTCCGCTGCGAATGATCTGCTCGCTGGCAACCTTTGTCGGTGCACAGGCTACGGCCCCATTCTGAAGGCCGCTGGCGAAATCGGAATTGCATCCGTTCAAGCAGATCAGAGCCGAGAGGACAGTATCGAAGCCGACCAGCTTCACTCAATCAGCCATGACGATCTCGTCGAAGTCGATTATCCAGGTGAGAAGGCATTTTTACCTGCCCGAAGCGATCAATTGGCCGCCCTGTACGATGCCCATCCAAACGCAACGCTTGTTGCGGGCGCAACGGATGTAGGGCTTTGGGTGACCAAGCAGCATCGCCCGTTGCCGGTCACCATATTCCTTAATCGCATCCACGATTTGACCAGGATTGACGTTACCCCCCAAGAGATCGTCATCGGAGCGGGCGTGACATATTCCGACGCGATAAATGTTCTAGCGCAGCATTATCCCGATGTCGGCGAACTGATGCGGCGCATTGGAGCGCTACAGGTGCGCAATGCGGGAACCATAGGCGGCAACATCGCCAACGGGTCGCCTATAGGCGACATGCCCCCCGCATTAATCGCGCTTGGTGCGACCTTGGAACTGCGGAAAAAAGAAAAAACGCGCGCACTCCCGCTTGAAGATTTTTTTCTTTCCTACGGCAAACAGGATCGGGCGCCGGGAGAGTTTGTTACGGCAGTGCGCATTCCGCGTTCTAAACATGCGCCTGACATTCGATGCTACAAAATTTCCAAACGCTTCGATCAGGACATTTCCGCTCTATGTGGGTGCTTCAATATTCAGGTACAGAACGGAACCGTAAAATCGGCGCGCATCGCATTTGGCGGCATGGCGGAAACGCCCAAACGGGCTCGCGCTGTGGAGGATGCGCTCATTGGGAAGGCATGGGCGCGCGCAACAGTCGAGGCGGCGACTTCCGCCTTTGCCGTCGACTACAACCCGATTAGCGACATGCGCGCCAGCGCCGAATACAGACTGCGAGTCGCGCAAAACCTTTTGCTAAAGTACTATGTCGAATCGGAAGTCCCGTTGAATGAAACCCGGCTCGTCGGTCAGGGAAGCGCGTTCACATGAGCACGGTAAAGGGCGACATAACAGGCAAGAGAAACCACCGTGATACTGTTTTTGGCGGAGTCGCGTCGTCTACGCCGCATGACAGCGCTTATAAACATACATCGGGGGCCGCGCTTTATGCGGACGACATAACCGCGCCGGAAGGGTGTCTCTACGCCTATATCGCCATCAGTAAAATGGCTCACGCGAAATTAGCCCCTGTCGATTTTGGCAATGTTCGCAGCGCAAAGGGTGTTGTCAGGGTATTGACTGCAGAGGACATTCCCGGCGTCAACAATGTCGGCCCGATCGCTAAGGACGAGCCTCTTTTCGCGATCGGCGAGAAAGGCGGAAGCGTTCATAGCGAGGGGCAAGCTCTTTTCGCAGTTATTGCCGAAACGCTGGAACAAGCACGCGCCGCAGCAACTGCGGCAATGATTCATTACGATGAGCTGCCGGCCATCCTGACCATTGACGACGCCTTGCAGGCTCAGTCTTTTCTGGAACCGCCCTATGCGATGAAGCGTGGCGATGCGAAAGCAGTCCTCGCAGCAAGCGCGCATCAAATTAAAGGCCGTGTTGAAATGGGCGGCCAGGAGCATTTCTACCTTGAAGGGCACGCCGCGCTTGCCATTCCCGGCGAGGATGGGGACGTTACGGTTCATTGCTCGTCCCAGCACCCCAGCGAAATCCAGCACAAGGTTGCAGAAGTTCTTGGCGTTGCGAACAACGCGGTAACTGTGGAAGTCCGCAGGATGGGTGGCGGTTTTGGCGGCAAGGAAACAAACGGCAATCTGCCCGCGGCGGTGATTGCGCTTGCGGCGGCGCTGACAAGAAAACCAGTGCGAACTCGATACGATCGTGACGATGATATGATTATGACGGGCAAACGTCATGAATTTCGCATCGACTATCAGGTCGGGTTTGACGCCGACGGGCTCATCGAAGCCGTCATCATGGATCAGGCGGCGCGGTGCGGCTGGTCGCAGGATTTGTCGCTGGCGATTTGCGATCGCGCCATGTTTCATGCGGATAATTGCTATTACCTGCCGAACGTTCTGATCAGTTCCTATCGCTGTCGCACGAACACCGCCTCGAACACGGCCTTTCGCGGCTTTGGCGGCCCTCAAGGCATGGTCGGCATTGAGCGGGTGATGGATGAGATCGCGTTTGCGCTCGAAAAGGACCCGCTGGAAGTGCGGCGCAGAAATTTTTATGCGTCGCACAAAGCACAAAGCGCAGCCCGGAAAGTCACCCCCTACCATATGACAGTGGAAGACTGCGTCATCGACGAAATCGTCGATGAGCTCGTTGACTCTTCAGATTATGCGGCGCGCCGGGCGGCGGTTGCCGAATGGAATGAGAACCACGAGATCATCAAAAAAGGAATTGCGCTGACGCCGGTGAAATTCGGCATATCCTTTACGAAAACACATTTGAATCAGGCCGGCGCGCTGGTTCATATCTATGCTGACGGCTCCGTTCATCTCAACCATGGCGGCACCGAGATGGGGCAGGGTTTATTTGTAAAGGTTGCGCAGGTCGTTGCTGAAGAGTTTCAGATCGATCTCGACAAGATAAAGATCACAGCGACAAATACAGGAAAAGTACCGAACACATCGGCGACGGCGGCGTCTTCCGGAAGCGATCTCAACGGTATGGCCGCACGCAATGCTTGCCAGCAAATCAAACTGAGGCTGATCGAGTTCGCGTCGAAAAAATGGGACGTCACGCCTGAGTTCATCACCTTCAAACCCGGACGCGTTCAGATCGGCCATACAGAAATGTCATTTGAATCGCTGATTGCAAAGGCATATCTGGCGCGTGTTTCGCTGTCAGCCGCCGGCTTTTATGCGACGCCGAAAATCGAATGGAACCGGTCATCCGGAACGGGCCGTCCATTTTTCTATTTTGCTTATGGCGCCGCCGTATCGGAAGTCGCCGTTGATACGCTGACCGGCGAGAATCGTCTGCTTCGCGTTGATATTCTGCATGATGCAGGAAGATCACTCAACCCGGCAATTGATCTTGGACAAATTGAAGGCGGGTTTGCGCAGGGCGCAGGGTGGTTGACGATGGAAGAACTGATCTGGGACGACAAAGGCCGGCTGAAAACCCACGCGCCGTCAACGTACAAAATTCCGACCGCATCCGATCGCGCGCCGGACATGCGCATGGCGATTTGGAGCAAGGGGATCAATCGCGAAGACACAATTTTCCGGTCGAAGGCGGTAGGCGAGCCGCCGCTGATGTTGGGCATATCGGTGCTGATGGCGCTGTCGGATGCCGTCGCTGCCGCGAAGCAGGACGGGCGCTATCCGGCGCTTAACGCCCCAGCTACGCCAGAAAGAATCCTGTGCGCCATTGAAGGCGGATGGAACTGAGGTGACAGCCTCGCTTCAACACATAGCGGAATTGGCCGACGGCAAGGGGCCGGTCGTTCGTGTTCTAATCATAAAGGCGCAAGGCTCGACGCCGCGCGAAATTGGCGCCGCCATGATTGTCGAGGAGTCCTCTATCGCCGGAACGATCGGCGGCGGCGCACTTGAGTACGACGCGATAAAGCATGCCCGCAAAATGCTCGCCGATGATGTCGGCGCAATCTGGCGGCGCGACGTTAAAGAGTATCCGCTCGGACCCACTCTCGGCCAATGCTGCGGCGGACATGTTCGGTTATTGTTCGAACGCTTCGGAGAAGTTGAGCGCTCGCATTTGACTCAACTTTCGATTAGCGACGCCCTCTGGATTGCACGACCGGTGAAGCCGGGTGGTGCAGCGGTTTCTCTTTCTGATTGGAAAAGCGCGGCATCGGCCCCGCCTTGCCTCGCTGGTGTGGCGCCTCCAACCAGCAAGAAAGCCGTTTTGCAAGTTAAGGACACTGAAACAAACGAAGAGTGGGTGTTGGAGCGCCCCGCCCAACAGAGGCTGCCCATATACCTTTATGGCGCCGGCCATGTTGCGCGTGAAGTCGTACGGGTATTCGCCGGTATTGATGTTTCGATTGTCTGGGTGGATACCGACGAATCCCGGTTTCCGTCAAGAGTACCGCAGCACGCGACGCGCATGATCGCAACCGCCCCGCACAGTGCGGTTGCTTATGCGCCCAATGACGCCTTCCATGTGGTGATGACCTGCTCACACCCGGCTGACCTTGAAGTCTGTCACGCCGTCCTGAATCGCGGCGCTTTCCGCTACCTTGGGTTGATTGGCTCACTGACCAAGCGAGAGAGATTTCTGCGGAGACTACGCCAATCCGGGATATCTGACGACGCGCTGTCGCGACTGGTTTGTCCCATCGGCGCCGGCGGCCCTGCCGGAAAGGCGCCGGGAATTATCGCGATTGCACTCGCCTCTGAAATCTTAAGGCTTGCCGAGTAATAGACGCTCACTCCTTAAGGGCGCTCCGCTTCAAGCGTGTCGATCCACGCGGCAAGAAGGTTACGCTCATCATCAGTCATTTCTGTCAGATTACCCGGCGGCATGGCGGCGCTCGTGATCGCCTGCACGCGAATCTGGGGCGCGTAAAGCGCAATTTGCGCCGGGGTGTCGTAGGCGACTCCGCCGGGCGCTGCGGTCACGAAGTCCGTTGGGGTCGATGAATGACAAACGGCGCACCGGGTTTGCACGATCGCAAAAGCGTCGTCAGCAAGCTGGTTTGCCGCAGGCATGATCGTCTTTGGGTTTTCAGCCTTGTGCGCTGTTTCCTGAGGTTCACCGGGCTTCCAGGCGATAAACGCCATCAACACCAACAACAATGCGGCGGCGCTGGGCCACTGCCAGCGCACCGCCATGCCGTGCTTGCCGCTGTCGTGAGCGTTGAAATAGTGACGCACGACGGCGCCAATGGGCAAGATGAGGGCGATGACGATCCAGTTTAGCGGGTGTGAAAACGTCATCGGGTAATGATTGGAAATCATCAGAAACAGCACAGGCAGCGTCAAATAATTGTTATGCGTCGAGCGCAACTTGGCTATCTTTCCGAATTCAGGGTTCGGAATCTTTCCTTGCTTGAGGTCGGCGACGACAATTTTCTGATTTGGAATGATAACGAAGAAAACATTGCCCGACATGATCGTGCCGATCATCGCGCCAATATGAAGGAAAACCGCCCTGGCGCTGAACAGTTCGCCAAGCCCGATCGCTGCGCCGACAATAGCCATGAACAACACAGCAAACATCGCCGGCTGATTTTCCTTCAGCGGCGACTTGCATAACGCATCATAGACAATCCAGCTTGCGGCCAGCGCGGCGAGAGAGAGGCCGATCGCCTGAGTTCTTGACAGCTCCATAACAGACCGATCAATCAGATAGATGTCGGCCTGCCAGTAATAGAGAACTGACATCAGCGCGAAACCGGTCAGCCAGGTGGCGTAAGACTCCCATTGAAACCAGCGCAAATCTTCCGGCATTTTTTCCGGCGCCACCATGTATTTTTGAACATGGTAAAATCCGCCGCCATGCACGGACCAGCTTTCGCCCTTAACGCTGTCAGACATGCCCTCACGGCGGCGCAGGCTGAAATCAAGCGCCATGAAGTAAAACGAGGCTCCGATCCAGCCAATGCCGGCGACGATATGCGCCCAGCGGAAAACAAGGCTTAACCAGTCAGTCAGGTGCAGTTCCAATATGTCTCTCCGTGTGAGCCGGCAAGCGCGTGAGTGTGGCGGCGCTGAGCTAAAGGCAGTATATTGACTGTCTGGAGTTTGGGTATGCTGAAATTTTTCACTGAACAAGGGCGGCCAGTCAATAAATGAGTTATGCGCGCGACCTGATGGGCTACGGGGCAACGCCGCCAGTCGCGAGTTGGCCGGGCGGCGCTCGAATTGCTGTGCAGTTTGTCCTGAATTACGAGGAAGGCGGCGAGCGATGCGTCCTCCATGGCGACAAGGAATCGGAAGCGTTTCTGTCTGAAATTATTGGAGCGCAGCCTTTTGTGAACCAGCGGCATATGTCGATGGAGTCAATCTATGAATATGGCTCGCGAGCGGGTGTCTGGCGCGTTCTTGACTTATTCAGAACGCGTGGGATCCCAATCACTGTTTTTGCAGTCGCCATGGCCGCGCAGAGGAATCCGCAAGTCATTGAACGAGCGCTTGCGGACGGGCACGAAATCGCCTGCCATGGTCTGCGCTGGATTGATTATAAAGACGTGCCTGAAACTATTGAAAAAGCCCATATCGAAGAAGCTGTCGAAATATTGAAAAAAATCTGCGGCGAGGCGCCAGAGGGCTGGTACACAGGTAGAACCAGCGAGAATACCCGCCGTCTCGTGTGCGAGCATGGCGGCTTTCTGTATGACGCAGATGACTATTCTGATGATTTGCCGTTCTGGAGTACGCAGACACCATCACCGCATTTGATCGTTCCTTATACGCTGGACGCGAACGACATGCGATTTGCAAGCGCACAGGGGTTCAATACCGGTTCGGATTTCGAGACCTATCTTAAAGACGCTTTCGATGTCCTCTATGAAGAAGGCGAGCAAACGCCAAAAATGATGTCGATAGGATTGCATTGCCGTCTGATTGGCCGTCCGGGCCGGTTCAAGGCGCTGAAAAATTTCGTCGGCCATGTCATTAGTCATGATCGTGTCTGGCTGTGCCGCCGCAGTGATATTGCAAAGCACTGGCGCAACCACCACCCGCACCCGGGAACCGCTGTATGAGCGGTGTTTCAGACAGCGTGGTCAAATTGGCTTGTGATGACAGATCGGACTTCGTTGCGCTGTTTGGCGGCGTGTACGAGCATTCACCATGGGTTGCGGAGCAAGCATTCAATGTGCATGGCCCCGGTGAATTGAGTGACATGCCGGCGATTGCAAACGCTATGACTTCCGTCGTTGAGAGCGCCGGAATCGAAGCGAAGCTCGGCTTGCTGCGCGCTCATCCGGATCTGGCGGGGCGGCTTGCGCTCCGCGGGTCGCTGACTGAGGCCTCTCGCACAGAACAGCAATCAGCCGGTCTCGATCAGTGTGCGCCAGAAGAGCTGGAAAAGTTCACACGGTTAAATGAGAAATATAAAGCAAAATTCGGATTTCCGTTCATTATTGCAGTATTCGGCATGCATCGCGCTGATATTCTGAAAGCTTTCGAACACCGGGTTGGCAACGATGCGAGTGAAGAATTTTCCGCCGCATTGCGCGAGGTTCACAAGATTGCCGGAATACGATTGATGAAGATTTTTGAAGGACAAGCTTGAGCCGCGATGCAAAGTACGAAAAATATTCCTGAATACGCTCTGCGTTTTCCGAATCTGGCGTCGCCGAAATTCGGATCACGAGTCGTCAGTGCTTCGGATGAATTTTTTGGCGCCAAAGAACGGCTGATCTTTGATGCGGCGCCGGTGTTCATCCCCGACAAATATGACGACCACGGCAAATGGATGGATGGCTGGGAAAGCCGCCGCAAGCGCGAGCCCGGCAATGACTGGTGCATCATCGAACTTGGCGTTGACGGCCGGGTGCACGGCGCGGAAATCGACACGAGTAATTTTACTGGCAATTTTCCGCCCGGCGCATCCATGGATGGTTGCGCGCGCGGCGATGATGTCAGCGATCCCGGCGCCTGGCGCCCGCTGTTGCAGCGCGTTGAGCTGCAGGGTGATCGGAAACAATTTTTCACTCTCGACAACGCTCACGCGTGGAAGTTTGTCAGGCTGAATATTTTCCCGGATGGCGGTGTTGCGCGGTTGCGGCTCTTCGGCGAGCCGTCGCCGGACTGGGGCGCCATGACAGAGCGCGTCGAGCTTTCCGCCCTCAAGAACGGCGGCCGCATCATCGCCTATAATGATGCGCATTACGGCGATCTGTGGGCGCTGCTCTCCGAAGGCCGAGGCCGAACGATGGGTGATGGCTGGGAAACACGCCGCCGCCGTGAGCCGGGAAATGACTGGATCGTAATTGCATTGGGCGCGCGCGGCATCGTTGATGCGATAGAGATCGATACGGCGCACTTCAAAGGAAATTTTCCCGACAGCGCTTCGGTTGATGTTGCTGACACCTCGGGCGACAAAGGCGCCGGTGACGCGCTGGAAAGCGCCGCCTGGACCGAACTCCTGCCGCGAGCGAAACTGCAGGCGGATTCCGTTCACCAGTTCTCTGTTGGGAGCGAGGCGCCCGTCACCCATGTCCGGCTGAATATTTACCCCGATGGCGGGGTCAGCCGGTTTCGCATTTTCGGCAGGCGGGCGACATGAGCGGTGTTCTGTTAAAGCCAACGCCGCTGACCAAAGACAACTTCGCCCGGTTCGGCGATGTTATTGAAATTGACGGGGCTGAAAGGCTGTTGATCAACGAAGGCACGACGGAGCGCTTTCACGCGCTTGCTCGAATTGATGTCTCCAAAAACGGCGGGACGCCGATACTTTCAATTTTCCGCGCGAGGGCGAGGCCGGCGCCGATCAAGCTCGCCATGATGGAGCGGCATCCGCTTGGCAGTCAGGCGTTTTTCCCCCTGCGGAATGCGAGTTGGCTGGTCGTTGTTTCCGCGGCGGCAATTCCAGCGCCTGATAATCTTGAAGCGTTTATCGCGCGCGGCGATCAAGGCGTGCAGTATTCCCGAAACGTCTGGCATCACCCGTTGTTAGTCATTGAGCCGGTACAGGATTTCATTGTCGCCGACCGCGAAGGGGCCGGAGAGAATCTGGAAGAAGCCTGGTTCACCGGCGAGCCCGCATTCCTTGCGGCGCCGTAGCGTCTCTGTGATGGCCGTAGAAGTGTCAAGCCGGCTGGTTGGTGACTACTGATGCGTCGACAGGCGGTTTCCGGCGCAACAGCCTGAAGGTTGCGCCGCCATAAAACAGGACAAAAAGAAGACCCGCCGCCAGTGACGCCATCCATGCCCCGGGTGCGAATTGCACAAAGATGAATGCGGGCGCGGCGCACGCCAGCGCGATCAAGGCGACGAGCAAATATGTCTGGGTGATGACGCGAAAGTCATACTTATGATGGACCAAAGTCAGCCTGATGGTCGCCAATAACAGCATCGCGGCGGCGAAGCCGGCTGCAGCGCCAGCAGCGCCGAAATAACGCGCCAGGACTGCAACCAGAATAAATTCCAACAACAGCGCCGCCATCGCGGCGCGCGGCGGCCATTTTGGATGACGGAATACAAGCGGAAGCTCGCTTAGAGCGAAACTGCCGTCCAGCAGCTCGCCAAGCAGGATGAGCAAGAGGACGGCGGAACCGGCGGCGAAACCGGGTCCGAACCAGGCCAACAGCGCATTATCGATAAGCTGGACGAAAACGATCATGCCAAGCTGCACCGTAAAAATGAACAGACACAGCCGTTTCACGTGAGCGCCGATGACATCGAGCGAGAAGCTTTGCGCCACGATCGGCGCCAGCATAGGTTCGAAAAGGTGACGGACCTTGCCGACGATCGTGCCGATTTGTTGCGCAAGATAATAAACGCCAGTAGCCGCAGGGCCTGCCAGCATGCCGAGCAATAGAATATCGATGCGCCGGAAGGCGAACAGGCCTGTTTCATTTAGTGCAATGGGAAAACTGCGGCGGGCAAGACCAAAAACTTCCGCATGATTTGGGGCGCGCGCCATCTCGCCGCGAAACATTCTGGCGGTGACTGCAAAGGCGACGGCTGCAGATACAATGAGGGAACCGACATAGGCGCCGATCAGCGCATGCGGCATCGAGGTGAAGGACAGCCAGTTGGCGATCCTGTCGGTAACGATGCCATAGGCGACAAGCGCGAAAATAAGAAAGCACCAGGGTTTGATCGCGGCCTTGACGATCGTATCCCAGGCGACGGTCCGGTGATGGCGCGTCGCCGTTAAGGTCACATCCGTCAAGGCAATGAGGGGAACGCCGATAATCGCGATGCGGGGCGCCGCATCGGTTGGGAACAGCAATGGCCAGGCAAACCACAACAATCCTGCGATTGCGAAGGATACGAGACAGGTGAGCATGAGGGCTTCCACAAGCCGCGTCTTGATGGGGTTCCCTTCAGCCTCTTCGCGCGCCAATTCGCCCAGCAGCGTTTTGTTCAGCCCGAACGTGGCGAAGGCGGCGGCGAGCTCGACAATAGCGACGGTTTCACCGAGGCGACCGAACACCGACGCGCCAAACAGCTTGGCGACGAAAACAATCAGCAATATGCGAGCCAGCATGCGAACGCCTGATCCGGAAAGAATCTGGCGGGCGCCTCTTGAGAGGTCGCGCTTGTCGCGCTCCATCTCGCCGGTTTGAGTTGGCGTCATATTGTGCCTATAGCGGCTCCGATGTCCGGGGCTGTTCACTGTTACAGGAAGCAGTGCCGGATGCTCAAGTCTCGAGGCTGGCGTTAGACTGTTTTTGCCGGGGAGCGGGGCTCCCGGCGGCAAGAAGGGCCTCCACCGTTTCCATGTCGGCGGGCTTGTCCACATCCACGGCCGCATTGGCGTGGCGAAGCAGCACAGGCTGCAGGGCGCAGTCCAGAACCCTGGAGAGCCGGCCAAAAGCCTGCTCAAGCGTGAAAACCCTTAAAACGAATCCGGCCAGATTCAGCGGGCCGAAGATCGCCGCCATTTTAATGGGCGACTTCCGATTCGCTTCGATTTTCTGAAAGAGCTTAATGACGGGAAGCGCGTCCGTTCCGCTGACAGCAAAGAGATTGGCGCCGGAAACTTTGGCGCCCCGGAACGGCAGGTAAGTTCTGCGCATGCCCGGATGGGCGCTTTCGATGACTTGTCGGGTGACAAAGGCGATCGAAATTCCCTTCTTTGCTGCGGCGCCCAAAAAATCGTCAATCATGGCGCCGGTCAGCAGCGGGTGATCGGAGGTCGTGATCAGGAAATTCTCTCCCGCAGGGCGGCTCGAGATCGCGGCGAGAACGCTGTCGCTGATGCTGTCGCGCGCCGGAACCACCGAAAGATTCATTCCGCCTGCGGCGGCGGCCAGCCCTTTTATGTCGTGAATGTCGCCCAGCGTCTCTCCGGCGATGACCACCGTATGACCGATGTTCTGGCTTTTGCCGAGCGCTGCGATCACGCGGGTCAGCATGGGAACGCCGCCGACCATCACTTTTGCTTTGTAGGTTTCGCCTTGCAGCGCCGCCACCGGATCAACCCCGGGGCGCTTGCCTGCGAGAACCAGCGCGGTGTATCCGGCGCCGTCTTGCCTGTCGATTATCTCTGTATTCGGGCGGGCGGACATGCTGAAGTCCAATCGGGGTTTGCGGCGGGAGAAAACGATAGCGAGGGCAGCGCTTAACATGGCTTGCGCCATGCTGGGCAGCCTTTTTTCCGCATTTGACCTGCTATATATGCTCCCATGACGCGCCCGCAAACCGTGAAAAAGCATTTAGCGGAAAGACCTGCAGAGCCAATAAGTTCGGTTGCGCCATTTCAGGCGCCAATCGCCGAACCGTAAAGAATGTAGCCGGAATGAACGATTTGAATGACGTGAGGGAGTTGGGCAAGGCGCGCCGGACGCCTGCGCGCGCGCTGAAAGGCGATGAGGCTGCGCATGGCGGCGCGACCATCGCGTTCCTGTTTCTGCATGAGCAGCCACACCAGATTCCCCATCTCGCACCCATACTGGAATCGCTGGTTCGGAAAAACGCCTATCGAGAGATCCGCGCCTTCGTCATGGGCGACGAAAATGCGGACCTCTTGAGAGCGCTTGTCACGCCTGAAACCATGAGCAAAGTGAATCTGACGGTGGTCGATGCGCCCACCGTCGCCAAGGCGCTGGAATGGCTGATCGGCAAGGCGGCTCCCTTGCAACGTATCGGAGCGCTGTATGCGCTGAGGAAACAGCTTGAAGGCGTTGATGTCATCGCTTCGCCTGAAACGACGTGCTTATTGCTGCGCACGCATTTCGGCGCGCGGGGCAATAAAATCGTCTGGACTCAACATGGTTGCGGCGATCGCGCGGCGGGGTTCAAGAAAAGCATTGCGATTTTCGATCATGTCTTTGTTCCCGGCGCCAATCAGCGCGACCGGATGCTGAAGGAGAAAGTCATCACCGAAGGGAATTATACTGTCGTCGGGTATCCCAAGTTCGATCTTGTCGACCACAAGGCGAAACGCGCCTCGACATTGTTTGACAATGGCAATCCGACTTTCGTTTATAATCCGCATTTTGATCCGGGTCTGTCGTCATGGTACAAGCACGGAGAGCAATTGCTGGAGGTCTTTGCCGCGCGTCCCGATTTCAATCTCATTTTCGCGCCGCACATCATGCTTTTCACCCGAAAGCTGCATATGACCGGCGACTTTTCGGCGGCGGCGTGGCGCAAAAGCATTCCGAAGCGGTTTTATGAATGCCCCAACATCCATATCGATACAGGGTCGATCAACAGCATCGATATGACCTACACGCTTGGGGCGGATGCTTATATTGGCGACGTGTCGAGCCAGCTCCACGAATTTCTGATCGATCCGCGCCTGTGCGTTTTCCTGAACAGTCATGGTGTTGAGTGGCGGAATGATCCCAATTATGCGAACTGGCGTCTGGGCGAGGTTATTTCGAATCCGCAGGAACTGCATGCGATTCTGGATCAGTATGCGAAACTGAAAGACCGCCATCGCGAAGCGCAAATCATTGCTTTCCGCAACACGTTTGAAGAACCGGTGCTCGGCGGCGCTGAACGAGCGGCGCAGGCGCTTGCGGATTTGGCATAGCCGTTGCGGTTTGCACGAATTACCAGTCCAGTATTGCAAAACCGCGCTGACCGGCTTGTCGCCGGGTTTTCTGTTTCGGTGAAATGACAAATGCGGCGTCGCAAATTTCGAGCAAGGCGAAGTCGGAATGATGATCGCTGTAAAACGTCCAGTGCTGCTGGTTGCGCGCCCGGCCGTTTTGTCCCGTCAAGGCCATTGTCACCATCTCGACCTTGTCGGCGCCATAACAGTTAGGACCGATGATTTTCAGCGCGGCATTGGAGCGGTCTGAAAAATTTGTCGCCGTTGAAACGCACGTATCGAATCCAAGCCTGGCGGCGAACAGCGATGCGTAAAAATCGACGCTGGCTGTCGCCAGGACAAGAAAATCTCCCCTGGCTTTGTGATCGGCGATGGCCGCAATCGCCGGCCCCCGCAAGCCAGTGGAAAGTGTTCGCGCAACGAACTCCTCTGCAAACTCAGCGATCTTATCGCGGTTCAAGTTGGTAAAGGCGGCGCGCAGCATTTTGTTCTTGAGGTCGCGGCGGCTGATGGCTCCGCCTTTATAGGCGATCATGTGCGGCAGGAAGCGGAGCAACAAGAGCGCCCGAGTCGCAAAGGCTTTTCGCGTGCCGAGCAAAAACGGCGTGAATGTCCCGAATGTCGTGATGGTGCGATCCAGATCGAAGATCGCAACCTGGCTGCGAGGTTGAGGCTGTTCAGGCGGCATGATTTGCCCTTACCGATGATTTGCGCATTGCCTAGGTTCCGCCGGCGAAGAAAGTCAATCCTTTGGCGGCTATGCCTGACCGGCGCTGGCGTAAACAAAAAAGGCCCCTCCGCCGGAGGGGCCTTCTTTTTGCGTCAGGTTCGAGGGTTAGAAATTCGCGCGAACCTTGAAGTAGTAGAACCCGCCGGCAAAGCCGCCCGGCGCGATCGGCGGATATTGCGATCCGGCGACGCCGGCGTTTATCGCCGACAATTCATCCGGGTAGGAGTTGAAGACATTCTGTGCGCCCGCAATCAGCTCGACATTGTCGATGACTTTAACGCCGAGTTCCAGATCGATCGGGAACTGTGCGCTGCCATAATGGGGCAGGTCGCAGAAGTCGGGCGCCGTGCCGTTCGTTGCGTCAAGGTGGCATTCAAAGAACTTGCCGTAGTAATTGACGCGAACGAGACCGCGAACCGGACCGACATAGTGGTTGAAGGTCAGGTTTGCGCGAGTTTGCGGTATGGTGTCTTCAAGCTGACGCGCGCGCCCGATGGAGAGCGGAGCGGCGGTGTCGGCGCCGAAATCCGTGACCCGGGTTTCCGTCCAGTTGAACGCCAGCGCAGCCGTCGTGCGGGAGTCCGCGTGGAGCTCGAAGCTGGTGTTCGCCACAACGTCGATGCCCTGCGTGCGGGTGTCAAACGAGTTGGTGAAGAAGCCGAAGCTGGTGAGGTCTTCCGAACCGGCGAAGTCAGCCGCATTCAAAACGGATGCCGCATCCAGCAGGTTCAGCACCTGGCTGGTCGAGGCGTCCATAGGAATGGCGACCATATTTTCCGCCGCCACTTCCAACAGTTCGCCAAGGAAATCCTGCTGATCGGAAATCGAAATGCGGTCTTTCACCTTGATGCGGAAGTAATCGACGGTGAAATCGATCGGACCGAGGCCAAAAGCGACGCCCGCCGTGAAGTTCTTGGATTTTTCAGGTCCAAGCGTCGGGCGGAAGCCTGTCGACATTTCGAGGCGGTCGGCGATGAACTGACCGGCGGCGCTCGACAGCGGGATGGTGCCCTGATCAACGAGCTGTGTGCCGCTGAACTGGGTGGTGATGTTGGTCACGTTCGCCTGACCGGCTGTCGGGGCGTGGAAGCCCGTCGAGTAAGTCGCGCGGAAGGTCAGCCCTTCCGTGGCGTGGAACAGAGAGCCGATTTTGTAATTGATGGTGTCGCCGAAAGAGTCATAGAAATCTTCGTACCGGACGGCGCCTTGCAGGATCCATTGATCGGTGATGTCGGCTTCGACTTCGCCATAGATCGCGTAGTTCTTTTGCGAGGTTGCGCCAGCGCTTGCCGGCGTGAAGCCGCCAAAGCCGTTCGAGCTCGATGAAAAGCCCTGTCCGCCGGGATAGGCCATCGTCGGCGCCGCGAGCGGCCCGATCTGGTAGGATTCGAGCTGGCCAGCCCGGATGGTGAATTCTTCCTGGCGATGCTCGGCGCCGAAAGCGAGCGTGATGTCAGACGCAAACATGCCGTTCGGGATCGCAACCGAGAAGTCGGCGTTGAAATTGTTGTCCGTCTGGGTGTAGCCGCCTGGATCGAAATTCGTTGGCGTGTTCGGCCCGAGACTCGCATTCACCGTATTGTTGATGAAAAAGTCGATCTGGCTTTCACCGTAAGTGTAGCTGAGATCGTAGGTGAAGGCGCCCAATACCCCGCGGAGACCGCCGGTGAACGATTTGTCGGTGAGGTCGCCGCCGAACCGCGGCGTGAAGCCGCCCGGGAACAACTCGACAAATGAAAAGCAGTTCGCGTCCCCTTGCACGGAAGCAAGGAAAGCCGGGTCAGGGATGAGGCCGCCGCCCTCTGTGAGCGGGATGCCGGCGATACAGTCGCCGGCGGTATCGACGGACAGATCACCGACGCGCACGGACGCGACGTTGTCCATGTCTGCATCGGCCATGTCGACCATGCCGGTGTCAGGATCGACCATCGGACCGGCAAACACGCCGGGACGGTTAGTCGGGTTCCTAAAGAAGAAGCCGCCTTCGGTCTGGCGTCCGGAATAGTTGCCGAATGCGTAGGCTTCGAACGCTTCCGAGAACGGGACCGCCGCATTGGCGAAGACAGTATAGTCGTCGTTGAGGTTAGGCTGACCCCAGATCTGCGCCGGGTTGGCGACGGCGGTGTTGCCTGCCGCGATCAGCGCAGCCGCATCGTCGCGTTGAACCGAACGGTCGGTTGCATCGGTCTCGCCATATTCGCCGCTGATATTGAAGAAGCCGCCTTCGCCGATGGGTATAGGCAGGCCCATATTCGCCGAGAAAGAATACTGATCGCCGTCGCCTTCATAGGTCTGGCCCCATTCGGCTTCGAAGCTGGCCCCGTCCGTTGAGTCCTTGAGGACGAAGTTGATCACGCCGGCGATGGCGTCTGAACCATATTGCGAGGACGCGCCGTCGCGCAGCACTTCGACCTGCTTCAGGCCGATGCTGGGGATGACCGAAATATCGGCGCCCTGCGCGCCGTCGGAGACGCCGCCGCCGAGGAAGGAAATCACGGCCGCGCGGTGACGGCGCTTGCCGTTGACCAGCACCAGCGTCGAGTCCGGCGCCAGGCCGCGCAGATTGGCCGGCCTGATAATCGTCGCCGCGTCTGAGATTGGATAGGTGTTGACGTTGTAGGACGGCACCGACGTGCGCAGAATGTTCTGGATGTCATTGTCGCCCTGGTTCAACAGCTCATCGGATCCAATGACGTCAACGGGCGCGGGCGTGTCGGTGGCTGATCGCGCGTCGCGCCGCGTGCCGACTGTGATCACAATATCGCCGCTTTCCGCTTCGTCGCCATCGGGCTGGGCGAAGGCTGGCCCGCTCTGGGCGAAAGCCGCAATCGCAATCGCCGCCCCCGCCGCACTGAGTTTGAGTCGGTCTTGTCTCATAAAGTCCCTCCTGTTTGAGATCTGCCGTGATTGTCGCTTGCGCGACTTTGATTAGGTCCCGGCTGACTTGCGCCCTCAGCATCCGGGACTGGCTCTACGCAACGATCAAAGACGCGAAGTTGCAATTTTAGGGACGTTCCGCACCCATAATCGAGGCTTTAATCAGCCACAGGCTGCGTTTTTCGTGAGTGAAGCAATTATGTTGCACCATGCAGTGCAACAAGCCGATCGGATGGGGGTAAGTGTCAGCCGTGGGCATGATTCCACCAAGAATCGGTCCGCCAATTTGTTTTGCGCCATGGTTCTCGCGGCGAATCTGTGATCGCGTCCACGTCCGGCATGCGGGCGCCCATGCCGTCGCCAATTATCGACTCACTTGGGTTCAGGCCGTGAGCGTTTGCCACAGGTTGACCAGACTCAGGATGCAAATGGCGCAACCGACCAGCCCCATCATTGTCCGTCGCGGCAGCTTTTTGGCTGCAAGCGCGGCAAGCGGCGCGGCGATCACGCCGCCAATGAGGAGCCCGAGCGCGGCCTTGCCGAAGGTCGGGCCGAGCGCCGCGAGGAACGCGACGGATGCCGCGACCGTCACCACAAATTCCGCGAGGTTGACCGTGCCGACGGCGATGGCGGGCGAGGCGCCGCGCGCAATCAGGTTTGAAACCACAATCGGTCCCCAGCCGCCGCCGCCGGCTGCGTCAGCGAAGCCGCCGACAAAACCGAGCAGGCGGACTTTCCGAATTTCGGTTGGCGGCTTGGGCGGGCGCACCGCCTTGCTGATAACGACGACGCCCATGGCGAACAGATAGGCCGAGATCAGCGGCCGCGCCGCGTCAAGATGAATAGTGCTTATCAAAAAGGCGCCCAGCACCGCGCCGCAAGACCCGGCCAGCGCCAGCCTGCGGAAGAGCCGCCAGTCAATATTTCGCGCCGCCGCATGGGAGACGCCCGACGCGGCGGTCGTGAAAACCTCGGCCGTGTGGACATTGGCGCTGGCGACGGCGGGCGGGACGCCGATGAAGACCAGCGCCGTCGTCGAGGCGACCCCGTAGGCCATGCCGAGCGCGCCGTCGATGAGCTGCGCCGCAAAGCCGATGGCGATAAAGGCTGCAAAACCTAGGTCCATAAGGGTGTAGGGAGGTTCCGTCCGCTTGCCGTGACGGGGCGGTCAATTCCTCTTTATAGGGATTAAATGGGCCGCGCCAGCCAGAAGAACTTAACGCCTCGTCAATCAAAATCACTTTTCGGCCCGGTTGAAAATTTCCTCTTGCGCAATCTCAAACAGGGATTATCTTCGCACCTGTCTGGAACTGTGGCGACAGCATCGACGATATTCGCGCGACGGTCCGTTCCAGCATGGAGATACACCATAAGGTGACCATCCTGTTTACGGGAGCAGCGGCCAAGGAGGCCGCTAAGCCTCCCAGTCGTCGCTCCCAACTTCGAGCCGGCGCGAAATCGCAACCCTTCCTTATTACAACTACTGACGACCGCCCGGATGAGGCGGCGTTTCCGTTTTCGGAGCGCTCTCGCGCCTTCCGCGACCGGTTCTTTCCAGCGGCGTCCGACGCCGAATGGCTCGACTGGCGCTGGCAGGTTCGCAACCGGATCAAGTCGCTCGCCGAGCTGGAGCGGATCTTCGTCCTGACGGACGAAGAACGCGACGCCGTTGCGCGCCGGTCCGGTTCGCTGCCCATGGGGCTGACGCCTTACTATGCGAGCCTGATGACGCTTGACGGCCCGTCGGCCGGCTTGCGCCGGACGCATATTCCGGTCGGCCAGGAATTTATTCAGATGCCCGGCGAAGCGGACGATCCGCTCGGCGAGGACCATGATTCGGCTGTGCCCGGACTGGTGCACCGATATCCTGACCGCGTCTTGTTCCTCGCGACCGGCTTCTGCTCGACCTATTGCCGCTATTGCACGCGTTCGCGCATGGTCGGCGAAACCGGCGGCGAGTACGAGTTTTCCAAATCCCAATGGGAAGCGGCGCTGCAATATATCGCCGCGCACCCGGAGATTCGCGACGTCCTGATTTCGGGCGGCGACCCGCTGACCCTGTCAGACGACCGCCTCGACTACCTTTTGGGCCGGTTGCGGGCCATCGAGCATGTGGAGTTCATCCGCATCGGCACGAAAGCGCCGGTGGTGCTGCCCATGCGCGTGACGCCGGCGCTCACCGCCATGTTGAAGAAACACCATCCGATCTGGATGAGCATCCACTTCACCCATCCGGACGAACTGACGCCGGAAGTGACCGAGTCAACGTCGCGCCTGGCTGACGCCGGCATTCCGCTCGGCAGCCAGACGGTGTTATTGAAAGGCATCAATGACGACATCGCCGTGATGAAGCCGCTGATGCACGGGCTCTTAAAGCGCCGGGTGAAACCGTACTACCTCTATCAGTGCGACCCGATCACCGGCTCGGCACACTTCCGCACGCCGATTTCGAAAGGTCTGGAAATCATCGAGGGCCTGCGCGGCCACACGACGGGCTATGCGGTCCCGCAATATGTCATCGACGCGCCTGGCGGCGGCGGCAAGATCCCGCTGCTTCCCGATTATGTGGTCGGCCGCGATGGCGACGATCTCATTCTCCGTAATTTTGAAGGCAATACATATCGCTACACCGACCCGCTGTCTGATGACAGCGCGGCCGCGCTCTAGGGGGCTTTATGAAACTTGGGTTGGTTTACGATTTGCGCGACGATTATCTCGCGCTCGGGTTTTCCGAAGAAGCAACAGCGGAGTTCGACTCTGTTGAAACTATCGACGCCATTGACGGGGCCCTGTCGCGTCTTGGCTGGCAGGTGGAGCGCGTCGGCCGCGGTCAGGAACTGGCCAAGCGTCTCGCCGCTGGCGAACGCTTCACCATGGTGTTCTCGATCGCGGAAGGCCTGAAAGGCCGATCGCGCGAGGCGCAGGTTCCAGCGCTGTGCGAGTTATTCGATCAGCCCTATGCCTTCTCCGATCCGCTGACCATGGCCGCGACTCTCGACAAGGCGGTTGCAAAGCGAATTGTCCGCGACCAGGGCGTCGCGACGGCGCCCTTCGCTGTTATCGAGGATGCAAACGCGCCCATGCCAGAGATGAGCTACCCGGTGTTTGTCAAACCGATCGCCGAAGGCACCGGCAAAGGCTGCGCCAACGCTTCGCGGGTTGCATGCGTTGAAGACCTCCAGCGCGAGGCCGCGCGGTTGATTGCGACGTTCCACCAGCCGGTGCTGGTCGAGAGTTATCTTGCGGGCCGCGAATTCACCGTCGGCATTACCGGCAATGGAGCGGCGGCGAAGATCATCGCAGTGATGGAAATCGCCGTGAAGCCCGACGCCGATGGCGGCGTCTATTCCTATGAGATCAAGGAAGACTGGGAACCTTACGTCAATTTGAAACTGTCGAAGGATATGGAGGCGCGCCGCGCTGGCCAGACCGCGCTCGCCGCTTACCGCGCGCTCGGCTGCCGTGACGGCGCTCGCGTCGATATTCGCTCAGACGACAAGCGCATGCCGCATTTCCTTGAAGTGAACCCTATCGCCGGTCTGCATCCGACTCATTCGGATTTACCGATCCTGACGACCAAGGCCGGGAAGTCCTATGACTGGCTCATCGCCGAGATCATGCGCGCAGCGTGTTCGCGTCATGGCTTCTCTGCGCCAAGAGTGAAGGTCCGCGCGCAGGCGGCGTAACGGATGAGCAAATTTGTTCCCGTCATTTACGGCCGTCTGGATGACAGACCGGACGAGGCCGACACGCTGCGCAACGCTGAAGTGATTGCGCAGACGCTCGGCGCGCTCGGCTATGACAGCGACATCGTTGAAGTCGACATTGACCTTAGAGCGCTTGAACGGCTGGCGGCGATACGCCCGCTCGCCGTGTTTAATCTGGTGGAAGCGATTCGCGGCGATGCGACTCTCGGTCATCTCGCCTGCGTCGCGCTCGATCATTTCGGCGTTGCCTATACCGGCGCACGGACGCAGGCGTATTACGTTTCCACCTCAAAGCTGCTTTCCAAAATGGTTTTAGAACAGGCAGGACTTCCTGCGCCGAAACATTGGTTGCGCAAAGCGCCCGCCGGCGCCGGCAACATCATCGTGAAGTCTGTCTGCGAGCACGCATCCTATGGCATGGATCAGAACTCAATTGTTGGTGCGGCGGATGCCGAGCGGGAAATCGCCTCGCGCGAACGCCGTTTTAATGGCGCGTTTTTCGCCGAACAGTATATTCCGGGCCGCGAGTTCAATATCGCCGTTCTCGAATCAGCAACCGGTCCGCGCGTCTTGCCGCTTGCCGAGATGTCGTTTGACGAACTGCCTGAAGGTGTTGCGCCGATCATCGACTATGCCGCCAAATGGGATGAAGACTGTCCGTCCTATCAAGCGACCAAGCGCAAGTTTGGTGTTGAGAAGCGCGAGCCCGCATTGGCCAGAAAGCTTCACGATCTGACTTTGTCATGCTGGCATGCCGCGGACCTGTCGGGTTACGCCCGCGTCGATTTCAGGGTGAACGAGGCTGGCGAGCCTTACATTCTCGAATTCAACACCAATCCGTGCCTTGCGCCGGACGCCGGATTCGCCGCTGCGCTCGCTGAGGCCTCGCTCAGCTATGAAGACGGCATTAGCGCGATCGTCGAGGCGGCCCTGCGCGGCCGGTCGCAGTGATGTTCCGCATTCGCCACCTTGCAGACGCAGCAGCGCCGGCCAACAAGCGCGCCATCGCTGAAATTCAGTCAATCATCCGCGACCGGTTCGCCTTGATGCCGGCGCGCGACATTGAGAAAATTCCCGATCAGGTCGCCGATCCGATTCGATACGAATTTGTCTCCGACGTTTTCGTCACTGAAGACGCGCGCGGACATATCAAAGCGTTCGCCATTCTTCTCGTCGATCCCGCGTTAAAGTTTGGGTTTCTTGAACTAATCGCATCGGCCAAAGGCAATGTCGGCGGCGGCGCCGGCGCCACGCTATACGGCCATGTGCGCGAACACGCGTTGCAGAATGGGTTGAAGGGCATTTATTTTGAATGTCTGCCGGACGATCCGGCGCTAAGCCCCGATCCGGCGACGCGCAAGGACAACGTCTCGCGCTTGCGTTTCTATGAGCGTTTCGGGGCGTTTCCGATCACCGGCACCGCTTATGAAACGCCGGTGACGGCGGGTGCGACCGATAGTCCTTTAATGGTGTTTGACGGGCTCGGCCGGGAAGCGCTTCCGAGGGCGGTGCACGTCAGAAAAATATTTCGCGCGATCCTTGAGCGCAAATACGCTCATCTCTGTCCGCCTGATTATATCGATAAGGTCATTGCGTCGGTTGATGACAAAACGCTGGGCCTAAGAGCGCCGCGCTATGGCGGCGAAAAGACCGAAGCGAAGTCGACGCCGCGATCTTTCATTATTCCGCTCATAGTCAATGACAAGCACGACATTCATCATGTGCGCGAGCGCGGCTATGTGGAAGCGCCGGTCAGGGTAAAGTCGATTCTTGCCGAGTTGGACAAGTGCGATTTTTTCAAACCAATTGAAGCGAAAGACTTTGGCGAAAAACATATCAAGGCCGTGCATGACCCGCGACTGGTGGACTATATCGAGAAAGCTTGCGCCGATGCGCCGGAAGGCAAGTCGGTTTACCCTTACGTCTTTCCGATCAGGAATGCCCAGCGCATGCCGAAGGATCGGTCGGTGCTTGCCGGCTATTGGTGCATCGATACGTTCACGCCGCTAAATCGCAATGCCTATCCTGCCGCACGCGAGGCGGTGGACTGCGCGCTGACGGCCGCTGAGGCGGTTTTGAATGGCGCGCGCGCGGCCTATGCGCTGGTGCGTCCGCCAGGCCATCATGCAGAGAGCAAAGCATTCGGTGGGTTTTGTTATTTCAACAACGCCGCCATCGCGGCGCATTTCCTGTCTGATTATGGCCGCGTCGCGGTGCTTGATCTTGATTATCACCATGGCAACGGCACGCAGGATATATTCTACGAGCGCGCTGACGTATTGACCGTCTCCATTCACGGCGATCCGGGTTTCGCCTATCCGTATTTCACCGGGTTCAAGGATGAGACCGGGCGCGGCGCGGGCGCTGGCGCCAATTTGAACATCCCCTTGCCGGAAACGATCACGGCTGACGATCACCGCAAGGCGCTAAAGCGCGCTTTGGCGCGTATTACCGACCATGATCCGGCGTATCTGGTTTTGGCGCTGGGGCTGGATACTGCGAAGGGCGACCCCACCGGCACATGGTCTTATATCGCTGCCGATTTTGCGAAGATGGGCCACATGATCGCACTTGCTGGATTGCCAACGGTAATCGTCCAGGAGGGCGGCTATCGCGTGCAAAATCTTGGCGTCAATGCGCGCAAGTTTTTTGAAGGTTTCGCTGCGAATGCAGATGCGCCGCCCGCGCCGCCTCGCAAGACGCTGGCCAAGTCCTCGCCGCTTTCCTGGCGTCAGAGCGTCAAGCCCGCCGACCCGGCGGAGATACGCCGTCTCATTTCGGCGACGGGCGCTTTCTCGGGTGAAGAAATCACCATTGCTGGCGAACTGGCGGAAGAGCGCATCGAAAAGGGCAGGGCCTCCGGCTATGAGTTCATTTTTGCAACGCAAGGCGACAGGCTGGCCGGATATTCCTGCTACGGACGAACGCCCGGCGCGGAGCGGGCTTATGATCTATACTGGATCGCCGTCGATCCTGCGGCGGGGCGCAGCGGGCTCGGCGCAGAAATTCTGTCGCGAACCGAACATGCGGTCGCCGAAGCGCAAGGCGATTTCCTGATCGCAGAAACGTCGTCTACCGCGCCCTATGAAAAAGCGCGTGCATTTTACTTGAAGACTGGATTCAAAAAACTCGTGGAAATCGCCGACTTCTACCGGCCCGGCGACAACAAAATCATTTTCAGGAAGGACGTCGAACGGCCTCGGTGAACCGACCCGCGTTCTGGTCTAATACTGCACGGCTGCCGCAGATTCATTCAACCGATACCAGCTTCAATATCGCAATGGGGCAAATGACAACCATCGCTAGCATGCCGACGGAACGGTGTGTCTGCAGTTGCCGGCGACGCGCTTTCCTGAACGAAACTTCACGGAGCGAGTTGATAAGTTTGTCGCCTAAGCGACAATCTCTATAGCGGCTTGTGCATAAGGTTTCTCTGGGTTTCGGGATGGGGCGCTAACTCTCCCCCAAGCAACTTGTCCTGGCGCCAATTTCTCCCTGTCAGGGCGGCTCTCAGCAAGCTGCTGAGGCCGCCCTGATACGGGTTCTCCCCAAAAAGCGGATATTTACAGCCGTCGCGGCATTGATTTGTCGGACTGGCCCTGCCCAAATCATGCCGAATCATCCGCAACTGCCGGGCCTATGTCTGGTAACGAAAGGCCGTCCCCTATGTCTCCAAAGAAGCTGTTTCTCACGTCCGTCGTGACGACGTTGATCGCCGCCACGCCTGCGCTCGCCGAACCGTCGGATCGCGCGGTCGAGATTGCCCATAAATACATCATCATCGACGGACATGTGGATGCGCCGACAACGATCGCGGAAGCGGGAGCGGATATCGCCGCCGGAACCAAGACAGTCGACTTTGATTATGAGCGCGCAAGCGCTGGCGGTCTCGATGCGCCTTTCATGTCGATTTATGTGGCGGCGGACTTTGAGGAAAAAGGCGGCGCGAAAGCGCGCGCGGGCATTCTCATTGGATTGATGGAAGGCGTTGCCGCGCAACACCCCGACAAGTTTGAAATCGCCTACACGGCAAAAGATGTTCGCCGGATTTTCGCCGATGGAAGAATCGCCATGCCGCTGGGTATGGAAAATGGGTCGCCAATCGAGGGCGACCTTGCAAACCTCAAGCATTTCTACGATCGCGGCATCCGTTACATCACCCTTGCGCACTCAAAATCGAACCACATTTCAGATTCCTCCTACGACGCGAACAAGCGTTGGGACGGGCTGTCGCCCTTTGGCTTTGAACTTGTCAAAGCGATGAATGATCTTGGAATCATCGTTGATGTCAGTCACCTGTCGGACGCTGCGGTGGAGGATGTGCTGGCGACGACGCGGGCGCCGGTCTTTGCATCGCATTCATCCATGCGGCATTTCACGCCGGACTGGGAACGGAATTTGTCGGATGAGCTGGCGGCGAAGATCGGCGAGAATGGCGGCGTCATCATGATCAATTACGGGTCGTCCTTTCTCAATGAAGCCGCAAACAACTACAGCAAGCCGCGTGACGCGGCCCGCGCTGAAGAAGAAAAACGTCTTGGCCGGGCCATGAACGATGTTGAACGCGATGCCTTCAACGCAAGCTGGCTGAGCAGTCATCCCTATCCGTTCGCTACGCTGGACCAGGTTCTCGACCATATCGATCGCGCGGTGCAGATCGCCGGCATCGATCATGTGGGTCTGGGCACGGATTATGACGGCGTTGGCGATTCACTGCCTGTCGGCTTGAAGGACGCGTCCTCGTACCCTGTCCTGATAGATGGTTTGCTCGCGCGCGGTTATGACGAGACGGCGATTGAGAAAATTCTCGGCGCCAATGCGTTGAGGGTCTGGGAAGAGGTTGAACAGGCGCGCAAGAAACGCAAATGGTGAGGCGTAATCGCTGAGGCCACTTGCAAATTACTGATTTTCAGGTTTGACGCCGGTGAAGCGGTTCAGCAAATAGTCTTGCACGCGTTGATTATCGGCATCCTCATCGCCGGTTAGCGGCCATAATTTGTCGAGCACGACCTCCTTGGTGGGGGCGTTAATGCCGACAACGAACAATGGCGCGCCGGTGGTTTGGGCAATGCGCAGATATCCTTTTTTGAATTTCTCCACCTTGCCGCGGGTTCCTTCGGGCGTGATGCCAAGCCAGGCTTTGTCCTGAGTGTGAAACCAGTCGTTCATTTGCGCCGTCACATCGCGCGGCGCCTTGCGATCAATCTCAACGCCGCCAAGCCACCGGAAAAGTCCGCCCAATGGATTATCAAATGCTTCCTTTTTCATCATGTAGGAGAAGCGCAATCCAAGCGCGAGCATGGTCGCCATGGCGAGAACGAAGTCCAGATTCGACGTATGCGGCCCGCCAACGACAATCACTTTTTTTTCGTTTGGCAAGGCGCCAGTGATTTTCCAGCCAATGGCGCCAAGGATGGCGCGCCCAATCATGCGGGTCAGTGCGTTTCCGCGCTGCGGCATGTTCGGGGGAATTTCTATCTGCGTCACTGCCGCCTTGTCCGCGTGTTCTTCCAAGACATAAAAGGTTTCAGCCCCTTGGGCAATCACGGCAGTTTGAGTGCTGAATATGGTTTCCAAATCTTGGTTGCTTCTATAGACCAGCCATAGGTTTCGGGAGGATGTTATGGCTACCCTTAAAGGAAAAACACTTTTCATCACCGGCGCCTCGCGCGGCATCGGGCTCGCCATTGCGCTGCGCGCGGCAAAAGACGGCGCCAATATCGCCATTGCCGCGAAGTCGGCGGAGCCGCACAAGCACCTTCCGGGCACGATCTACACGGCGGCGGAAGAGATCGAAGCGGCGGGCGGCAAAGCCTTGCCTTTGGTTTGCGACATCCGGTTTGAAGATCAGGTGCAGGCGGCGGTAAACACAACCGTCGAGACGTTCGGCGGGATTGATATCTGCGTCAACAACGCTTCGGCGATTTCGCTGACCGGCACGGAAGCGACCGACATGAAGCGCTGGGATCTGATGCACTCGATCAATGCACGCGGGACGTTCCTGACGTCCAAAACCTGCATTCCGCATTTGAAGAAATCTTCAAACCCGCATGTGCTGATGCTGTCACCGCCGCTCGACATGTCGCCGAAATGGTTTGCCGGCCACACCGCCTACACCATGGCGAAATACGGCATGTCCATGTGCGTGCTTGGCATGGCGGCCGAGTTCAAGAATGACGGCATAGCCTTCAACGCGCTGTGGCCGCGCACGGCGATCGCCACGGCGGCGGTCAAATTCGCACTCGGCGGCGATGCGATGATGCAGGCGTCGCGTTCGGTCGATATTTTGTCCGACTGCGCGCATTTGATTTTTACCAAGCCTGCGAAAGAGTTTACCGGCAATTTCATCATCGACGACAATTTCCTGTATGAAAACGGCGTGACCGATTTCGAGAAATACCGCGTCGACCCGTCGAAAAAACTCGCGCCGGATTTCTTTGTGCCGGACAGCGCAACGCCGCCGCCGGGCGTCGCAGAGACGCTGATGAAGGGCATGCTGGGCGAATAAATGCGTGTTGCATCGCTGCATATCCATCCCGTAAAGGGCATGCGCGCGGTTAACGTCGTTCGCGCAGATGTCGAAGCGCGCGGGTTGAAAGGCGACCGCCGCTGGATGGTGGTGAACGCGGAGGGCCGGTTTTTAACCCAGCGCAGCCATCCGAAACTCGCGACACTCACAGCCCTGCCGACAGCCGTCGGGCTTTCTTTGTCCGCAGACGGATTCGGCAATATCGAAGTGCCGGCGCCGGATGGGATATTGCGTCGCGATGTCGTCGTCTGGGACGCGCCAGTCAATGCGGCGGCGGGAAATAAGCAGGTTAGCGGATTTCTGTCGGAAATCATGGGTGAAGAAGCGCATCTGGTTTACATGGACGACAAGGCGCAGCGTTTGAAGACGAGCATTTGGACCGATGCGCCCGTGCCGGTCAGTTTCGCCGACGCTTTTCCGGTGCTGGTGACAACGACGGCGTCACTGACTGCGCTGAATAAGGATATCGAGGCTCATGGCGGAGAGGCGGTTCCGATGGCGCGGTTTCGCCCCAATATCGTCGTAGAATGCGATCAGCCGTGGGCGGAGGATGACTGGGATCAACTGCGGATCGGCGACGTAGTCCTGGATCTGGTAAAGCCGTCGGACCGCTGCATTGTGACGACAACCGACCAGCAAACCGGCGATCGCATGGGAAAAGAACCTCTCGCGGCGCTTGCGCGCGTTCATCGTTCCACCGATCCGCGCATTAACGGCGTTATCTTTGGTGAGAATGCGACGCCGCGTGTGCTTGGTGAGATTTGCGCCGGTGACAGCGTTGAAATTCTGGAAGCGCGATCTGCAGCCTAGGATTGCAATCTAGTGGTGATGGTGGTGATGCGGCTCGATGTTAATCTTGCCGCATTTGCCGCATTTTATCACTGCGCCATGGGCGTCGTGATGGCCGACATTGACAAGCAACTTGGTTTTACAGCCGCCGCAACGATAGGTCTCGTCGCCGCCGCCCTCGCGCAAGGGTTTGCCGGCGGTATGCGCCTCGACGGTTGCGCCTTCTGCATCTTCCGGGCTGACAACGATCATGTCGAATTGCGGCATGTGGCTCTCCTGCGCTAAGGCGTCAGAAAAGCGCAAACCGCGGCTGTTCGCAAGCTAGGCGGGAACGTAGGTCAGCCTGATCGCGCTCTCGCCGATCCTGTCACTCGCGACAAGGCGAAGCGGCGGTCGCGGGCCAGCAAAGAAAGGCTTGCCGCGCCCAAGCACGACGGGGTGAACGTAGAGCAGGTATTCGTCGATGAGACCCGCCCCGGTCAGGCTATGCGCCAGCGTCGGTCCGCCCACTTCGATCTCGCCTTCGGCCTCATCCTTGAGTTTTTGGATCGCCGCCTCAACATCGCCGGTGATGAGTTCGGCGTTGGGGCCGACTGATTCTAACGAGCGCGACACGACCCACTTTTTCTGGCGGCGCCACGCCTCTGCGAATTCCTTGAGATCGGGCGTCCATTCGGGGTGGTCGTCATCCCAATAGCGCATAATTTCATAGAGGCGGCGGCCATAGACGCTGCCGGTGAGCTCGCGCGCCTGTTCGATGAAATGGCGAAACAAGACCGCGTCCGGCGCGAACTTGTCGTGGTCCACATAGCCGTCCAGAGAGACGTTCATACCGAAGATGAGCTTCGCCATTTTCCAGAACCCTCCATCCTTAATGTGTCAGAATAGCCCGGTCGCAGCCAGCAGAAAACTAGGCGGCGTCGCGGAAGTCGTTGAGTTGCGCGTCCATGGCGCGGTTGAAGGGGGGCCGCGACGTGCAGCGGTTAATATAAGCGGCGAGGCGCGGGTCGCGTTCTGCGATCTCCGGCATGATGCGCAACACCGTCGACATCATCAGATCGCCAGCGGAGAAATCATCGCCCTCAAGGAATTTCTTGTCGCCAAGCGCGTTCGACAATGCATCAAGGCGCTTGTTCATGAACTCGATTGCGCCTGGCTTGCGCAGTTTCGCCCATTCTTCCTCGGCGTAAAAGAAATCGAGCAGCGCGACGTTCATGACGAAGGGTTCGATGGAATTCAGCGCCGCGACGACCCATTGTTGCGCCTTGGCGCGGGCCTTTGGGCTTTTCGGCAGAAGTTTTTCGCAGCGTTCGCCGATATGCAAAACAATGGCGCCGGTCTCAAACAGCACGAGTCCATCTTCTTCGAAAACCGGGACCTGACCAAATGGCTGCAGCGCGCGATAAGCAGCCTTGTCCTGATCGCCTTGCTCAAGCAGGCGCGACTTGTAGGGAAGGCCGGCCTCTTCGAGCGCCCAGCGCACGCGAAGATCGCGCACTTGTCCTTTGGCGAAGTCTGGCGCCCAGGCGAAGGCGGATATGGTGATCATCAGAGGTTCTCCTTTGCTGTTTGCTCGACATAGTGTTGTTGCTTGTTGAACGCGCTCGACCATCCGCCCATTTGCGAGTCGCGACTCGCGACAGTGGCGATGCCGGCCTGATGGAAAATCTGCTCGGTCTTGCCGCCGGTTTCGCGGAACAGGATCGTGATCAACGTCTCGACGCCATCTGAAGGGCCGCCGCTGTCCCAGATAAAGGTGAAGACGAGTTTTGTCTGTGGCTCGATCTCTTTGTAGACGCCGCCGAACCAGTTCTCTCCATGCTCAACGGAACGGATCATGGCGCGAAAGGCGCCGCCGACGCGGAAATCCATTTCAACGACCGGGCAGTCGAAGGTCTCCGGGCCCATCCAGTTTTTGAAATGCTCCGGGTCGGACCACATGGAGAAAACCAGGTCGACCGGCGCATCGAAAGTGCGCTTGATCAGGAGTTCGTTGTCGGCGAGCCGTGCGCTCATCTGGATTTCTCCTTTTTCTTTTTCTGTAACCGCGAGAGATAGGCGTCCATCTTGTCAAAGCGCTGATCCCAGAAGCGGCGATAGAATTCGAGCCATTCGTCGACGCCTTTCAGCGCCTGCGGTTCGAGCTTGCAGGGCCGCCATTGCGCCTCGCGCCCGCGCGAAATCAGCCCCGCTGTTTCCAACACTTTCAGATGTCGCGACACCGCCGGCAGGCTGATGTCGAACGGTTCGGCGAGTTCGTTGACGGTCGCCTCGCCCGCGGCCAGCCGGGCGAGTATCGCCCGGCGCGTGGGGTCGGCGAGGGCGGAAAGTGTTGTGGATAAAGGGTCCATAGCGGCCAGTTAGTATTTAACGAATATGTTAAATACAAGCATGGACCGTCAGCGTCAAGTCCGCGAAAGTCATGAAAGCGAAAAAACTATCCAGCGCTAAAGGCGGGGGTCATTCTGCCTGTGGCCGGTCAAACTGGCCGGGCTCCAGCACCGCATTAACCTGGCGGGCAGTGACGGTCGTCTCTTGCATGATCTCGCCAGTATCGAGATTGCGCGTCTCCGATTTGTGACTGAACACGACGCCTTCAATTTCGCGATGGCCGGAATTAAATGTTTCCTGACGGACTTCGGTGGAATCGATGTCGGGATGCAATGCACTGGTTGCGACAGTGCTGGTGATCAGGAAAGTGTCTTTATCAAAGAAGAGGTGTACGGAAAATCCGTCCGGCGCGGTTTGTTCCACCTCCCAGAACTGTCCGCCATTGCGTTTGCTTTCGCCAATCAATGTCAACTCATAACCAAGCGCGGGCAATTCATGCAGGCCGTAGAGGTTGCCAATGACGCCACGCTGGAGCGCAGCATCGCCGTCAGGTGACAAATCTGCGACTTCGCCATCGCCAAACATCTGCCAGCCTCCATCGGGGCCGAGCGCCTCGGTGAATACTCGGTCTTCGCCGGCGTAAACATCAATGCGCATCTGTCCGTCGCGCGAGGCGCGGTAACGGCCGGTCACGGTAAAGTCGGGCTCGACGATTTCAAGATCGACAATTATTGTGCGGATGTTCTCGAGCGCCTGTTTGCCGCCGCGCGCCTCCGCATGGGCGTCGAGCAAGCGTTCAATCGTCATGGCAGGCGCCGGCGCGCATCCGGCAAAGGCAAGCGCAGTCAGCGCCGCGAAAGCTGGTTTCATTGGAATTCCCCTCGACATGACATCTGCTACTTATGTGGCATATTCCGCGCGCCCAGTCCCGGCAAGCGCGCGGGGCGCGACAGGCGGCGAAGCGTTCGCTAAAAGCGGCGAATGACAAGTTTGCTCTATACCCACGCCTCGTTCGGCGCCCATGAAGTCCCGCCCGGCCATGTGGAACACCCCGGCCGTTACGCGGCGGTAGAAAAAATGCTGCGCCACGAGGAGTTCGCAGCGCTTGACCGGCGCACGCCGCCGCGCGCGAGCGCCGAACAGGTCGAGCGCGTGCACTCCGAACGCTTCCGCGAACTGGTCGAGGCCAATTCCCCGAGCGAAGGCCTCGCGCAATTCGACGCCGACACCTTCGCCGGCCCGCATTCGATTGACGCGAGCCTGCGCGCGGCGGGCGGCGCCTGCGCGGGCGTCGATGCGCTGTACAAGGGCGAAGCGAAAAACGCGTTCGTCGCGGCGCGCCCGCCCGGCCATCACGCCGAGCCTGAACGCGCCATGGGTTTTTGCTTCTTCAACGGCGCCGCCATCGCCGCCCAACACGCGCGCGCAGCCCATGGCGCAAAGCGCGTCGCGGTGGTCGACTTCGACGTGCATCACGGCAACGGCACGGAAGCCGCGTTCTGGCATGATGAAAACGCGTTCTACGCCTCATCCCATGAACACCCGCAATATCCGGGCACGGGCCGCGCTTCCGACCGCGGCGCGTTCGACAACATCGCCAATGCGCCGATCGCGAGCGGCGAGGGGAGCGCCGCCTTTCGCCGGGCGTGGGGCGACAAACTCCTTCCCGCTTTGTCGGACTTCGGGCCGGACCTTATCGTCATCTCCGCCGGGTTCGACGCCCACGCCGCCGACCCCTTGGGCGGGCTCAACCTTACTGAAGACGACTTCGCCTGGGTGACGCGGGAAATCCTCGCCGTCGCCGATGATAAGGCGGCGGGGCGCGTCGTCTCGATCCTCGAGGGCGGCTATGACCTCAAGGCGCTGGCGTCGAGCGCGGCGGCCCACCTTAAAGTCTTGATGGACCGGTAAAAACCGCGCCATAAGAACCGCGGGGCAATGAAGAACCACGCATGACCGGCCGCATCATCACCGCACGCCACGGGCGTCCAGACCTTTCCCGCGATGTCACCATCACGGCGCGGGAATATGGCGACTGGTGGGCGCGCTACGACGAGAGCGGCCTGCACCCCGATGAGCGCCCGCCCGAAGGGCTGATCGCGCTGGCGCAGGGTGCAAAGACAGTGCTCTCCTCGACCTTGCCGCGCGCGATTGAGACGGCGCAGCAGGCGACCGAGGGCGCCCGCGACGTGCCCGCCGATCCGATGTTTGTGGAGGCGCCCTTGCCGCCGCCGCCCTGGCCGGACTTCATTCGCCTGCGCCCCGGCCAGTGGGGCGTCGTCTCGCGGGTCCTTTGGAATCTCGGCTACGCGCCCGCCGGCGTTGAAAGCGTCGGCGACGCGTGGACCCGCGTCGGGCGCATCATCACCCGCCTCGAAGAGCTGACCCGGAACGGCGATGTGCTCTTATGCGCGCATGGATATCTGAACTGGATGATCGACCGGCGCCTCAGACGCGAGGGCTGGACCAGAACGATGCGCGACGGCGGCAACCACTATTGGTCGTGGCGGATCTATGAGCCGGCGGGAGAGAAGCGAGCGGTGGGGACAGAGGTGGCTGCGGAGTAATGTGGGAACAAATACGAACATGTTTGAGACGCGCACATTAATATGCGAGTCACTAATTGAACAAGCGACTTTGGAATAGAGATGAACTCGATCAAGCTCTACGGCTCTATTGCCTGACGCCGTTTGGAAGGATGCATTCTCGGAATCGGGAAATCATCGAACTTGGAAAAAAATTAAATCGTACAGCAAATGCTGTAGCTTTAAAGCTCGTTAATTTTGCAAGCCTTGACCCTACAATTCCACGAAAAGGAATGGGGAACGTTAGCAATCTCGACAAAGAGGTTTGGAATAGTTTCTTTGAAAAATTATCTTCATCGCAAGTTACTGAAACTATCGCTTATGAAGGTTTTGCAGAAACAAACTACGGCGAGTTTGAGTTTGAAAACATTAGGGGATTAGATCTCCCAACAAACTCGACTCGACGAATCAATCAGGGATTTTTCCGCAGGTTAATATTAGCATCTTACGACAACAAGTGTGCACTATCAGGCATGACAGCACCAGAACTCTTGGTGGCAGGTCACATTGTGCCATGGAATCGCGAACCAGCATTGCGGACAGACCCGCGAAATGGAATTTGTCTCAACTCCCTATTTGATCGGGCCTTCGACAGAGGGCTAATTACTTTTGACAAAAATTTTCGAGTGAAGTTTTCATCGAAGCTTCCGACCGAAACCATTCACAAGATGAAGGATATGGGGAGCGAAACCTTGATCTTTCCTTCTCGATTTCGACCGGGACAGGAGCATTTCGAATACCACCGAGATAGCGTGTTCCATCCCTGACAGGACGGGAGCATCAAACGCTTTCCACCCCACCCCTTGCTAAAATGCTGCATTGCGGTATGACCCGCCAATGTTGACCATCGCCAATCTCGATTACCGTGTGGAGGCGCGCCCATTGTTTGAGGGCGCGAGCGCCCAGATTTCGTCCGGCTGGAAGGTCGGGCTGGTTGGCCGCAACGGCACGGGCAAGTCGACCTTGTTGCGCCTGATCCGCGAGGAGCTGGCGAACCCGACCGGCGACAGCGCCATCCGCATGAGTTCGCGCGCCTCGCTCGGCTGGGTCGCGCAGGAAGTCGCGCCCACGGACGAGACCATCCTCGAGGTCGTGCTCGCCGCCGACCATGAGCGCCACGCGCTGATGGCCGAGGCCGAGACGGCCGAAGACCCCATGCGCATCGCCGACATCCACACCCGCCTCATCGACATTGACGCCTGGTCCGCTGAAGCGCGCGCCGCGGAGGTGCTCAAGGGGCTCGGGTTCTCCGACGGCGATCTCTCCCGCGCGACGCGCGAGTTTTCCGGCGGCTGGCGCATGCGCGCGGCGCTCGCCGGCGTGTTGTTCGCCGAGCCGGACCTGTTGCTGCTCGACGAGCCGACCAACTATCTCGACCTTGAAGGCGCGGCGTGGCTTGAGGGCTATATCAAGAAATATCCGCATACGGTGTTGATCGTTTCGCACGACCGCGAATTGCTGAACCGCTGCGTCACCCACACCATGGCGCTGGAGCACAAGAAACTCACCGTCTGCCCCGGCGGCTACGACGCCTGGCTGAAACTGCGCGCCATGAAAGTCGCCCAGCTTGAAAGCCAGCGCTCCAAGCAGGACGCCGAGAAAGCGCATCTGCAGGCCTTTGTCGATCGCTTCCGCGCCAAGGCGTCGAAAGCCCGGCAGGCGCAGTCGCGGGTTAAAAAGCTCGAAAAGATGCAGGACATTTCGATCCCGCTGTCGGAGCGCACGACGCCGTTTCATTTCCCCGCGCCCAAAGACATGCTGTCGCCGCCCATGCTGCGCCTTAGCGACGCCGATCTCGGCTATGGCGAGGATGCGCTGATCCTCACCGACGTTGATTTGCGCATCGACCCGGAAGATCGCATCGCCATTGTCGGCGCCAACGGCCAGGGCAAGACGACGCTGGTCAAATCTATTGCGAAACGCCTGCCGCTGCTCGCGGGCGAATGCACCGCGCCGGGTTCGATCCGCATTGGATATTTTTCGCAGGACCAGCTCGACGAGCTGACGTTGGGCGACACGGTGCTGGAGCATGTGCGCCGCGCGCTCCCGAAAGACACGCCCGTCGGCAAACAGCGCGCGCAGGCCGCGCAGATGGGGTTCTCGCACGAGAAGGTTGAGACCACGGTCGAGAAATTATCCGGCGGCGAGAAAGTGCGTTTGCTGTTGGGCCTGATGTCCCTCGACCGGCCGCACATTCTGATCCTCGACGAGCCGACCTCGCACCTCGACATCGACAGCCGCGAGGCGCTGATCTATGCGCTCAACGATTATCCGGGTGCGGTGTTGCTCATCACCCACGATGTGTTCCTGGCTGAGGCCACCGCTGACCAGCTCTGGCTGGTGAAGGAAGGTCGCGCGGTTCCCTATGACGGCGATCTCAATGACTATCGTCAGTTGATCACACAGGCGGACAAGCGCGCGAAGGCGGCTTAGTCACTGCAAATTATCTCGCGGCGTTGGTTTTCCCGTTCAAACATGGCTCGAATTGCGTCGCCGTCCGACGGTTCTTCTTTCAACGTTTCCGGGTGCCATTGATGGCGGTGTGTATCGAAGAAGTCGCCTCCATAAATATGAATGCCGCCGGTGAACCTCAGCAATGGATTGGTCACAGAATGAATGGCGTCTGCGGGCATGGTGGCGACATCGCCCTCAAAAAGGCAATTCGCGGCGCAGGCTTCGAGACTGTCATCGCACCGCCGCCAAAGTATATTGTCTTCGCGTCCGGAATAGATGCCGATCAAGGCCCACATCATATGGTCATGCGGCAGCAAGTTCATTTGCGGCGTCCAGTGAGCGGCGAATATCGTTAGCGTCGGCGAGCTCAGCAAAACATCTAACCCAGCTTTTTGCGGCTCACCCAATCCGGCGAGCACTGACTGATGATTCGAAACCGCGCGAGCCAATACTTCGCGAACCGCCGCGACAGCGTCGGATTTCAGGTTGGCCGCGACGCAGTCTTCTATAAAGCGCGCCCGGTCAAACGGTTTCCTGCGCTGATCCCGCGAAGTTAAGCGCATTTTCACCGGCGTTTGAGCGGCCGTTGATGATGTTGACGCCATGACGGCGGCCCCTCCCGCTAAGATGATGCGACGGGAGATGATAGACCTGTTTTGAAAATTTATCACGGATCCGGACGCCTTCCATTGCCCAACAAAGTGAGCCTACAGCGCTCCGGAGAGCGATCCAGTCAAAAATCTGGACCGGATTGCCGCAAAGGAATACGCTACATCGGTGCAGGGACTATCGGGGCGCAACATGAAATCACAATTTGGACAATTCTGCCCGATTGCGCTGGCTTCGGAGGTATTGGCGCAAAAATGGATGCTGCTGATAATTCGTGAACTGAATGCCGGCAGCACGCGCTTCAATGACATCCGCCGCGGAGTGCCCAGAATCTCGGCTACTCTTTTGAAGCAAAGGCTTGGTCAATTGGAATGTGCGGGCATTGTTGTCTGCGCGCCGATCAAAAAAGGCGGTGCTGACCAATACCTTCTCACAAAAGCGGGGGTCGAGTTGAAAATCGTGCTCGGCAGCATCGGCGAATGGGGGCAACGCTGGGCGCGCGATATTGAAAACGATGATCTTGATCCGGGCTGGCTGGTTTGGGTCATGCACCGGAGACTAGATGCCTCCGCCATGCCGTCAGGCCGCACAGTGCTGGAGATCGAATTTTCCGACGCGCCAAAGAACTACCGTTCATTTTGGTTTGTCTGCGAAGCGGGCGACGTAGAGGTATGTGTGAAACCGAGCGGTTTCGACGTCGACTTGTACGTGAATACAACCGTCCGGACGCTTGGTGAAGTCTGGCGCGGGATACGTCCGATCGGCCCGGAAATCGCCAGTGGAAGAATCCAGCTGCGGGGCGCCGCTGAGCTCAAACGCGCATTTCCCAAATGGCTGATGCTGAGTGGGTTCGCTGCGACAAAACGGGCCAGCGGTTGATATAAACGTCGCCTCATGCCACCTGTCCCGCGGCCCATCCTGACGCCCACGCCCACTGGAAATTATAGCCGCCGAGCCAGCCGGTGACGTCGACCGCCTCGCCGATGAAATAAAGCCCCGGCGTTGTTTTCGCTTCCATGGTCTTTGACGAAAGGCCGTCCGTGTCGATGCCGCCGAGCGTGACTTCCGCTGTGCGATAGCCTTCGCTGCCAACCGGTTTGACGCGCCATTGTTTCACGGCGTCGCTCAGCGTTTTAAGGCGCGCATCGGACGCGTCGCCGATTTTTCCCGTGAGGCCAGCGCGCGCCGCCGCCGCATCGGCGAGACGCTTGGGCAGGAACTCGGCGAGCACCGTGTGCGGCGCCTGTTTACCATTGGTCTGCCGCGCAGTTTTCAGCCGCGCGAGCACGTCCACATCCGGCGCGAGGTCTAACGAGACGTCATCGCCTTCGCGCCAATAGGAAGAGATTTGCAAGATGCTCGGGCCCGATACGCCGCGATGGGTGAACAGCAACGCCTCGCGAAATTTGGCGCCATTGCAGGAGACTTCGGCGTCGGTGCTGACGCCGGTGAGCGCTTTCATTTCGTCGAGCAAGTCGCCCGTAAAGGTGAGAGGAACCAGCGCCGGGCGCGTCTCGACAATCGAAAGGCCAAACTGACGCGCGATCCGATAAGCAAAATCCGTGGCGCCCATTTTCGGAATCGACTTGCCGCCCGTTGCAATGATCAGCGCATCGCAACCCACATCGCCGCCGCTTGTGGTCAGGCGAAGGCCGCCGCCGGCGGTTTTTTCGACCGTATCGACTGACGTTTTAAGGCGCGTGGTGACGCCGGCCTCGCGGCAATCGCGGGTCAGCATGGCAATGATCTCCGTCGCCGAGCCGTCGCAGAAAAGCTGTCCGAGCGTTTTCTCGTGATAGGCGATGTTGTTCGCCTCGACCCGCTTGATGAAATCGGCCGGCGTGTAGCGCTTCAGCGCGGAAACGCAGAAATGTGGATTTTGAGAAATGAACTGCTTCGGCGAGGTGCGGGTGTTGGTGAAATTACAGCGTCCGCCGCCGGAAATGCGGATCTTCTCGCCGGGATTGTCCGCATGATCGATGAGGAGGACGCGCCGCCCGCGCCGGCCCGCCTCGATGGCGGCCATCATGCCGGCTGCGCCCGCGCCAACGACGATCACGTCGAAACGTGTTTTCGGAAGATTGCTCATGGGCGTTTCTTATGGGCTTTGCGCCGGTTGCGATAGATGAAAATCATCAGGCGCTTGCCATGCCGGGGCGGCGCCCGCTAAACAGCCGTCATGGCAAAAAAACCGGATGACATCGCCGCCCTGTCCTTTGAGAACGCCCTCGCGGAGCTTGAACAGATCGTTCAAAAGCTCGAAAGCGGGCAGGCGGCGCTGGAGGATTCCATCGCGCTCTATGAACGCGGCGCGGCGCTCAAGGCCCATTGCGAAAAGACGCTGAAATCGGCGCAGGAAAAGATCGAGAAGATCGTTGTCGGCGCTGATGGCAAGCCAAAGACGCAAAAAGCGAGCTTTGAGTAGAGCCGGAAAAATGCCACTAGCGTGGTTTTATGACGAAAGTGAAAACTGTCAGGCGGTTGTTTATGCAGGCCGGGTCATTATCTGGCGCCGTCGCGATCCGCCATTTAGCCATGGATTCAATCGCCGCTTCGCTGAAAGCCTCGCCGGGCACCTCCGCCAAGACAATGGGGTCCGCGACCTTGAACTCTTTAGAAAGGTTGTAGCCCACCAACACCGTTCCAACGTAACCGGATTGAAGTGCTTTTTGGGGATATTTCGGCGGTTCGCGCTCCCATTCTATATTGCAGGCCTCTGACGATTTGCCCGCAGGAAACACGGCCTCGTAGTCGAATGGTGAGAACTTTGTCGGATCGGCTTTGTGTTTTTCCGGTATCGCGATTTGAATCCGCGAGCCCGTATAGGTCTCCGGATAGGCTTGAAAGGCGGCTGCGGACTGGAGCCATGCCCACGCCGTATTGTTCCAGGCAAGTATAAGCGCCAACGTACGGTCAAACGTTTGCATGTCTTTTTGCGCGGGGAAAAGGTTGACCGCTTCGATGAAATGTTGGTTCGCCCTTAAAATTCCGTCCGGATGCGCGTCATTTTCGAACATGGTTGCAATGCCGAGTAACAGCAATGCTTCCGCGCGCCTGCGATAAGCGGTCGGCTCGGCGGCCAAAAACGTTGCCTCCGCTTGCGCGGCGCTGGCCATGCCTTTTTTGTAGTCCCGATGCTCTACGTCAGCCGAGGCCAGCCGCAGCCACATCATCGCGAGGTCTGCGCCTGGCTCGTCAGTTTCGGCATCGGCCGATTGCAATGCGGCGCGGAAATCGTCGCGCTTGCGTGAGCGTTTGGGATCAAGCGCAAGTTCGGCATAGGTTTTGTAAACCGCCAGTTCTTTTTGCGGAAGATCGGCAACTCCAGAGGCTTGCAACTCGGCGGCTCTGTTCAATGCCGTGAGTGCGCTTTCCGGATCGGTGATGAGCACGAGCTGCCCGTAATTATAGGCGAGGATTGCTGTTAGTTCATTATCGCCTAATTCCTGTTCCGCCGCCTGCCACGCATTGTAGCCATGACTTGCGGCGGCGGCGTTGTCGCCTGCTTCGAGCGCGGCGTTATAGGCTTTGTATTCTTCCAGATAAGCTTTGTCCTGAGCAGTCGCATTTCCTGCTGCGAGCGCAGTCAGCGCGGCAATTATGACGCACAAGAATTTCGATAAGTCGCCGGCCATTCGCCCCTCCCGGTCCTGAGCGGGCATCGTAGTCGCGAAATAATAATCTGGCAATAAAAGCCGGACCTACACTAGCAGATGCTAACGGCTCAACGCCTCTTCCACCTGACCCAGCCGGTCCTTGCCGAAATACATCTCGACCCTGACGAAAAAGACCGGCAAGCCGAAGACGCCGCGCTCGACTGCGCGTTCCGTATTCGCAATTAGCGCCGCTTTGATCTCAGACTCCGCCGTCGCGGCGACGATGCCGGCGCCGTCGAGGCCTGAAGCGGCAAGTGCAACAGTGGCGATAGCCGGATCATCCATCTTCTTCGGCGCCTTCCACATATGATCGAACACCGCCTCTGCATACTCTGGAAGGTAGCCATCGCGGTCCGCGACCATGGCGCCGCGCATGATGAGCAGCGTGTTGATGGGAAAGTGCGGATTGAAGTTGAAATCGATGCCGTGCTTTTTCACGAAACGCTCGATCTCCAGATGTTCATAGGCGAGTTTGCCTTTGACGCCAGCGTGCGCGAACACCGGCGACTGGTTGTTAGTCGCCTTGAAAATCCCGCCGAGAAGACAGGGCGTATAGGAAAGAGTTGCGTCTGTCCGTTCGAGCAAGGCGGGAAGCGCCTTATGCGCCAGATAGGCGTTGGGGCTGCCGAAATCGAACAGGAATTCGATGTGCTTGCCAGATGATTGTTCGGTCATGCGTCTACCATTTTTCTTTCCAGGGCCGAAGATCGAGTTCGTGTGTCCAGGCGCTGCGCTGCTGCTTGTGCAGCCAGACATAATTCCTGGCGATTTCATCGGGCGAAAGGATTGCATCTTCTGCGCGCGCGGCATCCGCGTCAGGATGTATCTGACGGATGAAATTGGAATCGATGGCGCCGTCGACAATCACATGGGCGACGTGAATATTTTGCGGCCCCAATTCACGCGCCATGCTCTGCGCCAGCGCACGCAGGGCGTGTTTGGCGCCGGAAAAGGCTCCAAAGCCCGCCGACCCGCGCACGCTCGCCGTGGCGCCGGTGAAAATAATCGTGCCGCGCTTTCGCGGCAGCATCACTCTGGCCGTCTCGCGGCCCATGAGGAAGCCGGCGAAAGCGCCCATTTCCCAGACCTTGCGATAGACTTGGGCGTTGGTTTCCGTGATTGGAAAGTGCACATTCGCGCCGATATTGAAGACGGCAACCTCAATGGGCCCGACTTCGGACTCAATTTTCTCAATCAGACCGACCATTGCGTTTTCGTCGCGGGCGTCTGCAGGCAGGGCGATCGCCTCATGCCCTTCGGCGCGGATGCTCGCGGCGAGGGCCTCCAGCGCTTCGGCATGGCGGGGCCGCCGGACCAGGCAGGCGGCATACCCCTCGCGGGCGAAAGCGCGGCCAATGGCGGCGCCGGTGTCATCGCCCGCGCCGATAACGAGGCAGGCTCCTTTGGCTCTGGTGGGCATTTTAACCTGTTTCATGACCCGTTAGCGGGGGTCAGAATGAGCGGGAGCCTCGCCAATCGCAATGGTTGGCGACAGCCGGCCGCTTCCTTCGCCGGGCGCGGCGCCGCCGCGACCGTTAAGCAACAATAGGCCCCAAAACGCCGTGGGTTTGCCGCGAATTCACCGTGAGGGGGGTGGAGAATTCCGGCCGAGGGGCTAGAAATGCCGGCTACCGCAATGCAACGAACCTTCTGGGCGGAGAAACCCGGAGGCGTATGCGAATGAGATTTAAGAGGGGATGACCCATGGCCGTTGAAACGCCGCTGCTCGATACAGTGAAATTTCCTGCTGATTTGCGAATGCTGGAAAAGAGCCAGTTGCGCCAGCTCGCCGACGAGTTGCGCGCGGAGATGATCGATGCGGTGTCGGTGACCGGCGGCCATCTGGGCTCGGGCCTTGGCGTCGTCGAACTGACGACGGCGATCCATTACGTCTTCAACACGCCCGACGACCGGCTGGTCTGGGATGTCGGCCACCAGTGTTATCCGCATAAAATCCTCACCGGCCGCCGCGACCGGATCCGCACACTGCGTCAGGGCGGCGGGCTGTCAGGCTTCACCAAACGCTCGGAAAGCGAATATGATCCGTTCGGCGCCGCGCATGCGGCGACGTCGATTTCGGCGGCGACTGGTTTCGCGGAAGCCTCGCGTCATCTGAAAAAGAACACGACGTCGATTGCTGTGATCGGCGACGGCTCAATGTCGGGCGGCATGGCCTATGAGGGCCTCAATAATGCCGGACATTTGGGCTCAAAGCTGATCGTCATTCTCAACGACAATGATATGTCGATTGCCCCGCCGGTCGGCGCCATGAGCGCCTATCTCGCGCGCGCGTCGTCCTCCGGCGTCTATCAGGGATTCCGCTCGTTCGGCAAACAGCTCGCAAAGCGCCTGCCGAAAGCGGTCTACAAGCAACTCGCCAAGGCCGAAGAATATGGGCGCGGCATGGTGACGGGCGGGACGCTGTTTGAAGAACTCGGCTTTTATTATGTCGGGCCGATTGACGGTCACAATCTCGACCAGCTTGTGCCAGTGCTGGAAAATGCGCGCGACATGAAGGAAGGCCCGGTGCTCGTTCATGTAGTGACGCGCAAGGGCGCCGGTTATCCATTCGCCGAGGAAGCCGCCGACAAATATCACGGCGTCGCTAAATTCGATGTCGTTTCCGGCAAGCAGCAGAAGGGTACGCCCAACGCGCCCGCCTATCAGAAAGTCTTCGCCAAGACGCTGATCAAGGAAGCGGAAAAAGATGACAAGATCATCGGCATCACCGCTGCGATGCCGTCGGGCACGTCGCTCGACATGTTCGCGGAAGTCTATCCGGACCGTTGTTACGATGTCGGCATTGCCGAGCAACATGCGGTGACCTTCGCCGCAGGCATGGCCGCCGACGGCATGAAGCCTTTTGCAGCGATCTACTCGACTTTCCTGCAGCGCGCCTATGACAGCGTCGTGCATGACGTGGCGATCCAGAACCTGCCAGTGCGTTTTCCCATGGATCGCGCCGGCCTTGTCGGCGCCGATGGTCAAACCCATGCAGGCGCGTTCGACATCGCTTATCTCGGCTGCCTTCCGAACATGGTGATCATGGCCTCGGGCGATGAAGCCGAACTCGTTCACATGACGGCGACGGCGGCCGCTTATGACGAAGGCCCGATTGCGTTCCGTTATCCGCGCGGCGAAGGCGTCGGCGTCGATATGCCGGAACAGGGCAAGATTCTTGAGATCGGCAAGGGCCGGATCATGCGAGAAGGCACGAAAGTCGCATTGCTCGCGCTTGGCGGCCGGTTGCAGGAGGCGTTGAAGGCCGCCGATACGCTCGAAGCGCAGGGTATTTCAACGACGGTTGCTGATGCGCGTTTCGCCAAGCCATTAGATCACGATCTGATTTTGCGTCTGGTGCGTGAACATGAAGTGTTGATCACCATTGAAGAAGGCTCGCGCGGCGGCTTCGGCGCTTTTGTGCTGCACTTCCTCTCGGACGCCGGCCTTCTCGATAATGGCGTGAAGATCCGCACCATGATCCTGCCCGATGTTTTCCAGGACCAGGATTCGCCGTCAAAAATGTATGACACGGCGAAACTGAACGCTGCGCATATTGTCGAGCGCGCGCGTCAGGCGCTTGGAATGGAATCCAATGTAGTGAATTTGCGCGGGTAGCGACGCGCTAATGCAGTATCATAGCGCCGATCGTTAAAACCCCAAGCGCGCCCGTCACGAGCGCGATCGCCAAAGCGATAGCGGCGACCGTGTCCGAGTCTCCGGTCCAGCGGCGGGTGTCGTAACGGTGTGAGGATTGAGTCATTGCAGGCCTCCAGAACAGTGCTTACTCCCCTCTGTTGGCCCCTTCTGTTGGCGCTGAGCATTAAAAATGTAACTATGTGAACACCGTTTTCAAGGCGGATTTCGCGTATGTAATGCGAGAGAGGTTGTCATGACTGAGCAGGGGCCGCGGCCGTCCATTTTGGTGATCATTCCGCCGCCAATCTGGGCGCTTGCCTTCATCCTGCTCGGATGGGGCGCAGGCGCCGTCATGGGTTTCGACGCGTCATTGAAGCATGCGACGATCGGTATTGTCGTGTTGATCATCGGTATTGCGATCGCTGGCTCGGGCCGGTTTGCCTTCGCCAGGGCCGGGACGGAAGTCATTCCCGTTTCAAAGAAAAATTCCGTTTTGGTCGTCAGTGGACCGTTCAAATTCACACGCAACCCGATGTATCTGGGCATGCTAGTCGCTATGACCGGGCTTGCAATCGTGATTGGAACAGTCTCGGTGTTGGTCTCGGTGATTGTCTATTTTCTCTTCGTCAATTTCATCAGCATCCCCTATGAAGAAGCGAAGATGGAGCGGCAGTTCGGCGACGACTATCGCGCTTATAAACGTCGCGTCCGCCGTTGGATCTAGGCCGCCCTTTAGAACATATGCGCCTCGATCAATATCTGGTTATGAACGGCCTTTTGGAGAGCCGCGCCCGCGCGCAGGAGGCCATAGCCGCGGGGCTTGTGCTCGTGAACGGCGCTGTCGCCGGTAAACCCGCTCAAAAAGTGAAAGATGGCGCTTCCGTCACTGTGACAGGCGCCGTTCATGATTACGTGTCGCGCGGCGGGTTGAAGCTAGAGACGGCGCTATCGGCTTTCGGATTCGACCCATCGGGAAAAACCTGCCTCGATCTAGGCGCGTCTACCGGCGGGTTTTGCGATGTGTTGCTAAGAAGAGGAGCTGCAAAAATTTACGCCGTTGATGTCGGGCGCAATCAATTGCATGAGCGGATTCTCAAGGACTCGCGAATCATCAATCTCGAACAGACTCATGCGAAAGATCTGTCTCGCGAACTCACGCCAGATCCAATCGATCTCATTGTTTGCGATGTCAGCTTCATCAGTTTGAAAAAAGCGTTGCCTTTTGCGCTGGCGCTCGGAAGCGAGAATTGCGCTCTCGCCGCGCTGGTCAAACCCCAATTTGAGGTTGGGCGCGATGGCGTCGGCAAGGGCGGGCTTGTAAAGGAAGGCTTGGCCGACCCGGTCGCCCAGGACATGGCAAACTGGATTGAAAGCATAGGCTGGCGCGTCTCCGGCCTGATCAACAGCCCCATCCCGGGCGGCGATGGCAATAAGGAGTTTCTCATTGGCGCCGTCAGGAAAACATAAAAGAGGCGCCAGACGCGCGGCGAAGACTGTCGCCGGCAAAGTTGCGGACGCGAGAATTGAGACTATCGGCGCTCGCGGCGATGGCGTCGCCATTGTTGACGGCGCCAAGATATTTGTCCCGCTGACAGCGCCGGGTGATCTGGCGCGCATCACCTGCCGCGGCGAACGCGGCGCGCTGGAATCGTTGATGGATCGCAGCCCGCACCGTGTCGATGCGCCATGCGCGCATTATGGCGAATGCGGCGGATGCGCATTGCAACATGTAAGCAATGAGTTTTATCGTGACTGGAAACGCAGACTTGTTGTCGATGCGCTTGGTCGCGAAGGTTTTGATGCCGAGATTATTGCGCCGCTTCATGCCTGCGCTCCCGCAAGCCGCCGCCGCGCGTCTTTTGCGGTTCGCAAGACGGCTGCTGGAGCGGTCTTGGGCTTTAACGAGCGGGCGTCTGCGCGCATTGTCTCCATAAGCGAATGCAAGGTGCTTGATTCGCCGTTCGACGCGGCATTGCCTCTGTTGAGGAAGTTGGCGCAAGCAACGCCCGCGCGCTGGCGCAATTTCGACCTTAAGGCGACTTTATGCGAGAACGGCCTCGACGTCGTATTCGCCGGCGGTGAGGCGGGCGATGATTTGTCCGTCCGGGAAATAGAATCCCTGACTTCCCTGGCGCGCACCGGGAACATCGCTCGCATCAGCGTAGACGACGCGCCCATTGCGATGTTTGATGCGCCGTTTGTCCGGTTCGGGGGTGTTCCGGTAGCTATGCCGCCGGGCGGATTTCTTCAGGCGAGCCGCGAGGGCGAGGCGGCATTGTGCGATTTTGTCTTAAAACATGCCGCCGGTTCGAAAAGGATTGCAGACTTATTTTCCGGCTGCGGGACATTCTCTTTGCCGCTGGCGCATGGCGCTGCCGTGGAAGCCTTTGACAGCGATGGGCCTGCAATCAATGCGCTTGATCTAGCATCGCGCGCAGCCGGCTTTCGGCGTCCGCTTACAGCAGCGCAGCGCAATCTGTTTGAGCGGCCGTTGAGCGCGGAGGAGCTAAACGGCTATGACGCCGTCCTGTTCGACCCGCCGCGCGCTGGAGCAAAGGGCCAATCCGGGCAACTCTCCATATCGCGAGTGAAAACAGTAATCGGCGTTTCGTGCAATCCGGCGAGTTTCGCGCGCGACGCGGCGATCCTGCGTGACGGCGGCTACCACCTGTCGCAGGTTTTGCCCGTTGATCAGTTTGTCTATTCGCCCCATGTTGAACTGGCTGGCCTCTTCACCAAGGAATGAGCGATGGCGCCTCTCAATACGATGATCGCCCATGGCGCCAAACGCGCCGCCTATAGCGTGAGCCAGGCGGCGCGTGTCCTCTGGTTTACAGGCCATTACGCCTATGGCCGCCGCTTGATGGGGCCGCTCACCGATCCTGGCGAAGCGCCCTATGCTGAAGAGTTCGGACCCCTCGACCGGGAACGGTTGAAAACCGCCTTTCGCGAACTGTTCCAGCGCGACTGGCGCAACATTCGTGAGGGTGTCTACAAGACGCCGGCCGAATTGCGCCGCGCGCCTTCGATTTCAAAACTCTGGCGTGAAAGCCGCGACTACTTGCTCGATGCGCGCAAGGTGGCGGAGCGCAAGGCCGGGCGCGTGCATTCGGAAGTGCTGACCGATGCGCATCGCGAACACTACCCGCGTTATTATCTGCAGAATTTTCATTACCAGACCGACGGCTGGCTCAGCGATGCGTCTGCTGCGCGCTATGACATGCAGGTTGAAACGCTGTTTACGGGATCGGCGGGCGCCATGCGCAGGCAGGCATTGCCGTTTGTGCGGCGCGCGCTGGCGGGGCGAGATGCAGCAACGGCACGGCTGCTCGACCTCGGCTGCGGCGGCGGCGGATTTCTCGCCGATGTCAAAGATAACTGGCCGATGCTCGCCGTGACGGCGCTCGATTTATCGCCCGCCTATCTCGGCAAAGCGCGCGCAACGCTCGCCCGATGGAAAGATGTCGATTATGTACAGCAGCCGGCCGAAGAAACCGGACTGGCGAGCGGTTCGTTTGATGTCGTCACCGGCGTTTATCTCTTTCACGAGCTGCCGCCGAAAACGCGCAGCGACGTCGCTGCTGAAATTGCAGGGTTGCTGAAGCCGGGCGGCGTTTTTATCCTTGCTGACACCATTCAATATGGCGATGAGCCGGGTTTTGACATTCTGCTGGAGAATTTCCCGCGTGGATTCCATGAACCCTATTATGACAGCTACTGCCGGACGGATTTATCCGAATCGTTTGCCGCAGCAGGGCTCCACAAGGCCGATGAAACAGTCGCGTTTTTGACCAAAATCACCTCTTTTCAAAAGCGCTAGCATCCCTGAGTGTAGCGCTGGACTCGGCTTGCGCGCAGCGGCACGCTGCATCGCCTTGATAGGGGTGATTCCATGCGCGTTTTAGTACTCACTTTATTTCTAGTTTTGGCAGCCTGCGATGAACCGATGATCATCGCCAATGTGCCGGCTGTCATCACCGACCCGTCAAAAATCGATGAGGCGTTCCCCCCTTCCATTGTCGAACTTGGCATCGACAGCCATGGCGCGCGCATGAACGGGCATATTTATCTCGCCAACGGACCGGGTCCGCACCCGACCGTTATTTTACTGCACGGATTTCCGGGCAATGAGAAAAACCTCGATCTCGCACAGGCTTTCCGCCGCGCGGGCTGGAATGTGTTGTTCTTTCACTATCGCGGCGCATGGGGATCGGAAGGGAATTTCACTTTTAGCGGCGGCATAGAAGATGTTGCATCGGCGATAAAGTTTCTGCGCGATCCTGCGAATGAAAATCTGCGTGTGGACCCTTCGCGGATCGCCCTGGTTGGTCATTCCATGGGCGGGTTCATGGCTCTGCAGGGCGGGGCGCGCGATGAACAGGTGAAATGTGTTGTCACCATGGCCGCAGCGAATTTCGGCGAACGGGCGGTGCTGTCAAAGACCGATCCGGCGGCGCTTGAGGGGTTTAAGCAGTATTCCGACCAGCTGATCATGCTCAAAGGCTTCAACGGCGAGACGGCGTTGGCCGAACTTTCGTCAGCGGATGAAAGTTTTGACAATCAATCGCTGGCGCCGAAGCTGGCCGGAAAGAAACTGTTTTTGATCGGCGCTGAGCGCGATCAGGCCGTGGACATAGGCGTGCATGAAAGACATATGCGGGCCTATCTGGACTCCGCAATTCCGCAAATGACGGAACTTCGTCTTGATGCGGACCATTCTTTTTCGTGGCATCGCTTGCGTCTCGCCCATGAAATCACGGACTGGCTCAACCGCGAATGCCGGTGAGCGCCGGGATGTAGCGCCGCAGAGGCGAGATCGCACTTGAAATGGCGGATTCGCGGGCTTTTTGACCGGCGTTGACGTTCAAATTGACCCTCCTATATTTCGCCCTTCGACAACAGGCGGTCCGCCGTTAAATCTGAAGGCTTGCTATGGGACTGATAGCGCTTGTCTACAGTGTAGTTGCATACCTCGTTTTCTTTGCGACGTTTTTATATTTGATCGGTTTTGTCGGCGGCGACATGACGGCGTGGGCAGGGTTGCCCAAAACCGTGGATGCGGGTGCTGCCTATTTCACCGGCGCGCCGGCGGCGCTGGTCAATATCGGATTGCTTCTCCTGTTTGGCGTGCAGCATTCGGTGATGGCGCGCGGCGGGTTCAAACGCGCGTGGACGAAAATCGTGCCGCCAGCCATGGAGCGCAGCACCTATGTGCTGGCGACTGTCGCTGTGCTGGTGGTTCTGTTTTTGGGATGGCAGCCGATGCCGGCGGTGGTTTGGTCGGTGGAGTCTTCGCTTTGGAGCGGCGTGCTGCTCGCGCTGTTCCTGACCGGTTTCGGGCTGGTTCTGCTCTCGACTTTCCTGATCAATCATTTTGAATTGTTCGGACTGATGCAAGGCTGGTTCAAGTTCAAATCAAAAGAGGCGGTTGAACCGAAACTTGTCACGCCCATGCTTTATAAACATGTGCGGCACCCGCTTTATCTCGGTTTTCTGATCGCGTTCTGGTCAACGTCGCACATGACGGCGGGGCATCTGCTGTTCTCTGCAATCTGGACGGCGTATATTTTCGTCGCCATCGGTTATGAAGAGCGCGATATGATGGCGTTGTTCGGCGATAAGTATCGCGACTATATGGCGAAAGTGCCGTCGATCCTTCCGTTCGGCGCGCGCAAGTAAAACGAATTAACCACACTGGGCGCGGTGGAGAAGCGCATGGTCCGCGAGGACCAGCGCCATCATCGCCGCGCCGACCGGCACGCCTCTGATGCCGACGCACGGATCGTGACGGCCCTTTGTCTGGATCGTCGTCTCTTCGCCGCTAGCGGTGATCGTCCGGCGTGGGGTGAGGATCGACGAGGTTGGTTTTACCGCAAAGCGCACGACCACATCCTGTCCCGATGAGATGCCGCCGAGAATCCCGCCCGCCTTGTTTGAGAGGAAGTGCGGCGCGCCGTCTTTCATCCGGATCTCGTCGGCGTTTTCTTCGCCGGTCAGGGCGGCCGCTTCCATGCCGGCGCCGATTTCAACGCCTTTGACGGCGTTGATCGACATCATCGCGCTGGCGAGATCGGCGTCGAGCTTGCCGTAAACCGGCGCGCCCAACCCAGCCGGAACGCCGGAAGCGACGACTTCGACAACCGCGCCGAAGGACGAACCTGCTTTGCGCGCTTCATCGAGTTTTACCGCCCAAAGCTCAGCGGCTTGCGCGTCGGCGCACCAGAACGGATTTTTCTCGACCTGCATCCAGTCGAATTTGGCGCGATCAATTTTGTACTGCCCCATCTGCACCATCGACGCGCGGATCCAGACGCCGCCGTCATAGACATGCGACAAGACTTTTTCGGCGACAACGCCAGCGGCGACGCGCGCCGCCGTCTCGCGCGCCGAGGAGCGGCCGCCGCCGCGATAATCGCGGAAGCCGTATTTCGCGTCATAGGTGAAATCGGCGTGACCGGGGCGGTATTTATCGCGAATGTCGGAATAGTCCTTTGACCGCTGATCGACATTTTCGATCATCAGGTTGATCGGCGCGCCTGTCGTCCGCGGGCCGTCAGTGCGGTCGTCCTCGAACACGCCTGAGAGGATTTTGACGGCGTCCGGCTCTTTGCGCTGGGTGACGAATTTGGACGTGCCGGGCTTGCGCTTGTCGAGGGCGGTTTGAATGTCTTCGGCGCGCAGGATAATGCCCGGCGGGCAGCCGTCGATGACAACGCCGAGCGCCGGCCCGTGGCTCTCGCCCCAGGTGGTGAACCGGAAAGCTCTGCCGAAACTGTTGAAAGACATGGCTGATCCGTGAATATAACTTCGCCTGCGGTGAGCCTATACCTATAACCGCGTTTGATTCCTAATTCCCTCCCGTTTCGGCGAGGTTAAGGAGCCCGGATGTCCAATTTGATCCCCGCCAGCCCTGACGACGACGCCTATGCGATCGACGCCGATCAGGGCGATGTATTCACGCTTTCCGACCCGTTGGCGCAGTTCGCGGACTGGCTGGCGCTGGCGGTCAAAAAGGAGCCGAACGACGCCAACGCCATGGCGCTGGCTACCGTGGACGCGAGCGGCCTGCCCGATGTGCGCATGGTCCTGCTGAAGGACATTACCGAAGCCGGGCTGACCTTCTACACCAACACGCAAAGCGCCAAGGGCGTGGAGCTTGCCGCCAACCCGAAGGCGGCCGCCGTCTTTCATTGGAAGTCGATCCGCCGGCAAGTCCGGTTTCGCGGGCCGGTTGAACGCGTCACCGCTGAAGAGGCTAACGCCTATTTTGCAACGCGCGCGCGCGGCGCGCGCATCGGCGCGCATGCGTCGGCGCAGTCGCGCCCGCTGGAAAGCCGGTTCGCGCTTGAAAAAGCGGTTGCGGCGAAAACCGCGAAGTTCGGTCTCGGCGATATTCCGCGTCCGGAGCACTGGTCCGGATATCGCATCATCCCGATGCAGATTGAATTCTGGGTGAACCGGCCATTTCGCCTGCATGAGCGGCTGCAATATCAGCGCACCAGTGAAAACCGCGCATGGACGAAACAGGCGCTCTACCCCTGACCTGCCCCGTTGTATTCGTTTTTTAGAAATTGCGAAGCCCGCACAACCCCCTTAGGGTCCTCGGCGACAGGACGGGGAGCTACGCATGCACATCATCATCGCAATTCTGGCGGCGCTGGCGGCGGCCTTCTGGGCCTTCACCCATTTCGTCAACGCCGCCAATCAGGGGCGCGAAGCGATCGGCGATGTGAAGGGCGTCATTCGCCGCGGCAAATGGAACCGGCGCGTCGATCAGCGCCTCATCGAAAATCTTTCCGACCCTCGCGAAGCGGCGGCGGTGTTGCTGTATCAGGTCGCCGCCTATGACGGCGCCGTTACCGATCGTCAGCAGGCACGGCTTGTTTCTGACATGCGCGACGCCTTCGATGCAGATGAGGAAACAGCGCAATCGCTCTTCGCTTTCGGCCGCATGGCGGTTGGCGAGATCAATGACGCCGGCAATAATGTCCGAAAGATTTTGCGGCCCGTTGTGGAGGTTTGCACCCCGGCGGAAAAAACAAGGCTTGTCGAACTGCTGGAGCGCGCTTCGGAGATTGAGGGCGCGCCAACCGACATTCAGCGGCGCCTGATTGCTGAGGCGCGGCGGGTATTGATCAGCGCATAGTCAAAACATTGCCGGACTGTAAGCTCTTTCATCCGTACAAAAATTTGCGCGGTGGCGGGGTTTGCATTTATTCTGCCGCCGAATGCCCTGGAAGCAAAGGAGACAGCATGAGAACATTTATTCTGGCCATGACAGGCGCAATCGCCCTGGGGGGCGCCGCTTTCGCGCAGGAAGAAACGGCGGAGGCCGCCGTGACTGACGGCGCGTGTACGCTGACGGCTGTCGCGCCATCCATGCCAGACCCGAAAACCGCCACCGCCGATGATCGCGATGCAACCATTACCGCCATCAAGGACTATCAGGCGGCGCTTGGAGAATACCGCGCCTGTCTCGACGCGATCTCGGCCAATGAGGAGCTGGAAGTTGAAGTCCGCGAGAAGGCCCTGAAAGATTTCAACGCCACCGTCGAAACCGAAACGAAAATAGTTGAGGACTGGCAGAAGTTTGACAAGAAATTCCAGAACGCGAATAAATAACGCGCCTCAAAGGCCGGTCTGTTTTTACAACGGAGACGCTGAAGCGCTCGGCTGAGAGCGCTTCAGCCCCCATCCTGTTTTGACGAATATCGCCGCAAGCAGCAGCGAAAACACCGGACCAAGATAACAGAAGACCGCCCATGGCGCGAGGTTGATGGTCGCAACGCCGAGCGTGCCAGCCATGAACAGTCCCGAAACCGTCCACGGCATAAGGGGTTCCGTGATGGTGACGGAATCTTCAATCGCGCGCGACAGATTTTCCGGCGCCAGATTGTGATCGGCATAGGATTTTCTGAACAAGCCGCCGACAATGAGCGAGGTAACGCCGCCATGGCTGGTGACGGCGATCATCACCAGTCCCGCAGTCATGGTCGAGGCGATAAGCCCGAAGGCCGAGCGCACAGTGGAGAGCAAAGCGTTCAACAGCGTATTGAGGGCGCCCGAAACTTCCATGGTTGCGGCGAGCAGGAAAGCGGCGATGATGAACATCAAGGTTGAGGACATGGACATGACGCCGCCGCGATTAAGCAAATTGCGCAGACTATCGCTCGCCGCTGCATCAGCGCCGGAATGAACAGAGGCTAGGTCGAACCCGTTGACCAGCGTCGTCACTGCATTGGTGAATGAGAAACCTTGGATGAAAAGTCCGATCAGCAGCGCGACCAGCGACGACGTCATAATCACGATTGCGGGCGGGCGCCGCCATACTATCCCGCCAATGGCGACGAGCAACGGAATGGCTGCGACGAGATTGAGTTGAAATATAGACTGTAACGCATCGCGAATCTCAGCGGCGCCGGACACTGCGCTGGCGGTGACGCCATGGTTTGTAAAACCTGCAACGGCGTAAACCAGGATGGCTAATATGGCGGGCGGCAGGCTGGTCCACAGCATATGGCGAATGTGATCGTAGAGGTTTGCACCGGCGCCGATGGCGGCGATGTTGGTCATGTCGGAAAGCGGAGAAAGTTTGTCGCCGAAATAGGCGCCGGAAACGATGGCGCCCGCGACCGGCGCCAGCGGAATCCCCATGGCGCCGGCGGCGCCCATCAACGCAACGCCGATCGTGCCGGCCGATCCCCACGATGTTCCGGAAATCGTCGCCATTAACGCGGTCGCAACGAATGCGGTCAGCGCCATAAATCCCGGATGGATGAGATCAATGCCGAGCACGACCATGAGCGGGATGGTGCCGGAAAACATCCAGCTGCCGAGCAGGGCGCCGATGCTGAGGAGGATGAGGATCGCCGGCAGCGCCTCGGCAATACGCCGCCCGGCCTCAATCTGGATATCTGCCCAGCTTTTGCCCTGGCTTGAGGCAATGGCGCCGCCGGTCGCCGCGGCAAGCACGATGGCTGCAAGCAACAGATCGCTGCTGAAGCCGACACTCACAACGCCGGCGACAATGGCGCCGAACAGCACCAGCAGCGGTAAAAGCGCCAACGCGATCGGCAGGCGCGGCGTGTTTTTAGAAGCGGTCACGAAAGCGCCTGCTCAAGATCGGCGATAAGGTTGCCCGCGCCTTCAAGGCCAATCGAAAACCGCAACAGCGATGCGGGTGCGCGGGTTTTTCGTCCAGCGGGATCGGATTTGTGCCCGCACATGACGAGGCTCTCTGCGCCGCCCCAGCTCACGGCCCGTCCGAAAAGTCGCAGCCTGTCGGCGACGGCGAGCGCTTCCGCATAGCTTGTGTTTTTGAGCGTAACAGAAAAAAGTCCGGAATGTCCGCGCATTTGCGCGGCAAACAGCGCTGCATCTTCGTCGCAGAATGAAGGATGGTAGATCGCGCCGACGCGCGAGTGATTTTTGAGAAAGTTCGCGACGGCAAACGCGTCTTCGTGATGGCGCGCCAAGCGGTCGGGCAGGGTCATCAAACCGCGCAGCAGCAGGAACGCATCAAACGGCGCCAGCACCGAGCCCAGCAACATGTAGCTCTTGTAAAAGATACGCTCGATCAGTTCCTGCGAGCCTGTCACCGCGCCGCCAATGACGTCGCTGTGACCGCCAATATATTTCGAGCAGGAATGGATCGAGAGATCGGCGCCGAGCGCATGCGGTTTTTGCAGCAGCGGCGTTGCAACCGTGTTGTCGATGGCGGTGAGCATGCCGCGCGCCTTGGCCATCGCGCAAATGTCGCCGATGGGCAGCAACCGAAACAGCGTCGAGCCGGGGCTTTCCATATAGATCAGGCGCGTTTCGTCCCGCGCTTCTGCGGCGATCACATCAACATCTTGCGCAAAAGTTTGAGACCAGGTGACGCCAAAATCTTCGAGCCGCGCCGCAAGTTCGAGCGTCGGGCCGTATATGTCGTTGATGAACAGCACATGATCGCCGCTCTTGAGCAGCCCGAACAAGACGGCGCTGATTGCGCCCATGCCCGAGCCGAAACATTTGCACGCTTCCGCGCGCTCAAGTTTGGCGAGCGTCTCCTCCAGCACGTTCACCGTCGGATTGGTTCCGCGTGAATAAACCGGCGCGGCGTGTTCGCGCGAAAGCCCGTCGAGCAGCTCTTTCATCGAACGCTTGCGGTAGAGCGAGGCTTGCGAAATTGGCGGCAGCACCGCGCCGTGATGGTCTTTGGCGCTTTCACCGGCGCGCAAACAGATCAGGCGGTCTTGGCTGTCAATCTCGATCATGACTTTGCCGCCTGCTGCGCGAGATAAACACCGCCGAGCGCGCCGGCGTCGGCGCCGAGCAAGGGCCGCACAATATAGGTGTCTGCATTCCTCATTTCGGCGTGCACGGTATAACTGTTTACCAGCCGGACAAACTCCTTGCGGATCATCGGCGGCAAAATCTCTCGGGTCGTCACGCCGCCGCCGAGAATAATCCGTTGCGGGGCGATGAGATAGGCGATGGAAACGCAAAGCTGCGCTAGCACATTGGCTGTGAGCGGCCAGCATTCATGATTGTCTGGCAACTGGTCGGCCGACATGCCCCAACGCGCCGCGATGGCGGGCGCAGATGCGAGGCCTTCAATGCAGTCGCCATGAAAGGGACATTTTCCAGAAAATGCGCGTTGGTCGTCTTCGCTGCGCGCGGGCCGCAAATGCCCGAACTCGCCATGCCCCGGAGCGCCTACAAGATTGCCGGCAATCAAAGCCGCGCCGCCAACACCGGCGCCGACGGTGACATAGGCGACATCGGAAATTCCGGCGCCTGCGCCCCAGGCGGTTTCGGCAAGGAGCGCGCCATTGACGTCGGTGTCGAGCGCGACGGGAAGGCCGGTTGCATCCGCCAGCATGCGCAGCGGATTGGCGCCGCGCCAGCTTGTTTTCGGCGTCTCGCCAATCAGGCCATAGGTTTTTGATTTCGGGTCGCGGTCGATTGGCCCGAACGAGGCGAGGCCAATGGCTTTTATGTCATGGCCGTTCGCCTGCTGCGCAATGATCCAGGCCGCCGCCGCCGCAACCGTTTTATCGGGCGTCGTCGTCGGCATGGTTGCGCGCGCGCGAATGTCGTCAGGCCCGCTTGCGGTGATGAGTTTCCAGCTTGTGCCGCCCGCATCGATTCCCGCAACGATCATGGCAGATTCGCCGGAAGGTAGGTTGAACTCATCCCCGGTTCGCCGTCGCATGAAACGGTTCCATTGCGCACCAGCCGGATCAGGTGCGCGTAGACATTGAGCGCCGCGGCGCCATGCAGCCGCTTATCGACATCAGCGTACATCGCGGCGGTGATGTCCTTGATGTTGCTGCGGCCTTTTTTGAGCTGCTCGATAATTTGTGCATCGCGCATCAGGCGGTGGGTTTTCACCGCGCGCACAAACCGTTTCGGGTTTTCAATCGGCGCGCCGTGGGTCGGAAAATAGATGTCGTCATCGCGGGCCAGCAGCTTGTCGAGGCTGCCCAGATAAGCGCTCATATCGCCATCCGGCGGCGCGACCACCGTTGTCGCCCAGCCCATCATGTGATCGCCGGTGAACAATGCCTTCTGTTTGGGCAGGGCGAAGCAGAGATGGTTCGATAAATGCCCTGGCGTATGCACGGCCTCAAGCCGCCAGTCCGGGCCTTCGATGATTGCGCCGTCGCTGATGATTTCGTCGGGCGCGTATGAATAATCCGCACCTTCATCGAGCGCAGGGGCGTCGAGTTTTTTCTCTTTCACCGGGTGTGCGCCGAAACCGAAAACCGGCGCGCCGGTTGCGTCGGCAAATTTGCGCGCCAGTCCGCAATGATCAAGGTGCGTGTGTGTGATGAGAATGTGAGTGACGCGTTCGCCTTCGGTCGCGGCGAGCAACGCAGCCAAATGCGCGTCATCATTCGGACCGGGATCGATGACAGCCACGTCGCCGTCGCCGATAATATAGGTTCCGCTGCCCGTATAAGTGAAAGGCCCCGGATTATTGGCGATGACGCGGCGCACGCCCGGCGCAAGCGTGTCAGGCACGCCGTGAGTGAAATGAATGTCCTTGACGAAGGGGATAGAGGCCAATTCGGGGCCTACTGCGCCAGTTTGGCGTCGATCGCCCCGGCGAACGCCTCGGCCAGCGCGCGCATGGCGGTGAGCTTGTCCTGACCTCGCATAGCGGCGGGCGGGCCCATATCGGTCTTGTTGGCGTCAACGATATAGATGCGGCCGTCATGGCGGTCGCGCAAAACATCAAGCCCGCCGAAATCGAGCCGCATGGCGCTGGCGAAGCGGGCAATCTGGTCTTGCTCCTCGCGTGACAGCATGGCGTCGATGGGCGCAAGGTCGACACGGTGATTGTCATTGGTGAAACGCAATTCGCGCGTGCGCTTTTTCAAGAAGACGTAAGGTGTGGTCTTGCCGCCGACGATGGGCGTTCTGATATCCACATGCTCTTCGCCGTCGAAAGTGTTTTCGACGATACGCTGATAAACCTGTCCCGGAACGGGCGAGGCGATGGGGCATTCGATCTTGCACCCGTCATGCTTGCCGTTGAGTTCAGATTTTTCGACCGCAAGACCGGCATGCGTTTGCGGGTCGATGGCGAGGGAGTATCCGAATGTTTCTTCAAAGACGCGTGCGACGACGCTCTTGCGGATGTCAAAACAATCGACATTGAACGCCGGTTTCCCTGTGGGCGCCATGCGCGGCGCGGTGAGGAATTCGCGATCCTCGAAATAAAAGTGCAGGTCGGCCTCGACCGGATCGTCGACGATTTTCACGTCGGCAAGCTGGCACACCGGCCAGATGGCGTAATAGGAGCGCGGCTTTTTCGGAAAGAAAGAAATCCTCGCGCGCGGCTCACGGCCGCGCACCATGCGCGTTGCGCGCAACGCGTTGACGAACCAGACAAAGCTGGCGATCCGCAGCGCATCGCGGGCGAAGTCGCCATTGAGCGGTATCTGTGCGCCGGTCTCGGTCGCGACGATCTGATTATTGTTAATTTTGAAATCGCCAAATATCGACATCAGTAACCGCCAGCCCTCACCTAAGTGCGCAATCAACATGGCTTTTTCCTCGATGACAAGGAAATAAAATAGCGGTGAACGGCGGAATCAGGCGGGCGGCGCGGCTTTTGCGATGAGCCGTGCATGTGTGCCGAACGTAAACAGAACCTTAAGAAGATCGCTCCAGCCCAGGCGCTGGCCTTAACCCTGGTGCTGGCGTTAACCCTGTCGTCTGCAGCGATGGCTGGTGAACCGGCGGGTCGTTCGGCGGGCGGGATCTCCATTGGTGAAGGCGCAGGCGGGATCACCGACCGCGCCTATGTGGCGGCGCCGCCGAATTATCTTTATGTGATTGAAAAAGAGCGCGGCAGCTTTCTTGATTGCGGCGAGGGCCAGGACGGTCACGCCACTGACGCCGATGGCCGCGACATGGCGGTGTTGCGCTGCGGCGTGACCTTGACCGAAACCGTCGTGATCCCGGCGGCGGCGGCAAGCGCGCGGATTATCATTCACTATTGAGGCGGCGCGCTATTCGCCCATCAGGCACTGATCGGTTTCGAGTTCGCCGTTCTCGCCCCAGCGCGCGCTAATTTCATACTTCTTTCCATAGTCGAAAGAGATGCCGCAAAATTCCTCGCTGACATTGTGCCAGACCGCCGTACGACCGCTCGCTTTTGAGTTGTCCGAATATTTCACGTCAAAGATGGTCGCCATGCGGTCTTCGATCGAGCGACGGTCAGCGCCGAGAATGACTTTGGCGTCGATCACATAGCCACTAAACGAGACGTCAGGTTCTTCGTTGCCGCTGCATGTGCAGGAGGGGGCGCCCGGAAGGGTTGGCGGCGAGATATATGGATCGGTTGATTGCACAACCATGCTCATCACTAACGCAATCATACTCATGCTTCGTCGTCTTCCTCACTTGCATTTGCGCGCAGCATTTCCAGCGCCTGGGCGTGGCTGCCAATATCATAACCGGCGGCGGCGGCCTCTGCGATAATTTCTTTTGCCGCGCGCCCTTCCGCCGCCTGCATATAGGCCCGGACAAAAGCGGAGCGGGTTCCGGAGCGGCAATAGGCCAGGGTTTTCTTGTTTTCGGCTTCGTTTAACGCCTTTTTCAGGGCGGAAATATGGCTCATGGAAATCCCGCGGCCATCCACGGGAATGTGAACATAGGCGAGCCCTGCGGCGTGCGCGGCGGCCTCGATGTCGGCGCTCGAGGGCTGTCCGATCGTTTCGCCATCGGGCCGGTTGTTGACGATAAGTCCAAAGCCCTCCCTTGCGGCAAACGCCACGTCAGCGGGGGAAATCTGTGGCGCCACGAAGAACTCGCCGCCAAGAGGCGTGAACTTTTCCGAAGCGCTGGAAGGCGATTGATCGGCCATGCGGCGTCTCCAAGGGATTTACGCTGGAACTCGGGTTGATGGTGAGTTAAGCGGGTTCGAACATCGGGAGCGATATAGACATGACGGCGCCATTATTCCACCTCGCGATTCCAGTCGATGATCTGGCTGCTGCGGAGAGCTTTTACGGCGACTTGTTCGGGTGTCCGCGCGGGCGGCGTTCCGACAAGTGGATCGACTTCGATTTTTTCGGCCATCAGCTCGTCACGCATCTGGCGCCGGAAGAATGCGGGCGCGCCGTCACCAATGTGGTTGACGGCAAGAATGTGCCTTGCAAGCATTTCGGCGTGATTTTGGATGCCGCTGAGTGGAACCGGCTCGCCGACCGCCTAACCGCTGCAGGAACTGAATTCGTGATCGAACCGGGTGTTCGCTTCAAAGGCGAAGCAGGAGAGCAAGGCACGTTTTTCCTGCTCGATCCTGCCGGCAACGCGCTGGAGTTCAAGTATTTTGAAGACATGAGCCAGGTCTTCGCGACCGCTTGACGGCGCGACGGGGCAGGACGAGCCGGGAAGGGCCGCTTAGTCGTCGTCGCCGGCATCGCCTAGCGAGCGAATGGCGGCCCAGATATTCCAGAGAACAAACACGGCAAGCCCGAAGCAAATCAGAAACTGCCAGAATGTCATAATGCTCAATATGTGGGCGTCGCGGGCGCCATTAGCAATGGTCCCGAGCCAGTCTCACGGAGCTCACTTCGTCGCGACTTTGGAGTTTGAGCTTACTCCGTGCGGAAAATAATCTCGCCGTCGACCACGGTCATGACCGGCTTTGCGGTCAGGATGTCGGCTTCCGGGATCGTCATGATGTCCCTCGAAAGCACTGTAAAATCGGCGCGTTTGCCGGGCTCGATCGTGCCCAGTTCGTTTTCCTGAAAGGATGCATAGGCCGGCCAGATGGTGAACATTTTCAAGGCTTCCTCACGCGTCACCGCCTGGCCGGGGCGCCAGTCTTCATTGCTGAACCCGTCAAGGCTCTTGCGCGCGACGGCGGCGTAAAATTCTATCATCGGATCGCCGCGTTCGACCGGCGCATCGGAGCCGCCGGCGATAATCGCGCCGGAATCGATCAGCGCCCGCCACGCATAAGCGCCGTCAAGACGATTGGGGCCAAGCCGGTCCGGCGCAAAGTATAGATCGCCAATGGCGTGGCTCGGCTGCATGGAGGGTATGACGCCAAGTTCCGCGTAGCGCGGAATGTCTTCAACATGCAGAATTTGCGTGTGTTCATCGCGCCAGCGAAGGTCTGTTTTGTCAGGATGGGCCGCAAATACTTCTTCATACCAGTCGAGCAACAGCTTGTTGCCGCGATCGCCGATTGCGTGCGTGTTGACCTGAAGCCCGGCGGCGAGCGCCTTTTCAAACAGCGCAATCGCCTCATCATGGTCCATGAGCAGCAGGCCGGATGTGTCCGGGCGGTCCGAATAGGGCTTGCTCAGGGCTGCGCCGCGCGACCCCAGGGCGCCGTCCATATAGGCTTTGACCGAGCGGGTGATGACTTTGCCGTTTTTATTCCGGCGCGGCCCAGTCGCAGCAAGTTCGTCGATGCCGGATTTGTCGATCGAGCTGTAGACGCGGATCTTGATGGCGCCTTCGTCAGACAAATCTTCCGTCAAGCCAGTGTCCGCCGGGTCGGCTGACATGCCGTGCATGCCGGTCCAGCCATAGGCGGCGTAAACGTCAGACGCTTTTGCATAAGCCTCGCGTTTCTTTTGCAGGTCGGGCGCGCTCAGGAGCGGTTCGACAAGGCTCATGGCCATATCGATCAAGATGCCGGTCGCCCGGCCCGTTTCGTCGCGTTCGATCTTGCCCCCGCTGGGGTCGGCGGTCGTATCGACAATCCCGGCTGCTTCGAGTGCGGCGGAATTGACGACCATGGCGTGACCGTCCGCGCGTTCGAAGATGACGATCCGGCCTTCGCTTACCGGGTCGAGATCGTCGCGGTTCGGCATGCGTCCTTCCGGCCAGCCGGTTTCGATCCAGCCGCGGCCGAACAGCACCTCGCCTTCATCCGTTTGCGGAATGTTTTCCGCGACTGTCGCAACCAGCGCGGCAACCGACGGGGTTCCTTCGAGATTGAGGGTAAGCTCGCGCATGCCGATCCCGAGCAAATGCGCGTGAGCGTCCGTAAAACCCGGAAACATGAAGGCGCCGTCGAGATCGACGATCTCCGGGTTTTCGCCGGCGCCGGCTCTCACCAGGTCATCCGCGCCGACGGCGAGGATGGCGCCGTCGGCCACCGCCACCGCTTCCACCGGCGCTGCGCCGTCAACGCCTGTATAAATCGTGCCGCCGGTGAAAATCGTCACTGGCGCGGCCGGCGGCGCTGTTTTCGCTTCCTGATGCGAGCAGGCGGCAAGGATGAGTGTGAAAAGTGCGGCGGGCGCAGTCAGGAGGGCGGCGCGCATGGGTGATCTCCTCTGATCGCAAACCGGAAGGCCGGTCTGAACGGGCATAATGGATAGGCTTGTGTATCTGGGCTGGTTGATCGCGACAATGCGAGGGCCGGAAATGCGAGGGTCGGAGAAGGCGCAGCGAGTGCGTCCCGCAAGCAAATGCAAAGCAGGACGGCCCCGATGCCCAATCTGGCGCGAAGCAGCCCGTTCAGGCGATGAACATGGTTAATCAGCTGTTAATTTTCCCGCAAAACGGGTATTCCCCAGCCCTTTGGCCCGGCCATGTTGCGATGCAACGATAATTTTGTGTTAACCGGGCGTAAATGCATTGACTTTTCGAGTAAATCCGCGAGATTTGCCCTTGTCGTTAAAGAACTTTTGACGGCGCGACTCCGGCGTTTCCCGGATTTTTAGTTTGAGTGGGGGACTACACCTATGAAAACCCTTCGTTACATCGCGGCGGCAGTCGTTGCTGCAGGTTTCATGGCTGCACCGGCAGGCGCGACGACTTTCGTGTTCAAAGGCGATGGCAACAATGTCACGCCGCTTGGCACTGCTGGCGTGGATTACACTGAAAATTGCGCTTCAGCCGGCGACTTCTGTTCGACGACTGCAGGCCTGAACTACAGCCTTGATGGCATCAATCTCACCGTCAATGCTTATGCAAACGGTCAGTTGACCCGCCTCATCCAGGACGTCAACCCAGAAGATTCCGGTCTTGGCGCCTGGTCAGAAGCCGATGGTTCCGACGATCAGACGCAAAATGATGCGGGCGAATCGATCGAGTTCGTTTTCGAAGACGAATACACAGTCACCAATGTTGAATTCAACGCTGGCGGCGACACCGACTGCACCAACAACTCCGGTGGTCAGGGCGAAGGCAGCTGCGGCGAGTTCCAGCTGGAAATTTTCGACCTTTCCAACATGCTGATCCTCGACACTGTCATCGACATCACCAACACGGATGTTCTTGCAGTTCTTGGCACGGGCGCCCGTTTCGTGCTCACGGCTCTGACGCCTGGTTCCGGCTTCACTGTTGCTCGCTTTGACGTAAGCGACATTCCGGTTCCTGCAGCGCTTCCGCTGCTGCTGTCTGGACTCGCGGGTCTTGGCTTCGCCTCCCGCCGTCGCAAGGCTGCATAACGATTACGCTTCAAGCGTATTGAGAAAAAGCCGGCCTTTGGGCCGGCTTTTTTGTTGCGTAACGTTTGTCGGCCCCGAAAGAACACAGGAGCGCTGGGAAATTGCCAGGCGATTACGCTCCGGCTTTCTGCGCAAAGCTCCATGCCAGCGTCGCAAGCGGGCGCACCTGCGCGCCCATCTCCTTTGCCGCCGGTGATGATGCGTTTCCCTGCAGGGAGCGGGCGTAGACGCCCTGAATGATCGAACTTAGCCGGAACATATTGTAGGCGAGGCAGAAATTGAGGTCCGGCACGCTGTCCCGGCCGGTCCGCGCCGAATAGCGCGCTGTCGCCTCGTCAATCGTCGGCAGGCCGTTGGCTTCCAGATCGACGCCAAGCAGCCCCCCGCGCACGCTGGCGGGCATATGCCAGACCATCAGAAAGTAAGTGAAATCGGCGAGGGGATGACCGAGCGTCGAAAGCTCCCAGTCAAGGATCGCCAGGGTCTTCGGTTCGGTCGGGTGCATGATCGCGTTGTCGAACCGGAAATCGCCGTGAACAATCGATGTCGCATCGTCTGACGGGATGGCGGTCGGCAGCCATTTCATCAGGTTGTCCATCTCTTCGATCGTTTCGGTCTCGGCGGCCTCATATTGTTTCGACCAGCGGCCGATCTGTCGCTCGAAGTAATTGCCTGGCTTGCCGTAATCACTGAGGCCGGCTTTCGCGTAATCGACGTTGTGCAGGTCTGCGAGCGTGTCGATCAGCGCATAATAAAGCGGCTTGCGGTCATGCTTTGCGACATCCGACAGGCGTGAGTCCCAGAATATCCTGCCTTCGACAAAATCCATGATGAAAAACGCGGTGCCTATGACCGAGTCGTCCTCGCACAGCGCATAGGTTTTCGGCGCCGGAAAGTTCTGACCGCCAAGCGCCGTCATCACTTTGTATTCGCGGTCGACCGCGTGCGCCGAAGGCAGGAGTTTGCCTGGCGGCTTGCGGCGCAGCACATATTTTTTCGCTGGCGTGGTCAGCAGGTAAGTCGGGTTGGATTGTCCGCCCTTGAACTTGTTGACAGTGACCGGGCCGGCGTAGCCGTCCACATGAGCGCGCATATAGGCGTCGAGCGCGCCTTCATCGAATTGCAGATGCGCCGGCGTTTCACCGAGGCCCGTAAATTCGGCTGTTGGGTTGCTCATCGGGCTGTCCTTTTCAAACGGCGCGGACATGGTCCGCGATCATCAAAGCGCCGATGATAACAAATCCGGCGCCGGCGATCAGTTTTAATGGCAGCGCCGCCAGCCAGCGGTCCGCCGCGGCCCCAGCGAGGACAGCGAGCCCGCTTGAGGCGACCAGCGCCAGTGCGGCGGCGGCGAAGACCAGCAGGCGGGACTTTTCACCGTCGCTGGCGAAAAGAACTGTTGCGAGTTGGGTCTTGTCGCCAAGTTCAGCGAGAAACACGGTGATGAAGATCGTCAGGAAAACGCTCATGTGGTGATTGTCCCAAGCTTATGATGAAAGGCGCTAAAGGCGGCGAAGACCTGCTCTGGCGCCTCGGTATGCGGATAGTGACCTATATCGCTTAGCAGCACCGCATCCGGGTTCGGAATCTGTTCTGAATAATAATCGTACAGGTGCTTGCCTGAAACAGGATCTTCGCCCCCATTGATCAGGCGCAAAGGCGCGCTCGCCGTTTGCAGCGCGCCAACCCAGCGCGAACGCATGACCTTGCGTTCTGGTATGTAATGCAGAAGTTTGTGAAAAACGCGGCGCCCGTTATTTTCATTCATCAGCGTCCAGTGGCCGTCGATTTCCTGTTCGCTGGCTTTGGTGCGCGCGCCGAAGATCGCGTCAAATGCCGATTGCAGTTTCGCCCTCGTCAGCATCATCCCGACCAGCGGCCCGAGCGGAGAGAGGCCGAGCTTTTGAACGGTGAGGGCGCGATGCTGCTCCGGGAACAACCCGCCGTTCAAAAAGACGCAGGACTTGATAGCGAAGCTCAACGTCCTGTCATGCTGACGAGCGAGCAACTCCTGTCCGACAGTAACGCCGTAATCATGGACAAAAAGATGGGCCTCGCTGGCGCCCAGTCTTTCAAGCAGGGCTTCCTGCAAATCCGCTTGATCAAGAATTGAGTAGCGAATGCCCGTTGGTTTGTCCGAAAGACCGAAGCCGAGCATGTCGAGTGCGGCGAGATTGAAATGCGGTTCAAGGCGAAGCCACAAGCCTGACCAGTCCCAGGAAGATGTTGGAAATCCGTGGATCAGCAACAGCCATGGCTTTTCCGGGTTCGGCGCCGGCGTCGTCCAGTAAGCGATGCGATGACCGGCATGGTCGAAAAACTGCGCTGCTTTGCGCCATTCGCTGAGCTCAATCATTCAGCGTGTCCAGACCCGCGCTGGCCAAGCGCGCGCCAGGCGATGTCCGTGCGATAAAATCCGTCCGGCCAGTCGATGGCTGCGACGCCTGCATAGGCGCGATCTACGGCTTCCTTTATGTCTGCGCCAGTTGCGGTGATGTTCAGCACCCGCCCGCCATTAGCGAGCAGCATTCCATGTTCCTCTTTGACGCCGGCGTGAAAGACAACGACGCCGGGCAACTCATTAGCGGCGTCAATCCCCTTGATCTCAGTGCCTTTTTTGTAGGCGCCTGGATAACCGTCGGCGGCCATCACGACCAGCGCAGCGGCCTCGCTTGACCATTCGAGCGCAGCGCCTTCGAGTTTTCCAGTCGCGGCGCGCAACAAGACGGGCAGCAGATCGCTCCGCAGGCGGCGCATCAGGATCTGGCATTCAGGATCGCCGAAGCGCGCATTGAACTCAACCAGGCGCGGGCGCTCATTTTCGATCATCAGCCCGGCATACAGGACGCCCACATACGGCGTTCCGCGATTGCGCATCTCAGCGACAACCGGTTCGATGATTTCTTTCATCGTCCGTTCATAGACGGCTGGCGTAAACACGGGCGCAGGCGAATAGGCGCCCATGCCGCCGGTATTCGGACCCTGATCGCCGTCATAAGCGCGCTTGTGGTCCTGCGCGTCGATCATCGGCAAAATGTGTTCGCCGTCGGTAATCGCGAAAAAGCTCGCCTCTTCGCCGCGCATGAATTCTTCAATGACGATTGCCGCGCTGGCGTCGCCGAACTGACCGCCCAGCATCTCATCAACCGCCGCCTCCGCGCCGGCTAAGGTTTCGGCGATGACAACACCTTTGCCCGCCGCCAATCCGTCAGCCTTGATCACATAGGGCGCGAACTGGTCACGCAAAAACGCCTTCGCCGGACCCGCTTGTGTGAAACGGCCATAAGCGGCGGTCGGCGCGCCGGCGGCGCTGGCGACGGCCTTCATGAAACTCTTCGATGCTTCGAGCTGGGCGGCCGCGCGATCCGGCCCGAAACAGGGAATGCCGCGCTCCCGCAAGATATCGCCAAGCCCTGCGGCGAGCGGCGCTTCAGGCCCGACTACAACAAGATCAAGAGAGGTTTCGGCGGCGAAATCAGCAATCGCCTCAATATCGTCACCTGAGAACGGCAATTTTTCGCCAAACTGATTGAGCCCGGAGCCGCCAGGCGCCAGATAGAGCTTTGACAATTCCGGGCTTTGCGCGATTTTCCACGCCAGCGCATGCTCCCTGCCGCCGCCGCCAACCAACAGGACTTTCACTTGGGCGTTCTCCTTGTTTCTTCTCTCGCGTTTAAGCGCCCCACGTCCGGCGATCAACGTCTCGCGGCATGACGGAAGATACAAAGCACCATTCACCGCTGGAGAAGGCGAAGGCGGGGCTAAAGGCATCGCCGCTGATCCGGCGGCTGCGACGAGGCTGGCGGCGGATTTACGGTCCGTTCGGTCGCGCCAGCGCGCGACTTCTGGATTATCTGGCCGCGACGGATCAGCGCCGCCGCCGCACGGCGGTCGCGCTCGCCATCGCCATCAATCTGATCGTGCTGACGCTGTTGTCGACCTTCGCCCGGGTGCGGATCTGGATTCCCAACGCGCCGAGCGACACGATTCAGGTGACCCTGGTGGAAACCTTGCCGTTCGATCTGCCCCTGCGCGATCCCGCCATCGAGCCCGAACCGGAACCTGAAGCAGCCGAACCAGAACCCGAGCCGGAGCCGGTGGAAGAGCCGGAGCCCGAACCGGAGCCCGAACCCGATCCTGTGCCAGAGCCTGAGACGCAGCCGGAAGCGCCTGAACCCGCGCCAGAACCCGCGCCAGAACCCGCGCCAGAACCGGAACCTGAGCCTGAGCCGGAACTCAATCTGACTCTGGACGAGCCGCAATTCGCTCCGCCAGCAGACGCGCCTGAGCCGCTTATTCCCGACCCTGCGCCGGCCGCCGAGGACGATCTGAGCCTGCCGGAGCCGGAAGAAGAGCCGCTGGCGCCTGTTGAGGAGGCTGAACAGCCGCTCGTCACGGTAGACGAAGAGGCCTCGCAGGAAGCGGGCCTTGAGGAGATTATCGGCGAAGAGGAAGCGGACGGCGAAACCGAAAACGCTGAAGCGGACGAGACGGAACCAGTTGAGGAAGAACCTGAACCCGAAACAGAGCCCGCCGCGCCGTCGGGCGACGACATGTTCGATGAAGAGCCGGTCTTCGGGCGCCGCACTTTTGTTCTGCCGCAAGTCGCCTTGCCGTCCATGGACGCCACAGGACAGCCCTTGCCGGAAGGCGCTGCTGCGATCCTGCCCGGCGATTCCGGCGTGGTTGCGATTTTCTGCCCCGAACAGTTCACCGATGCGGACAAGCAGGCCGAGTGCGCCGGACGCCGGGAAATCCGGTCCGGCTGGCGGCCTGGCGCCAGCGGCGAAGACTGGAGCCGCGCCACGGAACTCTTAAAGCGCGATCGCGACCGCGGCATTTCCGGCCCAACCGCCGGGCCGGTTGTGGAGACGCTGCGCAATCGCACTGACTATGGCGATGTCGAGGCGCTGCGTGATTTCCGCCGCGGCGATTCCGGGCTCAACAATCTTCCCGATGCGGGCGACGACAACCTTAACCGCGGCGTTGAGGGGAACCGGCCGGGAATCGGACCCGATGCGTTCGAACCTTCCTGGACGTTGCGGGATCTCCCCGAAGGCATGACCCGGAAACAACTCGAAGAGCTGCAAAGGCAGATCAGGGAAGATGAGGACGAAAATTAGTTCCTATAGAAACAATTCGTGATTGGCGGATAGAGACAGCCTCCCTACATACGCATCTGTTTTCACGGAGGGTCTATGTTGAAGGCGGTTGGCCTAGCGGCGCTGGTGGTGTTGGTGGCGAGTGAAAGTTTTGCGTTTTTTGGCGCAGTTTTCTGGGCGATCGCGGAGTTCCTCCATCTCGGAAAAATCGCGGAGGAAGGCGCATTTGGCCTGGCGGTGGTTATCGCGATCGCCTGCGGCTACTGGATTTACCGGTCGGCGATGACGAACGCGGTGGAATGAGCTTGCGCCGATCTGCTTGCGGCGCGTGAACATCAGCTTTCACATGAAAATCGCTCCAGAGTCTGCGACCCTGGAGCGATTTTTACGTCTTGCGATGGACGCCTGACGGCCTAGAGCGCGGCGATGTCCGGATAGGATTTCTTGCCGCCCAGCCATGCGTCCTTGAACAGCGCGTCGGCGTATTTCGACGCCGACTTGTCGCCCTGCGCTTTATAACTTTGCGCAAGACCGTACAGCACCCAGGCGTTGTTTGGCGATTCCGTCAGTGCTTCGAGGAAGAGCTGTTCGGCGCGTTCGGTATTGCCGGCTCGCATCACCATGGCGGCGAGCGTTTGTTTTGACGGATAGTACCAGTAAGGCGGTTCCGTATAAGCGAGCTTGTCTTGCAGGGCGACCGCTTCTTCCATCGCTTCAACAGCCGTATCGAGTTTGCCTTCAGCAGCGCTCGCCCGGGCAATGACGGTGAGGCGCGCGATGTTGAGAATATCGAGCGCCGGCACGCCGCCATCGGTGAGCGCAGAAAGATCAGCTTCGGCAATCAGCGCGCTCAGTTTCTCCGCTTCACCCATCGCGTTTTTCGCGTCGCCGGTTTTCGCAAAGGCTTCGCCGCGCGCATAATGCCATGCGCCTTTCAGGAACGGCAGCGCGTCGCCGGGATCTTCCGCCGCCAATATTTCCGCCGGATCGCCGAACTGCACCATGGCGTAATAGGGCGCCGCCTTGATCGGCTGCACCCATGGCGCCGCTGACGCCATATCGAGCGGCAGCTTGTCATCGAGCCGCTTCGCCATAGCGAGCGCGGTTGCGCCATCGCCGGACATTTGCGCCGACGTCATGGCGAAATGCACATTGTGGGTGAAGTAGCCATACTCATAAAGAATGCTGGCGTCAGCGTTGGAGATATAGGCGTCGTCCGCTTCCACCGCCGCAATGTTATGTTCGAGCGACTGTTTGAAGCGGCCGATGCGATAATAGGTGTGCGACGGCATATGGATCAGATGCCCGAGACCCGGCGTCAGGGCGGCGAGCCGGTCGGCCGGCGCCGCTGCGCGGTAGGGGTCGGTAGAGGCTTCCGTAATGTGGATATAAAGATGGATCGCCGCCGTATAATCAGGGTTGCGCGCCATGACGCCTTCCAGCAGCGACACCGTGCGCGCCGTCCGGCCTTTCGGCGTGCGCCCGCCATCGGCCCAGTAATCCCAGACCTGCGTGTCCATATTCGCTTCGGCAGCGAGCGTGTTGATCAAGTCGTCTTCGGGATACTTTAGGGCGACTTCGTCCATAGCATCGGCGAATGCGTTGTCGAGTTTTGAGCGATCTTCAACGGGCGCCGGCGAATAGCGGTAATGCAGCGCGTTGATCAGCGCCTGTTCTTTTTCGCTCGCCTTGTCGCGCAACGACAATGCTTTTTGAAGCGCTGCATAAGCGGGCGCAACGGCCTCATCATCCATCGGCGCGTTGATGTTTGGTCCCAAGGCGAGCGATTCCGCCCAGTAGCACATGGCGCAGTCCGGATCGATTTCCTGCGCGCGTTTGTAGGATTTCACCGCTTCGGCGTGATTGAAATTATAAGCGAAGGCGAGGCCCTGATTGAACCAGGCCTGGGCTTCCGGTTTCGACGTCGTCACGTCGTAAGAAATGGTGTCGAGGCCGTTGAGCAGCATTTTGCTTGTATCGGCGTCCTGTTCGGCGGTCTGCGCATAAGCTTTCGCAGCGCTGACGAAAAATGCGCGGCGCTTGGAGAGCGCATCGGTGGCGTCGCCGCAGGCGGCGCGCGCAATCATCAGCGGGTGAAGGAATGGCGCAGCGGCGTCATTTTCAGCGGTGACGAGCTGGCTGGTGATGCCGGCGCCGCCCAGCGTCAGGGCCGCAGCGGCGGCGCCCATGATCAGTTTGGTCTTCATAGTCCTAGTCCTTTATTTCATTGAAGTGGCGCGCGCAGTAACAAATGCGGCGGCGCCGTAGTGTGCTGGCTATCACAGTCGCTACGCAATGGAACAATTTTCAGCAGTGCAATGCTGCAGAAAACCGGCTGCTTACCGCAGGGGAAAAAACGTGCTTAAACGGACCCCATGAGCGAAAGCACGATTGGCAACATTCACGAATATACAGTCTCCGAGCTGTCCGGAGCGGTCAAGCGCGCCATTGAGGACAATTTCGGGCTGGTGCGGGTGAGGGGCGAGCTGGGCCGGGTGACGCAGGCCGCATCGGGCCATGTCTATCTCGATCTCAAAGATGAAAAATCTGTCATCTCCAGCGTGATGTGGAAGGGCACGGCCAGCAGACTATCCGTCAGGCCCGAGCAGGGGATGGAAGTCGTCGCCACCGGCAAGATGAGCACCTTCCCCGGTCAGTCGCGTTATCAGCTCATCATCGATTCACTGGAGCCTGCCGGCGCCGGCGCGCTGATGGCGCTGTTTGAAGAACGCAAGAAGAAACTCGCTGCAGAAGGGTTGTTCGCGCCGGAACGCAAAAAGCCGCTGCCGTTTTTGCCGGATGTCATCGGCGTTGTGACGTCTCCGTCAGGCGCGGTCATTCGCGATATACTGCATCGTTTGCGCGAGCGGTTTCCGCGCCATGTGATCGTCTGGCCGACGGTCGTGCAGGGACGCGGCGCTGAGGACAAGATCGCTGAGGCGATTCGCGGCTTCAATGCGCTTGCGCCGGATGGCGATGTTCCGCGTCCGGATGTGTTGATTGTCGCGCGCGGCGGCGGTTCGCTGGAGGATTTGTGGTGCTTCAATGAAGAAGTTGTCGCCCGCGCGGCGGCGGCGAGCGAGATCCCGCTGATCTCTGCGGTGGGACATGAGACCGACACCACGCTGATCGATTATGTCGCCGACAGGCGCGCGCCGACGCCGAGCGCGGCGGCGGAAATGGCGGTGCCGGTGCGCAGCGAATTGCTGAGCGAGGTCATAAACAAGGAACGCCGGTTTACCGGCGCGGTCTCGCGATCTTTCGAAACGCGGCGCGCGGCGCTTGTGTCGGCGACGCGCGGGCTTGGCCGTCCTGAAGACATTCTTGGCGCCGCGGCGCAGCGGCTTGACCGCGCCGCCGACCGGTTGCGCAGCGGGTTGCGGGCGCGGCTCGACACGTCGCTGACCGGTCTGGCGCGCGTGAGCGGCCGGTTGACGCCGGGGTTGCTCGCCGCCGGATTTGCGCAACGGGAAAACAGGATCGCCGCAAGCTGGTCGCGCATCGCTGAGCGCACGGACAGGCTGGTCAATGACCGGCGCTCGCGGCTTGCATCTGCGGTGCGCGTGCTGTCGGCGGTCTCATATCAGAATGTGCTGGAGCGCGGATTTGCGCTGGTCAGAAGCGGCGATGGCGTGCTGCTGCGCCGCGCGGCGGATACGGCCTCGGTCGCAGCGGGGGAAATTCAGTTCGCCGATGGTGCGAGGGCGATCTCCTTCATCGGCGGCGGCCCGCAAAAAACCGCAAAAAAGACGGAGAAATCAACACCGTCCAAGCCCGAGCCCGCTGTCAGGCCGCGCCAGCCGAGGCTTTTTGATTAGGGCGATGCTTTGACTTGAAAGGCCCCGGCGCTGTATTGAAAGCGGCGGCGTAATCCGGGAAGGCGCGTTGAGCAAAGTGAACCCATTCGATTCTTTCGGCGCTGATGATGAGGCGGTCCTCGATTATGACGACGCCGAGTTTCATGTGGTGAAGCCAGGCGCTTATGTGATCTGCGCCGTGACTGGCGCGCGCGTGTCGCTCAAGTCCTTGCGCTACTGGAATGTGGACAAGCAGGAAGCCTATGCCGACGCCGATGCGGCGATGATCGGTTTCGGACTGAAGGGGGATAAGTGATGCGCATCATGTTCAGCCTGACAGCGGCGGCGCTGGCGGCGTCTGCATTTTCAACTGGCGCGGCGGCGCAGGAACCGGTTCAAAGCGACCAGCATCTTGAAGCGGATCATGTCCTGCCGCCTGCTGGCGCGAAAATCGGCAATGTCGGCGGCGATGACCGAAAGGTCGACCTGGCGCGGCAGGCGAATTTCGCCGAAGCCATGAATGACGTCGCCGAACGTCAGAAAGTTTTCGCCGGCGCGCCGGAGCTTTTCTCGCTGCAAGGCTCGTTTGCGCAGGGCGGCATCCTGTTCGGCCAAACCGAAGCGGGCGCCAAAGTCGCGCTGGATGGCGACGACGTCATGGTCGATGATGACGGGCGCTTCGTTGTCGGCTTTGGCCGCGACAGCGCGCTGACGGCGCTTGTTGTGGTGACCCTGCCGGACGGGCGGGTGGAGCGCCGCGCGATTGATATTGAAGACCGGGAATTCCCCGTGCAGCGGATTGACGGGCTGGACCAGTCCAAGGTCTCCGGGTTCACCGAGGAGCAACTCGCCAAGATCGCCAAGGACTCGGCGCTGAAGAAAGCGGCGCGCAGCGAGACCCACCGCCTCGCGGATTGGTCGGTCGGGTTTGACTGGCCTGTGACGGGCCGGATCAGCGGCGTCTTTGGCTCGCAGCGGATTTTGAACGGCGAACCGAAAAACCCCCATTCCGGCCTCGACATCGCCGCCCCCACCGGAACCGAGATTCGCGCCCCGGCGCCGGGCGTGGTCCGCCTGGCGGATGAGGACATGTATTTTGAGGGCGGGCTGGTTCTGCTCGATCATGGCCACTGGCTTGAGAGCGCCTTCCTGCATATGTCGCGGATTGACGTGGTTCCGGGCCAGCGGGTCGAAAAAGGCGATGTCATAGGCGCTGTGGGGGCCACCGGACGGGTGACGGGCCCGCACCTGCACTGGTCGATGAAATGGGCCGGAAAGCTCGTGGATCCGCAATTGACGCTTGATCCCATGGCCCAGCCCAAACCGGCGGGCGCCGGCGAATAGCCGGTTTTCCCGCCTCGCGCCGTTTACGCTTTGTTATTGACAATCATTCTTAACTGACCCATCTAATTAGGGCTGCGGGCGGCCGTGAATTGGCTTTGCGCCCGGGTTTGGGATGGGTCGACGCGTTCATGTATGTGTGCATCTGCAATGCGCTGAAAGACAAGCAGCTCGCGAGCGCGAGCCAAGGCGCGCGTACGGTCGCCGAAGTCTTCCGCCGTTGCGGCCGCCGTCCCCAATGCGGCAAGTGCCTGCCTGACGTCGCGCAGATGATTGAGACTGCGCGCGACGCGGGAGACGATCTACAAAAACTCGCCGCCGAGTAAAAAAGTTCCCCCCGTATGCGGAAATATTGCGCGTAAAGCGTCTCATTCTCAACTGAACGAAAAAAACTTCGCAAGTGATTCTCGCTTGCAGAGATAGTGCTTGGCCGTGCAGCGTGAAGGTCTATCTTGGCGTCAGCGATTCAATTTCAATCGACGCAGGAGAATGCAGACGTGAAGGGCGACCAGAAAGTCATCGACTATTTGAACAAGGCGCTGCGGCTGGAGCTGACGACTGTCAACCAGTATTTCCTGCATGCGCGCATGTTCAAGAACTGGGGTTTTGAACGCCTCGGTAAAGTCGAATACGAAGAATCTATCGATGAAATGAAGCATGCGGACGAGTTGATAGAGCGCATCCTGTTTCTCGAAGGCCTTCCCAATGTCCAGGATCTCGACAAGGTTTACATTGGCGAGTCGGTGAAGGAGTGTCTGGAGCTTGACCTCAAGGCGGAGCATCGCGCCCATCCGCTCTACAAGGAAGCGATCGCCTATTTCGAGAGCGTCAAGGACTACGTCTCCCGCTCCATCCTCGTGCGTATTCTTGAATCCGAGGAAGAGCATATCGATCATCTCGAAACCCAGCTCGAACTGATCGACAAGATCGGCGAGAAAAACTATATGCAGGTTCAGATCAAGACATGCGAAAGCTGATGCGCGCCTTTGCCGGATTGTTGTTCGTCCTCGCCGCCGCCTGCGCCAGCGCGGGCGGGGACGGGCCTGAGATTGGCGAAACGGGCGGCATGTGCGGCGGGATCGCTGGCTTTGCCTGTTCCGCCGAAGGCGACTATTGCGCGATGGAAATGAACGCCTGCAAGGACATCGCCGATGCAGCCGGAGTCTGCAAACCCAAACCGCAGATTTGCACGATGGAATACCGTCCGGTCTGCGGCTGTGACGGCGAAACCTATCCGAACCCCTGCGGCGCGGCCGCTGAAGGCGTGAGCGTCGCCTATGACGGCGCGTGCCGGGCGGAGTAGGCCTCTTTCGGCCACCTTCGGTGAAACCACAGCCACTGCCCTGGATTGGCGCGGATGTCTCTTTCATACGCCTGATTGATGAGCGCTGTCAGCGCGGCGACGTCGGCGTCCATGTCGCCGGTCGGTGTGAAGTCCAACGGTTCGTGAACCGTAAACTTGAAATGTGCGCCTTTTTTTCGCAACAGGCTGATCTGGACCACGGGCGCATTGAACTTCAGCGACAGCCGCGCCGTCGCCGGCGCGGTCATGGCCGGCACGCCCATAAACGGGACCGATATGCCGGTGTTGAGTTTTTGGTCCACCAGCATGCCCAGCGACCGGCTGTTTTGCAGCATGTCCACCAGCATCCGGGCGCCGCGATTGCCTTTCGGCACCTGATGCCGTGACATAACGCTGCCGCGATGTTTGATGATCAATTCATCAGTCAACGGATTGTTCGCCGGGCGATAGACAAACCCATAGTCAAGGCCTGCATGGTGCGCAATTGAGGGCGTTAATTCCCAGTTGGCGAAATGCGAGGTCATGATGATGTAGGGCGTCTTGCTGGCGATCATTTTATCGAGCCGGTCCTTGCCGGCCATTTCGATACGTCCGTTGTTTTCGAAATCTCGCAGATAGGCGAGGTGCGGAAACTCGCCTGCCGTGCGACCTGTGTTTTCCCACACGTCGCGCGTCACAGAGCGGAGCATGCTTTTTGACCAGTGCGGATAGATCAGTGCGAGATTGCGTTCGGCCTTGCGCGATACAGGCCGGATCAACGGGCCGAAATAGCGGGCGAACTTTCCCGCCAGCCATGACGCCGCATCGACGCCCATGACTTTGAACAGCCCCATCAGCAACAGGACGACGCCATACTCAAGCCGGTGCAGCAGCGTCACCGGCCTGTCGCGCCGCGCCGGCAGCGGGATCGCTTCACTATCGCTAATGGGGTGCGTCATCGTCCCTGCCGGGCGTTGTCGGTTTGGATTGATTGATAACCCTCATTAATCGCTGCTTCAATCCGGCGCGATCATCCACCTGCATCGTCACCGGAAACGCAAGCACATCCTTACGAATCTCATCGGGAAGGCGAACGAAATCCTTTTCAGTGCAGATCAGGCGCGCATTCGCTTGCGCGGCTCTCTTTTGCAGTTCGCGAATATCGGCAGGCCGGAATTTATGATGATCGGGAAAGGCAATGCGGTCGGCGATGTCAAATCCGGCATCCTGCAGTGTTGCAAAAAATTTCTGCGGGCGCCCGATTCCGGCGAAGGCGACGACCCGTTCCGGCGGCGGCGGATTTTCCGGCGCAAGCCATGCAGTGAAATCTGCATCAGAGTCATGGCCGCTGATCGACACAGTGATCTGCGCACGCGTGCTGGCGCTGTTGACGCTTTCGCGAAATGGCCCGGCGGGAAACAGCGCGCCATTCGATGTTTGCTCATCGGCGCCGATCAGCAGGATCGACACATCTTTGTGCAATGACGGGTTTTGATAACCGTCATCCATGATGATCGCCTGTGCGCCGCGTTCGATCGCAAGACGGGCGCCAGCCGGCCGGTTGCGCGCGACTATGACCGGACCGCGCCGCGCGAGCAGTAGCGCTTCATCGCCGACATCGTCTGCGTCATGCCGGTTCGGATCAACCGCTATCGGTCCCGCCAGTTCGCCGCCATAGCCTCTGGTCAGGAAAGCCGTTCTGACGCCTTCCTCCTGCAGCAGTTCGGCCGCCAGCATGGCGAAGGGCGTTTTCCCTGCGCCGCCGAGCGTTGCGTTGCCGATACAGATTACCGGAACGGATACGCGCGCCGGGCGCGTCAGTTTCCAGCGCAGTTGGTGCGCGCCCTGATAGGCATAGGCTACGGGCGTCATCAGCGCCGTCGCAACGCGAGCGGCGATTGAAGTGCTGCGCCAGAACCAGGGCTCGCGCATCATCAGTTGACGGCGCCGCCCGCAGGCAGGGCGGGTTCGATCTGGGCGCAGACATCGGCGAGGATGCGTTCGGCGCCGGCTTCCGCCGCGCGTTTCGCGGCGGCGGTCATGGCGGCGCTGGTTTTCGCATCGGCGAACAGGCGCCGGACGGCCGAAGCGATTTCGCGCTGGTTGCGGACCAGCGCCGCGCCGCCGGTCCGGCGCAACTCCGCATAGGTTTCGGTGAAGTTGAACACATGCGGCCCATGCAGGATCGCGGCGCCGAGGCGGGCGGGTTCAAGCGGATTGTGTCCGCCAATATCGGCAAGGCTGCCGCCGACAAAGCTGACATCGCAAAGGCGGTAAAACAGGCCCAGCTCGCCCAGCGTGTCGGCGATGTAAACATCCGTATCCGGTGTAATGCCATCACCGCTCGACCGGCGCGCGCCGGACAGGCCATTCATCTCGCACAGAGCAGCGATTTCCGCGCCGCGCGTCGGGTGACGGGGCGTGACGATGGTGAGCAGGTCAGGGAAATCCTCGCGCAGCAGCATCGCCGCCGCCAGCACCGGGTCTTCCTCGCCCGGATGGGTGCTGGCCGCCAGCCAGCGCGGGCGATCGCCAATCTGCGCCTGCAACGCCGCCAGCGCCGTTTCGTCGCCAGGCAGGGCCGGCGCGGCGTATTTCAGATTGCCGTGCGTTTCGACTTTGCGTCCCGAGAGGGCGGAAAGCCGTTCGGCGTTTTGCGGGTCCTGCGCGATGATGACATCGAAGGACGACAGAATGAACTTGATGGCGTTGGGCTGGCGCCGCCAGTCTTCATAGGAACGCGGCGAGACGCGCCCATTGACCAGCGCCATGAAGCCGGCGCGTTCGCGCGCGGCGAGAATGAGGTTCGGCCAGAATTCGGATTCAACGAACAGCGCCGCATCGGGTCGCCAGTGATCGAGGAATGACGCCACATAATCGGGATGATCGAGCGGAATGAACTGATGAAACGCGCCCGGCGGCAGGCGTTCCTTCATAAGCTCAGCGGAAGTGACAGTGCCGGTGGTGACAAGAAAATTGTAGCCGGGCCTGTCCGCGCGCAGGCGCTCGACCAGTGGAATAACCGAAAGCGATTCCCCGACGCTGGCGCCGTGTATCCAGACGAGCGGTCCCTCCGGGCGCGCAAGGCTCGGTTCGCCGCGGCGTTCATGGATGCGCGCTGCGTCTTCCTTACCTGCTTTCAATCGTTGCTTGAGGGCGAATGACGCGACGGGTTCCCCCGCCCGGCTCACCGTGCGGTAGATTTTCAGCCCCAGCGGTTCGCGCGGTCTTTCGCTCATTGTGTCGGTTCAGCAGGCTCTTTTGTTCGCCGTCCGGCGCGGGCGTCGGCGTCGTTCGTGACTTCGGCAAGCGCTTTCTCCAGCCGCAACCGCAGCGCCTCGCGCTGTTCAGCGTTGGCATCTGCGGGAACATGGATCGGCGCCCCTGCAACGTAATAGCCCTTCGAAAACGGCGCGGCCAGCAGGAAGCGGTCCCAACTCGACAGGTGCTTGCCGCGATTGACCGAATAGGCGGCGGGAATGATCGGCGCACCGCTCATCTGCGCCAGACGGATCACCCCCGGTTTGGCGCGCTCGCCGGGACCGCGCGGTCCGTCTGGCGTAAAACCGACTATGGCGCCGTCCTTCAGCGCCGCGATCATCTGCGTGATGGCCGACGCGCCGCTTTTGTCCTTGCCCGGCTTGCCGGGGTTCGCCGCCGATCCGCGAATGAATTCGACGCCAAAGCCGGAAACGCCGCGGGCGATGATTTCGCCGTCGCGGTGCGCCGATATCAGCATGAAGACGCGCCGCCCGGTCTGCCGCCGGAGCGCGGCGCCCATGAGCAGGCGGCCATGCCAGAAGGCGAGGATCGCCCCGCCCGGCGCCGCATCCACATGGTCACGTCCGATCACCGTCCAGCGCGAGGTGGCGTAGACCAGCCGGATATAGGCGCCGATCAGCGCGCTGGCGAGCCGCAGGACGAAGGCGCTTTTCAAAAGGCGTTTCAGCATGCCTCCGGGGTTCCTCAATTTCCGCGCGGGGTCAATAGCTTGCGTCGCGCGGCGGCGCTCGCGACAATGGCGCTGACAGAAATTTAACGGGAGCGCGCTTTGGCCGCCCAACCATCCGAACCGGCGCCAGTATCGACCCTTTCGCTCGGCAAGCGTTTATGGCGCGATTATCTGGCGCGGTACTGGCCGCGCCTGGCGCTGGCGCTTGTCGCCATGGGGGTCTATTCGGGCGCCAATGCCGCCATCGCTTTTGGGGTCGAATGGGTGTTCGCCGGGCTTTCCGGTTCCGGCGACGACCCGGCGCCCCTGTCGCGCGTCGCTTCGGCCGGCCCGGCGGCGATTGTCGGGCTCGGCCTCATCTACGCGGCGGCGCTCTATGTGATCAGCCGGCTGAATGCAGGCGCGGCGCTCAGCGCATTGCGCGATATCCAGAACGACATGTTCGACAAATTGACGGCGCTCGATCTGGGGCAGGTGCGGAGCGAAACCTCGGGCCAGTATATGGCGCGCTTCACCAATGACGTGACCGTGCTGCGCGAAACGCTGACCCGCCTGACAAACGGCGTGCGCGATGCGTTGACTTTCGCCGGATTGTGCGCGGCGATGATCTGGTTCGACGCCGTGCTGTTCGCCATCGTCATCGTCATTTACGCCGCTGTCGGCCTGTTCGTCGCGCGCATCGGCAAGTTCCTGCGCAGCGCCTCGCGCAGCGCGCAGGAACAGGCGGGCGACCTGACGTCGCTGATCGGAGAAACCGTCACCGGCGCGCGGATGATCAAGACATACCAGATAGAACCGCTGGAGCGGACGCGGGCGAGCGCCGCCTTTGACGAGCGACTGGGCCTGCTGAAAAAGATGGCCTATGCGCGGGCGCTGAACGAGCCGTTTGTCTTTGCCGCCGGATCGCTGGCAGTCGCCGCCATCATCGCAGCTGTCGCCATGCGTATTGCGTCGGGCGCTGTGAGTTTCTCCGAATTCACCGGCTTTATGACGGCGCTGCTGTTGCTGTCGCAGCCGGCGCGGGGACTGAGCACATTGAACGCCGTCACGCAGGAAGGGTTCGCGGCTTTTGAACGCATGCTGGCGCTGATCGACATGGCGCCGATGATCCGCAGCGCGCCCGGCGCCGTTGATCTTGCCGCAGGACCGGGCGCGATCCGGTTCGAGAATATCTCTTTTTCCTATGGCGAAGACCGCCCAGCCGTCACCGGTGTTTCACTTGATGTGCCGGCGGGCAAGATGGTTGCGCTGGTCGGCGCGTCCGGCGCAGGTAAATCAACGTTGATTAATCTCTTGCCGCGTCTGTACGATCCATCATCGGGACGGATTCTCATTGACGGTGAAGACATCGCGCATGTGACCTTGCGCAGCCTTCGCGCGCGCATGGCGCTGGTTTCTCAGGATGCGGTGCTGTTCAACATGTCGGCGCTTGAAAACATCGCCTTCGGAAACCCTGGCGCCAGCCGTCCGGAGATTATTCGCGCTGCGGAAAACGCCGCCGCCAACGAGTTCATCGCAAACCTTCCCAATGGCTATGACACGGTGCTGGGCGAGGGCGGCGCCAAATTGTCCGGCGGGCAACGCCAGCGCGTGGCGCTGGCGCGCGCGTTCCTCAAAGACGCGCCGATCCTGCTTCTTGATGAGGCAACCTCGGCGCTCGACGCCGAATCCGAAGCGAGAATTCAGGACGCCCTTGCGCGGCTGACCGCAGGCCGCACGACCCTGGTGATCGCCCACCGGCTGGCGACAGTGAAAAACGCCGACATGATTGTGGTGATGGAGGATGGCGCCATCATAGAAACCGGAACCCATGACGAGTTGATTGGCCAAGCCGGCGCCTATGCGCGTCAGGCGGCGCTGCAGCTCGTTTGACGCAGAAAACGCATGGAATGAGCATCATGGACCGATCTTCAGAATACAACAGCAATGGATTTGTTCTGTTAAAAGACCTGCTGCCGCGCGAAGTCGCCGGCGCCTATCTCAGCATCATGCAAAAGGCGATTGGCGGCACGCCGGAGCTGCAACGGCGCTTTCGCATGAATGCGCTTGCAGTAACGCAGCCTTCGATTGAATTGTTCAGCAACAATTTTCCATTTTCATTGGCGTTGCTGTGGGGATTGACGCCGACCATGCAGGAGATCACCGGCGAGAAATTATTGCCGGCCTATGCGTATGCCAGGGTCTATGGGAAAGGCGCGCAGCTCAAGGTGCATAATGACCGGCCATCCAATGAACACAGTCTGTCGCTGACGCTTGGCTATTCGGACGACGCAGTGTGGGATCTGTGGATCGATTCCCGGCGGATGACTGACGCAGAGGCGACAAAAGCCACCGAGCCGTGGGTGTTTAACGAAGAAGACTATGTTTGCATAAAAATGAATCCAGGCGATGCGGTCGCTTATCAGGGCGTGCATCATCGTCACGCGCGCGCGGCGCCTAATCCAAATCGTTGGTCAGCGCATTTGTTTATGGGCTGGGTGGACAAAGAAGGTCCGCACAAGGATCACGCCTTTGACGGTCTGGCCCTGCCGCCCGCGCCCGATTTTTATCTTGATTGATGAAAGCCTACTCCCGCCGCAAGATCACTTCTGTCAGCAAATCGCCCCAGCCTTTCGAGCGGAATGCTGTTTTCACTGCCGCCGGATCGTAGTCGCGATCGACCCAGTCGAAAAATCCGTCAACGGAGGTTAGCGGGATATTATTCGCCTTTGCGTAAGCGATGTAGTTTTCGAACGCCGCATCAATGACGCCGGTTTTCCCGGCTTTGACATGGCCGTACTTGAAAGAAAGCTGGTCAAGCGCCTGATTGAGCGCAACGCCTTCATGCAGGAAAAGATAGAGCACGGACATCAGCCCCGCGCGGTCGGCGCCGGATTTACAGTGCATGATCGCCGGGTATTCGATTTCGGCGAACAGCTTGCGCGCGCCGTGAAGGGTTTCTTTTGACGGCGCCTCGCGGGAATAGACGCGGAAATTGACGAGCCGCAGCCCGAGCCGCGCGCAGGTTTCTTCTTCAAGAAAAAGAAAGCCGCTTGGATTGTCGCCGCGCAGATTGATGACGGTCCTGACGCCCTTCGCCGCCCATCGTTCGAGATGCGCCGGCGAGGGCTGATAGGTGCGCCACATCTTGCCCGGCGCGACTTCATGGGTGTTGTCATAGACCGTGCGCAAAAACCCATGGTCGCCCAGCATTAGCTGCGCCCAAGCGCGCTTGCGCCCTTCGGGCGTTTTGAAGTCTTCGCGTGAGAGGGGCGCAGCCACGGCCGGCCTAGAACTTCCCGTCTCCGTCCGGATCGAGCAGCTTGTGCATATGGACGATGAAATAGCGCATATGCGCATTGTCGACTGTCGCCTGCGCCTTTGCCCGCCAGGCTTTCGAGGCTTCGGCGTAATTCGGATAAACGCCGACCAGATCGAGTTTGGTCAGGTCGCGGAAATGCACGTCCTCAAGATTGTCGAGCTCGCCGCCAAAGACGAAATGCAGCAGTTGTTTTTCGGTCATGAGAGACTCCGTCAGCTGAGCGGCGTGCGAATAAGTGTCAGCGGTTTTTCGCATAAACGCCGCGATAAACAATAAAATTTTAGTCACCGGCGATGGTCATCGCCGCAATGAGCACGCTGGGGGCGTTGGTCGATCCGCGGATTTCAAGATCGTTCGCCGGAACGAGGCTCGCATACATGTCGAGAATGTTGCCTGCGATGGTGATTTCGCTCACCGGATAGGCGCGCGCGCCGTTTTCAATCCAGAACCCTGAACAGCCGACCGAATAATCGCCGGTATTGGGGTTCACCTGCGGGCCGAACATATCGGTGAGGTAAAGCCCGTTCTTCGCTTCGGCGAACAAGTCTTCAAGCGAGGCTTTTCCGGGCGCGAGCGTCAGATTGGTCGAACCCGAGGCCGGCGCGCCGCCGGTCCCGCGCGTTGCGCGCGCATTGCTCTCAAGTCCGAGCTGCATCGCCTGCGCTGAGTTCAGGAACCATGAGGTCAGATAACCGTCCTTGATCAGCTCGATGCGCGCATTCGCGAGGCCTTCGCCGTCAAACGGGCGTGACCCGGCGCCGCGCGCCACATGCGGATCGTCGATGATGTTGATAGCGTCCGAAAAAATTTTCTCGCCCATTTTGTTCTTAAGGAAACTGACGCCGCGTGCGATGGCAGCGCCATTCACGGCGCCGGAGAGCTGCCCGATCAGCGAACTGGAAACCCGGTTGTCGAAAATCACCGGCGCGGTCTGGCTCTTCAGTTTTTTCGGGCTCAACCGGCGGACGGTGCGCTCGCCTGCATTGGCGCCAATTTTGGCGGCGTCTTTAAGATCGCTGACATGGGTCTTCGAATCATAATCGTAATCGGTCTCCATGCCGTTCGCGTCCTGACCGACGACGCTCACGGAAACAGAATGGCTTGACCCGCCCGACTGGCCGAAAAAACCGTGGCTGGTCATCAACCATTTCCAGCCCTCGCCATAGCTCGCCCCGGCGCCGGAGGAGTTGACGATGCCTTTGACGGCGAGTGCGGCTGCTTCGCATTCGGCGGCGCGGGCTTTCAGATCTTCGGTAGACGGCTCGGCGAAGTCGCCGAGATCGAGTTCCGGGAACGGCGCCTTGGCGAGGCGCTCAGCCGGGGCGAGACCGCAATAGGGGTCTTCCGGCGCCGCTTTCGCCATGGCGGTGCAGCGCTCGGCGAGCTCGGCGAGGGCGGCCGGCGAATGATCGGTGGTCGAGACCGAAGCCTGGCGCTTGCCGACCAGCACCCGGAGGCCGAGATCTCGCGCCTCGGAGCGCTCGACATCCTCAAGCTTGCCCATGCGCCATGAAACGCCGCTGGAAACAGAGTTGTAGAGGACCGCGTCGGCGGCCTCGGCCCCGGCGGCTTTGGCGCTGGCGATCAGCTTTTCAAGAATGGCTTGTGCGTCTTTGGTTTGCATGGGCGAGGGGATAGAGGGTTGGCGCGGACCGTGCAACAGCCGCGAAGCCGAATGAAAATTGCGCTTTGCGAAAAACCAGGGCCGGCCCATCCACCGCGCTCATCCCGGCGAAAGCCGGGATCCAGAATTGACCAAGCGCCGCTTCTCGCTGGGTCCCGGCGTTCGCCGGGATGAGCGGAAATCAGAAGCGCCGCATGTTTCAGGCAGACGCCAGTTCCGCCTTCGCCCCATCGATCCACTTTTTCATTGCCGGAAGCGCCATGACCATGTCGCGATAGGCGTTCGCCTCGGGCGACAGATCGAGCGGACCATAGGTGACAAAGCGTGAGACCACCGGCGCATACATGGCGTCGGCGATGGAGAATTTTCCGAACAGAAAGTCGCCTTCCGCGCCAAATTCCTTCCGGCATTTGGTCCAGAGATCGCTGATGCGATCAATGTCTTTTTGAACGCCGCCGGAGGTGACATGGCGCAGGCCCTCGCGGGTCACGACCATCGGCCAGACATTGCGGAGATTTGAAAATCCCGAATGCATTTCCGCCGCAATGGAGCGGGCGATAGCGCGCACTGATTTATCTTCCGGCCACAGATGTTTTTCCGGAAAAAGGTCGTTCAGATATTCAGCGATGGCGAGCGAGTCCCAGATGGTCAGGTCGCCGTGAGTGAGGAACGGCACCAGCCCGGACGGCGATTTCTCATTCAGCTCCTTGCGCGAATAGAGCGCGTCGAGCTTGATGTTCTCTTCGCGAAACGCGATTCCCGCATGAGTCATCAAGAACCATGGCCGCAATGACCATGAGGAAAGGTTCTTGTCGCCAATGGTCAGCGTCAGGTCAGTCATGTGTCACCGTGCATGTTGCAGGAAAAAATTCACAATCCACTTGCCCATCAGCTCGCGGTCGCTGCGGTTCTTGTAGCTGGCGATGCCGGGATCGGCGCGCTCGGCGGGAATGCGGTCCTTGCGAAAGCGCAGCAGCGTTTCGCCATAGTCGTGCGAAAATTCAGGATGCGGCTGGAACGAGATCGCCGGGCCCTGTGCGTATTCAAGCACGCCTATCGGACAAAAATCCGAGCCGCCCAATATGCGCGCGCCGGGCGGCGCGGCCGTCACCTGATCCTGATGCGATACGGCGCAGGCCATGCGGTTCGATGGCGGGCTCATCCAGTCAGCCTCGCCGCTGATCTTGTAATCATGGACGCCAACGCCCCAGCCGCGGTCGGATTTTTCCGCCCTGCCGCCAAGCGCCTGCGCCATCAGCTGATGCCCGAAACAGATGCCGACCTGCGGCTTGCCGGCTTTCACGGTCTCGCGCACCAGGGCGGCGCAGGGTTCGATCCAGTCATGCTCTTCATAAACGCCGGCCGGCGAGCCGGTGATCAGCAAGCCGTCAAACTCGGCGAGCTTCGGCATGGGCGCGCCCTTATGGGCGGCGGTCGTTGAAAATGACAACCGGTCGGAAAACGGCGAGAGCAGCCGCTCGAACATCGCCGGATAATCGCCGAATTGCGATTTCAAGGGCTCGGGCGGTTCGCCGGTTTCAAGAATGCGGATCTGCATAAAGTCGCCTCTTTACTGCACCCTGTTCTTGATCCGGGGCGGGGCTTGCCGTCAAGTCGGGACAGGCACAAAGGACGACACAGATGAGCGAGCATATCCTGACCGAACGCGACGGCGCGTTGCTGCGGCTGGTATTTAATCGCCCTGAGAAAAAGAACGCCATCACCGCCGCCATGTATGGCGTGCTGGCCGACGGGCTGGTTGCGGCGGACAGGGATAACGCTATCCGCGCCGTGGTGTTCGAGGCGCGCGGCGATTTTTATACGTCCGGCAACGATATCGCCGATTTCATGTCCGGGGCGGCATCGACTGAAGACCCGCATGCAACGCCGCCGGTGATCCGGTTTCTCGAAGCCATCGCGACCGCCGAAAAACCGTTGATCGCGAGCGTGCAGGGGCCGGCGGTGGGCGTCGGCGTCACCATGCTCCTGCATTGCGATCTGGTTTATGCGGCGGAGACGGCGACGTTTCACACGCCCTTCGTCGATCTCGCGCTGGTGCCGGAAGCCGCATCGAGTCTGCTGCTGCCGAATGTCGCCGGCCATCAACGCGCGGCGGAAATGTTGCTGGCGGGAAAGAAGATCGATGCGGGTCGCGCGCGCAAATTTGGCTTTGTGAACGAGGTTGTGCCGGGCGGTGCGCTGAGCGAGACGGCGCTCACGGCCGCGCGAGCGCTTGCGGAAAAAGCGCCGGCCGCCATGCGCCTGACCAAGCGCCTGATGAAGGGCGACCGAGAAACGATCCTCCGGCGCATGAAAGAAGAAGGTGCGCATTTCGCCGCGCAGTTAAAGTCCGCCGAATTCCGCGAAGCCGGCATGGCGTTCATGCAAAAGCGCAAGCCGGACTTTTCGAAACCGGGCTAAAGCTGTAACAGCGCAACGACAGCGCCTGCGAGTGCGACGCCAATAATGAATCGCAACATGGGAAAGCCGCTCGTGTTCACGGCGTTGCCGCCTGGCCGCTTTCCCGTCACCATCGCGCCGACAAGATTTGTGCGTAACGCAAAGAAGTAAAATGCAATCGCCGCGAGATGCAGGGCGATCAGCCCCAGAAGTATCTTGAAGCTGGTTTCGTGAAACTCCGCCGCCGCGCGCCCGGTCTCAAATGAAACGAGATGCGACAGCGGTCCCGATTCAATCCCGTCCACATCGACGGCGAACAGCCCCAGCGAGACTTGCGCAACGAGCGCTGCAATCAGCGCGATGACGCTCAGCGCGCCGAGCGGGCTATGGCCCGCTGCCGGAACATACGGACGCTTTAGTCCGCGCGCATAAGCGGCGATGGCTTTCGGGCCTTTCACGAAGCTGGCGAAGCGCGCGGTTTTCGTTCCGGCGAGGCCCCAATACAAGCGAAAGACCACAAGGGCGAGCACCGTCAGGCCGATGCGCTTGTGCCAGTCCATGTGGCCGTTTTCCGCTGTCCACCAGGCGAGCGGGATCAGCGCCGCCACGATCCAGTGGAATGCGCGAATGGCGCCGTCCCAGATCACGGTTTTCGTGGCGGCGACGTCGCCCGCGTCGCCGGTCTTAGTCGTCATCGGCGCGGAAGCTGTCGTGACAATTTTTGCATGCGCCGCCGATCTCTCGAACGGCTGCGCCCAACGCAGTCATGTCTTCGCTTTGCGCGGCTGCGTTAAGGGATGCGGCCGCTGTTTCAAACCGCGCGACTGCATCGGCGAATTCCTCAGGCTTTTCCCAAATGCTCGCGAGCGCGTCAGTATCGACGCCAAGCGCAGGCGAGGTGTTCTCTGGGAACCAGCCGCCGACTTCGCCGGATTTTTCCTCGATGAAAGCAGTGGATGTTTTGATCGCCGCCATATCGGGTGTCCCGGCCTTCATCTGGTCACGGATGGTTTTGAAATTATCACCAATCTCTTCCATCGCTTCATGGCGTGTTTCAGCAATTTGTTGCGCCGCAGGATCGACTGCGCTGTCGCTGGCTGATGTTGTGGCTGTCTCTCCGCCGCAGGCGGCGAGGGCGAAAAATGAAAATCCGGCGTAGAGGGCTTTCCAGGCAGCGGGCATGATCTCTCCTGTCGTGGCTGTGGCCGGCGCACATTCACCTGGCGCGGCAGACGGCGTTTATGCGGTTACAAGGGTAGAAAGCTATTGGAGCGCAGTCAAATACAAGCGAACCTCAAAGAGCGCGCCTGCTACTCCGCGGGGTGCGGATGAGTCTTGTCGATAGTTGATTTGATCACTGGCGGCATGCGATCGCGCCAGCGGCGAAGCTGCTGGTCGAGATTGGGCCATTTGGTGCGCATGGTTCGGATCAGGCGTTGAACGGCGGGGATGTAGGGCGCCAGAAGCGCAAAACCGATGGTCAGCATGATCAGGCCGAACGGAATCGGCAACGGCAGGACGATAAGGCCTGCGACGACCAGAATGGATCCGAAAACCTGATGCACGATCGGCAACATGCCGAACAACTCCCCGAAACCCCAGACCAACAATCCCCTCGATAGAGCGCGAGGGTGACGCAACCGGGCGGCTATGACTTGGAGCGCGACGACCTTTGCCGCGCAAACTCAAGCTAGGCGTCGGCAGGTGCAGCGTAAAGGGGACGCGCGAAAAATACGTTAAACCCGCCGTTACTTTTTAGTGAGCGAATCATTAATGGGGCGGTTCGGCGCCGCCGGGGCGCCGAAAGTTTGCGGCGGGCCGCCGCCGGCGCCATACAGGCTGGCCCGTGCGCACCCGACGCATAGATCACCGCGCCGCCATGGGGTAGGGATAGGACATGTCAAAACCGGTCCAGCCTTATCAATCCCTGCGCGATTTTCTGGCGCGCCTCGAGGCGGCCGGCGAACTGGTCCGCGTCGCCGAGCCCGTGTCGGTCAAGCTGGAGATGACGGAAATCCAGACCCGCCTGCTGGCGGAGGGCGGCCCGGCGGTCTTGTTTGAAAAGCCGGTCATGGATGACGGGCGGGTCTCGCCCATGCCGGTGCTGGTCAATCTCTTTGGCACGGTCAAACGCGTCGCCATGGGCGTGACGCTTGAGGGCAAGTCGCGCGAGACCGGCGAAGATTTGCGCGAGGTCGGCGAACTGCTCGCGTTTCTCAGGCAGCCGGAACCGCCCGGCGGACTGAAAGACGCGCTCGACATGCTGCCGTTGGCGAAGACCGTTATGGCGATGAAGCCGGCGTCGCGCGACTGGGGTGCGCCCTGCCAGGAGGTCGTGAAGACCGGCGCTGAAATCAATCTCGATGAGTTGCCGATCCAGACCTGCTGGCCGGACGAACCGGCGCCGCTGATCACCTGGCCGCTGGTGGTGACGAAAGGGCCGGGGACGAAGCGCGAAGACGACTACAATCTCGGCATCTACCGGATGCAGAAACTCGGGCGCGACAAAACCATCATGCGCTGGCTGAAACATCGCGGCGGCGCGCAACATCATGCGCGCTGGGGCAAGGAAAAGCGCGAGCCCTTGCCGGTTGCGGCGGTAATCGGCGCCGACCCGGGAACGATCCTCGCCGCCGTGACGCCGGTCCCCGACACCCTGAGCGAATATCATTTCGCCGGGCTGTTGCGCGGGAAAAAAGTCGAGCTGGTCGACTGCAAGACCGTGCCCTTAAAAGTCCCCGCCGAAGCGGAGATCGTGCTCGAAGGGTTCGTTTCGCTTGATGAGTATGCCGACGAAGGCCCCTATGGCGATCACACCGGCTATTATAATTCGGTGGAGCGGTTTCCGGTGTTCACCATCACCGCGATCACCCACCGCAAAGACCCGATCTATCTTTCCACCTTTACGGGCCGCCCGCCGGATGAGCCGAGCGTGCTGGGCGAGGCGCTCAACGAGGTGTTCATCCCGCTCCTGCAGCAGCAATTCCCCGAGATCACCGATTTCTGGCTGCCGCCGGAAGGATGCAGCTACCGGATCGCAGTGATCAGTATGCGGAAGGCCTATCCCGGCCACGCCAAGCGGGTGATGATGGGCGCGTGGTCCTATCTGCGCCAGTTCATGTACACGAAATGGATCATCGTCGTCGATGACGACATCAACGCGCGCGACTGGAAAGACGTAATGTGGGCGGTCTCCACAAAGATGGACCCGGCCCGCGACATCACCATTATCGAGAATACGCCAATCGATTACCTCGACTTCGCTTCACCGGAAACATCGCTGGGCTCAAAGATCGGTCTAGACGCCACCAATAAAATCCATCCCGAAACCAAGCGCGAATGGGGTGAGGAAATCAGGATGGATGAGATGGTGGTGAAGCGTGTTGATGAGATGTGGGCGCGGTTGGGTTTGCCGGGGAGCGGCAAGGGGATTTGGTAAGCGATTGAGCGCGGCGCTCTCTCCCCCCGCTTGCGGGGGAAGTGCCGGAGCCGGATGAGATCCGGTGTAGGCGATGGGGGTTCTTTGCTGCCAACGAAAATCCCCTCCGTCTCGGCCTTCGGCCTCGACACCTCCCCCATTTGCATGGGGGAGGAGAGCGCCCCTTGAGGAGACGCCGAAAATTTCTCTCCGCCCCGCGCCCCTGCCTCATCAATTTTGATGATGCGGGCCGCCGCCGCCCGCCTATCCTGCGCATAGTCTCCAGCGCAATCGGAGGGAGAGGCACTTTGCGCCCGCATCGGCCTTGGCGTTGGAGACGCAGGTTTTATGTTGCACCGAAGGAAGGGGAACTCCTGATGTTGAAAATTCTCGCTATTGGTTTCGGCGCGGCGCTATTGAGCGCCGGCGCTGCTGTTGCTGACGATGATGCGCCCTTGCTGACCCAGCCGATGAAGCTGGGCGATCAAGCAATGAGCTGTTCGGCGATCATCGATGAAGTCGGTCAGATGGAAGCGTTGCTCGGCGGCAGCCCGTCGGCCGGCCTCATGGACGGCGAACAGATGGCCAGCCTCGGCACTGGCCTTGCGCAACGCGCGGCGCTTCAGGCTGGCGTCGGCGGACAGGCGTTCGGCGCCATCGGCCAGGTCGGCGGCTTGCTCGGTCGCTCGTCCAAAAAGAAAAAGGAGCAGGAAGCGCTCCAGCAAGCGGTCGCGGAAAAGCGCTGGCTTTATATGGTCGGGCTCTACCAGGGCAAGGCGTGCGACGCGCAACTGGCGAAGTTTGAACCGGCGGACGGAGAGACAAGCGAGTAGCTCCACCTCGCCTTGTCTCTTGCCGGCCAGCGGTTTGAACGCGTAAAGCGCATTACTGATGTCAGTAGTGCGCTTTCTCGCGTCCAGTCTCGTGGCTTATGACGCCGGGAGATTGATCCTGCGCCGCCGCTCGATCTAAATGGGCCGGACTGAATGGAATAGATGTTGCTTTGCGCCGCCCGGAGGAATCATGACCGCAGACTTGATCGACCGCATCTATGAAGCGTCGTTCGTTCCCGATTTGTGGCCGGACGTGCTGAGCGATGTCGCCGCCATGACGGATTCCAGGGGCGGGTTGTTGCTGTCGACGCGGGAAAAGTCATTGAGCTGGACCGCAAGCGACAGCGTTTACGGCGCGTTTGACGAATATCTGAAAGGCGGCTGGTTCAAGCGCTGCGGCCGCCGCGTGTGCCTGCTTGAAAAAGCGCATTCGGCGTTTCTGACCGAGCTCGATTACTGGACTGAAGAAGAGCTCGAGCAGAACGATATTTATCGCGACTTTTTCTACCCGCGCGATCTCGGCTGGTCGGCGGGAACCGGGCTGATCATGCCGACGGGCGATCACATCGTTATCAGCGTCGAGCGCAACCATGAACGCGGGCCCATCGAAGACGCGCATATTGAAACGCTGAACGCGCTGCGCCCGCATATTGCCCGCGCGTCGATGATCGCCGCGCGCATGGGGCTGCAGACGGCGACGACTGCGAAGGACGCATTCGCCAAACTGTCGATTCCGACAATTCTCCTCGATCTTGACGGCGCCGGCATCGAATGCAGCGATGAGATGGAAAAGTTATCCGGGTCCCTCATGTGGGGCGCCAATGACCGGCTGGTGTTGAAAGACGCCGATGCTAACGACATGCTGCAAACGGCGCTCGCGTCGCTGGACAAGCGCTCGGCGGTGCAGTCCTTCGCCGTGAAAAACGAGGAGGGCCGTCCGACCCATGTCGCCCATCTCGTGCCGATCAGCGGTTCGGCCCATGATGTCTTCGCAAAAGGCTACGCGGTGCTCGTTCTGAATCCGCTCGATCAGAAGACGCGTCCGTCAGTTGATCTGTTGCGCTCGCTGTTCGATTTGACGGCGGCGGAAGCCAGCGTCGCGCGTGAGCTTGGCGCGGGACTTTCGGTTGAGGCGATCGCCGAGCAGGGCGGCGTTTCTATCAACACGGTGCGCACCCAGGTGCGCCGGATCATGGAAAAAACCGGCGGCAAGCGCCTGCCGGAAGTCGTTTCCCTGATCTCCAATCTGGTCCTGCCGCACTGACGTTCCTGGAAGTCGTGCGACAGCAAAAGCTTCTTGGCGAAGAGACTTTGCCTGGCTTCAATATCGAAAAACCGGCGCGTTAACCCGCCGCGACCGTTTGCATCAGCAAGCCGCTGAGCCAGGCGCCATAGGTGCCGAGCACATAGCCGAGCACGGCGAGCAACACGCCCACCGGCGCCAACGCCGGATGGAACGCCGCGGCGAGCACCGGCGCCGACGCGGCGCCGCCAATGTTGGCCTTGCTGCCGATGGCGAAAAAGAAATAGGGCGCGCGGATGATCAGCCCGACGGCGACGAGGATCGCCACATGGATCAACATCCAGATGCCGCCGACCATAAACAGGCCCGGATATTGCGCCAGCGCCTTGATGTCCATTTTCATGCCGATGGTCGCAACCAGGACGAAGATGAACAGCGTGCCGATCTTCGACGCGCCGGCGCCTTCATAGCTGCGCAGTTTAGTAAAGGAGAGCGCAACGCCGATGGCGGTGGCGATGACGATCAGCCAGAAGAAGCCCGATGTCAGGCTGAACTTGTCGAGGCCCGGTGCGTTGGCGCTGATATAGGGTGCGATCCAGTCGGCCCCCAGATGCGCGACGGCGGTTGCGCCGAAGCCGATGCCGAGAATGACCATTAGATCCGTCGTCGTCGGCATGCGCGCAATCGACAGGCTGAAATTCTCCATCTTCTCGCGCAGATGATCGACCGCCCGCGTGTCGGCGCGAAAGAATTTGTTAATCGCGCCCTGCTTGCCGATGCCGATCAGGAGAAACGCCATCCAGATTTCCGCGACAATGACGTCCACCGTGATCATCACCGAATAGAGCGCGTCAGAGGGTTTGAATATTTCATACATCGCCGCCTGATTGGCGCCGCCGCCGATCCAGCTTCCGGCGATGGTGGTCATGCCGCGCCACACCGCATCCGGTCCCGCGCCGCCGACGAGGTCAGGCGCGAAGGTAGACGTGATGAGGATGGCGAGCGGGCCGCCGATGATGACGCCGACCGTGCCGGCAAGGAACATCGCCACCGGCTTCCACCCGAGCCGCGCAATCTCGCGGAGATCGACGCTCAAGGTCAGCAGCACCAGACAGGCGGGCAGCAGATAGCGCGAGGCGACGAAATAAAGCTGCGAATTTTCGCCATCGACAATATTGAACGTCGTCAGCAGCGAGGGAATGAAATAGCACAGGAGCAGCATCGGCACGATGCCGAAGAACCGTTTCAGGCCGGGGTGATCGCTGTTCGACGCCTTGAAGACGGCGGCGAGGATGAGCATCAACATGCCCAGTACGACAGCGTCATTGGTCACCAGCGCTTGTGATTCTTCCATGATGGCGTTCCCTCATTATTTGACGGGAATTTATGAGGGTGTTTCGCCGGAAGGTAAATGCTGCGGGCGGACGATCAGCCCCCGCATGACCGCTGCGAAGCGTCAGCGCCGCGCCTTGACGGCCGCGTCCGCCAGCGCCAGAAAATCGTCCGGCGTTTTGACTTTCTCCACATCGCGGGCGGAGATTTTCACGCCCCAGTTCCGGGCGATGGCTTCGTAGCGCGGCGCGCGCCAGTCGATCAGCTGCGCGAAGGCCCAGCGGATGAAGGCGTCGGGGTTCACTTTCGATTCCTCAACGCCCGTCTCACCGAGATATTGCGCCCAAACCCGGCGCAGAAACTCTTCATTGTAATACATCGGCTTCGGCGCCTTGTCGAAACGCGCCTTGAGCGCATCCTTATGCGCCTCGTCGCCTTCAATATAGATGATCAGGCAACGCGCGCTCAAGGCCGTCAGCACCGGATCGTTTTTGTCCGCCGGATCGACGACCTCGCAGATCGATCCCGACGTGTCGCAGATGAACCGGTCATAGCCGTAGATCGTCCGCGCTTTTTCGATAAATAACGGCGTGTCGAGCATGGAGCGGATTTCCGCCTCGCGATGTTCGCGCTGGCGGCGGACATATTCGTCAAAGGGAATGCCGCCCTTTTCCGGATCGCCGGGCTTGCCGAGATAGGTCGATAATGGATCGAGATTGTCGAAGGTGATGTTGGACGAGATGTAAATTGAATCGGTGAGCAGCAATTCGCGCAAGAGAGGCGCCTTCATGGCCTCGCGCTTGAAATTGTCTTCGATCGCCTCGTCCATGTAGCGCGTGCCGATGCGGTAATCGACGGAATAGTGAAACCAGCCTTCTTCCGCGCGCAGCATCGAGGCGATCCGCGTCTTGCCGACGCCAGACATGCCGAGAACCGCAACAGGGTCGCCGCGCTTGTAAGGGTTCATGCAAATTCCGCCAATTGCCTGATCCGGTGAATAACCGTTATCGATCCTATGGCCAATTGTTTAGCCGCGCCGGGCTGAAGCCGGGTTAAGATGGGGGTGATTTTTCAGCGAGATCTGACGTGAGCGACCTGAGAGATAGGTGACGTTTTGTACCGGACACATGGGTAACACTTTTGGCTTTGCCGGAGGTGTCGATGCCATGGAAGGAGTGTTCGGTAATGGAGGAACGCTTGCGTTTTGTCGC